>Ga0075030_100006772_pt1 | contig 10250 bp, 7 predicted proteins | sample LitLauG_LLR_2012_FD_71393 | JGI IMG/M metagenome (GOLD analysis project Ga0075030, IMG submission 71393) | Freshwater sediment microbial communities from Pennsylvania, USA - Little Laurel Run_MetaG_LLR_2012 | ecosystem: Environmental > Aquatic > Freshwater > Creek > Sediment | place: USA...
GACGAACAGTATCGATTCGAGCAGGGTATGGATGACCGCACGGATCGACGAGCGCACGAACTGCGTCGGGTCGTAGACGATGCGGTATTCGACGCCTTCGGGCATGTCTTTTTGCAGTTCCGCCATGGTGCTGCGCACGCCGTCGGATACCTGCAGGGCGTTGGATCCGGGAGCCTGGAAGATCGGCAAAGCCACGGCCGACTTGTTGTCGAGCAAGGAACGCAGTGCGTACTCGCTGGCGCCCAGTTCGATACGGGCAAGGTCGCGCAGGCGCGTCACCACGCCTTCGGCCGAGGTGCGGACCACGATATTGCCGAATTCCTCCTCGGTCGCGAGGCGGCCGCTGGCGTTCACGGCAAGTTGATAGTCCACCCCCGGTACCATGGGCGAGGCGCCGATGACGCCCGCAGCCACATCGACGTTCTGCTCGCGGATGGCCCGGACGACGTCGCTGGCCGCGAGACCACGCTCGGCAACCTTGCGCGGATCCAGCCAGATCCGCATCGAGTAGTCTCCCGCCCCGAAGATGCGGACCTGACCGACGCCAGGCAGGCGGGCCAGGCGGTCCTTGACATTGAGCACCGCGTAGTTGCGCAGGTAGGTCATGTCATAGCGGTTGTTGGGTGAGAGTAAATGCACGACCATGGTCAGGTCGGACGAACTCTTGGTGGTGGTGACGCCCAGTCGCTGCACCTCGTCGGGCAGGCGCGGCAGCGCCTGGTTGACCCGGTTCTGCACCAGCTGTTGCGCCAGGTCCGGCGAGGTGCCCAGCTTGAACGTGACCGTGAGGGTCATCAGGCCGTCGGACGTGGCCTGGGACGACATGTAGAGCATCCCTTCGACGCCGTTGATCTGCTCCTCGATAGGCGCCGCCACGGTTTGCGCAATGGCCTGGGGATTGGCCCCCGGGAACTGCGCCTGAACGATCACCGATGGGGGTACGACCTCGGGATACTCCGAGATCGGCAGGTTGGGAATTGCGATGGCCCCCGCCACGAGGATCAGGGCGGAAAGCACACCGGCGAAAATCGGCCGGTCGATGAAAAATCGGGATATGTTCATGGTGTAAGCCTGGCAAGGAGCGGCGCGGTGGTCTAGCTACGTGCGGCGATCAGGGGACGCTGCTCCGGAACGGCGCGTCCCATGCTCGTTGCGGCAGGCGCAACGACATCGTTGGGACGCACCCGCTGCAGGCCATCGACGACGATCCTTTCGTCCTTCTGCAGACCGGAGCGAACGATGCGCAGGCCGTCGACGACGGGACCCAGCGTGACATTGCGATAGGAGACCTTGTTGTCGGGCCCAAGGACCATCACGAACTTCTTGTCCTGGTCCGTACCGACAGCGCGATCGTCGATCAGGAGCCGCGCCTGGCTGGGGCTACGGCCGACGCGCACCCGCGCGAATTCCCCCGGGGTCAGTGCGCCCATGGGGTTGTCCAGAATCGCGCGTACGCGAATGGTGCCCGATGCGGTGTCCAGCTGATTGTCGATCGACTGGATGCGGCCCTCGTGCGGGTAGCCTTCCTCGCCGGTGAGGCCCGCGGCGACGCTGATGCGCGCTACGCCGCTATTGCCGGCCGCACCCAGGGCGGAGTAGCGCAAAAAGGTCTGCTCGTCCATGTCGAAGGCCACGTATACGGGCGATACCGACACCACGGTGGTCAAGAGCGGCGCAGCGGCTCCGGCCCCGACCAGGTTACCCAGCGTGATTTCGGCACGCGAAATACGCCCGGCAACCGGTGCCGTAATGGCCGTGTACTGCAGGTTCAGTTCCGCGCTTTGCAACGCGGCTTGCTGCGCCTCGACATTTGCTTCGGCTTCGTTCAATGCATCCTGGCTCTGGTCAAACTCGCGCTGGGCGATGGCGTGCTCATCGATAAGGCGATGGGCCCGCGCCAGTTCCGTGCGGGCAAGTTCCCGCCGCGCCAAAGCGCCATCGAGTGCAGCCCGCGCCCGCGCGCGTTCGGCCTCGTAGGGTCGCGGATCGATGCGAAACAAGGGATCGCCGGCACGCACCAGCTGGCCTTCGCGAAAGAGAATGGCGTCGATGGTTCCCGCTACCCGAGGGCGGATCTCGACACGCTCCACGGCCTGGATGCGACCGGAGAACTCGTCCCACTCGGTGACTGCACGCTCGAGCACGGGCGCTACCGTGACGGCCGTGGGTCCGGGCGGCGGGGCGGGGCTGCGGCTAGCCTTGCTGGCCAGCGAGACGCCGGCTGCACCGCTCAGAACGACAAGCCCCAGGATGATGAAAATGGTACGGCGGGAAAGCTGGTCAGGGAACGCTCGCATGGAATCTTCCTTCGGTCGTCAAGGCCTGCATGGCGATAAATGAGTTATATAACTAACTAATTCAAAAGCAAAAATTTTTGACGAACCGCCTCCCACTACATCCCGTTGACCCACTCACAGAGCAGGGTCACCTGACGCCCGACGACGGCAGGACTCTTCAGGGTGTTGGCCAACAGGCTGATGCCCTGCAGGGTTGCCACCATTTGCACTGCCAGATCGGCGGCGTCCTTGCGCCCCAGAAGCTTGAACTGCGCCGTGGCCCACTTGATCTCCGCCGCGATGATGTCGTCGGCCCTGCTGGCCAGCGGCCCGGCATCCTTGTTCAGCTCCTGACACAGGCTGCCGACGCGGCAGCCGCGATCGGCGATTTCCTCCTTGAAGGCGGCCAGGCGCTTGATGAACCACACCAGACGCTGCTTCGGATCGGCTTCGCGCTCGTCGAGCTGGCGCAGGGTTTCCACCACGCCGCTCTTGTAATCTTCCACGACCGCAGTGGCGATGTCCTCCTTGGTCTTGAAGTAGTAGTAGACGTTGCCCAAGGGAACGCCGGATTCTTCGGCGATGTCTGCCAGCGTGGTTTGCGCGAGGCCCTGGCGATAGATCAGCACCTTGGCGGCCTCGAGTAGCCGTTCCCGCTTGTCCGACACGCGCACCACGATGGCATCGACCTGTAAGTTAGTTGGTTGACTCAATGGTATGCCGGCCGCGCAGGCCTGTCAATCCGCAACCGGCCGGCGGCGTCCGCCCGGCCATACACGCGGCATACATGACATGTTTCATTTATTGACTTCTGTAACTTGCATTCTTACACTGCGGGTTCCGCAATAGGCAATCGGAGCGAGCCGATGATCGAAGTCATGTTCAGTGGCCGGTACACCCTGCCCGGCAGCCGCCTCACCGTCCAGCGGATGGGCTACGGCGCCATGCAACTGGCTGGCCCTGGCGTCTGGGGACCGCCACGAGACCCGCAGGCCGCGGTCGCCGTTCTGCGGGAAGCGGTAGATGCCGGGGTCAACCACATCGATACGGCGGACTTCTATGGTCCGCACGTGACCAATCAGCTTATTCGGGAGGCGCTTCACCCCTACCCTGCCGAACTCGTCATCGTGACCAAGCTCGGCGCTCGCCGGCCGCCCGACCGGTCTTGGCAACCGGCCAACGCGCGCGAAGATCTGGTGCGGGGCGTGCACGATAACCTGCGCCACCTGGGCTTGGATGCGCTGGATGTCGTCAACTATCGGGTCGTTGGCCGGCACGGACCCGAGGAGGGATCGATCGCCGAGCCGGTGTCGATATTGGCGGACCTGCGTCGCCAGGGCTTGATCCGTCATATCGGGCTGAGCAATGTCACGGCGCATCAGGTCCTCGAAGCACAATCGATAACCGATATCGCCTGCGTCCAGAACCACTACAATCTCGCCCATAGGCACGACGACGGCTTGATCGACACCCTGGCAGGCCAGGGCATACCGTACGTGCCGTTCTTCCCCTTGGGTGGATTCACGCCGCTGCAATCGGCGGCACTTTCGGCCATCGCCAGACGGCTCGAATATACGCAGATGCAAATTGCGCTGGCGTGGCTGCTACACCGAGCACCCAACATCTTGTTGATTCCCGGCACGTCTTCGGTCGATCATTTGCACGAGAACCTCGCTGCAGGCCAGATCAGCTTGTCGCCGCAAGTGCTGGCCGAACTCGACGGCGTCGCATCCGAGTCCGCGACGGCGCCGCATTGATGCAGGCCGGGGCGCAACAGCTAGGGCGGCGTACAGCACGGCACGCTTGTGCTGGGCACGCAAGTTCCTATGGCTCCAACTGACACGCCGCTCACCCGCGATCAAATCGTGGCCGCGGCCGAGGACGTCATTCGCCGCTTCGGCCCGACCAAGGCTACTGTCGTGGACGTTGCCAGGGCCCTGGGCGTCAGCCATGCGGCGGTCTACCGGCACGTGGCGAGCAAGTCGGAGTTGCGCGATCTCGTCGTCGACCGATGGATCGAGGAAACCATGGCACCGTTGCGCGAGATCGCGGCGCAGCGCGGGTCGGCACGCCAGCGCCTGCGACGCCTGTTCGACGCCTTGATTGCCACCAAGCGGCGGCGCGCCACCGACGACCCGGAACTGTTTGCCGCCTATCGCACGCTGGCCCAAGGCGCGCAATCCGTCGTGACCGCGCACGTCGATGACCTGATCGGCCTCACCGCCAAGATCATTATTGCCGGTACGGAGCAAGGCGTCTTTCGCTCCGTCGACGCCCAAGCCACTGCGCGAGCGCTGTTGGCAGCAACAGCCCGATTTCATCATCCGGCACATTGTTCCGAATGGAGCGCCCCGGGGATCGAACGAGCATTCGACGAAGTCTGGCAACTGCTGATGCTCGGCTTGTGCGTGGACAAGAGCGGCACGTAGATCTGCACGGGATGAGTGCTGCACTTGCGCCCGCATGCCGGAGCACACGTCGTTTCAATTTGGGACTTAAAGATCGCCCAGAACACGATATGAAAGTTGCGCGCCTGTATTTTTCAATGGCCGCGAATCGCAAGCGAGAAATTCGCAAACATGTGGCAGTAGCGAAATCGGTCAGTTACCGGCGTCAATAGCTCCGAGAAAGCTTCTCGATTGGGGACGAGCGATAGGATGGTTCAAGCCGCGATTGAATCGGAAATTGGCAGCCTACTTGCCCAGCTGAAAGAACTCGGTTTCCGCGTGTCGACATCGCAATATGACGCCGAGCGCTTTGGCAATTTCCGCGTCGAATCGACGGGGCCCTCCGGTGCAATGCGCCTCACGCGTGATCGCCTTCGATACATGGTTTCTGGCGACGAAGTTCTAATGAAGAGGATCACGACGCAAGTGAGCCGAAGCTCAGATGGATTTGGAAAAGCCCACGAAAAATCCCCGGCGCGGTCCGTACTGCGGGGCGCCGACGCCGACACCCGTCCCATTGCGGATCTGGTACTCCCTGTCGAAGACATTGATGACGTCAAAGCGCGCGGTCAAGGTTCCGTCGCCCGCCAGGTGGTACACGTGACTCAGACCTGCGTTGACCTGGGTGTAGTACGGCAGGTGCATTCCGTTCGGGACGACCGAACCGTCGGGCAAGGTCAGGCTGGCGCGCAGCCCGGACCCGAGCAGGATATCCGTGCTGAGCCGCGTATCGCTCCAGCGATACGACGCACCACCCGATGCCGTGAGTTTTTGCTCATGGTCGAGGTGGATGTAATTATTGGCAATGTAGGTCAGATCGTCCCGGCTGAAATTGAATTGCGCCGAGTCGATTCCGCGGCCCATCGCGCTTTGCCAGGCCAGATTGCCGTATGCGCTCAGTGCCTCGTCCGAATAGTTGGCGGTGGCCTCCACACCGTACTGGCGCCCGGCCTCGTAGTTGAAGGGCGTGAGGATGATGGGAGCGCCGAATTGGCCTTCGTCGATCAGGTTGGTCGACAGCTTGTAGTAGCTGTCCAGGCCCAGGGTCAGCCGCTGGTTGACGTTCTGCAAGATGCCGATATCGGTGTAGTTGGCGCGCTCGGCCTTGGGGGTGTCCGCCTGGGTCACGCTGGGCGGCGGTGCCGCGCTCGTGACATTGACGAATTTGTTGACCGATTCGGACCCGACGAGCTCGAACGGCGGCGGCGAAAGATAGCGCGCATAGCCCGCGTGGATTGTGGTCTGCGCCAGCGGCTTCCACACCAGGTTCACGCGCGGACTGGCTTGCGTGGCGCTGGTGTACGCGGAAAAGGTGTCAAAGCGCAGGCCATAGTTGACGGTGAGCGCCGCTGTCCACTTCCATTCATCCTGCACATAAAGGCTCTCGATGTGCTCGGTCTTGCTGCTGTTATCGATGATCGTTTCCGGGGTCTGGCCAATCTGCTGCCCGGTCGCATCAAGCGCCAATACTTGGGAACTGGTCAGGCTGGTGGAAGTGTCGCTCTGGATGAACCAGCCGGTGCGGACGGTGTGTGTCGGGTTCAAGTGGTACGAACTGTCTCCCTGCCAGCCGTAGGCCACGTTCTTCTTGTAGGCGTTCTGTGCGATGCCGTTGAACAGCAGGTCCCCGAGCGGATCCGGCGTGAACTGCAAGGTCGAATTGCGCGCGGTGATCGACGTTTGCAGGTCCAGCGCACCGCTGGAGTGCTGCCAGCTCACGACGGCAAACTGCGTTTGTTCCCTTTGCGTCTCGTTCAAGAGATCGCTGGGATAGCTTGTCTGGGTATTGACCGACCATCCCAGCGAGGGCTGCAGACCGCGCAGGTTCGGTATCTGGAAGTCCCCGCTCGAGGCGGCAAGAATCAGACCCAGGCGATTGTTCGAGTCGAGAACGTCTTCGAAATAGCCAAAGCCGTGATACTGCTTTGTGCGGTCGTGCAGGGGCGTGGAGCTGCCATCCGGCGATTCGATGCCAAGATTATTGAGCAAGGCGTCGGCCGACACGAAATAGTGATACCGGCCGGTTGCTCCGCCGTAGTTGACGCTTGGCTCGATGGTCCCGCGACTGCCTCCGTAGATCGCCACGGAGCCGCCCGGCTCCAGCGCGCCGCTCTTGGTCGTCAGGTCGATGATGCCCGCGGTGCGCAAGCCGTACTCGGCCGGGAGCGCGCCGGTAACCAGCGACATCGATTCGATCAGGCGCGGATCCAGCGATTGGCCGAAGACGCTGATTCCTTCCGGCAGCGCGATGCCGTTTAGCCGATACTGCAAGCCGTTGTGTTCGCCGCGCACATGGAATTGGCCAAACGAATCCTGAGCCACTTCCGGTGCCTGCATGATGACCTGGTTCAGGAGCGTATTGTCTCCGCCGGGCATCGCGGCGATTGCCGCGGAATCGATCGTGTAGACCGATGCGCCGAGCTGGGTTTCGATGCCTACGCGCGCCTCGTTCAATCGGCGTGCCACCACTTCGATGGGTTCCAGGACCGCGCCGCTGTCGGCAGCAACCGCGATGGGTTTCGATGCCACAGGTGCGGCTTGGGGTGGCGGAACTTCCTGGGCAAGCAGGACTACGGGAAACAGAAACAGCGGCGCCGCGAGCGGGCCAATCGCGTTGCAAGACATGAAACCTCCGAGTTCAGGAATGCGGGCTAGCGCCGTGCGCGAAAAGAGGCCGGCGGCAATATGCAGTCGTGATTCAGAGGTTCGAGGGGGGGCCCCGGCTCCTTGGGGAAGGAACGTCAGCAGAGCCTGCTACGGCAACGCGGCCGGGAATGCCGATCGTGCTGGTGGCAAGGACGAGAAATGCGGGAATCGACGCTAAGACAATGCCGCCCACATGGGCAAATTGAAAGCACTTGTCGCAATACGATCGGTCTTCGGCAGGAGCGGATTCCTGTGTCGAATTGCCGGCCAAGGAGACTTTCGCGCTAGCGGCGGACGATCCGGTTCCGTGCCCAATCTCGTGCAATAGCGCGGCCTGCTGGGCACATATGACCAGCAAGCCCAGCAGTAGCGATGAGATTAGGCGGCGCATTTCAAATGGCGCGTGACGTCGATGGCGGGCAGATCAGTTTCAGGTGCCGCGGTATAACGCGACGGCAACCGGTAGCGTCGCAGTCTACTTTCACTCGTGGAAATTTTGCAACTGCTCTTGCTTCCGCGCCCAGGCATGCCGACGCGTTCGGCCTATGGGCGCAGATCGTAATGTCGCCTTTTGGCCGCGCCTGCCGATCCAGCACGGCTCTTGCCAATTGCCCGGTGCTGCGATTCAAACGGCGACCGGGATTCACACCGGCGCTTGCGCTCGCGCCCAGTGCTGCTGCAAAAAATCCACGAAAGCACGCACCTTCGGCAAAAGCAGGCGGCTGCGCACGGTCAGGATGCTCAGGGGCGTGGATGGCCGCTCAAAGGCCTGGAGCACAGTGCGCAGCCGCCCGTCGGCAAGATAGTGCGCAACCTGCCAGGATGGCACTCTCAGGAGCCCCGCCCCTGCCAATGCCGCAGTGACCAGAACATCGAAGTCATTGGCGCATAGGCGGGCCGGAACGCGCACGGATTTTCGGACTGCGCCGTCTTGGAAGCTCCATTCCGCCAGGCCCGGTACGTCGCCGAAGGCGAGGCAGTCCTGCTCGAGCAGATCGTTGGGTGTTGCCGGCGCGCCGCGCCGGCGCAGATAGTCCGGCGCAGCGCAGACAACCAGTTGTATGTCATCGAGCTTGCGAACGATTAGCCCGGAGTCTTCCAGCGGTCCGACGCGCAGGGCAACATCGATACCTTCCTCGGCCAGACGCACCGGTCGGTCCACCAGCATCAAATCGACCGAAAGCCGAGTCTGTTCGACCAGGAACCCGGGCAGCAGGGGCGCCAAGCGCAGCCGACCGAGCAGCGACGGCACGCTGACATTCAGCCGACCGGACGCAACGCCCGTCTGCATCGTCAGACCGCCTTCCAACTCCGCGACCTCATCCAAAATCTGCCTAGCACGCTCGTAGTAGAGGCGACCGGCCTCGGTCAGCGAAAGATGGCGCGTCGTCCTTTCGACAAGCGTGGTGCCGAGGACTTGTTCGAGCGCAATGAGTTGGCGGCTGACCGAGGTCAGTGACAGTCCCAACTGGCGGCCAGCAGCCGACAAGCTCCCAGCATCCGCAATTTTGACAAACACCCGCATCGCCGCGAACTTGTCCATCCGCCCATTATCGCAAAAAACGGGAGTATGTTTATCAAAATATACCGATACTAAAATAAATCGGGAGAATATACATTTGATGCCTTACAAGACGGCGCCTGGGAGCGAACCATGAAGATCTGCGTTTTCGGCGCCGGTGCGATCGGCGGCTACATGGCGGCGAAACTCGCATTGGCGGGCCATGAAGTCTGCGTTATTGCCCGCGGCGCTCATCTGGAAGCGATACGGAGCCGCGGGCTCACGCTGATCGGCGAGGGACAGACGCGCACGATGCCACTGCCCGCCAGCGAGGACCCTGCCACGTTTGGTCCGCAGGAGATAGTCATCTGCGCGCTGAAGGCACATCAGGCGCATGCCAGTGCCGGCGCGTTCGCGCCGCTCCTCGGTGCGCAGACTGCCGTTCTAACAGCGATGAACGGCATTCCCTGGTGGTATTTCTACAAGGACGGCGCAACGCTGGAAGGCCATCACTTGGAGAGCGTCGATCCCGGAGCCGCGCAATGGAATGCGATCGGACCGGAGCGCGCGATCGGGTGCGTCGTCGATCCCGCCTGCGAGGTCGTGGCACCCGGGGTAATCGAACATCGCCTGTTCAACCGCTTCACCATCGGCGAACCAGACGGTTCCACCTCGGCGCGCATCCTGGCCTTGCGCGAAGCGCTGATTTCGGCAGGACTCGAAGCGCCGATTCGCAACGCGATCCGCTGGAACATCTGGCTAAAGCTCTGGGGCAACGTGTGCTTCAACCCGATCTGCGCCCTGACCCTGGCGACCCTCGATCGCGTAACCTCCGAGCGCGGCCTAAGGGCGCTGTGCACGTCCATGATGCTCGAGACGCAATCGGTCGCGCAGGAACTCGGCGTGCGAATTCCCGCCGATATGATGGAGCGGCGGCTGAACGCGGCCGGATCCGTCGTCGGTCACAAGATCTCGATGTTGCAAGATCTCGAGCGCGGCCGATCCCTGGAAATCGACGCCCTCGTCACGTCGGTCCAGGAACTGGGCCGTCTTGTCAAGGTTGCGACTCCAATAATCGACGCGGTGCTTGCCTTGGTACAGGAACGCGGCCGACATGCCGGACTCTACGGCGACGACGCACCAGATCAAGGCCCGCGCCTTCCCGCGCAATTTCGGGCGGGCCGCGCACCCGCGGAAATGCTCGTCCATTAGAAATGCCGGCCTGTTTGTCGGCCAGCGGTCGGCTCGACCGGTGCGGGCCTCGCCTGGCAATTCAATGGCTGCACCGCTGTCTCCTTTGTTGGGGCAGGCCTGGCCACGATCATCATTGAATTGAAGGTCGCCGACGAGCTTCTGGCCCCGGACCGACCATTCTTCGAA
>Ga0075030_100006774_pt1 | contig 10249 bp, 3 predicted proteins | sample LitLauG_LLR_2012_FD_71393 | JGI IMG/M metagenome (GOLD analysis project Ga0075030, IMG submission 71393) | Freshwater sediment microbial communities from Pennsylvania, USA - Little Laurel Run_MetaG_LLR_2012 | ecosystem: Environmental > Aquatic > Freshwater > Creek > Sediment | place: USA...
ATTCTGGGCGCCCTTTCGCCGGACGGGGTGCTGCTGACCCCGCCGAGTTGCGACGACCCGACCGTCCTCGCGCTGCTTGCGGCGGCAAGCGTGCCGTTCGTGCGCCTCGGATCCGAGGCGGCCGGCGGAGGCGGCCTGAGATTGCGGATGGACGACCGCGGAGCGGCGGCCGCGATCACCGAGCATCTGATAGGCCTGGGGCACAAGCGGATTGGCCTCATCCTCGGCGAGGCGCACTACGGCTCTACCCAGGCGCGCCATGACGGTTACCGCGACTCCATGCGACGCCATGGCCTCGCGACGCCTGACGATCTGGTCCGGCCGGGCGATTTCACTTTTCAATCGGGATACCAGGGTGCGGTGTCGTTGCTGGCGATGAACGATCCGCCCACGGCAATCTTCGCGGGAAGTGACGATATGGCGTTGGGCTGCCTCGTGGCGGCCGACGAAGCGGGGTTGAATGTTCCGAGCGATGTATCGATCGCCGGTTTCGACGCGAGCGCGGGCTCGCGGTTCAGCCATCCGGCGTTGACGACCGTCGGCCACCCGCTGGATGAACTCTCCGCCCTGGGCGCGCGCGCGCTGATCTCGGGTGAAGTCAAGCCGGGCGAGGAGCGCGAGATCTATGCGCCTTACCCGTTTGAGCTGATTGCGCGCCGGTCCACCGGACCAGCGCCATCCATTCGGTGACATGCGGCGATACATGGCTCTCACGCACGCCTCGAAGCGCTTACGGCTTCAGCTCGGCATTCGACGGAATGACGTTCCATCCTCGCAAGCCCAGGCGCAGTCCCTTGGGGCCGGACGCCGTGGGAAAGCGGATTTCTATGGTGCGGCTCTCACCTGGCATCAGTGAGACATAGTTGTCCGAATAGTAGGCCGGCAGAATTCGACGGCCCGCTGCATCGGTCAAGGTGAGCTTGGCGTTCAGCGCGGCCGCAGACCCGTCATTCCGCACGACAGCCGCCACGGATCGTTCGCCTCCGTCGGAAGGGCCGGCGCGCGCGGATATAGATATCGGCTGAGCGGACATGGCCGCCAGCTTGCGCCCCCCCGCCTCGCCCGCGGTGAGCCAGTAGAGATTGTGCGAGAGCGCTTTGCCGTCCGCCCCCGCCAGATCCAGGCGCACGATCAAAGCATCCTCGCGAGTGAGTAAGGCCTCCAGCGAAAGTTGCGGGCCATGGCTGGTGGCGTTCGCTTCGACGTCGACCGGCCACGACCGGCTTGTCAGGACGCGGCCGTCCAGCGCCATCACCCGGCTTGCCACAACCGCGTGGCGGATCGGCTTCACTGTGTTGTTGACCACGTCCACCCGGTGGTCGGCAAGGTTGAGCTGAACATGCACCGGCTCGGCCGCGGATTTCACCCCGTAGAAGGCCGCGTGCGTGTCATAGTCGTGCGAGAGGATCTGCCAGGCGGTGCTGGGCCAGGCCGGCTGGGTCATCCACAGCAGACGCCCGGAATTGCGGGTCCAAAGGCCGGCGTTCATGCCCTCGAACATGGCGCGGTGGGTTTCATAGTTCATGAGTTGGGCCTTGCGCTCGAAATCCTCCAGAGTCCGAGGTTCGCCGTAGTTTCCCGCCATGGCGCGCATGAAGCTGGCGACGGCGCCGTTCCCTGCCTGGTGCCAGTCATGATAAGCCCAGGTGTCGCTCATCGGCCAACGATCCGCTTCTGGCGCCGCCGCCTCAAAGGCCTCGAGGGTGGGAAAGCTCGGCGTTCCGACCTCAACGGCAAAGCCTTTGGCGTAATCGGTGAAATAGCCCGCCGGCGCGCGATAATCGTACGGGCCACTGTCCTGCAACTCGATACGGTTCGAACTGCCGGTGTACCATCGCGTGCCGTCGAGGTCGTGGATCATGGCCTCGAGTCCTTCGTTCAAAATCGGCTGCGGCACGCCTTCGTTGCGTCCGAACCAAACCGCGATCGAGGGATGATTGCGATACCGGGCGACGACGTCCGCGGCATTGGCCAGGAACAGGGGTACGTCTTGTGGTTCAACTTGATAGTCCTGAGTCGAGGCCCAGAAATCGTTCAATACCAATAGGCCGTACTCGTCGGCGAGATCGTAAAACACGTCTTCGGTATTCTGCCCGACCCAGTTGCGGATGATGTTCAGGTGGGCTTCCTTGTGGAGCCGGAAGAAGGGCTCCATGCGTTCGCGGCCCACGCGCTTGCGCCAATCATCGGTGCCCCAGTTGCCGCCGCGCGCGGCGATTTTCACGCCATTCACCTTCAGGACGAGATAGGGGGCTGGACCGCCGTTGGCGACGTCCGTGACAGCGGGCGAGCGCGCGCCCTGGGACGTCAGCGATTCCACCCAGCCGCCCGGGACCTTGCGGATGGCCTCGTGACGGACATCCAGGATGTTTTCGCCCAGTTGGCGGGCGCGGGCAAAATCCACGTCGACCCGGCGAACGTGTCCTGACGGATCCATCAACGACAGTTCATAGGTGATCTGGCGGATGCCGAACCGAAGGCGGCGCTCATCCGAGACCTCGCCGCCCACATCAGCCGTCACGGTGAGGTCCTGCAGGGATTGCGGGCCGTAGCCGTTGGGCCACCAGAGCGAAGGCTGGTGAATTTCCAGGGCGGGAAAGGCTTTCGGGGCGAAGGCGAGGATTGATTTTCCAGGCGGAACAATGGCCGTCTGGGCCACGTTCACGGCGCCGAAGCGGGCGACGACCCGCATGGTCCGCGCTGTATCAGCCAGGTTTTCCACCGGGACAGTGATCTCGACGTCGGCCAGGTGGTTGTCCGGGGCGGGGAGGGTGGTCACGACCTGCGGGTCGCCCAGTCGGATGTCTCCGGTGAAGCCGAGGGTCACGTCCTGCCACAGGCCGGTGTTGCGGTCCCGAACACTGGGAATCCAGTCCCACCCTTCGCTGGCGATGAAGGTCGGACCATCCAGGGCTTCCATGCCGCCATTCTCGCCCGGCCCGGCTGAGATCGATTCCTCCTGCGCGATTCCGGGGTGTGGCGGCGGCGACACCTTGATCGCCAGGACGTTCCTTCCCGACGCTTTCAGCAGGTCGGTGACGTCAAACCGACCTCGAATGAACGCCCCGCGGACGGTACCCACGCGAGCACCGTTCAGCCACGCCTCGGCGGCATAGTTGATCCCCTTTAGCGTCAACAAGGCGTGGCGACCGGCGGGCGCCGCGGGTGTTTCGAAGGCGGTGCGATACCAATAGTCCTGTTTGTTCAAGCTCTCGGGGATGGCGAGATTATTCAGGCCATAGTCGGGATCGGGGTAGACGCCACGATCGACGAGGGTGGTTAGGACCGTGCCGGGAACGGTCGCCTCGTACCATGTCGTGGTGTCGACGCCGTCCCGCGATAGCGTCGCGCCATCGGCGTTGACGGAAGGCGCCGCGGCCAGGGACCATCGTTTCAGTGTCCACTGGTTCGCGCCGTCGGCGACAAGTGCGAGGCCGCGATAGGGAGGTTTTATTGTCGACTTGGAGGGCGTGGCGGAACCAAACGGCAAGGTCCAGGCGTCCTGAGGCGCGACCTGACCAATCATCTGGCGCGTCTGCACGGGCCAGTGCGGGCTGCCTGTGTCAAAGGCGATCAAGGCCGCGTTGGGCGTCTCTACGGACAGGGCGGCCACTTCACCGGCGGAGAGGGCGCGCCGCCAGACTGTGAATCCGGCTATGCGCCCGGCGTATGGTGCGAAACCGGAAACGCCGCGCGGAGCCAGAACCGCGCGCGGCTTGGCGGCGCTGTCATCGATCGCTCCACCCCCAATTTTTTGGCCATCGAGGTAAATGTCCACCTGTCCGTCGTGCGACGCCGCGGCCACGAATCGCCACCGGTTCACGCCCACCGATGCTTTGACACTGAACGCGGCGACGCCGGTCCAGGCCCCGACGCCGTCCGCTGTCAGAGTCAAGAATCGGCCTCCCGTTGTAGGACTCCCTACGCCGCCAACGATGGTCGCGCCGGCAATTGGTTCGGATGGCGATATCCACCCCGCGACGGTCCATGGCTCGCCGGCAGGCAAGGGCGTATCCACGGGCAGGCCCGGCAAAGGCCAGTTCAGGCCGTCGCCGCCGGCGGGAAACTCCGCGTTGAAGGGCCCCAATCCACCCATAGAAATGGGATAGGAATGTGCAGGCCCGACCGCCAGGATCATCGCGGCCAAAATTCCGACCAGTCTCTTCATGAGCGTTTCCTAACCCGGTATTGTTTGGCCGATCGCGGGTCGCGAGTACAACGCACCCTTGATGCCCACGTGTTTGACAGCGCTGTCTTACGCCGGTTCAATCCGGGCTGTAAATAAAGCCTGATCGGCGCCGTCAGTCAGAGCAATCGGTGGATCGCCCTTTGCGTTCCTGCGATTGAGTCCAAAAATCCATTTGACAGCGCTGTCTATCAGATGTTACGAGCCGTTCATAGTCGAACGCTTACCTCTGAAGCGCGTCACCAGTTGGGTGATGGTTTCCCGATCAGGAAATGACAGCGCTATCATTTTGAGATTCCAAGCCGATTTTGGCATTTGGAATTCAAGGGGCGAGCGGGAGGCTCTCAGTACGGCTTTCGCGTTCGTCTCACTGGTTTTGCGAAAGTCCACTTTAACACGCGTGTCGCAACGAAACCGACCTAACGTCCTGGGAGGGACTTACCTATGATCAACTCCAAAACACGTTCACGCGTGCTTGCGCTTTCAGGCGCATCGATGCTCGCCCTGACGAGCCATTCGATGGCGGTTGCGGCTGACGCGCCGGCTGCCAAGACCGGCGCCTCGCCCGCCAACGAACTCGTCGTCACGGGCTTTCGCGCTTCGCTCCAGTCGGCGCTCAAAGCCAAGCGCGCATCATTCCTGCCGATCGAATCGGTCGCGCCGGAAGATATTGGTAAGATGCCCGACCAGAATGTCGCCGAGTCGCTGCAGCGCCTGCCGGGCGTGCAGATCGACCGCGCAGGCGGACAGGGTACGGCGGTGCTGATCGACGGCTTGCGCCAGAACCTCACCACCCTGAATGGTGATGTGTTTTTGACAGGCAAGGAATTCTACGTCTCGGGTGAAGGCTCGGGCGGCGGCGCGGGCGGCAACAACCAATATTCTTCGCTCGAAGGCGTCCCCAGTGAGGAAATCGGTGGGATCGATGTTTATAAGAATCCCCAGGCGTCAATGACCGAAGGTGGTCTCGGAGGCACGATCAACCTTAAGACGCGCAATCCCCTCGATGGAAAGGACGGCTTCACCATCGGCGGCAATCTGCGCGCGACCCACGGCGCGGGAACCGGATCATGGACGCCGGACGGCGCGATCGTGGTCAATTTCAAGGTCAATGACCGCTTTGCGATCACCGGCAGTTTCTCCTACGACCGGGAAAACACTCACACCAAGAAATTCCAGGACCAAAACCGCAACCAGTGGGTGATCACCGATGCGGGAACCACTCTACCGGCTTCCGGATCGATTTCGGCGGCCAACATCACGGCCTTGCCGAACAATCAGACCTACATCGATCCGCAGTTGGCCTATTTCACCGATTCCTACGACTGGCGCACGACGATGGGCGCTTCGGTTGGGATTGCCTACAACATCAGCGACAGTGTGACGACCAGTCTGAACTGGTTCTATTCGCGAGAAACCGATACAAATATTTCCTACACCGACAAGGTATGGTTTGACGGTCAAGGGCAGGGCAACCCGGTGCAGTCCCTCCAGGGCCAATTCCCCGGCGGGTGCCAAGCGGGCGCAACGGGCTGCTATACCCAGGCGCAGCTAGCAGCCGCGCAAGCCGTGAACCCGTTCTACGCATTGCCCGGCATTGTCGCGTCACAGCCCTACACCATCGATTCCAACGGCGTCGTACAGAGCGGGACCTTCGCGGCGAACGGCGCGGAGACGGCCACGCTGTACCAACATACGGTAAGTTCGGCGCACAACTTCCAGTGGAAAACCAGGTTCGACAATGGGGGACCGATCTCGGCGAGCCTCGACGTGTCCTATGCCTATGCGAAGAACGATCTTCAGGCGGACCAGGCAGACGTCGAGCACGGGCTGTACAACAACTTTTCCGGCTTCGGTACATCGCCCACGGCGCCGGGGTGCAACAACGGCGGCTCGACTTGCGCGGGCGGCAACTCACCTTACACCTTTGCCTGGAGCAACGGCGGCGCCTCCGGCCTGCCGTCGGTATCCTATCTGGCGCCGTTCACGGACGTCCTGACGAATCCGAACTACACCACCTTCAAGTCCAACTGGGCCTGGGCCAACCATTCGACGCAGAAAAATTGGGCGGCGAAGGGCGATATCTCCTACAAGCCGAGCTTCATCACCAACATCGACGCCAAGATATCGGCGGGCTTCCGCGTCGCCGGCCGGGATATCGACCAAACCTTCGGTCGATATCTCATCAACGACACGACAAACGGGACGACAATCCCGGTCTGTTGCCAAAATCCCGGCGTGACCGGCCCATGGCTCTACTATCAAGATCCCGGGTACGCCGGCATCCCGTACTCCACTGCGGTTTCCAGCCCCAATCTGGCTCAGACGGTCAATAACTTCGCGGCCGGCCCGATCACGGTGAAGAACGTGGTGACGGGAGGCATGACCAACCCATCGACCTATCTCAACACCGTTTGGAACGGCGGCGGCAATCCCACCCTCTCGAACAATACCGAAGCCTTTTTCGTCGATGGCCTCAGTTCCTTCCGGGTGAAGGAGACGACGACCGCCGGCTATGTGATGGGCGATGTGGGCGGGCCCAGCGACCGTTTTCACATCAACTTCGGCGTACGGATCGTCGACACGGACCTGAGAATCGACCACGGCCAAACCGCGCAGGCCCCGACCTATTATGGCACCGCGTCGTGGAACGGCGTCGACTCCAACGTGGTTCCTGTCTCAACGTCGCGTAACTATGTAGACATCCTGCCGTCGTTCAACTTCGAACTTGACGTCACAGACAAGCAGAAGATCAGGTTCGATGCAGCGCGCGTCGTTGCTCCGCAGGATTTGTTCTCTCTTGGCCTCGGGAATTCCTACAACTTCACCCGGGGAGGCACGCCGACGAACATCGTCTTCCAGTTCGCCGGCGGCTCGTCAGGCAATCCGAGCCTCGATCCCTATCGTGCGACCCAGATGAATTTGTCCTGGGAAAACTACTTCGCCCCAGGCGGGATCATCAGCGTCAACGGCTTTTACAAGGCGGTGGACAGCTTCGTAACCACCTCCAACGTCGCCACGACCATCAATGGGGTCACCGCCGACGTGACCGAGCCAGTGAACGGCGGCAAGGGCTACATCTACGGTCTCGAACTGGGCTTGCAGTATTCCTTCGGCGACAATTTCCTGCCGATGTTGAAGGGCTTCGGCGTCGCGGCGAACTATACGCGGTCGCAGTCGAACGCCACCATGGTGACCGCCTACTCGACCACGGCGCCGATCCCCGGTGTCGCCAAAAACGCCTTTACCGCCCAGGCCTACTACGAGCGCGGCGGGTTCAACGCCCGAATCTCCTATTCCTGGCGCGACCGGATCATCAATGATTCCCTGGTCGGTTCGTCGTTCGCATTCTCCGATCAGAGCGGGAACAGCAAGGTCTACCAGGTTTTCGGCGCGCCCTACGGCCAGGTTGACGCCCAGATCGGCTATGACATCACCAAGCGGTTTGGGATCGTCCTGTCGGTGCAGAACCTCACCGACTCGAAGCTCCATACCTACCTTCAATGGCAGAACCTGCCGTTCACCTATGATGACTCCGGGCGACGATATTTCGCCGGTGTGAAGTTCAAGTTCTAGGCGGATCGATTGGTTTTCCGTTCGGCTTGCGATCTCCCGCGCAGTGATTGACATGGCAAACCATCGCCCTCCGTCTCAATCCACCGATCGGATTGAGACGGGGGATTGCCGCATCCGGCGCATCGCCATCGTTGGCGGTGGAACGGCTGGCTGGATGGCCGCGAGCATTCTAGCGCGCGCTCTGACTGGGATGGGCTGTGTCATCACGCTCGTAGAGTCCCCCGACATCGGCACGGTGGGGGTGGGCGAGGCCACGATCCCCCCCATTCTCGACCTCTTGCGGTTTCTGGGTATCAACGAGGCCGATTTCGTCAAGCACACCCAGGCGACCTACAAGCTTGGCATCAAATTCACCGGGTGGCGTCGGATCGGCCAGAGCTACTGGCATCCGTTCGGGACCCTCGGCGCGGCGATCAACCGGCGGCCCTTTATCCATGCGTGGCACAAGTCCCGGTCCGCGGGGATGACGCCGCGTCTGCGGGATTTCAGCGTTTGTGCGGCCCTGGGGGAGGAAGGGAAATTCAGATTCCCCGATACGTCGCCGGAAAATCCCGCCTCCGGCGTGCGCTACGCCTTGCACTTCGACGCGGGCCTGGTTGGTCGATATTTGCGCGCCTATTCGGAACATCTCGGTGTTGTGCGTCTGGAACGGATGGTCGCCGGCGCGACCCGGCGTGAAGACGGACTTATTGAGGCGCTGGTTTTTTCTGACCACAGCCGCCTGGAAGCGGACCTCTTCATCGACTGTAGCGGCTTTCGCGGCGTCCTGATCGAGCAGGTGCTCAAAACAGGGTATATCGACTGGACCGATATTCTACCTTGCGACCGCGCGGTGGCGGCGCCAACTGTGCGATGGGGGTCGCGCGCGCCGTTCACGCAGGCTCATGCCCGCCCCGCGGGCTGGCGCTGGCGCATCCCTCTGCAGCATAGAGTCGGCAACGGTTACGTCTATTCCAGCGCCTGCATCAACGACGACGCAGCCTTCCGGGACCTCATGGCGGAGGTCGGCGAAAAGCGATTGGGCGATCCTCGCTTTCTTCGTTTCGTGACCGGGCGCCGGAAGCAATTCTGGAACGGCAATTGCATCGCCCTTGGGCTCGCTTCAGGCTTCATTGAGCCCCTTGAGTCCACCAGCATCCATCTCGTCTCCAGCGGTGTCTTCAATCTGCTCGATCATTTTCCCGACCGTAATTTCGATGCGGCCAACATTGACGCCTACAACGCTGAACTTGTCGATGAAATCGAGCGAATTCGGGACTTTATTGTCCTGCACTACAGCGCGACAGCTCGCGATGACTCGTCATTCTGGGCCTATTGTCGCAATATGAAAATCCCGGACAGCCTCCGGGCCCGGATCGAGACATACAAGGGCACGGGAAGAGTGAAGCCAAAGGCGGGCGAACTCTTCACCGATCTCAGCTGGTTCTACGTTCTCGAGGGGATGGGAATTCACCCAAGAGGCTACGATCCTCTGATCGATGTACTCGATGGCGACCGGCTTTCCGGCGTCCTGGCGTCTCTTTCCGCCCCTATCGCCGAGGTCGTCCGGGCCGCGCCAAGCCACGACAGCTATTTTCCAGCCATCGCCCAGGGCGAGAGCGCGCGTTTTGCCAGGTCGCCAGTATGATCAGACGCTCCCGTCCTTCTGTATTCGCCGTATTGTCGGCGGTCGCCAGCCTTCTTGCCGGGTCCGCCTTTTCAGCCGACTCCAGGGCCGTCCCTCATCCTGAGATCTGGCCCTTGGCGGCCAGCCCATCGGCCATAACGGACGACGCCACGGAAGCGCGGATCGCCGCGCTAATCGCTCGGATGTCGTTGGAAGAACGCGTCGGACAGGTGATTCAGGCCGATATCGACTCGATCACGCCGGAGGACCTGCGACGCTATCCGCTCGGTTCCCTGCTGGCCGGCGGCAGCGCCGGGCCCAATCATGACAACCGGGCGCCGGCCGCCGATTGGGTCGCCCTGATCACTCGCTTCCGGGCGGTCGCCGCGGAGCCGCGGCCAGGTCATACACCGATACCGCTGATCTTCGGCATCGACGCCGTGCACGGCCACAACAAGATCGTGGGCGCCACTCTTTTTCCGCACAATATCGGCCTCGGCGCCGCGCGCGATCCCGAGCTGGTCCGACGGATCGGTTCGGTGGTTGCCCAGGAGGTGAAGGCAACGGGCGCGGACTGGACCTTCGCGCCGACGCTTGCGGTCCCTCGCGATGTTCACTGGGGGCGGAGCTATGAGGGGTACGCCGAGGAACCGGAGGTCGCCGCCGCCTACGCGGGGCCGATGACGCTGGGCTTGCAAGGCGCCTTGGTTGCCGGCCAACCGCTGGGCCAGGATCACATCCTGGGCGCGGCCAAACACTTTCTGGCCGACGGCGGCACGCTTGGCGGCGTTGATCAAGGGGACGCCGAGATTTCCGAGAGCGAACTCGTTCGCCTGCATGTCCAAGGCTACCGCCCGGCGATCGACGCCGGCATATTGAGC
>Ga0075030_100006775_pt1 | contig 10248 bp, 9 predicted proteins | sample LitLauG_LLR_2012_FD_71393 | JGI IMG/M metagenome (GOLD analysis project Ga0075030, IMG submission 71393) | Freshwater sediment microbial communities from Pennsylvania, USA - Little Laurel Run_MetaG_LLR_2012 | ecosystem: Environmental > Aquatic > Freshwater > Creek > Sediment | place: USA...
ATTGCGGAACGCCGGATTTTACACGCTGTCACCGGGGGGCACCCCGGGGCATCAGGTGTAGCCCAGGCCCATGGCCTCGCGCACGTCGCGCATGGTCTCCAGGGCAATCGCGCGCGCGCGGTCGCAGCCGTCGGCGACGATGGATCGCACCAGGGACGGATCGTCCAGGTAGGGCTGGGCGCGCTGGCGCCAGGGCTCCTGCTCGGCCAGCATGGCATCGATGACCGGCTGCTTGCACTCGAGGCAGCCAATGCTCGCGGAGCGGCAGCCGCGCTCGACCCACGCACGCGTGTCGTCGCTGGTGTAGATCTGGTGCAGCTGCCACACCGGGCAGCGCTCGGGTTCGCCGGGATCGGAGCGGCGCACCCGCGCCGGATCCGTGATCATCTTGCGGATCTTCTCGGTGAGCGCCTTGGGCTCTTCCCGCATGGAGATGTCGTTGCCGTAGCTCTTGGACATCTTCTGGCCGTCGAGGCCGGGCAGGCGCGGCGAGCTCGTGAGCACGGCCTCGGGCTCGACCAGGATGAGCCGGCGTGCGCCCTCGAGGTAGCCGAACAGGCGTTCGCGGTCGCCCAGCGAGACGCTCTGCGACTGGGCCAGCAGCGCCTGCCCCTGCTCGAGGGCATCCTCGTCGCCTTTTTCCTGATAGCGGGCGCGCAATTCCAGGTACAGCTTGCTGCGCCGCGCGCCCAGCTTCTTGACCGCCGCCAGCGCCTTTTCCTCGAAGCCGGGTTCGCGGCCGAAGAGGTGGTTGAAACGCCGCGCGATCTCGCGCGTCATCTCGATGTGCGGCACCTGGTCCTCGCCCACCGGCACGAGATTGGCGCGGTAGATGAGGATGTCGGCGGCCTGCATCAGCGGATAGCCCAGGAAGCCGTAGGTGGACAGGTCGCGGTCGCGCAGGCGCTCCATCTGGTCCTTGTACGTCGGCACGCGCTCGAGCCAGCCCAGCGGCGTGGCCATGGCCAGCAGCAGGAACAGCTCGGCGTGCTCCGGAACGCGCGACTGGATGAAGACCGTCGCCTTGGCCGGGTCGATGCCCGCCGCGAACCAGTCGATCAGCATGTCCCAGACACTGGCCTCGAGGATGTCGGTGGTGTCGTAGTGGGTCGTCAGCGCGTGCCAGTCGGCGACGAAGAAGAAACACGGGTGCTCATCCTGCAGGCGGACCCAGTTCTTGAGGGCGCCGTGGAAGTGACCGATATGCATCGCCCCTGTTGGGCGCATGCCAGACAACACGCGATCGGCAAACATGTTCATACCGGCCCGCGCTGGGCGCCGGCCGCATTGTCCCTGGACAAAAAATGTAGGCGGGAGTCTAGCAGTGCCGACTTACACGGCACCCTGACAGCCGCGTCTGACAGGTGCGGCAGCGCATTCAGGACAGCCCCAGCAGTTCGAGCGGGCCGCGCCCCACGCGCAGCACGGTGGCCGTTCCGGTGCTCAGGTCGATCACCGTGGTCGGCTCCACCCCGCAGGGGCCCGCATCGATCACGAGGTCGAGTTCGTTGTCCAGGCGTTCGCGGATTTCCTCGGCGTCGTTGATGGGCAGTTCGTCGCCCGGCAGGAGCAGCGTCGTGCCGATCAGGGGCTGTCCCAGGGCGTTGAGCAGTTCCAGCGCCACCGGGTGGTCGGGTACGCGGATGCCGATGGTCTTGCGCGACGGGTGGGAGAGGCGCCGCGGCACCTCGCGCGTGGCCTCCAGGATGAAGGTATAGGCCCCCGGAGTGGCCAGGCGCAGCAGGCGGTAGGACGCGTTGTCGACGCGGGCGTAGGCGGCAATCTCGGACAGGTCGCGGCACAGCAGCGTCAGGTGATGGCGCTCATCGATGCGGCGCAGGCGCCGGATGTGATCAACCGCCGGCTTGTCGTCCAGATGGCAGACCAGCGCATAGCAGGAATCGGTGGGTATTGCCGCCACACCCCCGTCGGCGAGGATCTGCGCGGCCTGGACCAGCAGCCGCGGCTGGGGGTTTTGCGCGTGTACGGCCAAGTATTTCGTCATGAGCGTGCAACAGCCGCGGCGGGCCGGATGGATCACGGCCCCCATGGTATCTGCATTGCACGCTTGTCTCCGAAGCAGCCATCGGCCCGCCCGGAGGCGAACCGCCGATCAGCCGCGGACTACGTAGGACGGCAGGACGTTGGGATCGCCCAGCGTGGGCCGCATGGATGCCCGGGTGACGGCCGCATCCATGACCATGGTGCGGGTCTCGGGCAGGGCGTCAATGAGCCGGGTGACCCAGCTGGAGGGTATTTCCCGGTAATGGCGGCGGTCGGGACGATAGGTGAGTTCGCGCCAGCCCTCCTCGAGCAGCCAGTGCCACAGCTCGTCGCCGAGTCCCGCCTGGACGGTCATGCGCAGGTCCCCGCAGACGATGGTCGCACCGATACCGGGTTTTGCCGAGCGTCGCGGCAGCACACGCTCCTTGCGCAGGCCCAAAAGCCCGCGGCACCAGTTCCGCATATCTCTGATCACAAATTGCCTTTCCGGGAGGAGGTCATCGGCTTGCGACCGCGCAGTCACTACTGGATGACCAAACCGATGGGGCAAGCGTAACGATGTCATGGACATCGGCCCATCACGCTTATTAACTATTCAGGACACCCTCGGAAAATTATTTCAATCGCGTCGGGCAATTAGCGCAGTTTGCCGCCCCCGCGCCTGACGCAACTGCGGTATGCCGGATGCAGCGCTTTGCACCCAAACGCCGTGCCCGGCACCGCCGCGAAGGGATTGCCAGCGACGCGAATCGCCCGTATCCCGGCACCGCTACAATGCGTGGGGCAAGTGCCCGGAGGCACACATCGGATGGCCATCTACCGCTTGGGCGAGCACCGCCCGCAGATACACCCCAGCGCGTTTGTCCACGACAACGCAGTGATCATCGGCGCCGTGATCCTGGGCGCGCGCTGCAGCGTGTGGCCTGGCGCCGTGCTGCGCGCCGACAATGCGCCCATTGAAATCGGCGATGAGACCAATATCCAGGACAACTGCGTGATCCACACCGATCCGGGCCTGCCGGTGCAGATCGGCAAGGGGGCCACGATAGGGCATCAGGCCATGCTCCATGGCTGCACGATCGGCGACGGATCGCTCATCGGCATCCAGGCCGTGGTGCTCAATGAATGCATTGTGGGGCGCAACAGCCTGGTGGGGGCCTGCGCCCTGCTTCCTGAGCGCCGCCATGTCGCCGATGGCAGCATGGCGCTGGGCGCTCCGGCCAAGGTGCTGCGAACCCTGACCCTGCAGGAAATCGATCAGCTGGCGGAAGTGGCTCAGTCGTATGTGCGCCGAGCGGCGCTATTCCAGGCCGACCTGGAACGGCTGGCTTGAGGCAACCGGGCCCGGACCGCCTGCCGCGCTGGTGGCCGGCGGGAGTTCGAAGAAGGTTTCCCCGGGCCGCATCATGTGCAGCTCGCCGCGCGCGCGCTCTTCTATGGCTTCGCTGCCCTGGCGCAGGCTGGCGATCTCCGCCGTGAGGGCCTGATTGCGCGCGCGCAGCGCTGCATTGGTGGCCTGGCGGCCCGCCAGCTGGTGCTGCAGATCCCACACCCGCAGCCAGCCACCGTGGCCAAACCACAGCGGCCACTGGATGGCCAGCAGCAGCCCGGCGAGCAGCAGCATCAGCCGTCTCACGGCGCAATCACGCCAGGTTGTAGAAGGCCGCGCGCCCGGGGAAGCTGGCAACCTCGCCCAGGTCTTCCTCGATCCGCAGCAACTGGTTGTACTTGGCGATGCGGTCGCTGCGCGAGAGCGAACCGGTCTTGATCTGCATGGCGTTGGTCGCCACCGCGATATCGGCGATGGTGGAGTCCTCGGTTTCGCCCGAACGGTGGCTGATGACGGCCGTATAACCCGCCGTCTTGGCCATCTCGATGGCCGCCAGCGTCTCGCTCAGGGTGCCGATCTGGTTGACCTTGATGAGTATCGAGTTGGCGACCCCGCGGCGTATGCCCTCGCGCAGGATGCGCGTGTTGGTGACGAAGATGTCGTCGCCCACCAGCTGGAACTTGCCGCCGAGCCGCTGGGTCAGAACCTCCCAGCCTTCCCAGTCGCCCTCGGCCATGCCATCTTCCACGGAAATGATGGGGTAGCGCTCGCACCACTGCGCCAGCACGTCGGTGAATTCGAGCGAGGTGAGGTTCAGGCCCTCGGCGCCCAGACGGTAACGGCCGTCCTTGTAGAACTCGGAACTGGCGCAGTCCAGGGCCAGGGCGATCTGCGAGCCGGCCTCGAAACCCGCGTCGGCTATGGCCTCGAGGATGAGCTTGATGGCCTCTTCGTGGTTCTGCACGCTGGGGGCAAAGCCGCCTTCGTCGCCCACCGAGGTGGCCAGGCCGCGGCCATGCAGGCGCTTCTTGAGGGCGTGAAACACCTCGGCCCCATAGCGCAGCGCCTCGGAGAAGCTGGGGGCGCCCAGCGGCACGATCATGAATTCCTGGACATCGAGATTGTTGTCGGCGTGCGCGCCGCCGTTGATGACGTTCATCATCGGCACGGGCATCTGCAGCGCCCCTACCCCGCCCAGGTAGCGGTAAAGCGGCAGGCCCGATTCCTCCGCCGCCGCCTTGGCCACCGCCAGTGAAACGGCCAGCGTGGCATTGGCGCCCAGCCGCGACTTGTTCTCGGTGCCATCCAGGTCGATGAGGGTCCGGTCGAGAAAGGCCTGCTCGGCCGCTTCCAGGCCCATGATGGCCTCGGAGATCTCGGTGTTGAGGTGCTCGACCGCGTTTTGCACCCCCTTGCCGCCATAGCGGGACTTGTCGCCGTCGCGCAGTTCCACGGCCTCGCGCGACCCGGTGGAGGCGCCGCTGGGCACCGCGGCCCGGCCCATGACGCCGCTTTCGAGCAGGACGTCGCATTCGACGGTCGGGTTGCCGCGCGAATCGAGAATCTCGCGACCGACGATGTCAACTATTGCGCTCATACAGTGGCCTTCCTGGCTGTCCGTGAGGGTGGGAGTGGGGTCAGACGAATTCGTTTTCTATGAAGCCGCGCGCCTTGATCACGCGGTCGATCTCCTGCAGGCTGCCCAGCAGCGCGCGCATGTGGTGCAGCGGCACGGCGTTGGGGCCATCGGACTTCGCGTTCTTCGGATCCGGATGGGTCTCGAGGAAGACCCCGGCGACGCCGGCGGCCACCGCGGCGCGCGCCAGCACCGGAACGAATTCGCGCTGGCCGCCGCTGCTGCCGCCCTGCCCGCCGGGCAGCTGGACGGAATGCGTTGCATCGAAGACCACCGGGCAGCCGGTGGCGCGCATGATGGCCAGGGAACGCATGTCGCTCACCAGGTTGTTGTAGCCGAAAGTGGCGCCCCGTTCGCAGGCGAGGAAGCGGTCATCGTCCAGCCCGGCCTCGCGCGCCGCGCTGCGCGCCTTGTCGATGACATTGGCCATGTCGCCGGGCGCCAGGAACTGGCCCTTCTTGACGTTGACCGGCCGGCCGCTGCGCGCGCAGGCATGGATGAAATCGGTCTGGCGGCACAGAAAGGCCGGCGTCTGGATGACATCGACGACAGCGGCCACGGCGGCGATTTCATCCTCGGCATGCACGTCGGTGATGAGCGGCACGCCAAGTTCGCGGCGGACCTTTTCCAGGATGCGCAGGCCCGAATCCATTCCCAGTCCGCGGAATGATCCGCCCGAGCTGCGGTTGGCCTTGTCGTAACTGGCCTTGAAGATCAGGTTCATGCCCAGCTCCGCCGTCACCTGGCGCAGGTGGGCGGCGATGCGTATCGTCATGTCCTCGGATTCGACGACGCAGGGACCGGCGATCACGAACAGCGGATGGTCCAGGCCGGCTTCAAATCCGCACAGCTTCATCGGCGCCGGCTCTTCAACGCGGGTCTGCGCAGCGCGATCACGCCGCAGCCTTGCACGGCACGCCATCGGTGCGGCGGCGGTGAAACGCCACGGCAGCCTCGATGAATGCGCTGAACAGGCGATGCCCGTTGCGGGGCGTGGAGGTGAATTCGGGGTGGAACTGCACCCCGATGAAGAACGGATGCTCCGGCAGTTCCATGATCTCGGGCAGGTTCTCGGTGGGCGTGCGCGCACTGATGCGCATGCCCCGCGCCTCGAGCTGCGGCACGTAGTTGTTGTTGACCTCGTAGCGGTGGCGGTGGCGCTCGTTGACTTCGGGACCGTAGATCCGGTAGGCCAGTGTTCCCGGGTCCACCGGACAGCGCTGCGAACCCAGGCGCATGGTGCCGCCCAGATCGGAGACCTCGGAGCGCTGCTCCGTGCGGCCGGATCGGTCGACCCACTCGGTGATCAGCGCCACCACCGGATGCGGCGCCTCGCGCTCGAACTCCGTGCTGTTGGCGCCCTCGAGCCCGACCACGTTGCGGGCGAACTCGATGGTGGCCAGCTGCATGCCAAAGCAGATGCCCAGGTAGGGGACGCCCTTTTCGCGCGCATAGGCGATCGCCTTGATCTTGCCTTCGGCACCGCGCCGGCCGAAGCCGCCCGGAACCAGGATGGCATCCAGGTGCGAGAGATCGGGCAGGCCCTGCTGCTCGATGAGTTCGGAGTCGACGTATTCGATGACGACCCGGGTGTGCGTGTGGATGCCGGCGTGGATGAGCGCCTCGTTGAGCGACTTGTAGGAGTCGGAGAGCTCGACATACTTGCCGATCATGCCGATGCGCACTTCGCCATGCGGGTGCTCGAGCGCCTCGACGAGCCGCGCCCATGCCGTGAGGTCGGCCGCCTTGGTGGTGATGCCCAGCTTGGCGCAGACGATCCGGTCGAGCCCCTGCCGGTGCAGCATGGAAGGGATGCGGTAGATGGAATCGGCATCCCAGACCGAGATGACGGCGTCGAGCACCACGTTGGAAAAGAGCGAGATCTTCGCGCGCTCGTCGTCGGGAATGGGCCGGTCGGCCCGGCACAGCAGGACATCGGGGAGTATCCCGATCTCGCGCAGCTTCTGCACGCTGTGCTGCGTCGGCTTGGTCTTGAGTTCGCCGGCGGCCGGGATGAAAGGCACCAGGGTCAGATGCACGAAGCAGGCGCTGCCCGCGCCCATGCGCAGGCTCATCTGCCGAACCGCCTCCAGGAAGGGCAGCGACTCGATATCGCCCACCGTTCCACCGATCTCGACGATGGCCACATCGACGGCGGGACCGCCGGCGCCGCGTGCCCCGCGTTCGATGAAATCCTGGATCTCGTTGGTGATGTGCGGGATGACCTGGACGGTCTTGCCCAGGTATTCGCCACGGCGCTCCTTGCGGATGACCGAGTCGTAGATCTGGCCGGTGGTGAAATTGTTCACCCGGCGCATGCGCGAGGAGACGAACCGCTCGTAATGGCCCAGGTCGAGGTCGGTTTCAGCGCCGTCTTCGGTGACGAATACCTCGCCGTGCTGGAACGGGCTCATCGTCCCGGGATCTACATTGATGTAGGGGTCGAGCTTGATGAGGGTGACGGTGAGGCCGCGCGACTCGAGTATCGCGCCCAGGGAGGCGGCAGCGATCCCCTTGCCCAGGGATGAAACCACGCCGCCAGTGACGAAAACGTACTTGGTCATGGTCCGCCCGTTCACGCACCCGGGTTAATTCCCAGACACGGTTACGCGCACGTTGCCGGTAAAGCCGCAGTATACAGAACGGTCACAACTCCGACAGCACCTCGCGGATCTTGCCGGCAATCTCATCGACGTGGTGCTTCTCGGCGATCAGCGGCGGCGCGATGATCAGCGAGTCGCCGGTGCTCTTGAGGTGCAGCGCCCTGTCGTAGAGCCGCTTCTGGATGTCGTGCCCGCGCGCGCCCGGGCCGCCGGAGGGCGCGACCTCGATAGCCGCCATCATGCCGATGGAGCGGATGTCGACAACCACCGGCAGGTCGCGCAGCGAGTGCATCGCCTCGGCAAAATACAGGCTCATGTCGCGGGCGCGGTCGATCAGGCGGTCTTTCTTGAAGATATCCATCATCGCCAGGCCGGCAGCGCATGCGGCCGGATGTGCCGAATACGTGTAGCCGTGGAAGAACTCGATGCCGCGTTCCGGGCCGGCGTCGGTGATGGCGTCGTACAGTTCCTGCTTGACCGCCACCGCGCCCATGGGCTGGGCGCCGTTGGTGAGCGCCTTTGCCATCGTCATGAGGTCGGGCGTGACCCCGAAGGCCTGGGCACCAAAGTTGTCGCCCATGCGCCCCCATCCCGTGATGACCTCGTCGAAGACGAGCAGGATGCCGTTCTGGTCGCAGATCTCGCGCAGGCGGTTCAGGTAGCCCTTGGGGGGCGGCAGGCAGCCGAAGGAGCCCGCGGTGGGCTCGACGAAGACCGCGGCGATGTTCTCGCCGCCGTAGAGATTGCAAAAGCGCAGCAGGTCATCGGCAAGTTCCGCCCCCTTCTCAGGCTGACCCATCACGAACTTGTTCTCGGGCAACGCCGTGTGGCGCATGTGATAGACGCCGCCCAGGCCGACGCCGAAGGCGCGACGGTTGTTGACCATGCCCGCCAGCGCCACGCCGCCCATGTTCACGCCGTGGTAGGCGCGCTCGCGCGAGATGAAGATCTGGCGCTGCGGCTGGCCGCGCACCCGATGCGCCATCAGGGCCATCTTCATCGCGGTGTCGACGGACTCGGAGCCCGAATTGACGAAGAAAACGCGATTGAGTCCGGCAGGCGTGTATTCGACTACACGGTTGGCCAGCTCGAAAGCACCGGAATGCGCACGCAGGAACGGGGCCGTGAAATCGAGCGTCTGCAGCTGCTTGTAGACGGCTTCGGAGATCTCGGGGCGGCAGTGGCCGGCAGCCACGCAGAACAGGCCCGCGGAGGCGTCGATCAGCTTGCGGCCATCGGGCGTGTAGAAGTACATGCCCTCCGCACGCTCGAACAGGCGCGGCTCGCGCTTGAATTCCTTGTTCGGCGAAAACGGCATCCAGTACTGCTGCAATTGCGATTGGGCGGGCGTCTTGCCGGCCTGATCGGAATGACCCATGGCATTCCCCTCTTTCCTGTAAGGTGCTGCTTCGATGAAACGGCGTCGGTCAAGCTGTCCATTCTAGGGAAAGTCCGGCTATCCTGCTGCGGCTTTTTGCGGGCGGGCACCCCCGCCTTGCCGCATCGCCGCCTGCGCGGCCCGCGGCGCCGGGTCGGCAATGTGCGGCCCGAGCGCCAGGAATAGTCCTCGGAGGGTCGATGATCGCCAACGGCAAATTGCGGAGCCGCTTGCGGTGCTGGCGTGGAGCCACTTTTGCGCCGTTCCGGCAGCATGCGCGGTCCACGCGCCTGCGCCTGGGCGCGGCTTTGGCGGCGATGGCCCTTGCGGGCGGGGGCTGCACCGCGATTCCCTATTACACGCAGGCCGTGACCGGCGAGATTTCCCTGCTCGCGGCCGCGCGGCCCGTATCGGATTGGCTTGCAGACCCGAATACACCACCCGAGCTGCGCGAGCGGCTGGAACTTTCCGTGCGGATCCGCGCCTTCGCATCGCACGAACTGTCGCTGCCGCAGAACCGCAGCTATACCCGCTATGCCGACGTGCATCGGAGCAGCGCGGTGTGGAACGTGTTCGCAACGCCGCCGCTGTCGCTCACCCTCAAGACCTGGTGCTATCCGGTTTTCGGCTGCGCCGCCTACCGCGGGTATTTTGCTCAGGATGGCGCGCAAAAGCTCGCCGATGCGCTCGCGGCCCAGGGCATGGACGCCACGGTGGCGCCGGTGCCGGCCTTCTCCACGCTGGGATGGTTTCCCGACCCCCTGCTCAGCACCTTCGTGCGCTGGCCGGAGCCCGAGCTGGCACGGCTCATCTTCCACGAGCTGGCGCATCAGGTCGTCTACGTGCGTGACGACACCCGCTTCAACGAGAGCTTTGCCACGGCGGTGGAGCGTGCCGGCCTGGCGCGCTGGGTCGCACAACGCAACGACCCGGCGCTGCGCGAGCAGTACGAACGCTACCAGCTGCACCACGCCGGGCTGCTGGCGCTGGTGGCACAGGCCCGGCGCGAGCTGCAGGACACGTACGACGCGCCGCTGCCCGAAGCCGAGCGCCTGGCACGCAAGCAGGCGATTTTGGCGCAACTGCCGGAGCATTACCGCAGGATGCGCGACGAACAATGGAAGGGCTTCCGGGGGTACGATGAATTCTTTCTCGCACCCTGGAACAATGCCCGCATTGCAGCGCTGGCGGCCTATCAGGATGACGTGCCGGCCTTCGACGCGCTGCTGGCAAGCGTGGGCGGTGACCTGCCACGCTTTTTCGAGCGCGTGAGGCAGCTCGCCGCAATGGCGCCGGC
>Ga0075030_100006778_pt1 | contig 10246 bp, 7 predicted proteins | sample LitLauG_LLR_2012_FD_71393 | JGI IMG/M metagenome (GOLD analysis project Ga0075030, IMG submission 71393) | Freshwater sediment microbial communities from Pennsylvania, USA - Little Laurel Run_MetaG_LLR_2012 | ecosystem: Environmental > Aquatic > Freshwater > Creek > Sediment | place: USA...
GTCCCCGAGGGGGTGGATTCCACACCGGGTGTACTGGCCCTGGCTCGCCAAGCGGGCGTGGAGATGCCCGTCGCCGAGCAGGTAGGTGCCATGCTGGCGGGAGACCGGTCTCCCGAGGCGGCCGTGGAGTTACTCATGGGGCGCCAACTCACCTCAGAGCTACACGACCTGGGTGGTGTGCGGCGCAAAGAAGGCCGGTGATCCGGCGCGCGAACCGGACGGCGCAATGGCGATCCACCCGTCCGTCGGGGAATCGGGGCAGCGGTCACAGCACGATCGTCGAATACCCATTCATCGCGCCGTTGCCAGCCCCAATCCACAAGCAGGCGATCAGGTCTCCCTCGTGGACCCGGCCAGCCCGGCGGTCCTCGTCGAGCAGGATCAGCGTGCTGGCGGCCGAGGTGTTCCCGTAGTGGTCGACACCGATCGGGACTCGTTCGAGCGGGAGGCCCAGCATCTCTGCGGCCTGGCGGACCACCACGCCGTTCGCTTGGTGCAAGTACCAGCGAGCCACTGAGTCGATGTCGAAGTCGGTGCCCACAGCCGGCTTGATCTTGGTTGGCCAGTCCTCTTGGAGCATCTCGAAGTTCCGCATCATGAGCGGGACGAAGACTTCCGCGACCTTTGCTCCATCCATCAAGAAGACATTGTCGGCGAGGTTGGCCTCTGAAGTGTGGTTGAGACATCCGCCCGCGGGATAGGTCACGAGGGTGACGTCTGGATTGGTCTCGTAGCGCACCGACAGCAGTCCTTTCGGGTTGCCGCCTATTTCGCGAGGGGCCGAGCGGAACACAAGGGCACCCGCGCCGTCGGCGAACATCAGAGGTGCCAGCCAGCCCATGCCGCTCGGGTGCTTGTAGTAGTAGTCGTGGACGTCGGGACCGAAGTAGCCCGACGGGCAGTTGCTCGCCACCACGACGGCCGTGGATGGAACCGAAGTCATGAGCGAGGCGGCGGCGGTGCGAAAGGCAGGGGCCAGACCCGCGCAGCCCAGATTGTGGTGGACAAGGTCGACGTCACGGCGTAGTCCGAGTTCATTCATCAGGTAGCGGAAGTGGTCCTGGCAAGTGACCGTGTCCGGCGTAGAACTGACATGGACGAACAGGTCGACATCACCGGCCTCGACTCCAGCATCGTCCAATGCTGATGACGTCGCCCGCAATGCCAGATCGCCGTCATAGATGCCGCCTTCAGCCCGACTGCGCTTGCGTCGACCGCCGAATTCGTAGTCCAGCCGACGCTCCTCAATGGCGAGGTGCCGCACCACCCATTCCGGCTCAAGCAATCTGCCGTCGGGCCGGGCCGGGTGTAGATACCTGAGGATCTCCTCATTAGAAACTCGATGCTCTGGCAGATAGGACCCGACCCCGGCCACTGACACCTCGGGCAAGGATTCGAGATTGATTGGAGCGCTCATCGAGCCACCTCCCAACTTGGCCGGTCAACTGGCCCCCCGGGCAGCGACCTCTTGCCCACATCCAAGTACGACCCAGGCTCATTGTGAAGGGGCGAAGTTCCCTTGTCGTCCCACAGTTGACAATCCCGGTCTCCCGGCGCAGCGCGAATCTCCAGCATCGTCGCAGCCTGAGGCGGGCATGGCGTTGTCGTTGGCAAAGCTCGACGAATACCTCACCCAGTAGACGAATACCTCACCCAGTAGGGGCATATGGCCTAAATGTCCCCTATCAATGACACTGGTCCTCAGGGTCCACCGCTGTCCGGCTGGTCCTCAATAGCTTCGGGAGAACTCGAGCGTTCGGTCTGACTTGAAGTCATGTGGTGCCCTCGGGCGTCGTCGACCGGGCCCTTCCAGCCAGCACATTGACAATGGCACGTCCCGTCCCAGAGGAGGGTGATTGGTCCGGCTTGCGCCAACAAGTCGAACCGCCCGTCGCTCCGATCGGGGACGGCCGTGCCATCCCCATCCACGTTAAGGAAAGTAGGGACGGCCATGACCATCGTAGAAGCTCCTCCCGGCATCACGGCGGCGTGGGCCCGGACACCGCTGCAGCGCTACTCGTGGCCGTCGGTGACAACCCCGAACGGCTCCACTCCGAGGCCGCCTGGGCCCACCTATGCGGAGTGTCGCCGATCCCGGCGGGCTCCGGACGCAGCGCCGGACACCTGCGCCTACACAAGGGTGGCGACCGCCAGGCCAACAGCGCGCTCTGGCGCATCGTCATGGTCCGGATCGCACACGATCCCGAGACCACCCACTACTTCGAGCGACGGGTGAAGGAAGGACGGACCAAGCGGGACGTCATCCGGATCCTGAAGCGCTACGTCGCCCGCGAGGTCTACAAGTACCTTCCTCGCGGCTGAATCCCCGGGTCGTGGGTCTGACTCTTCCCCTATCTGTCGTCCCTCGGGACTGACTTCCCAGCGAATCGCCGACCCGCGTCCCGGGCCACCGCCGACCAGACGCGTGACTTCGTAAGAGCATGCCCTCGACGAACGAGTGGCTCATCATTGATCTGTCCGCTGTCTAAACCCCGGAGCCCCTCGAAGGGGCTTGACATTGATAGGAGCTTCGCCGGATGGGCGGGATAGCCGTCCCGTCGTTCAGGTATGCCACAGAGGGCGAGCCTTCCGGCCTCACAATCGCGTGCTCCACACCCGTGCCATAGTCCGCATCGAGCCTGCCAAGCGGGCCGGAACTATCTGATCCACACGTCCCGGCTTCTCGCACGTCACCAACTGTGTTGTCGATACGCACCTGATGGGAGGACTTTTTGTGCCCGCCCTGCAGAAGGGTCATTCGGCAACGGTGACATTGCCGCTGTGGAGGTGGTGCACCCGGAGGACGAAGCTCCCGCCGCCTAAGACCTGAAGGGTGTATCCCTGACCGACGAGGGTGCGTCTCTGGACGAGTGATCGGCCGCCCGATTCGACCGACTTCGGCATGAAATTCAAGCGGAGCGCGTCGATTGCGTCGGCATCAAAGGTCCGATATGTGACCTTGCTGTGGCCGTAGGTGACCAGTTGGACCACCGACGTCGAACCCAAGAGGTGACTCTCGTCCTTTGGAGCGAGGTCGGGGATTGCGGCCATCGCCCAGTTGAAGCTGCGTAGGTAGTCTGAATAGCCATCGCTGAACCAGTATTGGATCGATCCAAAGCTCTGCCCACAGCATGAGACGCGACCATCGGAACTGGCGAAGTACGTCGCGTAGTTCAGCGACCGGTATGCAGTCTCTCGTGCTTGGTTGTCACCGGTCTTCTCGAAGTACAAGGCGTTGACGGCGGCCCATCGGGCAGTGTCACTACCCAGGCCGGCTAGCGAGCAGCACAGGTAGCTGCCACCGTTTGACGGGCCCTGTTCGTTGATTCCTGTCGCACCATCGAATGGTCCAACTCCAAAGTGCTGGTCGACCCATGCGATCAGATGGTGGACATGGGCTCGCCACTGGGGGTCAAGCCGTGCGGGGTCACGAAGGTTGAGCAGGTACAGGGCCGTATAGGTCGGCGCGGCCTGGTTGACGTTACCTTGGTCCTTGGGGACGTCCTCGAAGTAGCCGCTCCAGTCATCGAAGATGGGGCTCTTCGGATTGAGTTGGTGGGAGTCCAGCCACCTCCATGCCACCCGGCGTGCTCTTTCGTACGCGCTGACGTCGCCCCTCTGGATCCGGATCAGCTCATCAAAGAGGCGCAGCGGGGAAACGACGGCTCCGCCAAACTCTTCGCCATCCAGCGTGCGGCCGGTCCGTCCGTCAACCCGGAAGGCCCATGGTGTATGGGCATTGTCCCCAGGGCGGACGTGCTTGGCCAGTGCGTCGGCGCAGTGGATGGCTGCATTGAGATAGCTCCGATTGCGGGTCATCTCATAGAAGAGGGCATAGCCGATGCCCAACTCGCCCACCTTGTCCGGCTCGATGCCGCCATAGAAGTTCTTGGGCACGTCGGAGAGGCACCGTCCGTACTCGCGCTGATTGCCGCATCCAGTCGGGAACGGAACATTGGCCCAATTCCAGTTCGCCGGAGTGGTCCCGTGCTTCATCGCGTATTGAAGCATCGCCCCCACCGTCCGGATCGCCACTGGATCACCCGAATACGGATACCAGGCCAGAGCGGAATCGACGAAGGATCCGAACGTCATCGCCGGATTGCTCTGCCAATACGCACCCTGGAGCGTGCTTCCATCGAAGACCGAGTTCGTAAGATAGGTCTTGAGTTGAGTCCCCGATTGGTCGGGAACGTTGTGCTCGATGAAGCCCCATCCGAGATGGAGCACCTTGTCGTAGCCGAGAAGATTCTGAGGCTGATACCAGGGAAGGAGCATCCCCTGGGAATCCAACACGACCGTGTGCCAGGGAAGCTCTGAATTGACCGGTGCGATCGGAGCCGTCGTGGTGGCCGCGCCGGCGACAGTGGGCAATACACCCAAGAGGGCCGGTGCACTTACCATGACGACCCCAATGAGCGTGACTAGTCGATGTCGACGTCGCACCGGGTGAGCGTACCCTTGTGGTCGGTCAGACCGGCGACCACACTCACCTCGAACGAATCGACGCATTGTGTTGTCCGCTGCCTTGACCCCGGAGCCCCTCAAGGGGACTTCACAATGTAGGAGATTCGCCGGCTCGGCGGGAAGTTCTAAGCGTTGGCGATAGCAAGGACGGGTGGGCTTGGCGCTAGAACGCAGGATTCGGTTGAACGGCCGGATTCGACTAGCCGATGGCGAGTAGGAGCTGTTCCCACACGGCACCCCAAAGTTCGGTACCGAGTTCGGCATCGAACTCCTTATTCCCGATCGTCAGTCCGGCGACCGTGATCGGAGAGTTTGCGCCGGTGGCGGTCTGGCCGCCGTTGGCCGGGTGTGTGGCCCGGAACACTACGACACCGGTCACGATCTCCGGGAACGGGTTTGCCACCGGGGCAAGAGTCACCAGTCCGAAGGGCGTCATCTTCACCGTGGTCACAATCACCTCGACCACCATCACCGCCACCATGACGGTGTCATCGACGGCACCTACCGGGTCCAACCGCGGTGTCACGGTCACCAACGACGCGGCCGCAGGCGACGGCAAGGTGACGGCGGGAGTGCTGAGCATCACGTAGGAGCCGTGACTGCGAGCACCGGCGCGCAGAGGGTCACGTTCATCGCTCCTGGCGTACCCGGCTACCGCATTGATGGGCTGCCCAAGTTCGCCCGGCGGCGGAGGCGCCTCCGGGCGCCGTGAGAAGAGCCGCCGGTCGCCTATCCGGTTGGAAGGGCTGCGTACTCTTGAGTGGCGAGCGAGGTCGCATACTGCTGGATGGCGCTCGCACTGGAAGCTTGCCGGGACGCACCAACGACGAAGACGACGTATGAGCCTTTCACGAAGCTGATCTGGTTGACTTGTGTCGGTCCGGAGCCAAGCGTGATCCCGGTGCTCCCTGGCACATTCGGGACAGCGAGCGGCACAATCGTCGAACCAAAAAGCCCTGAAGTCTTGCCCATGTATCGCTGGGCAATCCCCTCCTGAGTCGTCCTCGCTGAAGATGCAGAGTCCACCTTCGTCACACACACGATGAGATAGTCATCACCGTATGCGGGGTTGCTTCCATAGAGACGAAGCTGGCTACTTATCCACATGGCCTCAGAAGTCTTGACGGGATCGACACCGCTGCAGTCAGCACCTTCGGCTTCGCCGTAGGTCAATGCCCCTGTTGAGCCACCGCCCACTGGATCGGTCGGCTCCGAGACGAATCCGGTAGGCGCCGGCACCACAACCACGGTCGCCGGCAAGGTCGTTGTGGGTGCAGCACCGGAGGAAGAACAGGCTGACACGAGGGCCAGGCCACCAAGGAGCACAAACCACGACCACCCGTTGACGACGGATCGCGCTCGTGCTCCGAAGCCCATCGCATACATCTCAGACATGCCGGTTCATCGGCAGCCGGAGCAGTGACCTTGACCTATCCCTGATCACGACTCCTTGGGTACGTCGGTCGTCCGAATCTGTCATTGAGTCGAAGACGAACTTGCTCGCAGTTGCGGTTCAGCCGCAGACCGCGTAGAGCTTCCAGCTCCCCGGCACCCCCTTCAGCACGTGCTCACCTCGGTCACTGAACTCAATGCCCGAGCCGACCACGAGGTCCTTGACGGTGCCCGAGACAAGAACCTCGCTCGGTGAGGCCAAAGAACCGACGCGAGCTGCGATGTGAACGGCGAGGCCGCCCAGATCACTGCCCCTCACCTCGCATTCACCGGTGTGGAGACCCATACGCAGCTCGATACCGAGAGCTCGGGTGGCGTCGATGATCACCTGGCCACAACGAATGGCTCGAGCCGGACCATCGAACGAAGCGACGAAGCCGTCTCCCGTCGTGTTGACTTCCCGACCTCGAAAGATCCGAAGCTGTTCGCGGACAATGTGATCATGGCGATCCAACAGGGACCGCCACAGTTGGTCACCCAGCGAGGCTGCACGTTCGGTTGATCCGACGATATCGGTGAAGAGTACGGAGACCAGAACTCGGTCGATATCGGTTACTGGTCTCGTACCGGTCAAGAACTCGGCCACTTCGTCGAATATCACGTCCTGCTGACTAAAGATCAGCATGTCGTCGCCTGGCAGCGCGACGAACTTGGACCCCTCAATGTGCTCAGCCACATAGCGCCCATGAGCCATGGGCAGGAAATTTGGATTGTCGGCGCTCAGGACCAGCGTGGGCGCTCGGAGGAGCGGGAGCACCGGGCGGACATCGAGGTTCCGGAGCAGGTAGTCGTACTGGGCGGCCGCGGTTCTCGGGGTGACCGACGACCGGAAGAGCCGAGCAAGAGCATCGCGGCGAACTGGGTCTTCGGGGCTAGCTGCACCAGCAAGCGATAAGAACTCCGGCGTACCCCAGTGGGTCCGGAGGAACTCGATGACGAGATCGAGCGCCTCAGGTGAGAATCCGATTGGATAGTCGTCAGCAGCCAGATATCGGGCAGTCGTATTGCACAGCACCAGGGATTCAACCCGTTCGGGGTGTGCAGCGGCATAGAGGATCGCGATCGGGCCGGCATCGACCGTCGCCAGAATGGATGTCTGCTCGGACCCGACAGCGTTGAGGACGCTTTCGATGTCTTCCGTCCACTCCTCCCATGTTGGTATGGCGTTACGCGGCACACCGTCAGACGCCCCTGTGCCTCGTCGATCGAAACAGATCAAGCGGCGAAGCGACGCTAACCGTCTGAGGAAGTTGGCAATGTCGGGGTCCTCCCACGCCATCTCGACGTTGCTGCCAAGACCGTTGAAGAAGAGGAGGTCTGACGGTCCCTCTCCGATGACCTGGTAGGCAACGTCAGCATCCCCGACGGCCACGTACTCGGTGTCCGGACGGCTCATGAGGCAAACAGTCTGACTCGCATTCCAGCTCGATGCTGGAACTCTTGTTCGGCGAGACTGTGCGCGCCACGAGCCAACGTCCTAACTGCAGACGCCATGACGATTCGCTGTCCGCTGCGATCGACCAGGCAGTCGCATTGATCAACCCATCCGTTGAGTGCCGCTGGCGTCTGTCGGGCAGCGCTCGGCCATGGCGCCAAAGGAGGCACCCCGACCTGGCGTGAACTCGAGCGCGTGGGTTGGCGATCGGATATAACTGCCTTAGGAAGTAGAGGAGGCCGCAATGACCCTGACCAGCCCGTACCTGCAGGGCAACTACGCCCCGGTCGCCGAGGAGCAAACGGTTACCGACCTGCCGGTGACTGGAGCGCTCCCGAGCACATTGAGCGGCCGGTATCTGCGTAACGGCCCCAATCCGATCACGCCCCCGGATCCAGCCACCTACCACTGGTTCACCGGTGATGGGATGGTCCACGGCATCCGCATCGCCGATGGCGCAGCACGCTGGTATCGGAATCGATGGGTCCGGTCGGCGGACGTGGCTGCTGCGTTGAGCGAGCAGCCGCATCCCGGGCCCGTCGTCGACGGAATGGACTTCTCGCCGAACACCAACGTCATCGTCCACGCGGGCAAGACGTTCGCGATTGTCGAGGCGGGTGCCCGACCCTATGAGCTGACCTACGAGCTGGACACCGTCGGGGCATCGGATTTTCAGGGCACCTTGCCAGGCGGCTATACCGCACATCCCAAGCGCGATCCGCAGACCGGTGAGCTGCATGCGATCTCCTATTTCTGGGCCTGGGGCAACCAGGTGCAGTACAGCGTCGTGGGAGTGGACGGGCGGGTTCGACGAACGGTGGACATCCCGGTCGGGGGACCCGTGTCAATCCACGACATGTCGCTCACGGCCAGCTTTGCCGTGATCTACGACCTTCCGGTCGTGTTCAGTCCAGAGGCCCTGGCCGAGGGAATCGCGTTTCCCTACCGGTGGTCGGACGACTATGAGAGCAGGGTCGGACTGCTTCCGCTCGAGGGCGGTGCAGACGATGTGGTGTGGTTCGATGTCGACCCTTGCTATGTGTTTCACCCGATGAACGCCTATGACGAGGATGGAGCGGTCATCGTTGACCTGGTGCGGCATCCGAAGATGTTCGCCACGCACCTGACCGGTCCCGACGAGGGGCCGCCGGTGCTGGAACGGTGGCGCATCGACCCACAGGGCGGCAAGGTAATCACTCAACTGCTTGACGACCGTCCCCAAGAGTTCCCGCGGGTTGACGAGCGCGTCGTTGGACGGCGAAATCGCTACGGATACAGCGCCGCGCTCGAAAACGATGGAGAGGACGAGGCCGGATTCACCATGGGTGGGGCACTCATCAAGCATGACCTGACCACCGGAACGAGCGAAACCAGACATCTCCGAGGTGGCGCGGGAGAGGTGATCTTCGTGCCGGAGAGCGCCACCTCGGCAGAGGACGAAGGATTCGTTCTCAGCCTCGTTTATGACACCGAGCGCGAGGCCAGCGATCTCTTGGTGCTGCACGGCCAGGATTTCACGGGCGACCCGGTAGCCGTCATCCACTTGCCAGTGCGCGTGCCGTATGGCTTTCACGGCAACTGGGCCACCGATACCCCATAGCTGTTGTGAGGCAGGCTATGACGCCCAGCGGAATCGGCATTACGTCATCAGCTCGTCGTGTCTGCTGGTCCTCAGCCGCTTGAGCTGAGGACCCGCAGGACAGTCTCGTAGCGCCGGGGCGAGCGGCATGCCAGAGTTTCAGCCATGCTCGCAGGGATGGCGGCGGCGACGGTGGCCCTGATGGCGGCAATGGGCTCGCTCCCTGGGGTGGCACCGGAACCCCCCGCACCCGTGCCGGGGACGTCACCGCCAACGACTGGAAGTGGGCCAGCGAGCAAGTACGACTGCGCCTTGAGCGTCCGACCCGCTGACGCCGCCTTCACCGGCGCCAACGGCACCGCGTCGGAGATCGGCTGGGAGGGCAACCTTCAGGGCGTCGTCACCTGCCTCGGCGGGGTGTTCTACATCCAAGACGTCCTCTACAAGAACTACGGCATCGGATTCGGGAAGAACTACGGCTTCGGCATCTACGACGGCGCCCCGACCACCTGGACCGAGGCCCACGGCTACCTCCCGGCGCAGATCACGTCGTTCAGCCGGGACGGCGCCCGGGTCTCGATCACCGAGTTCGCCGACCGGGTGGTTCTCAGTGGTGCCGCCTTTGTCGCCGTCTACAGCCGGGTCGCCGTGACGAACCCGACGGACCACGTCGTCGAGGCCAGCCCCGAGGCCTCCGCTGGATTGGTGCGGCTCCACGCGACGCCCGATGCGGTTGCCCCCCATACCTCGGTCGATCACGACTACGTGATCGCCTCCGACCGCTTCGGTGGAACTTACCCGTGGCCGAGCGCAGCCGCGCTGGTCGGCGCCGGCACGTTCGACCAGCACTTCGCGCACATGGCGAGGTTCTGGAACGACCAGCTGGCCGCCATTACCGGGATCAGCGTCCCTGATCGATCGCTCGATGACGCCTACCGCAGCGGGTTCATCTACACCCAGATCGCCCGCAGTGGCGACGAGCTGCACGACGGGGTCAACGGCTATGAAGCCGAGTACAACCACGACGTCATCGGAATCCTGACCAACCTCTTCAACCAGGGCTACTTCACCGACGCCCACGCGCTGCTCCTCGAAGCGCGCAACGCCATGGAGACACCGGGCCAGGGATTCTACGACGACGGGGTCTGGACGTACTCGGTGCCATGGGCCACTTACCTGATGAAGACCGGGGATCTGGCTTTCGTGAAGGAGAACTTCAATTCGGAGGGACCCCTTGGTGCTGCCCAGCCGAGCATTGAGGACACCGCCCACGCGATCGCCGCCGACAGGATCAGCCCGACGGGGATCATGAA
>Ga0075030_100006783_pt1 | contig 10242 bp, 10 predicted proteins | sample LitLauG_LLR_2012_FD_71393 | JGI IMG/M metagenome (GOLD analysis project Ga0075030, IMG submission 71393) | Freshwater sediment microbial communities from Pennsylvania, USA - Little Laurel Run_MetaG_LLR_2012 | ecosystem: Environmental > Aquatic > Freshwater > Creek > Sediment | place: USA...
CCTTACGGTATTCGCCTCGCGAGAGGTGACGCCTAAGATATTCGTCCTCGGCTGGATCGGTGAGATTGCAAAAGGCTTCTACGTCGAGCGGTGTCAGATCTTGCGCGAGATCATGGCTGCCGGAGGTCCGATGATGATGAGAGAAGCCCAGCCGCACGACGCCAAGCAGGGCGACCAGCGCAGCTGCGACGATGAAGTAGGTAAGACTCATCGCTGAAGGAAACGCTCCATCTCCCGGTTCCAGATCTCAAGATTGGCATTGGGTGGAACGCTTGGAGGTCGCATGCCCGCAGGTTCAGGAACGAGAACATAATAAAGCCAGACCAAGACGACCACGTGATACGTCGCCATGTTCACCATGTCGAGGGGGGCACGCGCGCTAGTCACAATTCCAGTGGCTAGGATCGTCCATATGGCCAGATGTTCACACCATACGATGGCGAAGCCGAGGGCGATTCCATAGGTGACTCTCTCCCAGACGATGCGGAAATGATTCGCGAAGAGGAAGACTGAGAGAATGAGGCCCGCTTGCACCAGGAAGAAGGAAGACTGGAGATCATGGGCGATGTTGATCAGCCAGTTAGTCCGATTCGGCCCCCTGGCGAGCTCGACTACACCTGCAAAGAGGATCAAAGCCAGGCCAATGCCCCCGACAAGATTGCGCCCGACGCGGACCAGAGCAGTCCACGGCTGGAGCAAATGCCGTAAAAGCTCAACGATGATGGCAAACCGCAACAATCCTTCGGCGACCGAGCCTGCGAGGAAAGTGTGCCACCAGGTAGCAGAACCGAACGCGGGCGACACATCCATCCAATAGAGAAGAAATTCCTCGGCAGCTTCCAGGATGAGATAGGCAAAGAATACGGGGAACTGACGGTGCAACCCTCGGCGCCAGAAAAGAAATGCCAAACCCAGCTGCAGAATGTGGGGACCAAGCCAGAGGTAGTGCCAGAGAAATGAATGCGCCTGCAGCATAGCGGTCAGCGAGCACTATACTGCGCTCTCTGCTGCAGGCGACAATCTTGACGGTTCTTGTCCGTTTATCGTAACAAGCGGTGCCAGTTTGGGAATCTAGGGCTTGCAGAGCTGACCCTGCCCGCCGCAATCCGTTCCGCCCACGCCATCAGCATGAGCGATTGTGGGAACGACGAGGGTGTTGACGAACAGAACCGCCGCGGCGAGTAAGAGCAGAAGGCTTTTCATGTTTTTCTCCTTGTTGAGCTGGACTTGCGGCGGGATAATGACAGGCATCCGGGAGCATCGGAGCAAACCGATTTGCAGCTCAGGAAGTTCGCAACACGTAACAGCTCGAGAGAAAAAATGACGCTCAAGTCAGCGCTGGAGGATTTGTCGAAGACGACCCTGACCGCGGTGGTCGGGTTATTGGGCAAGCTGCGCTACTTAGCTTCTTTGTGCAGCGGGGGCGAGGGATACAAGCACTGGGGGATGGGCCTGGTGCATGGCGACGAAGCTTCCGACCGCGCGTTCCGAGTCGCCCACGGGAGTGTGCTGCGAAGTGTCTTGCGGGCACCTCTGGCGACACTTTTGGACGATCTGCAGGACTCCAGCGGGGCCGCTGGAATGGGGCCAGTTGCCTACTTGGAGGAAATTGACGGGGAAGAACTATTGCCGGCGCGGAGCGATCCAGCCTCCTCCAGCCACTTCAATGCAGCGATGACGGCTCTTTCGAGCTTGGCGCGGGCTCAAGCGCTGCCCAGTCCATCAACTTCATTGCGACGCCGACCACCTGCCCCAGAACCTCTGCCTCCTGGGGATGGCGAAGCACGCGAACCTGCACGGGCGACAAAGGATGCGACTGGAGGATGATCTCGTCGCGGTGGATGCTGCACCAGCAGCAGGTAAATCCGTCACGGGTTTCGACAAAGTAGATGGGCCGCTCGTACTCTGAACGCCAGGCACCCTCTATCACCTTGTTGCGGCTTTCGTCCACCTGAATAAAGGTTCCGGGACGGAGCAGCGGATACATGGTGAAGTCCTGACTGCCTACATAGCCATATGTAAAGTCAGAGGTCGCAAACTGTGACAGGTAGGACACGGGAACCAAGCCCCATTGTTCAACCATTCTTCCCAAATGAGTCGTTCGTCGGCTGTCGAAGGCTGGATCCATATGCAAAGGCACCTGCATCCCGGTTGTGCTTGCCATTACGTCGGAGAGGTGAGAGCGAGGCGGCGACACCAGACCCAAATCAGCCACCATGCCGTTCAACTCCACTCCATACCATGCGAGCAACTCCCGCACATCGCGGCGATAAATGACCGAGAGAGTGTAAACCCTGTAAATGCTGGGGATTAAGCCCTTTGTTTCGATATCGGAGAGCCGGCTGGGCGGAATCGAAAACTCTTCGTTACGGTATTTTTCGGCAATGCGGGCGCTGGAGGTTTCCACGTCGCGCATGGTGAGCCCAAGTTTTTCCCGCAATGTTCTGAGGCTCTTTCCGGCCGGGAGCAAGGAATCATCCTCCACGAAAGAAGCGCACAAGTTTAAAAGTATATATCACCGCGACTCGAAGAGCGACAGGGATGTTGGAAGGCGCTCTGTTACGCAACTGGAACAGCCAATCAGCCGATTCAGCTTGGCATTTGAGCGGATTTACCAAATCAGGAACAAGAAACTGGCGATCGTTTGATGGGAGACTTCCGAAGGGGCCGTCTCGATTGCGTAACGAAAAACCACACAAGGCTAGCATTACCCAGTAAACCCCCAAACATGTCCCCCAGGTGTGACAAACCCCTGTGACATTTGTCATTGCGTAGCGTTGATGAACCGCACTGGCGGGCTAGTTTTTAGTAAGCGACTCTTAGAGGGTCACAAGGAGGGATGCGCGATGGGGAATACGATGGTTGCCAATTGGGGGACGGCGCGACAACCAGACCGCAGGGAGGTGCTGGCGGCCTCTATGGAGGCGGTCGCCAAGAATTACGGCGACACTAAAGCGCTGAGGGGCTTGAACCTCACAATACGGGGGGGAGAACTCGTAGCGCTTCTGGGTCCGAACGGCGCCGGAAAAACGACGGCTGTGAAACTGCTGCTTGGCTTATTGCCGCCGAGCGCGGGAAAAGTGCGGGTGTTCGGTCAGGACCCGACGCTTCCGGCGAATCGTGTGCGGACTGGGGCAATGTTGCAGGTTGGCCGAGTGCCGGAAACGCTGCGAGTGAGGGAGCACATTGATCTGTTCTCAAGTTATTACCCGAGCCCGATGAAACTGGACGCAGTACTACAGGCATCGGGCCTGAATGGATTGGAAAACAAGAAATTCGCCGACCTTTCCGGCGGACAACGGCAACGCGTGCTGTTCGCGCTGGCCATCTGCGGCAATCCCGATCTTCTGTTCCTGGACGAGCCCACGACCGGACTCGACGTGGAGGCTCGCAGGATGGTGTGGGAACAAGTCCGGTGTCAGATCGAGGCCGGCAAAACGGTGCTGCTGACCACGCACTACCTGGAAGAGGCAGATGCGCTGGCCGACCGCATCGTGATGATCCACAAGGGCGTGATCGTGGCCGAGGGTACGACCGCGGAAATCAAGGCGCGAACCAGCGGGAAAAAGATACGCTTCCGCAGCAGCCTCACTTTGGCTCAACTGTATGCCATTCCTGGCGTCGTAGCGGCGCGCGCGGACCGCGACGCCATTGAAATAGCGACGTCGGAACCCGAGGCGGTGGTGCGGGAGTTGCTGACGCTGGACCGCAATTTGGCGAGCCTGGAAGTCACAAGCGCCGGTCTCGAAGAAGCGTTTCTCTCATTAGTGCAGGATGACACTAGTAGCTAAGGCAGCACTACTCAGGTTGCGGCGCAACGAAGGCACAACGAAATTCTGGAGGACACGAAAATGAACGCGACGGCAACTACGACTGCTCAGATGCAATTTTCAGCTGGACGAACGAGCCGAATTTACTACAACGAATCGAAATACGAACTGCTGAAGCAGTTGAGGCTGCCTGTTTACAGCCTGTCGGTCACAGCTTTTCCGTTGATGTTCTACACGGTGTTCGCCTTGTTGCTAAACCCGCACGACGCGGCCATTGGGGGAACCACTCTGCCGGCATACCTGATTGCTTCCTACGGGACGTTTGGGGTGATGGGTGCGTCGCTGTTCGGGACGGCCGCGGGTTTGGCGTCGGAACGCGGGCTGGGGTGGTTGGAACTGAAGCGCGCCTGTCCGATGCCGCCAGCGGCCTATTTTCTGGGGAAAATGGTGATGAGCGCGTGCTTCAGTACGGTCATCATTTTGTTGCTAATGCTATTGGGAGCTGTGTTTGGGGGCGTGCACCTCGGATTCTGGATCGGGCTGAAGCTGCTGGCGACACTGGTGGCGGGATCACTGCCGTTTGGCGCGATGGGACTGGCGATCGGTTATTTTGCCGGCCCGAATTCGGCCGCCTCGGTGGTCAATCTGATCTATCTGCCGCTGTCGGTCTGCAGTGGACTGTGGGTGCCGTATATGTTCCTGCCCAAGTTCATCCGGCAGTTGGCGCATGCGCTGCCGTCGTATCATCTTTCGCAGTTGGGTTTGTCGGTGATTGGCGCCGGGCAGCACGAGCCGGTCGCCACGCATTGGGAGTACATGCTGGCGTTCACGCTGGTCTGTCTGGGAGTGGCGCGGATCGGGTTCCAGCGCGATCAGGGCAAGACTTACGGTTAGGATGATGGAAGAGAACGGCCTGCGCATGGCGAGTGAAAACGAAAATCGAAACAGCGGCCCGGCCCACGATGTGGATCTAGCCACCGTGGGCCACAGGATGAGCATGGGCCGCAGCGCCAAAGGCTCGGGCTGGGGGCTGTATATCTGGCTTGCCTATCTGGTTTTCTTCTTCATTCAACCGGTTATGGGCCATGCCGGACGGAGGGAGTGGGCATTCACACTGCTGGGCGTGGCGATCTTCCTTAGCCTCTACTTCAGCCTTTTCCGGCTCAAGCCACGCCGGACGCTGGCCTTGCTCCACATTGCAGGCTTTGTAGTGCTTGGCCTGGTCTATGCGCCGATGAACACAGGCGCTTCGACATTCTTTATTTATGCCTGCGCTTTTGCACCGTTCGTGGTGGATACCGAACTGATCGCGGCTTTGTTGATCCTGGTGATCATCTCGCTGGTTGGCTTGGAGACATGGTTGTTCCACCTGCCCTTCTGGTTCCTGTTTTATGGCGCCGGTCTCGCGGCGGTCATCGGGGGCGGCAACATTTTCTTTGCCCAGCGCAACCGTTCGCTGGCCAAGTTGCGCATGGCACATGAGGAGATCGAGCATCTGGCCAAGGTTGCCGAGCGGGAGCGCATTGCGCGCGACCTGCACGACGTGCTCGGCCACACATTGTCAGTGGTGATCCTGAAGTCGGAACTGGCAGGCAAGCTGATGGAGCGCGAACCGGAGCGCGCAGGAAAGGAAATTCGAGAGGTCGAACAGATTGCGAGGCAGGCTCTGACTGAAGTGCGGGAAGCCATTCGCGGCTACCGCTCGCGCGGACTGGCCGCAGAACTCGCCATGGCCAAATCGACTCTCGAGACGGCCGGCATAGCTGTGCAATGCGAGGCACCATCCACCCTGGAAATTCCGGCGCTGCAGGAAGGCGTGCTCTCGCTCGCGGTGCGGGAAGCAGTCACTAACGTGGTGCGGCACTCGCAGGCTCGCAGTTGCCGCCTGCAACTGGAGCAGGGCAATGGTTCCTGCCGGCTGGAGGTTGGCGACGACGGTCACGGAGGCAATTCGCTGGAAGGGAGCGGTCTGCGCGGCATGCGAGAGCGCGTTGAGATGTTGGGTGGAACGATGACGCGCACCACCGAGCCGGGAACCACACTGACCATCACGCTGCCGTTGACCACACCGGTGGAAACGGAATGCACACCACTATGACTCTCTCCACGAAAGACAGCCGGAAGACAATCCGCACCGTGTTGGCCGAAGATCAAGGCATGGTGCTGGGAGCGCTGGCCGCGTTGCTTGAGATTGAAGGGGACATCAGCGTTGTGGCGCAAGCCCGCAACGGGCGCGAAGCGCTGGCCGCGGTTTTGGAACATAAGCCCGATGTGTTCATCACAGACATCGAAATGCCGTTCATGAGCGGGCTGGAAGTTGCGGCGGAACTCAAAAAACGCAAGACCGGAACTCGTGTCGTCATCCTGACCACATTCGCGCGTGGGGGATATTTGCGACGGGCGCTGGAAGCCGGCGCGTCCGGCTATTTGCTGAAAGACATGCGCGCCGAGCAACTCGCCGAAGCCGTGCGGCGAGTGAATCAGGGTTTAAGGGTGATCGATCCGCAGTTGGCGACAGAGGCCTGGGGCGAAGATGATCCGTTGACCGACCGCGAGCGCCAAGTGCTCCGGCTGGCTGGAGATGGTGCGCAAAGCGGCGACATCGCTGCGCAACTCGGGCTGACCGAGGGCACGGTGCGGAACTATCTGTCTGAAGCCATCAGCAAACTGGGCGCGAATAATCGCGTCGAAGCCGCGCGGATTGCCAGGACCAAGGGCTGGCTGTAGATTTATGGCTGGCCGCTGGGCCCGCCGGAAATCCTCCACGCGTACATTAGAAAGGACGTTGCCGTGAGATCGATCGCAGGTTCGTCGGTAGTATACGACTGCACGTTGTCCTTGTAGACCGCGCCATCTGCATTGAACTTCTTGTAGATGTCGCCCCCGCCGGGAGGGCATGCCTGCATTCCGGTCAAAAAGCCGGATGATGCTCCGCTGTTGGGACCTTCCACTACCGCGCCGTTCAGGCTTGGTTGGCCGCCATTGAGCGATCCCACAATGTTGGCGACCTGATGTTGCGGGCAGTCAGGGAACGTCGAGCCGTCACCGATGGTGAACGTCACGCCCCAGGGATTTGCGCCGGAAATGTTTCCCAGCCAGCGCTGCGAGTCCGTGGCGTAGGTTGTATTCTTCGCGAGGTAGTTGGATTCCGCCGCCATCACGCTGAGACCTGCTCCATGCGAGACCGTGTCCCCATAACTCCAGTTGAAGCCGAAGCCGAAAGGATCTTTTGCCTGCGCCAACGATGTCGTGATCTGCTTGTTCAGATCATTGAGCAGTTCGGTCTTCGAAACCGCCAGCCCCGGCGGATTTCCAGCCAGAGCGAGAGCGCGATATAGTTCGAAGTGGGCCAACCCGCTGACATCGTAGAGATTCAGCGTGTCCGTGGCATCGTTGGGGCCGGTGATGTAGGCATGGGCCCAGTGGGCGGCTGCGGTCAGATAGTGCATCGGATTGGAGTGAGGGAGGCCGGGCGGAAGATGGCCTCGCTGGAGGGCGAAGTAAAGTTCGGTGGCACCGAGTTCCAGATCGTCCCGCCATTCAGTCTCGGGATAAAAGTCATAAGGCGCCGTCGTCAACAAATTCCCGCTGGGTGACGTATTGGCGAGGTCGAAAATGTGTTCTGCGGAAAACAGGCATGAGTTGGCCAGCGCGGGATCGGTAGCGTCGAAGACCTGAAAACATTCGGCAAAGCTTGCGGCCATGCGTCCAGCGATGTTGGGGCTGATCTTCGATCCTGCCGCGCCCGCAACGAACACCGGCCTGTGGCGGATGTACTGGTACTGCGGATTTTTCCCGCCATAGGTGTCGTCCGCCTGCGGAAGCCGCCAGATGTCGTGATCACTGAGGTAGTTGTAGCTCTTAAAATCCGTGCCGATGCCAACCTGGTAGTAAAGCGTCCTTGAGGAGTCGTCCCACATGCGCTGGAGCCATCGCAGGCCAAACTGCGCTTCGCGGGTAAAGTCCGACGTCGTGGAGAGTTTGCCCATCTGCTCGGGGAAGTCGCGAACGCCAATCAACATCAGCGCAACCACGTAGCTGTGAGTTTGAACGAACTTAAGGTAGTCCCCCGCATCCCACCATCCGCCTTCAGCATTGATCGAGGCACCGGCCGGCACCAGGCTGCCCAGGATCAAGTCGTTTGTGTCGAACTGCGGCGTGCTGTAGGCGGTTGCATTGGCATCGTTGAGATGGCCGGCAGCGGTGCGCAGCGGAGTACCGAAGAAATCGGGACCGTCACGCTCGTTCTCATAAAAATAGAGGTTGCTGGCTAGGGGTGCGAAGTAAAGATTCGCAGAAGCGTCTACCGGGAACGGTGGTGATTTGGCGGTCACCGGACCGCTCACAGAAACGGTGTAGGTGTCGGCCGCCGAAAGTGAGAAGTCGATGGGATAAATCGAGTAACTGCCCCAGGATCCCAGCTTGCTGCCAGTGAATCCGGAAGCGACGATCTTGCCGCCAGAATTCTTGATAACAAAGTCAGCGCTGCTGACCGAACTCGATGACATCAAGTACGCTCGCATGGAACTGCCCTGCTCGTAGCCCAACTGGTTCACCCTCACGTAGCCGGTGACGGCTGCGGCAGGCAATGAGACTCCAAGAACAGTGACAAGGAGGACCAAGCCGGCAACAGGAGTGCGAACAGGGAAAATGCGGAACATGATTCACCTGGAAGAGCAGATCGGGGCGAGGTGATGGATCTTACTATTAAAACGTGTGAATATTGCTATTATTCAAACGAGTTGTCAAGCAGATTGTTGCGGTGGCAAACTCTTGCTCATCCCTATGCTCCAGTCGATCGGCTCGACCCGTCCCACCACGAACAGCCAAGAACACGCCCCCAAAACGCATATCACGCACACAATGGCGAAGGCCATAAAATAATGTCCGGTACGATCCACAACGTACCCGGTTAGGGCCGGTGCAACGATGCCGGCGAAGTTGCCGATCGTGTTCTGCACTCCAATCCATCTGCCCGCACCGTGCGGCCCTGCGATGGTCTGACCGATGCTCCACGTGCAAAAAGCTGCCCCGCCCAGGGTCGCCGCTGACAGGAAGAGCAGTGCAACAAACAGGTGAGGCCCCGCGACTACAGTAAGAAGCAGTAATACGCCCGAGAGCGTATATCCAACCGCTAGGGAGCGCTTCCGCACGTGCGTCGGCGAGGATCCGGCCACAATCCAGCGGTCGCTCAACCGCCCAAAGATCAGTGAGCAGGCAGCGGTGGCAAGGTAGGCTCCGGCGCCAACCCACGCCATCCGCGTAGACGAAAGCCCACGTTCGTGGACCAGATAAGAAGGGAGCCAAGTCAACAGAAAGTACCAGGCATAGTTTCCTGCGAACTGCCCGGCACAGGATCCCCATAGCGACCGCTCACGCAACATGCGCAACAGCGATGGCCCACGTGACTGTCTCTCGGTCGCAATGCGCGCCGGTTCTCGCGGCATGAATTTCAGCCAGGGCGGCAACCACACCAGGCTCGCCAGTCCAAGCACGACGAAGAACGGTCTCCAGCCGAATCGCGCCATCAGCAGGCCACCGGCCAGCGTTCCTATGGCGGGCCCAGTCTGCAGGCCAGCCATCACAATCGAGTTGGCCGAGCCACGTTGTTCTTCCGAAACAATTTGCGCCAGGATTTTCGAGTACCCAGGGATAGCCACCGACTCGCCCACTCCCAGCACCAGCCGGGCCACGAACAACATGGCGAAGCCGTGTACCAAGCCCGTACCTGAGGTGGCCAGCGACCACAGCAGAAATCCCGCGGCCATCACCACGCCGGCTCCGATGCGGTCCACCAGCCAGCCCACGACCATCTGCATGATCGTGTACGACCAGAAAAACGCGCCCAGCAGAAATCCCAGTTGGGTCGCAGAGAGACGGAGTTCGGTCTGTATCGTCGGTGCAGCGACCGACATGTTGCTGCGGTCAACGTAGTTGATGATGCATGCCACCGCCAGCAGCACAACGACCATGCGTGTGCGTCGGTCGGTTTCGGCGACAGCGGAGGTTGTCATCAGGAAGCGCTCGTGCAGTGCTAGTGAGAGTTATACTGCACGCCGGCATCTTCGCTCCGCATGGTTTTTGAGGCCCAGGCCATGCGCGGTGTGTTGTGCGCGATGCCGAAGTGGCCTTGCGTATTTAGCACGATGATTCCGCCGTGTCCGTTGACGCGGTGTTTGAGGTGCTCCATCGCCTCTTCGGCGGCTGAAGCGGGCGTCGCGCCCGATCCAACGCGATCGGCCGTCCACTTGGCCAGCACCAGCTTCATAATCGGCTCACCCCATCCGGTGGTCGATACCGCTGCGCTCTGATTGTCGGCGTAGCAGCCGCATCCGATCAGCGACGAATCGCCCAGCCGGCCCGGCGCCTTGTTGAGCGTGCCGCCGGTGGAAGTCGAGGCTGCGATGTTGCCGTCGCGATCAAGAGCGACCGCGCCGACGGTGTCGTGAGAGGTGGCCGGAGCGAACAGGTC
>Ga0075030_100006784_pt1 | contig 10242 bp, 8 predicted proteins | sample LitLauG_LLR_2012_FD_71393 | JGI IMG/M metagenome (GOLD analysis project Ga0075030, IMG submission 71393) | Freshwater sediment microbial communities from Pennsylvania, USA - Little Laurel Run_MetaG_LLR_2012 | ecosystem: Environmental > Aquatic > Freshwater > Creek > Sediment | place: USA...
CCGACGACCCGGACCGGGGGTCGCGGCTGGTCGCCTCCGCCGGCGACCTGGTCCTCGACTACTCGAAGCACCGGGTGGACACCGACACCCTGGGCTCCCTGGTGGCCCTGGCCGGGCGCGCCGGGGTGGCGGAGCGACGCGACGCCATGTTCGCCGGTCGACGGATCAACACCACCGAGGACAGGGCCGTGCTCCACGTGGCCCTGCGGATGCCTCGGGGGTCGACGCTGGTGGTCGATGGACGCGACGTGGTCGCCGACGTGCACGCCGTGCTGGACGCCATGGGCGCGGTCGCCGACCGGATCCGGTCCGGCGAGTGGACCGGCCACACCGGCCAGCGGATCCGGGCCGTCGTGAACATCGGCATCGGCGGATCCGACCTGGGACCGGCCATGGCCCACCAGGCCCTGGCCGACTACGCCGACCCGGGCATCGAGTGCCGGTTCGTGTCGAACGTGGACCCGGTCGACCTCTACGCCGCCACCCGCGACCTCGACCCGGCGTCCACCCTGTTCGTGGTCTGCTCCAAGACGTTCACCACCCAGGAGACGCTGACCAACGCCCGGGCGGCCCGGTCCTGGCTGCTCGAGGGCCTCGGCTGCGGTGACGAAGCCGTCGCACGGCACTTCGTGGCCGTGTCCACCAACGAGGCGGGGGTCGCGGCGTTCGGCATCGACCCGGCCAACATGTTCGGTTTCTGGGACTGGGTCGGGGGGCGGTACTCGTACGACTCGGCCATCGGGTTCTCGCTGATGGTGGCCATCGGGCCGGACGCGTTCGCCGACATGCTGGACGGGTTCCACGCCGTCGACCGCCACTTCGTCGAGGCGCCGTTCGAGGACAACCTGCCGGTGATCCTGGGGATGCTGGGCGTCTGGTACTCGAACCTCTTCGGTGCCGAGACCCGTGCCGTGCTCCCCTACAGCCAGCGCCTGGCGCGGTTCCCGGCGTACCTGCAGCAGCTCACCATGGAGTCGAACGGCAAGTCGGTGCGGCGCGACGGGTCGCCGGTGGAGGGGAGCACCGGCGAGATCTTCTGGGGCGAGCCCGGCACCAACGGCCAGCACGCCTTCTACCAGCTGCTCCACCAGGGGACCCGGCTGGTCCCGGCCGACTTCATCGGCTTCGCCACCTCCACCCACGACGACGCCGACCGCCAGGACCTGCTGATGGCCAACTGCTTCGCACAGACCAAGGCGCTGGCCTTCGGCCGGACCGCCGACGAGGTGGCGGCCGAGGGCACCCCCGCCGCAGTGGTGCCCCACAAGGTCATGCCCGGCAACCACCCGACCTCGACCATCCTGGCGCCCGAGCTGACGCCGTCGGTGCTCGGGCAGCTGGTGGCGCTCTACGAGCACACCGTGTTCGTGGAGGGTGCGGTGTGGGGCATCGACTCCTTCGACCAGTGGGGCGTCGAGCTGGGCAAGGTCATGGCCGGACAGCTGGGGCCGGCGCTGAGCTCGACCGGCGCGCCCGACCTGTCCGACCAGGACAGCTCGACCGCCGGCCTGGTCCGCGCCTACCGCTCGATGCGCGGCCGACCGGTCTGACCGGGCATCGTCGGCGCGTTCGGTGGTGCGACCGGCAGTGACGACTCAGGCCGAGGCCAGGGCCCTCCAGAGGGCGCGGTAGCTCGGATAGGTGATCCCTTCGGTCACGTAGCCGGCCCGCGCCAGCTCGGCGTGGAACCTGGGCAGGTTGCGCCACGGCACGCCCATGTCGACGTGGTGGGCCAGGTGCCAGCCGGTGTGGTAGGGAACGAACCAGAAGCGGGCGATCCAGCCCTGGTGCACGTTGTGGGTGGTGGCCCGACGGTCGGGGCTGGCCTCGAGGCCGCCGTGCTCGGCGATGGCCCGCAGCCGGTTGATCACCCGCCACTGGGTCATCCACGGGAGCCACCACAGCAGCGGGTAGACCCACCACCGGCCGGTGGCCGCCCACATCGCCGCCCACAGCACCAGCTGCACGCCGATGATCGACAGGGACGTGCGCCGGAAGCTCGCCACCTTGAGGGACCGGAACAGCGGGACGAAATTCTTCCACCCTGAGATGCCCACCGCGTCACGCACCAGCCGCCGGGTGAGCGCCCGCCGGTCGCACGGGTACCCGCCGTAGAAGGCGATGTCGGGCTCGTTCGGGCCGAACTCCTCCTTGTGGTGGGCGAAGTGCCCGCGCCGGTACAGCCCGATCGGGGTCCAGGTCGGGTACGCGATGAGCCAGGTCCCCACCCAGTCGTTCACCCGCTTGTCGGTGAAGAGGAGCTTGTGCGCGGCCTCGTGCATGAGGATGGCGAAGCGGGCATACATCGGGCCCATGAGGAGGAAGGCCACCAGGTACGACCACCACCGGTCCACCCACACGGCGCCGCCGATCAGCGCGACCACCTCCAGCCACACCGCAGCCACCGTCCAGGCGTTGCGGGCGTCGTCGATGCGGCGAAGGTCGGCGCGCAGCTCGGGCCGGGCCATGCCGTTGGCCTGCAGGCGCTCGGTGGGCAGTACGTCGGGACGGAGGGCCGGGTCGGCCACCATGGTGGGCGCCATCCCGTCTATGTTACGTCTGTATGACGACTGGAGCAAATACGTAATGCACGACGGATCCGCGGCAGGTCCGGCCGCGACCGCCGTGTCGGAACCCGCCGGCACCCCACCCCACCTGACGGCACGATCGGTCCTGGCCAGTGCGCTCCTGGGTGAGGAGCCCCCCGAACTCCCGGTGGCCCACCTGGTCCACCTGGCCGGACTGTTCGGGGTCAATCCGAACCGGGCCCGGGTCGCCCTCAGCCGGATGGTGGCGTCCGGGGAGGCCACCACCGACGGCAGCGGCCGGTACCGGCTGGCCGGGCACCTGCTCGAACGGCGCAGCCGCCAGGAGCACAGCCGCGTCGGGCGGACCAGGCCGTGGGGCGGTGGGTGGAGCCTCGTCGTCGTGACCGCCACCGGCGTCTCGGCCGGGGAGCGCACCGCCCGCCGCCGCCGCCTGTCGCTGGCCCGCCTGGCCGAGCAGCGCGAAGGGGTGTGGCTGCGCCCGGACAACGTCGACCTGCGGCCCGATCCGGGCGACGACCCCGACCTCGCCGTCTACGTCGCCCGGCCTGCCGGCGACCCGACGGATCTGGCCGCGTGCCTGTGGGACCTGGACGGCTGGGCCGCCGGCGCCCGGGCCCTGGTCGACCGGCTGGGCGCCCGCCCGACCCGGGGCCCCGACGACCTGGCCGGGGGCTTCACCCTGTCGGCCGCCGTGCTCCGCCACCTGTCGGCGGACCCGCTGCTGCCCGCCGAGCTGCTGCCCCCGGACTGGCCGGGCGCCCGGCTGCGCCGGACCTACTCGGCGTGGGACCGGCACTACCGCGATGTGCTGCGGGCCTGGGGTCGGGCGTCCCGTCCGGCCTAGGATCCCGGTTCCGGGGCCACGTCCCCACGGCCGGCGGGCGGGGACCGCCGGGTACCAGCGAAGGGGGAGCCACATGTCGCACCAGGCAGGGTCGCAACCGGGGACGGTCGGGCAGTTCGCCGGGCGGGTGGCACTGGTGACCGGGGGTGCCCGCGGCCAGGGTCGCAGCCACGCGGTCGCCCTGGCCCGCGAGGGTGCGGACATCGCCCTGGTCGACCGGTGCGCCGACCTGGACACCGTGACCTACCCCCTCGCCACCACCGACGACCTGGCCGAGACGGTCCGGCTGGTCGAGGCGGAGGGGCGGCGCTGCGTCACCGCCACCGCCGACGTGCGCGACCTCGACGCCATGGTGGCGTTCGCGGACGGGGTGGTGGACCACTTCGGCTCGCTGGACATCCTGGTGGCCAACGCCGGCGTGTCGACCCTGGGGTCGATCTTCGACCTGGACGCCGCCGGGTGGTCCGAGACGGTGGACACCAACCTGACCGGCGTGTTCAACGCCATGCGGGCGGTGGCGCCGCACATGAGGCGGGGCCGCTGGGGTCGGATCGTCGGGATCTCCTCGATGATGGGCCGCTCGGCCAATCCGCTGATCCCGGCCTACTGCGCCTCCAAGTGGGGGGTGATCGGCCTGACCAAGTCGGTGGCCCATGAGATGGCCCACTTCGGGGTGACCGCCAACGTGGTCGCCCCCGGGAACATCTCGACCGACATGCTCCACAACGAGATGCTCTACACGCTCATGCGTCCCGACGTCGACCATCCCACCCGGGAGGACGTGGCCCCGGTGATGGCCACGCTGCACGTGCAGCCGGTGCCGTGGCTCGAGCCCGAGGAGGTGACCGCCGCCGTGCTGTTCCTGTGCTCGGAGGGGGCACGCCACATCACCGGGTCGGTCATCGACGTCGATGCCGGGGCCTCGGCCCGGTTCACCGCCTGAGCGCCGGATGACCGCCGCCCGCCGCCCTACTGCTGGGCCATGGCGGCACGCTGCTGGCTCTCGAGTACGTCCGGCGACTCGGCCCCCTTGTGGACCACGGCGATGTCGACCTTGTGGAGGGTCCCCTCGAAGGGGAACGGGCCCGGGTAGCGGTCGCTGACCGGGCTGCCGTGGTCGTAGCCGATGCTCGGCCCCACGCTGGAGATGATGTGCATGGCGAACGGCAGCGACAGGTCGCCGCACGGCACGCCGTCGACGAAGAGGACGGCGGTCGCGCCCGCCCCCTCGCGCCGGAACCGCACCCCGACCACCGACGGCCCGACCGGGACCTCGACGGCCGACTCCACCACGTGGTGGTCGTTGAAGCAGTTGTAGTCGAACACCAGCCGGTCACCCTGGACGAACACGCTGAGCCCCGAGTTTTCGGTCCCGGTGGCGAACAGCACCCCACCGGCACCGGCCGGACGGTCGATGGTGGCGGCCAGGTCGAAGCCCTTGCCGCCCATGCCCGGGGCCACCTGCGCCGGCAGCGGTGCCATCGGCGGGTAGTACGTGTAGCGACGGTCGGTCGGGTGCACCGACCGGTCGCGGTACCGGGTGAAGAACAGCTCGATGGACCGGTCGTCGAGCGGGAGCACTCCCTGGTCCTCGGCCTCCTCCCACCACAGGGCCACCAGCTCGGCGAGCTTCTCGGGCTGTTCGGCGGCCAGGTCGTGACACTCCGAGCGGTCGGCGTCGTAGTGGTAGAGCTCCCACCTGTCGGCGTCGAACGGCGTGCCGGCGTCGTGGCGGGTGACCGCCTTCCACCCGTCGGCCACGATCGCCCGGTGCCCGAACATCTCGTAGTACTGGGCCCGCTTGGTGGTGGGCGCGTCGGGGTCGTCGAAGGTGTAGCGCATCGACTGCCCGCTGACCGGGAGCTGGGTGCGGCCCCGGTAGACCTCGGGTGCGGCGATCCCCAGCAGGTCGTAGACGGTGGGGGCCACGTCGTTGACGTGGTGGAACTGGTCGCGTACCCCGCCGGCATCGGGCACGCCGTCCGGCCAGTGGACGATCAGCGGCACATGGACCCCGCCCTCGTGGGTGTTCTGCTTGTACCACTTGAACGGCGTGTTGCCGGCCTGGGCCCAGCCCCACGGGTAGTTGGCGTGGCTGTGGGGCCCGCCGATGTCGTCGAGCCGTTCGACGGCCTCGTCGGGGGTCTCGACCATCATGTTGAAGTACTTCATCTCGTGCAGGACGCCGAACGGCCCGCCCTCCTGGCTGGCCCCGTTGTCCGACAGCACCAGCAGCAGGGTGTTGTCGAGCCGGCCGAGGCGCTCGAGGTCGTCGACGAGCCGGCCGATCTGGGCGTCGGTGTGCTCGAGGAACGCGGCGAAGGCCTCCTGGAGCCGGGCGGCCAGGCGCCGCTGGTTCTCGGGGAGCGTGTCCCATGGCTCGACGCCCGGGTTGCGGGGCGCCAGCTCGGTGTCGGGAGGCAGCAGGCCCAGCTCGATCTGTCGGGCGAACCACCGCTCGCGGGCGACGTCCCACCCCTCGTCGAACCGGCCCCGGTACTTCTCCAGGTACTCGGCCGGGGCCTGGTGGGGCGCGTGCATCGCGCCGAACGCCAGGTAGGTGAAGAACGGCCGGTCGGGGCGGATCGACACCGAGTCGTGGATGAACGCGATGGCGTGGTCGACCAGGTCCTCGCTCAGGTGGTAGCCCTCCCCGGGGGAGGCCGGCGGCTCGATCCGGTGGTTGTCGTAGACCAGGTCGGGCGAGAACTGGTCCGTCTCGCCCTCCAGGAACCCGTAGAAGCGGTCGAACCCGCGCTGGCAGGGCCACTGGTCGTAGGGCCCGGCGGCCGAGGCGCTCTCCATGGCGCACAGGTGCCACTTGCCGACCGCGAACGTGGCGTACCCCTCGTCGCGCAGCACCTCGGCCATGGTCGTGGCGTGGTCGGAGATGGCGCCGCGCATGTGGGGATAGCCGCTGTCGAAGTTGGAGATGGCCCGCATGCCGACGGTGTGATGGTTGCGTCCGGTGAGCAGGGCGGCACGCGTGGGGGAGCAGAGGGGCGTGACGTGGAAGTTGGAGTAGCGCAGCCCGCCGGCGGCCAGGGCGTCGATGGTGGGGGTGGTGAGGTCCGAGCCGTAGCAGCCGAAGTGGGAGAACCCGGTGTCGTCGAGCAGGATCACCACCACGTCCGGGGCGGAGTCGCCCGGGTGCGGTGGGACCGGCCACCACGGGCGGGACTCGGCCTGGGTCCGGGCGATCAGGCCCTCGAACGGCTCCAGCTGCTCCATGTGGTCGTCCTCTTCGGTGGGGGCGCAGTGGCGGGCCCGGCGGGCGCCCGCGGTGCCTGCCGCGCATCATCTGTCAACGCGACTGACGATAGGTACTCGGGGGTCCGCTGTCCACATGCCGCCGCCGGTGCCGGCCGATGGGCCGACGCCGTCGTGCGGGTTCAGCGGGTCGATGCCGAGTGGTCGCCCCGCTCGGATGCGGCCGCGATGGCCAGCACGGCCACGGCGACGAGGAGCGATGCGGCGCCGAGGCACCGGTGCAGCCCCGGGTCGTGCCCGGCCAGGACCAGGATGCCGACCACCGGCACGGCTGCGGCGCCCGCCAGTGCCACACGGCGCAGCAACACCACCCGTCGGCCGGTGCCCCACCGGGTGAGCAGCCAGGTGGCGGGCACCACGGCCACCGCGAAGAGGAACCCCGACGGGCGGAGCGACCCGCCGGGGATGATCTGGAGCCACTGGTAGCCCTCGAAGATGGCCACCGCGGCCAGCAGCACGAGGGCGGGCACGGCGAACCGGGGGGCGTCGGGATCCTGCGGTTGCAGCTCGACGCCAGGGGCCGGGCGCATCCATACGGGCTCGACCGAGCCGCTGCTGAGCATCACGATCCGCCGACCGTCGTCCATCGACTTCGCCTTCCGCCGAGCGGGGTGCAGGCGCCCGGTTCCGTACCGGACGCCTGCCCTTCCCGCAACTCCCCGGGGATCCGCCAGTCCCCGGGGGGTGAATCCGCCACCCACGAAGGACAGTATGCACGCCGTGGACACTATTTGCAACTTATGATTGCAATAGGTGTTGCATTCGGCAACCGGTGCGCACCCTTCCTGCCACGCGTCCGACGATCTGGGACGATGGAGCGGTGCGCACCGCATCCACGGCCGGGCGCCCGGCCCGCCACACCCGGGAGGAGATCCGGGCCCTCATGATGGAGGCCGGGCTGGGCCTGCTGGTCGACCAGGGCCTGGGGGTCGGGGCCGGGGACCTCACCTTCAAGAAGGTGTTCGACCGGGTGGAGCTGACCACCGGGATCCGACTCACCAACGCCTCGGTCATCCGGCGGGCATGGGAGAACCAGGCGGAGTTCCAGGACGCGGTGCTGGCCGCGGTGGCCAGGGCCGGCGACGCCGGGGACGAGTCCGGGGCGACCGCCGACGCGCTCCTGCCGTTGCTCGGGTCGATCGACCGGTCGACCGGCCAGGGCCGGCTCCGTGCCCTGTCCGAGGTGTGCCGGGTGGGCGGCGCCGCCAGCCTGCGGGCGCTGGTGGACTCCCGCAGCTGGGCGCTGTGGGTCGGCGTGTGGGTCCTGGCCGTCACCGGAGCCCCGTCGGAACGGGTCGACCGGGTGCGCCAGGCCCTGCTCGACGGGTACGAGGCCACCACGGAGCTGTGGATGGGGCTCCACGGCGCCATGATCGACGCGCTCGGCCTCCGCCTGCGGTCCCCGTTCACCTTGCGCCAGTTCACCGTCTCGGTGGGGGCGCTGGTGGAGGGCTGCGCCCTCCGCGAGGGGAGCGAGCGTCAGGCAGCGGTCCTGCTGCGACCCTCGGGTCCCGCCGGGGAGCCGCAGGAGTGGACCCTCTTCGCGGTGGGACTCGAGGCGCTCGCCCACCAGTTCCTGGAGCTGGACCCGGACTGGGTGCACCCCGACGTCGAGGACTGACACGGTCCCGCCCGCGGTCTGCGACGATGGTCCGGTGGCACCTGCTCCACAGGCACCGAGGGCGAGACGCAGTCGCGAGGAGCTGCGCTCCCTGCTGATCGACGCCGGCCGGTCCATCCTGGACGAGGAGGGCCTGAGCATCGGCGCGGGCGACCTGACGTTCAGGCGCGTCTTCGCCCACGTCGAGGCGACCACCGGGGTCCGGCTCACCAATGCCTCGGTCATCCGCAGGGTCTGGCAGAACCAGGAGGAGTACCAGATGGACGTCCTGCTGGCGGTGGCCGCCACGGCGGACTCGGCCGGCGAGCTGGCGGCCACGTCCGAGGTGCTCGTGCCACTCCTCGGTGCGCTCGACCTGTCGTCGCCCGACGGGCGGATGTGGTCGTTGTGCGAGCTGGCCCGGGTCGGTGGCGAAGCCAGCATGCGGGCCCGGATGGAGACCCGTGACTGGTCCCTGTGGGTCGGTGTCTGGGTCCTGGCCCTCACCACCGACGCGTCCGACGACCGGGTCCGCCTGCGCGAGGCGCTGGCCGGCGGGCTGCAGTCGGCCAGCGATGTGTGGGAGGAGCTCTTCACCGGGATCTGCGCCCACCTCGGCATCCGGGTCCGGGCCCCGCTGACCCTGCGGCAGTACACCGGCGCGGTCAGCGCCATGGTCGAGGGCAGCGCACTCCGCCAGGGCGGTGACCCCGAGCTGGCGGTCGTCGTCCGGCCCACCGCCCGCGACGGCGGTCCCCAGGAGTGGACGCTCTTCGGGATCTGCCTGGAGGCGCTGGCCCTCCGGTTCTTCGAGATCGACCCCGACTGGGTGCCCGGAACGGCGGCCGCGTGAGCCCGGAACCCCACTCCCCGGGGGTGGAACCGTGACCACGCCGCCACCCGCCGGCGCCCGGTTCGACCTGGTCTGCGTCGGCGACGTCGCGGTCGACGTGTACCTGACCGTGTCCGAGGACGATGCCACCGTCGAGTCCGAGGCGTCGGGTCGCCGCCTGGTACTCCCCTTCGGCGCCAAGGTGGCCTGCGACGTCACCACCACGGTGGCGGCCGGCGGCAACTCGGCCAACGTGGCGGTGGCCTGTGCACGGTTGGGCCTCCGTGTGGCGCTGGTCGCCTACGCCGGGGCCGACCCGGCCGGGCGCGAGGCGGTCGACGCCCTGCACGACGAAGGGGTGGACTCACTCCTGGTCCGGCTCGACCCGCTCGTGCCGACCAACCGGAATTTCGTGCTCCGGGTCGGACACGAGCGGACGATCCTGGTCCACCACGAGCAGCACGACTGCCACTGGCCCTACCTGCGCCCGTCGGACGTCCCGTCGTGGCTCTTCCTGTCCTCCGTCGGACGGGACGCCAGCGCCTACGAGGACCAGATCGCCGACTGGCTGGACGCCAATCCCCAGGTGTCGCTCGCCTTCGAGCCGGGCACCCTGCAGATCGCGCGCGGGGCGGGGGCACTGGCCCGCCACTACCACCGGGCCGCACTGGTCGTCTGCAACCGCGAGGAGGCCGCCCATCTGACCGGCCTGCGCCCGGACGACGCACCCGCCGCCCTCCTCGACGGCATGCTGGCGCTCGGGCCCGAGCGGGTCGTGATGACCGACGGCTCGGCCGGGGCCTTCGGCACCGACGGGACCTGCTTCCTCGAGGTGCCGGTCTTCCCCGACGACGCACCGGTGATCGACCGGACGGGCGCCGGCGACGCCTTTGCCGCGACGTTGGTGGCTGCGGTGGCGTCCGGACGGACGTTGGAGGAGGCCATGCTGCGGGCCCCGGTCAACTCCATGCGGGCGGTCCAGCACGTGGGGTCCCAGGCAGGGCTCCTCCGTGCGGACGAGCTCGAGACGATCCTGTCCGCCGCCCCGTCCGGCTACGGGGTCCGCGCGCTGATCCGCTGACCCCGGTGGTCCGGGACGGGGACCGTGGCCGCTACGGTCCACTCCCGTGCCCCGACCGCCCCTGCT
>Ga0075030_100006787_pt1 | contig 10240 bp, 5 predicted proteins | sample LitLauG_LLR_2012_FD_71393 | JGI IMG/M metagenome (GOLD analysis project Ga0075030, IMG submission 71393) | Freshwater sediment microbial communities from Pennsylvania, USA - Little Laurel Run_MetaG_LLR_2012 | ecosystem: Environmental > Aquatic > Freshwater > Creek > Sediment | place: USA...
ATGGACACCGGCGGCGGGGACGAAGAAGGCGTTTGCGCGTTGGCGCTCGCGGCGATCATCAGCGCCGCCAGGGCCAGGAGAATTCGGTCGATCGTTTTCATGGCAGGGTCCTTTCCCGGTGGTTGGCAAGTAATTGCTTGCCTGTATGATATGCAAGTAATTGATTGCATGTCAAGCGCGAGTGGACGCGGGTCATTGCGACGGCGCCCGGGCCCTACGGCGTCCGGGATGCCTCGATGCGCAAGTTCCAACTCTTCCGGGCCAGCTCCGGCACTGCCGGCATTTCCCGACGCGGCGAGGCTGCAAATCGCGTGATGGCCCCTCGACGCGGCACACCCTCTTCCTTCGGGGTAGACGGGTCGGCGCGGGTCGCTGAAAATAGCCGGTGCGGGCACGCGCGAGGCTTCCCGCGGACCAACCGGTCGCGCCGGAGATGGTGGCCTGCAATCGAAATGCACGGAGCCGGGGGAAATCGGAAGCGATGAACAGCAGATTCCTCTGGAGCGCATGGACGGTCGCCGGGATGTTCCTGGCCGGCAGCAGCTCGTCCCAGGAGCAATCGAGCCTGGGCGCCCCCCTGGGACCCGTCTACTTCGACGTCCGCCACCGGGCATTTCTTTATGAAGTGGCCGCCGACAATCCCGTGGGGGGGTGCGTGAGCGGGAATGTTTTTGAATCGACGAGAGCGGGCACCACGGAAGAAATCTACCCCTACTGCCCGGAGAGGGCGGAAATCTCGATCAACGAGCCCAATCCCCATCACAGCATCTACCCGCCCAATTCGGCGCCCATGAAGCGGCTGGCCGCGTGGCTGGCGGGCAAACAGTATGCCGGCGGTGCCAAGGCAATCGACATGGTCGAGGAATTCGCCGGCCCACCGGAGACGAAGAAGGAGTTCGTCCGCATTCGCCCGGGTGCCTGCGATCCGATGGACGAGGCGCAAGCCCGTGAACTGATCGATGGAGCCTGCTACCGGGCGCCCAATGGCGACGAACTTGTGCGTGGAAAGTCGCAGGGCGGAATCTATGAAGGCAGCGCCATGTGGTCGACGGAGGCGACCGTTCATTCCCGCGACTTCCTCGAATCGCGGCACTGGAACAACCGGGCCTTTGCCGCCTACAAGGCCGGCAACTACGCCGAGGCGATCGAGGGCTTCGAGAAATCCAAGGCACTCGATCCCCAGTACGCCAATGCCGTGGTCAACGTCGCCTCGATCTACGCGCTGACGGGCCGCAAGGAGCGGGCCCTCCGGAATCTCCGGTCCTCATTTCGGATCGATCCGGCATTGACCAAGACGAGGATACTTTCCGACAAGGACTTCGAGCCGATTCTTCTGGATCCCGCCGTACTCGATTTGCTCCGGGAGGAACTGCCAACGGAGCCGCCCGTGTATGACTTCGACGAATACGGGGACCCACCCAGGGTATTCCATGACCAGAACCACGCAAGCTTCATCTTCAGCAGGAACGACACCGGCCCGTGTGCGAGGAGCTACTTTTCCGTGAAGGGCGGCTCCGAGGAAGCGATCTTTCCCGTCTGCCCCGCCGGGATCGAGAAGCAGGAGACCAATCCCGCCAACCGCGTATATCCTCCCCAATCGAAAGTGATGAAACGGATCGGCGAAATCCTCGCCATACCGGATCCGGCTGGTCCGACCGGGCCATCCGGACTGTACGAGCGCATCGACGAGGCGCTGGCGGAATTGCCGGGATTGCAACGGGTAATGCCTTCCCGATGCGATGCCGCTGTCGAAGCCGCCGTCGAAGGCCCGCTCGGCCGCATCATCAACGGCGCATGTTACGTCTCGAAGAGCGGAGACGTCCTTTTCCTGGGCCGTGAGTTCGATGCGCAAAGCGAGATGAACGGTGTGACGCCGGAGCGCTCCTTCCTCCTGACGAGGAATTTCGTCGAGTCGCGGCACGCGAACAGCCGGTCCCTGGAGTTCTACAAATCGGGGCACGCGGCCGAAGCCGTGGACCTGCTCAAGCACGCCAAGGCCCTGGATCCCCGTTATCTCGATGCCGTGTTGAATCTCGCCACGATGTATGCGGGCATGGGTCGGACAGCCGAGGCGCTCGAGAATCTGTCCCTTGCAAACCATCTGAATCACAACGACACCCGGACAAGAGTGCTGTCGCGAACCGAATTCCGCGGCATGCATTCCGATCCCGAGGTCCGCGGGATTGTTCTTCGCCATGGTGTGGCGGAACCCGCCCTGGCCCTACCGACGCCGGCCCCGGTCTTGCCGGACGCCGCTGGGCGACCGGAAGCGACCACGATGGCGAAGAGCGACGCGCAGGGCCCTACCGCGGCCGGCGCGGAATCCGCCCGGACCTCGATGATCGTCTCGGCCGATATCGCCTGCGCATTGATCGTGGACGACGACAAGGTGGCCGACCTCGCTGCGGATTCGCCGGCGACGATCCACGTCGAGCCGGGTTCTTCCATTGTTGCGTGTGTGAGCCCGGCCGCGCCCGATGTCGCGGTTCGGCTTGTGCAGACCGTCCAGGAGGGGCAGGAGATCCGCGTTCGCATCGAGCTCGCTGAAACCGTGCGCCAGGACCTGGCGGAGCGCGAGGAGGCCGAAGTCATCCGCAAGGAGGAAGCCGCCATCGCGGTCGAGACCGCCGCATTGCGCACCGCGCAGGAGATGAAGGACGCCGGTCCCGGGCTGCTTCGGGACCCCCGCACCGGAATCGTCTGGACCCGGTCGGACAACGGCGTCAGGCTGGGATGGGAGAAGGCGAAAGCCTATTGCCAGCAGATGGCGATGGAACTACCCAGCGTGGACGAGCTGAAGGTGCTGCAGAGTCACCTTTCCGAACACTGCAATCCGACGTGCGAGCAGCGCGACCGGTTCCAGCTGGTGTCAAACGATCTATGGACCGGCGAGCTCACCAAGCCAAATATTGCGCGATATGTCACCTTCCATGGAGACGTGCACGAGCTTCTCATCGAACTGGAGCTGAGCACGCTGTGCGTGCGTCGCCCTTGAAGCCGCGGATGCTCCACGGGGACGGTCAGGCCGGGTCGTCGAGGGGCAATTCCTCCCAGGAGAGCTTTCCCAGGTAACGATGGGACGCGGTCCCGTGTTCGGTGAGGGCGAACAGGTGCAGCCAGCGATTGTCCACCAGTTCGCGGACCGCCCGGTGCCGGGCGATGATCGCGTTCATGGCGTCCAGCGGCGCCTCGATGAATACGTTCAGGCGAAGAGGTTCATGAACGAAGCGCGATCCATCGTGAACCGATTGCCAGGGCAGGCCGACCTTCAGGTCTCCGGCGTTGCCCTCGAGCACACCGATCGTTCCCGTGACATTGTGCAGGATCTTGTTGCCGGCGCCGAAGACGCGGTTGTTCACCGTCGAGCCGTAGTACTGCAGGTTGATCCAGCTGGCCACGATCATCGGCGCCGTCATGATGAGTTCCAGGACGGTGAAGCCCTTGTCCTTGCGCCAGTCGTAATCGTGAAGGAATGCGCGTCCGCCCAGATCGATGCCGCGCGTGCGCGTACGCGGCGCGGCAATGAAGGCGGCATTGCCGGCCAGTCCCCATTCCGGCCGCACCTGGGACCAGTCGCGGCTGCGCGCGAGCACGCGGGATTCGGCGTTCGGGCGGGCCGGAACGCCGAGCAGCGCGGCGCGTTCCAGGCGGGCAAGGGACGATGCGCGGTACAGGCGATCGCGCACGCTTTTCAGGTGATTGCCGTGCGATGGGGGCACGTTCTGCGTATCGAAGATCGCGACGTCGTCGGTTGTCGTGTCGTGCAGGGCGCCGAGAAACCACGTATCGGCGGGAATATCGATGCCGCGCAGGCGCAGCCCGTCGCGCACGCGCGGATCGTTGAGGATCAGGGCGGCGACCCGTGCATTGGCCTCACCCGTGTGTCCGCCGCAGGCGCCGCAGTCCAGGCCAGAGGCGTGCGGGTTGTTCGCCGTGGTGCTGCCATGTCCGACCAGGAGCACGATGCGGGCGAAATTCTCCAGCAGGGACATGCCGCGCAGCACCGCTTCGGCCTGGTTGACGCTTTGTACGTCGTCAAAGCCGGTCTGTCGTCCGCCGACGGTGCGCGGCTCGATGCGAGGGCCCACGCGTCCGACCACCGCCGCATCGAGGCCGTCGATGTTGGGGTCCTTCACCGTGCGCGTCAGGCCGAGGCTGTCGCTCAGGATCTTGCCGGCATATAGCAGGCCTGCGGTTTCCACGTAGATGAAGGAGGAGACCGCCGCGAGCTTGAAGGACTTCCATGCCTTGGTCGCCCGGCGACGCAGCTGCCGAAGACCCAGGATCTCGGTCTGCTCCTCGTCCGTCGCGTCGCGTACCCCCTCGCAGACGACGAAGGCCGGCGTAAGAAGCACCGGACATTGCGAGCCGCCAGCGAGGTGCCCGATCTTCACGTATTCGATCGGGTAACCGAAGAAGCCGGCAAACCCGATCGTCTCGGCATCGGTCGATACCGACTCGAACGCGCGCCGGTAGATCTCCGAGCGCACGTCAATGCAGAAGGCCGCCTGCACCAGCTTGCGGCGTCCGCGCGCCGACTTGGTGTGGATTTCCACCGTGTTCTGGGCAAGCTGCGCCAGCAGGCGCCGCTGGTAGGCGCCTTCGTAGGCGTCCTGCATCAGGAAGTCGACCGTGATGTCGGGGTCGTCCCCCAGCTGTTCGTCCTGGTGGGGCGTTGCCGCCTGCAGCATCGCCTCGCGCCAGGCGGCGCGAAACTGCGGATTGTTGTGTTGCAGGAACAGCGTGTAGCCCCAGACGATCCGGATCGCGAGCAGCTGTACCAGCGTATCGTCATCGCGGCCGTAGAGTTCGCTGTTCCAGACGAGATAGCGAGCGTAGGCGGCCCAGCCGCCGATGTCCGAGAGCGCCTGGTAGAGATAGTCCTCCAGGGCCGTATCGGGAATACCCAGCTCGTCGATGACGGCACCGATGGCCTCGATCGGATCGGCCGACAGCCTCGCCACCGCTGCGCGGAAACCGCGGATGCCCATGGCTTCCGGGTTCAGGTCATGGCGGACGGACTCCCGCCACGCCGCATACGGTCGCAGATTGCGCGTGGGCAGGCGCCACACCGATTGACCCTCGTCGAAATAGGCGGCGCACCAGCGCGATATCTCGTCGACCATGAACGCGGTCCGGGAGGCCTGCTTGTCGCCCGACGCCAGGGTGTCGAGCACCTCGGCGACCGTTGCCACCACGGCACTGCGGCCGGTACGGATCGGTACATCGCGCTCCAGCGCGGGGCGCAATTCCGCCACCGACGCCGGCACCCGCCAATCGCGCGGGGCCCTTTCCAGGGCGCGAACCAGGTCCTGCTCTTCGATCACGCCCGCGTCCAGCGCCTGGCGGTAAAAGGACCGGGGCATGAGCATGTCGATGCGGGCGACCCGCCGCATCGCCGTGCAGGTCGCATGAAAGGTCCGGTCCGCAAAGCCCAGGAACGGGTTGACCGCGACGAAATGCTTGAGTGGCCAGAGCGGGGCGACGCGGCGGCAGGCGGAGCGGACCGCCGGCTCCAATCCCGAGCGGTGCGCGGGCACAGCGGCGTTCACAGGGGACGCGCCCAGCGACTGCGCGCGGACCTCGGGCCGAGGGTCCTGCTCATTGCAAACTTCCTGCAGGCAGCGCCCGCCGCAACCGGCTGGGCCAGAGGCTCAGCAGCCAGCGGTTGGCGATCGTGTTGACATAAAAGCCGTTGGCCACGTGGGCGTACAGCGCCTGCCAGCGTGGTTGCGCGGCCTGGCCGGGCAGCAGGCCCTGGAATATCGTGACCAATCCGAAGGAGACAATGATCATGACCACCAGTGCGAGGTCGAGCGGACCGTGGACGGCACGGGTGGGAACCACGGAACCCTGCAGCAACCGACCGATCCCGTACTGGAGCGCGAAGTAGGCGAGGGCCACGACGGCGGCCAGGGCAATCGCACGGCCCACGACATAGCCGTTCGGACGCTCGTCGATGCCGTTGGACAGCAGCAGGATGAGCGCCAGGACGAGAACCGCGCCGAGGGCGAACTCCCCGGGCTTTTCCGTGATCGTCGCGCCGAACATGGCGCTGACCACCATGGTGACGGCCAGTACGGCGATCACCGAAATCGCCATGCGCGCCGGATGGGGCTTGCCGCCCGGGCTTGGTGTCCAGGAGGTGCGCGCGATGTCGATGACGCTGCCAGAGGACAGGAAGGCATGCGCCTTGTAGGGGGAGTGCGCCAGGATGTGCAGCATCGCGGCCGAAAATGCGCCCAGACCGCACTCGAGCATCATGAAACCCATCTGGGCAATGGTCGAGTAGGCCAGGGAAACCTTGATCGACGTCTGGGGCAGCATCACAACCGAGCCGAACAGCGCGGTGAACCCGCCGATGACCGCAAGGGCATGCATGGCGGGTGTGGAGGCGGCCATCACGTCGGAGAAGCGGATCACCAGAAAACCGCCCGCGTTGACGATGCCCGCATGCAGCAGCGCGGAGACGGGCGTGGGCGTCTCCATGACCTCGATGATCCAGCCGTGCAGGGGAAACTGGGCCGACTTGAGCAGCGCAGTGGCCGCCAGCAGCACCGCGGCCACGTGCAGAGCGGCCGGTGCACTGGCGTGCGAGAGCGCGCCGGCACCCTGGAAGATCGCCGTGTACTCCAGGCTGCCGAAGATCCGGTACAGCAGGATCATGCCGCCGATGAGGCAAAGATCCCCGAGACGACTGGCGAGAAACTTCTTGCGCGCGGCGAGCATCGCGGCCTGCCTCTCGGGATAGAAGAGCAGGAGCCGCTGCAGGCCCTGGCTGGTCGCGAACCAGGCGAGCGAAAACTGCAGCAGGTTGCCGGAAAGAATGACCATCAGGATCGCGGATAGCGTGATGCACAGGCAGCGCATGAAGTAATCCTGGCGCCTCTCGCCATCCAGATAGTTGCGGCTGTAGCCGACGACGATCAAGCCGATGAATGCCACGAGGGCGAACATCATGGACGTCAGGGCATCGACATACACCCCGAAGCCGATCCCGGCGCTGCCCACCAGCGGTGTGTGCATGGGGCCAAAGGCAATGACCGCCGCTGCCGACGCGAGTGCAAGAGCGACCGATAGCGCCGCCGCCCATAGGGCCATCGACGGCCTGCGCTGGCCGCGCGTTCCGCAGAGCCACACCGGGAGCGCGCCGACCGCCGCCAGTACCGCTGGGCCGATGCAAAAGTACCAGGGGGCGGTCGTGATCATCGTGTCCTCTCCATGCGGTCCGGCGCCGACATGCGCGCCGATTTCCGATCTCAGGCTAACAACCGGTCCGATGGCACACAAATCAAAACTAATTTGTCTGGTGTCAGTCCTCCTTATGAACACAGCACCCGGGTCCGCGGTCCCGGGCCGCCCATGGGAATTCGCGACGCCGATCCGCGGAGTGGCCCGCCGTGGAATGCAGCCACACGAGTGCCCGGTCGCGCCCTGGATCGGTCCTTCCTGGCGGCCCCACCGCGCGGCACGGCGTCCTGGCGCGACGCAATCCGCTGCGCCCGTGTCGCTCCGATGGGCCATCGCCGGCCCGAGCGTCTTCTGCCGGCGCAGCACCCGGTGCATTCACGACGACTATAAGCACCGATCGCACCTGCCATCAAGAAATTGAATTGTTCCTTATGTTTGCGCTCCACTAGAGTTCGCGCCTGTCAGTGATCGATTCGTCCGGGACATCATCGAGCGCGAACGCGCCACAAGGAGTCCAACAGCATGGCAGTCAAAACCTATCAGGCCGGCGTCAAGGAATACCGGCACACATACTGGCTACCGGATTACGTCCCGCTGGATACGGACATCCTGGCCTGCTTCAAGATCACCCCCCAGGCGGGCGTTGACCGGGAGGAAGCCGCCGCCGCGGTGGCCGCCGAATCCTCGACCGGCACATGGACCACCGTCTGGACCGACCTGCTCACCGACCTCGATTACTACAAAGGTCGCGCCTATCGCATCGAGGACGTGCCCGGGGACGACACGTGCTTTTATGCCTTCATTGCGTACCCCATCGACCTCTTCGAGGAGGGGTCGGTCGTCAACGTGTTCACCTCGCTGGTGGGCAACGTGTTCGGCTTCAAGGCGATCCGCGCGCTTCGACTCGAGGACGTGCGCTTCCCGATCGCCTACGTCAAGACCTGCGGCGGCCCCCCGGCCGGCATCCAGGTCGAGCGCGACAAGCTCAACAAGTATGGTCGCCCGCTGCTGGGCTGCACGATCAAGCCCAAGCTGGGCCTTTCGGCCAAGAACTACGGCCGTGCGGTCTACGAGTGCCTGCGCGGCGGACTGGACTTCACGAAGGACGACGAGAACATCAATAGCCAGCCCTTCATGCGCTGGCGGGAACGGTTTGAGTTCGTCCAGGAAGCCACGCTCAAGGCCGAGCACGAAACGGGCGAGCGCAAGGGTCACTATCTGAATGTCACCGCGCCGACTCCCGAGGAGATGTACAAGCGGGCGGAGTTCGCCAAGGAGATCGGTGCACCGATCATCATGCACGACTACATCACCGGCGGCTTCTGCGCCAATACGGGTCTGGCCAACTGGTGCCGCAACAACGGCATGTTGCTGCATATTCACCGTGCCATGCATGCCGTACTCGACCGCAATCCTCACCACGGCATCCACTTCCGCGTGCTCACCAAGATCCTGCGCCTGTCGGGCGGGGATCACCTGCACACGGGCACCGTGGTGGGAAAGCTCGAGGGCGACCGCGCATCCACGCTGGGCTGGATCGACCTGCTGCGGGAGTCCTTCGTTCCCGAGGACCGCAGCCGCGGAATCTTCTTCGACCAGGACTGGGGTTCGATGCCGGGCGCCCTGGCGGTGGCCTCGGGGGGCATCCACGTGTGGCACATGCCCGCTCTTGTCACCATCTTCGGGGACGATTCCGTGCTGCAGTTCGGTGGCGGCACGCTGGGCCACCCGTGGGGCAATGCGGCCGGCGCGCACGCCAATCGCGTCGCCCTGGAGGCCTGCGTTCAGGCCCGCAACGATGGCCGCCAGGTGGAGCGCGAGGGTCGCGAGATCCTGACCGCCGCCGCACAACATTCGCCCGAACTCAAGATCGCCATGGAAACCTGGAAGGAGATCAAGTTCGAGTTCGACACCGTGGACAAGCTGGACATCGCCAACAAGTGATGCCGGCCGGGAGCGCGCGGGCGTGGGTCCTGCGCACCGACTCCCGCGGCATTCCCTAGCAGAGGATTTCGCCATGGCCGTACAAGCCTATCGCTCGACAAGCCGCTACGAGACGTTTTCATTCCTGCCGCAGATGACCCCCGATCAGGTGCGCCGCCAGATCGCCTATGCCATCGCGCACGGCTGGAACCCTGCGGTGGAGCACGCGGAAAAGGGCACCGCCGCGAGCGTCAGCTTCTGGTACATGTGGAAGCTGCCGCTGTTCGGCGAGCAGTCCGTCGACGCCGTACTGGCCGAGCTGGACGCCTGCCACCGCGAATTCCCCGATCACATGGTTCGTTTCCTGGCGTACGACAACTACACCCAGAGCCAGGGCACGGCTTTCGTTGTCTATCGCTGAGACGGGCCGGGCCTGCGATCGCCGCTGGCCCGGTGCAGGCAGGTGTTGTTGGGTGGCGATGCGGTTAGCGCCCCGAATTGGATGGAAGTGCCGAGGACCGACATGATCAACATCGCACAGGGCAATGCCAGCGCGACACTCTCCGGCCGCGAGCTCGCGCTCCAGCGCCGGCAGGCGATGGCCCACAACGGCAAAGCCGGGGTTGGCCGGGCGGCCGCCGCCACCAGGACCGCGGCGAACCTGCGGCCTTCGCGCGCCGCCGGCGATTGCGGCTGCGCACGCGAGTGCGATTGCGCCGCCGTGCAAGGACATCCAGGCCCCGAAGTTGCGCTGACGGCCGGAACCCGGCCCCCATTGCTGCAGCCAGCGGAAACGGGCGGCGTGCGCGCGCTGGCGCAACTGCGACGCGCCGCACTCACGCGCGGCGGCAAGACCGGCTTGCCCCGTGTGGCGCAGGCTGCACAGCTCGCCGCTACCCCGCCGGACCAGGATTGGCCGGCGATGGCCGGCACCGGTGCCACGGGCCGGCAGGTTTCGATGCAGCGACGCAAGGCGCTGTCCTCCTCCGGGCGAGCCGGCCTGGCAGCCAGCAGCGCGAGCCGACCCAGCGGCCGCGTCAACGCGCGCGCGGTGGACCCTGCGGCGCCCCCGAAGGTGGAACAGGGCCACACCCAATCGGGACAGAGCATCACAGGAACCATGGTC
>Ga0075030_100006789_pt1 | contig 10238 bp, 8 predicted proteins | sample LitLauG_LLR_2012_FD_71393 | JGI IMG/M metagenome (GOLD analysis project Ga0075030, IMG submission 71393) | Freshwater sediment microbial communities from Pennsylvania, USA - Little Laurel Run_MetaG_LLR_2012 | ecosystem: Environmental > Aquatic > Freshwater > Creek > Sediment | place: USA...
GGGATCGTGTCGACAGTCACCGCGGCACTCCCCGCCCTCGCGGCCAGCCTGGCGCTCGAGCTTGCGCCGATCCGGGTCAATCTGATCGCCGCTGGGTTCGTCGATACGCCCCTATCCGCATCAATCCTCGGCGACGACCTCGACAGGCGGCGCGACGAGCTCCGCGCGACGCTGCCCATCCGGCGCGTCGTCGGACCGGCTGACGTTGCCGCGCTAGCCGTTCATATCATGAGCAACACGGCACTCACGGGCGCGACGTACGACATCGACGGCGGCCAGCAGCTCGTCTCGTGATGGACGCGACAGCGCGAATCGAACTCGCTACAGACATTAAGGTTCCTCACAAGAGAGGAGAAGATGATGACCCAATCCAGCGCTACACAGAGAGGCAGTGAGCGGTCAGATTCGCAGTTCGACACCGACCGCACCCATCCGGGCCGGTGGACGATCACCTTCAGCAATCCGCCGATCAACATGTTTGTTCCCACAACGATCGTCGAATTGGGAGCTCTAATGACCGACCTCGAGGCGGACCCGTCCGTGAGGGTCGTAGTGTTCCAGTCGGCGAATCCCGATTTTTTCATCGCCCATCTGGACGTATCCAAGGCAGCTGAACGGCCAGAGGTGCTGGGCCTTTGGCGCGACTTTGTGCTGCGCCTCTCGTCCACGCCAGTCGTGAGCATCGCCAAGATTCGCGGCCGCACGCGCGGCATCGGTAACGAGTTGGTGCTGGCCTGCGACATGCGCTTCGCCAGCCGGCAAAGCGCCGTATTCGGCAACCCCGAGATCGGCGTCGGACTGGTTCCGGGTGGCGGCGCGCTGGAATGGCTCCCGCGCTTGGTCGGCCGCTCGCGCGCACTTGAGATCGTCCTCAGCGGCGACGATTTCGATGCTGATATTGCCGAGCGCTATGGCTGGGTGAACCGCACGCTGGACGATGACGACCTCGACTCGTTTGTCGATGCGCTCGTCCGGCGTCTGGCCGCGTTCGACCGTGAAGCGCTAGGCGCGGTGAAGGCCCAGGTCAATCGGTTCGGGACGCCGACAGCTACCGAGCTCCAGTCGAGCAACGACATGTTCTTCTCTGCCCTGGCCTCGCCCAGTGCGCAGGCGCGCCGTGCCAAGGTCCGCAGTATGGGTTACGGCGTTCCGAGCGACTTCGAATTGAACTTCGGCCGGTACCTCCCTGCGCTCGGGGAGTAACGCAATGAGTCCCGTTGTGCAACAGACGAGTACTGATAGGACCGCCATTCGTCCATTCAAGGTGAATGTTCCGGAAGCGGAACTTACCGAATTGCGCAGGCGCATAAACGCGACAAGGTGGCCTGAACGGGAGACGGTCACGGATCAATCGCAAGGCGTGCAGCTCGCGACGATTCAGAAACTCGCGCGCTACTGGGCCACAGAATACGATTGGCGCAAGGTCGAGGCGAGACTGAACGCTCTACCGCAATTCATCACCGAAATCGATGGGCTGGACATTCATTTCATTCACGTTCGTTCGGAGCATGAAAATGCGTTGCCGCTCCTCGTCACGCACGGATGGCCGGGCTCGCTGGTCCAGCTGCTGAAAATTATCGATCCACTCACCGACCCCACGGCGCATGGGGGAAAAGCGTCGGACGCTTTCCATCTGGTGATTCCATCGATGCCGGGCTACGGGTTTTCAGGCAAGCCGACCACCACCGGCTGGGACCCCGCCCGAATCGCAAGCGCTTGGACAGTGCTGATGAAGCGCCTGGGGTACACGAAATTCGTGGCGCAGGGTGGCGATTGGGGTGCGATTGTCACGGACGTATGGGCCACGCAGGCGCCTCCGGAATTGCTCGGCATTCACTCCAACATGCCCGGCGCGGTTCCGCCCGACATTGACAAGGCTGCTTTTGCCGGTGCTCCAGTGCCATCCGGTCTCTCCGCCGACGAGGCACTCGCGTACGAGCGACTGAGCGTTGTATATGCAAAAGGCATCGCCTACGCGTACCAGATGGGTTTGCGCCCGCAGACGCTTTACGGGATTGTGGATTCCCCGGTTGGTCTGGCAGCTTGGTTTCTTGATTTCGACGCGCGCATGTACCAGCGCATCTCGCACCTCTTTGTTGACGCACAGCCCTTCGGCGACCTCACCCGCGACGACATCCTCGACAACATCACGCTCTGCTGGTTGACGAACACCGCGCTTTCTTCGGCCCGTCTCTACTGGGAGAACAAGTTCGCCTATTTCTCTCCCAAGGGCATCTCGATTCCAGTAGCCGTAAGTGTCTTTCCGGACGAGCTCTATCAGGCCCCGCGGAGCTGGGCCGAGCGGGCATATCCCAAACTCGTCCATTACAACAAGCTCGACAAAGGCGGGCACTTTCCCGCCTGGGAACAGCCGCAACTGTTTTCAGAAGAGGTTCGCGCGGGGTTCAGAGCACTCCGCGCATAGTGGCCAGAGGAGTTCCGATTGGGGGCACGCAGACTTGTCCTCGCGCCCCTTGGGGGCGCCCCCTCCGATGAACGGTTGCGCCATTTGAAGGAGGCACCTTATGAAACGGATCGCTCGCATGGTGTTTGCAGTTGTTGCGCTGGGCTACCTGGTCGCATACCTGGTCCCTGCATCTGGCCGTGACGACGAAAAAGTGGATCCGGTCTTCGGAATCAAAATTTATCCGGGATATCGCGACTGGAGCGTGATCTCCGTGGCCCATGAGGAGGGCAACCTGAACGACTTGCGCGCGGTTCTGGGCAATGACGTCGCCATGAAGGCTTATCGCGCCGGCAAGACTTCGTTCCCGGACGGCACTGTCGTTGCGCGGCTGTCCTGGAAGTACGAAGCATCGGAGGAGAACAACAAAGTCTTCGGTCGCACCCAATCTTTCGTTGCTGGACCCCCGACCGACTGGTACCTCCAGTTCATGGTCAAGGATTCAAAAAAGTACGCGGCGACGGGCGGCTGGGGGTTCGCTCAATTCGACAGAGACGGTAAACCTGCCGACGAGGCGACGCATAAGAGGTGCTTTCCGTGCCACGAGCCTATCAAGCCTCGCGACTTCGTCTTCACCCGCTACGCACCTTAATAGCGTCAGTTATCGGCTGCTTCTACATTGGTGGCAGGCACAAACCCTATCGCAGGAAGCTCGTCATGACGGCAAATCGGGTCTTGCTCGCTGCGATGTTCGTCGGCGCAATCGCGGCTGCGATCGGGGCCTCGGCGGAGGACAAGAGAATGTTGCACCAGATGATGCCAAGAGCGGTTCCATTACCGGTTGAAGGCGAGTTGCCCTCACTCGGCGGCGCAAGGGGCTGGCTTAATTCGCAGCCGTTGACTGCCGCTGGTCTGCGAGGAAAAGTCGTCCTGGTCGACTTCTGGACCTATACCTGCATCAATTGGCGACGCACGCTCCCGTATGTCCGCGCCTGGTCCGAGAAATACCGGGATCAGGGATTGGTGGTGGTCGGCGTGCACTCACCTGAGTTCGAATTCGAGAAAGACGTCGACAACGTTCGCCGGGAGGCGAGGAATATGCAGGTCGCCTATCCGATCGCGATCGACAGCGACCATGCGATTTGGCGAGCGTTCGACAACGAATATTGGCCCGCCCTGTATTTCGTCGACGCGCAGGGGCGCATCCGGCATCACCAGTTCGGCGAGGGCGATTACGAACAATCGGAAATGGTCATTCAACAGTTGCTGGCCGAGGCCGGAACCGGACGCACCGGCCAGGGACTGGTTTCGGTCGATGCCCAGGGCGCGGAAGCCGCCGCCGATCTGGACAGCCTGAGGTCCGCGGAAAACTATGTCGGCCACGCGCGCACCGAGAACTTCGCCTCACCCGGCGGCGCACGATTGAACGAACCCCGTCTATACGCGGCCCCGGCGCGACTCAGCCTCAATCACTGGGCTCTGTCCGGCGATTGGACCATGGGGATGCAGGCCACCGCGCTGAACAAGGCCGGCGGACGGATCGTGTATCGCTTTCATGCCCGCGATCTTCATCTCGTGATGGGGCCGGCAACGCGAGGAACTTCGGTGCGATTCCGCGTACTGATCGATGGACGGCCTCCGGGCGCCGCGCACGGAGTCGACGTCGACGACCAGGGCAAGGGCACGGTAACCGAACCGCGGATGTATCAGCTGATCCGGCAGCGCGAGCCCATTGCTGACCGGCAGTTCGAGATCGAGTTCTTAGACGCGGGCGCGGAGGCTTACGCCCTCACATTTGGTTGATTATCTGCGAAGCATATTCGCTGACAATCCGGATTCGAGTCGGCGAGAACGCACCAGCATCCGGTTGTCGTCCCAAGGGGCCGTCGAAGGCCAGGCTGACCAGTGTCCCGGAGGCTGTCCGCTTACCGGCGAATCGCCGCTCTTGGAAAAGGCCGAGCGGCCGCGCCAGTTTCATCGCCAGACAGCCGCATGGCTGACCTTCGCGTACAGCGGCTTCTGGCCGACTCCGGCGGGCAGCGACGCCCGCTTCCTTATGTTGCCAAAGACCGGTCCCAGCTGCAATGCCGATCTCCGAAGCTGCGATGTCGTACCCAGGAATAGCGGACCGCGCGGTCTGCGCTAGCGCCCTAGTGCCCGCAAAGACACGGGTCGTTGTTGCAATACTCGGCCCAGCCGAAGCTGGTGCGAACCGTGTGGCGCTCCCCGTCAAACAGGACATCGAAGCGCGCGAAATGGCTGAACTCATCGCAGTAGCGCCACTCCCAAACCAGTTCCTGCCGCGCCGGGAAGTACTGTGTCCACTGCGGCACCGAGGGGCCCAGGATGCGCAGTACCTGCTGTTCTGTCATACCAGGCGAAATCCGGTAGAACGAAACTGGGTCCATCACGTTCTCGATGCGCTGCAAGCGGCCGGCCGGATCCAGATACACCATGAATGAATGAAACCCGGCGGGGCCGCGCGGATAGGACAGCTGCATCGAATGATCGGGCTCGACCCATTGCAACGCCGGTTCGCCCATCGCCGCGCGGACGTCCTGCAGCGTGGACTGGCCGGGCTTCAGACCGCTGCCGCCGTAGCTCGCACAACCGCAGAGCATGGCCACGCACAGCGTGTCAAGAAGGATATCGGTCCGAAACCGCTCTTTCAGGCTTGGCCCGCGATATTCGCGCATCCTCGATCCCCGCGTTCCACGCGGAGCGTGCGTTAGCTTAACGCCGCAAAGCCGAGGCCACGGTCGAGGTCCGCTTACCGTAGGCTCTTTCCATCTCACTCCGGTCACGCGCTGCGGTCGCAAAGCGGACAGCGCGAATCGGGGCAATGGGGGCCGTGATGTCTGACACTTTCTGGCCGACGCATCAGGACTTAAGTTTTAGCGCCTTGAGTTCCTTTCGAGCCGTACCAAAAGTGCCAAGTTGGTAAACCGACGCTCCCACTGGCGAGAACGTGAACGCCTCGAACGGTTGCGCAAGCATCTCGTTCAGGAAGGTTTCGGTGCCAACACCAATCGTGACGTGTGGATTGAACTTCTTGCCGGATGCGATCGGCACAAAATTGGTCACGTATTCGATCAAAAACTCTTGAATGTCGCGACCTTCCTCGGTGCTCATGAACGCTGTTGGGGTCCCAGTTTTTTCCGTGAAAGGCGCAACCGCATCGATGAGCTCTTGCTGCAGCCTGAGCAAGTCTTCGTTCGGCTCGACGACAATGCCCGCGAGACCGATCGGCGGACTGGGGATGTAGTAATACTTGACCGCTTTCAACTTCCATCCAGCCGCCTTCTCCTTGGCCAGAACCTTGTTGGCCGCTGCGTAGACCTTGCCGAGGTCAGCCGTGCGGACGAACTGCTGCAGCATTGTGACGTGCGCGTGGTGCGTTGCATCCAAGGCAAATCCCTTCGGAAAGGCTTTGAGCAAGCGGGCGTTGTCGGCATGCGCATGCTTCATCATCGCTGCGTCGGGCTCCAGCGCGATGTCGATGGCTGTGACCGGCTCTTGCTGCGGGCTTGCCGCCTGGGCATGGCCGAGCACGGGGCCGAAAACGATCCCGAGAGCGGCCAAGAGTTTCAGGGATCTGAACATGAGACTTTCCTTGTATGAATGAAAAGGGGTTCCAAGGCTCCGAATCGCAGCGATTGCGCGCGCTAACGACGCGTCACGGCTCCCAGGCGAAGATTCGTTTCCAGTCGTTCTTCATGCTGATCACGGTCCAGCCCTGCATAGTCGCCTGGTCGTACAGCGCCTGCGTGAACGTGCCGAGCTTGCTATCGGGCAACCCCTGCGCCGGGCCATAGGCATATTCGCGCGTCGCGTCATCGTGCAGAACGAGCACGGATAGTCGTGCCCCATCGCCGGCCTTGGTGTACTCGAGCATCTGCTGGTCACCCACGGAATTGCCGAACGCAGCGTAGGGGCGCCGACCGATCATCAGGTAAATGCCTTCGACCTTGCCGGCATGGTCGTCGTTGAGCAACAGCTTGGGCTCTTTGGTCAGGAACGGCTTGCCATCCTTGCCGTAGTCGAATTTGGTGCCACCCATCGTGCCGACCACCTGCTCGGGCGGGATGCCGTACACGCGCTCGGCATACACGCGTACAAAAGCTTGACCGCCACCGGTGACGATGTACGTCTTGTAGCCGCTGGCCCGAAAGTACTGCAGCACTTCCTGCATCGGCTGGTAGGTGAGTTCGGTGTACGGGCGCTTCCAGCGTGGATGCTTGGCCGTTTCGATCCACTGCTTCACCTGGCTGTTGAACTCATCCACCGACATGCCGGTGAGCGTCGCAGCGAGAATCTTTTCAAGATCCTGCATCGAGAGCTCTGCCATCGCCTGGCGGTTGCCAGACAAAACGGTCTTGAACGGTTCGACATCCGCCAGTTCCGGTTTAGCCTTGACAAGTGCCGGCACCCGCTCCAGGCAGTATGTGACCTGCGCGTACATCGGTCGCTCGACCCAAAGCGTTCCGTCCTGGTCGAACGTGGCGATGCGTGCCTCGGGCAGTACGAACTTAGGGCTGGACCGGTCGGTAGTGTCCTTGACGAAGGTGACAATTGCCTGCTTGGCGGCGCCGTCGTTCCAGGAGGGCAGCGGATCGGTCTGGGCCTGCGCATGCGCGACCGGGGCGAGCAGGGCGACCAGCGCAAAGACGCGCGCGAGCGCCGGGAGATAACGAATGGGTCCCATAGTCGACTTCACCTGAAACGACCCTGAAGTGAGAAAGGTCTATGCTCACTGTAGCTTTTGCATCAATCTGGGAACGGTATCCGAGTCCGCTCGGCGCGGCCATCCTAAAATTGCGAACTGTCGTGCCGAGGCACAACTCACTCGATCGCGGCGACGGCCGAATCGCTGTTGCAAGTAACTCGCTGCGGTCTCAGCACGGCAAAATGAGTGGGGTTGCCGTAATTTCCGACCGTTTTCCCATCGGAGCGTTTGACTCGCTCCGTCCGCTTACGGGGGAGCTTTGCTGGACTTCCGACAGTCCGGTCGTGGCCGACCTCGGACAAAGCCTGATCGCCCGACACCGGACTTTACCTTTCGCAAGAAGTCTACTTCCACAAACCGGACTAGCCCAGAGTCTCTACGCGACCCTCTCCGGACAAATCGGCTGTCGAAAAGCGGCTTCGCCCAGACCACATTACCGGACATCGACGTTTCCGCACAGACTGGACCCGTAGCCGGCCCGGCGTTTAGTCTTTGCCAAGAACTGACCCGGGTCCCGTGGCTCCCCTCTGACCACACACGCCTTTCCAGCGCCGTCATCGGCTGCGCCTCGGCCGGCCCGAATGTCGAAGTCCGGTCGAGGCGGATCAGTGTCAAACCAGGAAGGCCATTCCGGGATTAGGCAAGGTCGAACCGATCCAGGTTCATCACCTTGTTCCAGGTCGCGGCAAAGTCGTGGACGAACTTCTCTTTGCCGTCGGCGCTTCCATAGACTTCAGCCACGGCACGGAGCTGGGAGTTCGAACCGAAGACGAGGTCGACGCGCGTCGCGGTCCATTTCACCTTGCCGGTCGCTCGGTCGCGGCCTTCGAACACGTCCGCGTCCTTCGCGGTCGCGTCCCACACCGTGGCCGGATCGAGCAAGTTCGCGAAGAAGTCGTTAGTCAACGCCTCCGGACGCTGGGTGAAGACCCCGTGCCTGGTTCCGTCCACGTTCGTGTTCAGCACGCGCATGCCGCCCACGAGCACGGTCATCTCCGGCGCGGTCAAGGTCAGTAGTTGCGCCTTGTCGACCAGCAGCTCCTCGGCGGAGACGCTGAATTTGCCCTTGAGGTAATTGCGGAAGCCGTCGGCGACAGGCTCGAGCACAGCGAACGAGGCCCCATCGGTCTGCTCGGCCGAGGCGTCCATTCGCCCCGGGCTGAAGAGCACTGTCACGGCATGGCCGGCGTCCTTCGCCGCCCGCTCGACACCGGCGCAACCGGCCAGCACGATCAGGTCGGCCAGCGAGACCTTCTTGCCGCTCGACGTGCCGGCATTGAACGCGCCCCCGATGCCGTCCAGGACCTCGAGGACCTTGCGCAGTTGAGCCGGTCGGTTGACTTCCCATTCCTTCTGTGGCGCCAGGCGAATGCGGGCACCGTTGGCACCGCCGCGCTTGTCGGATCCTCGGAAGGTGGAGGCTGAGGCCCAGGCGGTCGACACCAGCTGCGACACCGTCAGCCCGGAGGCCAGGATCCGGGCCTTCAGGTCGGCGATGTCCTTCTCGTCGATCAGCTTGTGATTGACCGCTGGGGTCGGGTCTTGCCAGATCAGGGCTTCGGCCGGCACCTCGGGCCCGAGATAGCGAGAGCGCGGACCCATATCCCTGTGCGTCAGCTTGAACCAGGCGCGGGCGAAGGCGTCGGCGAACTGCTCGGGATGCGCGAGGAAGCGGCGCGAAATCTTCTCGTAGGCCGGATCGAAGCGCAGCGACAGGTCCGTCGTCAGCATGGTCGGAACGTGCTTCTTCGACGGATCGTGCGCGTCCGGAATCGTCGCGGGGGCACCCTTGGCCACCCACTGGTGTGCGCCGGCCGGGCTCTTGGTCAGCTCCCACTCGTAACCGAACAGGTTCTCGAAGAAGTTGTTGCTCCACTTCGTGGGCGTCGTGGTCCACGTCACTTCCAGGCCGCTGGTGATCGCGTCGGCACCCTTGCCAGTCTTGAAGCTGCTCTTCCAGCCGAGGCCCTGCTCCTCGATGCCGGCGGCTTCGGGCTCGGGGCCCACATGAGCGGCTGGGCCGGCGCCGTGGGTCTTGCCGAAGCTGTGGCCGCCAGCGATGAGCGCCACGGTTTCTTCGTCGTCCATGGCCATGCGCGCGAACGTTTCGCGGATGTCCCTGGCCGCCGCGACCGGATCGGGATTGCCGTTCGGACCTTCGGGGTTCACGTAGATCAGCCCCATCTGCACGGCGGCCAGCGGGTTCTCGAGCTCGCGGTCACCGGAGTAGCGCTGGTCCTCCAGCCACTTCTTCTCGGCACCCCAAAAGATGTCCTTTTCGGCTTCCCAGACGTCCACGCGGCCGCCGCCAAAGCCGAAGGTCTTGAAGCCCATCGACTCGAGCGCAACGTTGCCCGCGAGAATCATGAGGTCGGCCCAGGAGATCTTGCGGCCGTACTTCTGCTTGACCGGCCAGAGGAGCCGGCGCGCCTTGTCGAGGTTGCCGTTGTCGGGCCAGCTGTTCAGCGGTGCGAAGCGCTGGCTGCCGTTGCCGGCGCCGCCGCGGCCGTCGCCCGTGCGATAGGTGCCGGCGCTGTGCCAGGCCATGCGGATCATCAGGCCGCCGTAGTGGCCGAAGTCCGCGGGCCACCATTCCTGCGACCGGGTCATCAGCGCCTTCAGATCCTCCTTCACCGCCTTCAGGTCCAGGCTCTTGAACTCCCTGGCGTAGTCGAAATCCGCGCCCATCGGGTTCGGTTTGGACGAGTTTTGGTGCAGGATGTCGAGCTTCAACTGGTTCGGCCACCAGTCCCGGTTCGATGTGCCGGTGCCGGCTGTGTGATGGAACGGGCACTTTGCTTCAGACATGACTTCTCCTCATTTCGGCGACGCCGGCGTTTCAACGCGATGGCTCGAACGGTACACGCAACAATGATTCCCGCGTATCGGATCATGGCCCGGCGCGTACAAAACGCGCCAACGAAAAATATCCTGGGTCGTTATCGATTTTTTCAATGACCCCTGGGGCCGCGATCGCATTTCTATCCCTCGAAAAGCATCCGCCCGACGGCTGAAAAATGGGGCTCTCGTTCGTTTCGATCTAGGGCGTGTTAACACTAATGTCTAATTCTCAAATACAATCTGGGCATGGAAATCACACCTGCCCAG
>Ga0075030_100006790_pt1 | contig 10238 bp, 12 predicted proteins | sample LitLauG_LLR_2012_FD_71393 | JGI IMG/M metagenome (GOLD analysis project Ga0075030, IMG submission 71393) | Freshwater sediment microbial communities from Pennsylvania, USA - Little Laurel Run_MetaG_LLR_2012 | ecosystem: Environmental > Aquatic > Freshwater > Creek > Sediment | place: USA...
GGCAGCGGTCAGCCGCGCCCGCAGTTCGGCTTCTTGCCGTGGTTGGCCTTCTTCTTGGCCCGGAGCTTGCGCTTGTTGGTTCGTTTCGACACAGTCCGGCAAGGCTACTCGCTGGATACGGCCCGCGGCCAACGGGCCCGCGGCGCCGGGGCCGGGCCCGGTGACCTGGCTCCTGCGGGACGGCGACGTCCTGGCCGCCGCCGAGGTGCCCGGAGGCCTGGCGGCACGATCCAAGGGGCTGCTGGGTCGCACCGACTATGCAGGGGCGATGATCCTGCACCGCACCCGGTCGATCCACACGTTCGGGATGCGCTTCCCGCTCGACGTCGCCTTCTGCGACCGCGATCTGGTGGTGGTCGGGGTGGCACGGGTGCCCCCGATGCGTCTCACCCTGCCCCGCAGGGGCGGACGCACCGTGATCGAGGCCCGGGCCGGGGCCTTCGAACGCTGGGGCCTGCGACCGGGGGACCGGCTCGAGGTGCGGGGATGACCGGGCCCGGGCACGAGGCTGTCGAGGGCGACGGGGCCGTGGAGGGCGACGAGGCCATGGACGACCCCGGGGAGCTGGCGGGGTACGAGGACGAACTGCCCGGTGTCCCCGTGTCGTCCGGTTCGGGGGGAGTCGGTGCCCTGGTGGTGGTGGGGACGCCCATCGGGAACCTGGGCGACCTGTCGCCCCGTGCCGTCGAGGCCCTGGCCACCGCGGACGTCGTCTACTGCGAGGACACCCGTCACTCGCGCAAGCTGCTGGCCCACGCCGGCATCACCGGCGTGCCGCTGCGGTCCCTGCACGAGCACAACGAGGACGACCGGGTCGACGAGGTGGTCGGCGCGGTGGCCGCCGGTCGCACCGTCGCCCTGGTGAGCGACGCCGGCATGCCGGCCGTGTCGGACCCGGGGGCCCGGGTGGTGGCGGCGATGGCCACCGCCGGGCTGGCGGTGACGGTGGTGCCCGGACCGTCGGCCGTGCTGGCCGCACTGGTGGCGAGCGGGCTGGCCACCGACCGGTTCTGCTTCGAGGGCTTCCTGCCCCGGTCGGGCCGGGACCGCACCGAGCGCCTGGCCGCGGTGGCCACCGAGTCCCGGACCACCGTCCTGTTCGAGTCGCCGGTGCGCACCGCAGCCACATTGCGCGACCTGGCCGCCGCCTGCGGGTACGACCGGCCGGTGGCCGTGGCCCGGGAGCTCACCAAGCTCCACGAGGAGGTGTGGCGGGGGTCCCTGGCCGCCGCCGCCGAATGGGCGGCCGATGGCGTGCGGGGCGAGGTGGTCCTGGTGCTGGCCGGGGCCCCCGAAGTACCGGCGGTCGACGTCGGCGACGAGGTGCTGCTGGCCGCGTTGGCCACCCAGACGGCGTCCGGGGCCCGGACCCGGGGTGCGGTCGACCGGGTGGCCGCCGACCACGGGGTGCCGAGGCGACGGGTGTACGAGCTGGCCCTGCAGGCCAAGCACGGCGACCCCGTTGCGCCGGCGCCCGACGGCTCCGCGGGGTGAACGGGCCGGCCGCCGGTCCGGGCCGGCCGGTGGCGGGAACCGCCCGGTGGCGGGATCCGGTCGGCGCACCAGTGGCGCTGGGGCAGACTCATTGGCGATGACCGACGACCACCTACCGACCCGACACGACGTCGACTCCCGGGGCACAGACCCCGCCGGTGGCCACGGGGGGAGCGGTGGCCACGGCATCGACTGGGACGAGCGGTACTCGGTCGACGAGCAGCTGTGGAGCGGTGAACCGAACGGATCCCTGGTGGCCGAGGTGGCCGGCCTGGAACCGGGCACGGCCCTCGACGTCGGCTGCGGCGAGGGGGCCGACGCCATCTGGCTCGCCGGCCTCGGCTGGCGGGTCACGGCGATCGATGTCGCCGATGTCGCGCTCGAGCGCGCCCGGCACGCGGCCCGGCAGGCCGGTGTGGAGGTGGAGTGGCAGCGCACCGGGCTGCTCGATGCGGTGTTCCCGCCGCACGGCTTCGACCTCGTCTCGGCGCAGTATCCGGCGCTGCTGCACACCGGGACGCAGGGGGCGGAGCGCGCGCTGCTCGCTGCCGTGGCCCCCGGCGGCCACCTGGTGGTCGTCCACCACGCAGACATCGACGAGGAGGTGGCGAAGGCGCACGGGTTCGACCCCGCCGACTACGTCTCGGTCGCCGACGTCTCCGCCCTGCTCGATGACGACTGGGCGATCGTCGCCGACGAGCGGAGGCCGCGACACGTGCACGCGGGCGCCGGGGCGGGCCATACGCACGACCTCGTGCTGCATGCCACGCGGGTCCGCTGACGCACCCGCACACCCCGCCGGCGTCGGTCTCCCGTTCCGGCGGGCGCGCCCGATGGACAGGGTCAGCTGCGGCTGATGGGTGCACAATGAGGTGATGCGGCGGTTCGTGCTCATCGTGCTCCTGGTCGTGACCGCCGCAACCACGGGCAGCTGTGCGACGGACCCGTCCCATGCGTCACCCGTGGTCCTCCACCGGTGCGGGCCGGTGTCGTCCGACGCGACCGACTCCTCGACCAGCACCGCCCCGTGCACCACGACCACGACCACGACCACGACGCCGCCGGCACCGCTGGCCCTCGGTTCCGTCGCCACGCTGTCCGACCAGTCCCCCGACCGCACGGTCGCCAGCCAGGTCACCGTGTCGATCTCGCGGATCTGGACGGGCGTCAGCCCGGTACCCGGGCCCCCGGGGTTCGACCTGGCGCAGGCACTCCGCTACGTGGGGGCCCCGGCGAGCTACCGGTGGGTCGGTGTCGGGCTCACCATGGTGAACACCGGTCCGCAGGTGATCCAGTTCGTGTCGGCACCAGGACCGGCCGCGCAGACACTCACCATCGTGGTCGACGGGCACCGGGGAGGAGCGGGCGTCCGGGAGTCCTCACTGCTGCCCCAGATCGGGTTCGACATGGGCGTCGCCGGCTGTGCGTACCCGTTCGCGGGGGGAGGAACCCTTGCACCGGGCGTCCGCGCCACCGGCTGTCTGGCGGTACCGGTCCCCACGGGCGTCGACGTGTCGAGCCTCGGGTTCGATCTCACCGGCGCGTCGGGAGGTGCTCCGCACCATGCGGCGGTGTGGCAGGCCTGACCGGTTCCGCCGCCGTCGGGCCGTGGCGGCCGGTGGGCGCGGTGGCGCCGGGCGCGCCGACCCCGGGCGTCCCGGGACCGCCGACGGGTCAGGAATGGCCGTGGGCCCGGCCGTGTTGCACCATCTGGACGGCGCGCCGCTCCGAACCGTGTGGCAGGGTCCGTGTGCCGGGCACACCGCGTAACGGCACGGCGGCCGCCAGGACTGCAATGCCGAGGCCCCCGGACCGGGGAGCCCGACCAGATCGCAGAAGGGACACACCATGTTCGGACGCAGCATGAACCTCGACTCCACCCAGGCACCTCCGGTCGCCCCCGACGACGTGCCCGACGGCTACGACCGGGCGGCCTTCGCCGCCGGGTGCTTCTGGGGTGTGGAGGAGTTCTTCCTGGCCGTGCCGGGTGTGGTCGACGCCGTCTCGGGCTACGAGGGTGGCGACGTGGAGCATCCCACCTACGAGCAGGTGTGCTCGGGCGGCACCGGCCACGCCGAAGCCGTCCTGGTCACGTTCGACCCGACCCGGGTGTCCTTCGACACCCTGCTCGAGGAGTTCTGGCGCCACCACGACCCGACCACCATGAACCGGCAGGGACCCGACCACGGGACCCAGTACCGCTCCGCGGTGTTCGTCCGCAACGACGCCCAGGCCGCGGCGGCGCACGCCTCGCTCGACGCGTTCCAGGCCCGGTTCAAGCGCCCCATCGTGACCGAGGTGACCGCGGCCTCCACCTTCTGGCCGGCCGAGGCCTACCACCAGCGCTACACCGAGCGCACCGGTCGCGGGGGATGTCACGTCGCCAACTGGTAGGCCGCCGGGGGTACGCCGCCGGACCCGCCCCGGCCACCGGCCGCCCACCCACCGGACGCCTGTCCGGGAGGTGGCGGCCGGGTCGGTACGCTGACGGGCAGTGTCCCGCTACTTCGTCACCACCCCCATCTACTACGTCAAGGACGCGCCCCACGTGGGGCACGCCTACACGACGGTCAACGCGGACGCACTGGCCCGGTGGCACCGGCTGGTGGGTGACGAGGTCTTCTTCCTGACCGGGACCGACGAGCACGGCCAGAAGGTGGCCCGCGCCGCCGAGGAGCAGGGGATGACCCCGCTGGACTGGACCGACCAGCTGTCGCCCCGGTTCGCCGCGGCGTGGGCCGGACTCGACATCTCCAACGACGACTTCATCCGGACCACCGAGCCCCGCCACAAGGTGGCGGTGCAGCAGTTCCTGGGGCGGATCCACGAGAACGGGTACATCTACAAGGACACCTACCGGGGCCTGTACTGCGTGCCGTGCGAGCGCTACTACGCGGTCGACGAATTGCTGCCCGGCAACCTGTGCCCGGACCACCACATCCCGCTCGAGGAGCTGGAGGAGGAGAACTACTTCTTCAAGCTGAGCGCCTTCGCGCAGCCGCTCATCGACTGGTACGCGGCCAACCCGGACGTGGTCCTCCCCGAGTCGAAGCGCAACGAGGCCCTCAGCTTCATCAAGGGCGGCCTCAACGACATCTCCATCACCCGCACCTCCATCGACTGGGGCGTGCGGGTCCCGTGGGACGACGACCACGTCTTCTACGTCTGGTACGACGCCCTGATCAACTACGTCACCGCCGTCGGCTACGGCACCGACGACGAGCGGTTCGGTCAGTGGTGGCCGAGCGTGCACCACCTGATCGGCAAGGAGATCATCCGGTTCCACTGCGTGTGGTGGCCGGCCATGTGCATGGCGGCCGGCATCGACCCGCCCGGCCACGTCCAGGTCCACGGGTGGCTGCTCCTCGGCGGGGCCAAGATGTCCAACTCGAGCGTCAACCGCATCGCCCCGGCCGACCTTGCCGCCGAGTACGGCGTGGACCCCCTCCGCTACCACCTGCTGCGCGACGTCCCGCTCGGCTCCGACGGCGAGTTCTCCGCCGAGGGGATCTCGGCCCGCTACAACTCGGACCTGGCCAACAACCTCGGCAATCTGCTGTCCCGGGTGGCCACCGTGGTCGGGTCGAAGTGCGCCGGCATCGGCCCCGCGCCCGATCCGGCCAGCCGCCTGGGCACCGTGGCGGCCGAGGTCCTGGCCGAGGCGTCGGCGGCGTGGGAGGCGGGCGCCCCCCACCTCGCCCTCGAGGCGACCTGGCGGCTGATCCGCGAGACCAACGCCGAGCTCGAGTCGGCCGAGCCGTGGAAGGCCGAGCCCGGGCCGGCGGTGGACGCCGTGCTGGGCAGCGCCCTCGAGGTGCTGCGCATCGTGTCCGTGCTGGTGGTCCCGGCCATGCCGACCTCCGCCCGGGCGATCTGGAGTCGGATCGGCCTCGGCGGGAGTCCCGACCAGCAGCGGCTGCCGGCGGCCGGCGCCTGGGGCGGGTACCCGGGCGGGCTGCCGGTGGAGAAGGGCGCGCCCCTGTTCCCGCGCCGCAAGGACTGAGGCCGACCGTGGGCGACGCCGTGCTCGAGTGGTTCGACTCCCACTGCCACCTGCAGGACGAGTTCGACGCGCCGGAGGGTGAGGGGCCGGTGGAGCCCCACGCCGACCGGTTCGCCGCCACCCTGGCCCGGGCGGCCGAGGCCGGGGTGACCCGGATGGTCTGCGTGGGCACCGGTGCGGCCTCGTCCGCCGAGGCGGTGGCACTGGCCCGGTCGCTGCGGCGCCCCGGCGGTCCAGCGGCGGCCGAGGGGGTGGCCATGTGGGCCACGGTGGGGCTGCACCCCCACGACGCCGTTGCCGGCGTGGACGGCCTCGACGCGCTGCTCGCCGCCGAGCTCGGCGCACCCGACCCGGTGGTGGTCGCCGTAGGCGAGTGCGGGCTCGACTACCACTACGACCACTCGCCCCGACCGGTCCAGCGCGAGGCGTTCGCCCTGCAGGTGGAGCTGGCCCGGCGCCACGACCTGGCCCTGGTGATCCACACCCGTGAGGCGTGGGACGACACGCTCGACGTCCTGGCCGCCGCCGGGGTGCCGGAGCGCACGATCATCCACTGCTTCACCGGGGGACCGGACGAGGCCCGGCGCTGCCTCGACCTCGGGGCGTCGCTGTCGTTCAGCGGCGTGGTCACCTTCAAGAACGCCCAGGACGTGCGCGACGCGGCCGCCCTGTGCCCGCCGGACCGCCTGCTGGTCGAGACCGACTCCCCGTTCCTCGCACCCGTGCCCCACCGGGGCTCGGTCAACGAGCCGGCCCGGGTCCCCCTGGTGGGCGCAGCCATCGCCCAGGTCACGGGCAGGGAGACACACGAGGTGGCCGACACCACCACCGCCAACGCCCGGCGCGCCTTCGGCTGCTGACGTCGTCGTGAGGAGCGGGTGGGGCTGACACCGTGCCCGTCGGGCCCGGCCGCCGCCCGGGTGCTCCGGTAGTCTCGGCCCGTGACGTCGTGGGGTGCGGTCGAGCGGGCGGAGCCGGCGTTCGCGGCCCGGGTCCGGGCGCTGATGGAGTCCGGTCGTCACCAGACGATCGCGACGATCCGGGCCGACGGGTCGCCCCGCATATCCGGCATCGAGTGCGAGTTCGCCGACGGTGCGATCCGGTTCGGATCGATGACCGGTGCGCGCAAGGGGGCCGACCTCGCCCGCGACCCCCGCTTCGCCCTGCACGGCCCCGTCTTCCATCCGGTGCCGGGCGAGGAGGCCGACTGGCCGGGCGAGGCCACGATCGCCGGGCGGGCGGTGCCGGTCGGCCCGGCGCGGTCGGAGGCCGACGGCGAGATCGAGACCGCCGACGGCGAGCTGTTCGAGGCCGACATCACCGAGGTGGTCATCACCGGACTCGATCCGTCGGCCACCCGGCTGGTGGTCGAGTCGTGGACGCCCACCCGGGGGCTGGTCCGGGTCGAGCGGGACTGAGCGGCAGGTCGTCCCGGGGCCATGGCGTAGGACGCCGGGCCCGCCGGACCTCGGCGTCAACTGACCACCGGCCTCAGCTGGCCACCGGCGGCGGATCTGCCGGTCCGTCAGTGCCGGCCGCCCCCGGACCGACGAGCGGCCGCCCCTGCACGATGCGCACCGGACGACCCAGCCGGCGCCAGGTGCGGCGCAGCTCGCGCCGTTCCTCCTCGCTGTGGCCGCCCCACACCCCGTCCTCCTGGTGGGTGACCAGAGCGAACTGCAGGCAGGCGAGCCGGACCGGGCAGCGGTGGCAGACCTCCTTGGCCGCGGCGATCTGGTCCACCGCGATCCCCGTCGACCCCACCGGGAAGAACGCGTCCGGGTCCATGTCGGCACACGCCGCCAGACGGCGCCACTTCCGGTCGTCGGCATCGGGCCGCACCCACACGATCCGCCCCAGTTCGTCGGCCGGGGCCCGGTGGCGACCCCGCTGGTCGGCCCGTGCGTGGTCGAGGTGTGCCAGCGGGCGATCTGCCATGGTGAGCCCTCACTTCCCACCGTGCTCGGCGCCAGCCGGTGCGGTGTCTCGGACGGCGACCCGTCGGGTGTCGTGCGTATCGGTCGTCATCCAGTGTAGGTGGAACCTCGGCAAGCTGATGCGCTAACTTGTGCAACATGAACAACAAGCGGACAGGCGCAGCGGAACCCGTGCTCACCATCGGCGAGCTCTCGGAGCGCACCGGGGTGGCGGCGGCCACACTGCGCTCCTGGGAGCAGCGGTACGGCTTCCCGGCCCCGGCCCGGCAGGGTGGCGGCCACCGGCGCTACGACGACAGCCAGGTGGCGCAGGTGGTCGAGGTGGCGCGGCTCCGGCAGGCGGGCCTCCCGGTCCGGACGGCCATCGCCACGGCCAGGGAGTCCGGCGCCCCGCCGGCCCGCTCGTTCTTCGCCGCCCTCCGGTCGACAGGTGCGGGGCTCCGGTCCCACACCCTCGGCAAGCCGGCGCTGCAGGCGGTGACGTCCGCCATCGAGGACGAGTGCCTGGCCCAGGCACGCCGGCCGGTGCTGATCGGGGCCTTCCAGCGGGCGCGGTTCTTCCGGCAGTCGGAGGCACGGTGGCGCGAGCTGGCCCGGACGGCCGAGCAGTCGGTCGTCTTCGCCGACTTCGACGGGGCCGGTACGCCCGCCGGTCACCCGGTGGAGGTACCCCTGGCGGTCGACTCACCGGTCCGGCGCGAGTGGGTGCTCGTGTGCGACGCCCCCGGTTTTTCGGCCTGCGTGGCCGGGTGGGAACTGCCGTCGCCCCCCGGGTCGGCGGACCACGACCGGCGGTTCGAGACGGTGTGGACCCTGGACCCGGGTGCGGTGCGGGCGGCGACCAGGGTGGGCATCGCGTTGCTGCAGGAGTCGGACCCCGGGCTGGCCGACACGGTGGCGTCGTCGCTCGCCACCGGAACCGGCCCTGCGTCGCCGGACCTGGAGCGGGCCACCGCGCTCTTCGCCCGGATCGTGGACTACGCCCAGGGTGCCGGCGACCGGAACCGACTGGCCTCGTGATCGCCCGCCCCGTTGCAGACGGGCCCCGACCGGTCGGCGGTGGCCATGGCTGAGCGCGACCTGCAGGGAGCGGTGGTAGCCGTGGTGGGCGCGGCGGGTGGTCTGGGGCGACCGGTCGCCGCCCGCCTGGCCGCCCGCGGGGCCGAGGTCGTGCTCGCCGGTCCCCACCTCGACCGCCTCGACGGGGTCCTGCCCGGGTCCCACCCGTTGACGGTGGAGCTCGACATCCGCGATCCGCTGGCCGGCGACGCACTGGTCGGCGCCGTCTCGGACCGCTTCGGTCGGCTCGACGGTGTGGTCGACACAGCCGGTGTGGTGGCCTTCGGCAACCTGGTCGACACCCCGGACGAGGTCATCGAGGAGCTGTTCCTGACCAACGTCCTCGGCCCGCTGTGGCTGGCCAAGCGGACCGTCCCGCTCCTGGCCGCCTCGCGTGGGTTCCTGCTCCTGGTGAGTGCGGTCCTGGCCGAGCAGCCCCTACCGGGACTGGCCGCCTACGGGGCCTCGAAGGCCGCCCTCAGCTCGGCCGGCCGGTCCATGGCCCGGGAGCTGCGCCGGCAGGGGATCACGGTCATCGACGCCCGGCCGCCCCACACCGAGACCGGCCTGGCCACCCGGGCGATCAGCGGGGCGGCGCCGGTGCTGCCCACCGGCCTCGACCCTGCCGTGGTGGCCGAGCGTCTGGTGCGGGCCATCGAACTCGGCGAGCGCGAGGTGCCGTCGACCGCGTTCGTGCCGGCGGACTGAGGCGCCGGAGCCGCACTCCGGTTCAGCCCTTGACGGTGGTGACCAGCTGGGGGAACGGGGCGGTGGACCCGGCGGTCGGGGGCAGCCCGGACACGGTGAGCTTGGAGGTGCCGGCGGCGGCGGGCGTGAAGATCACCGTGGCCGCCCACGAGCCGGCGGCGTCGGGGGTGAAGCCGGTCGGCATCCGGTAGGTGCCGGCGCCGTGCACGGTCAGCCGCTGGCTGGTTGCCGGCTTGCCCGTCTGCGCCGACGGTTGGTCCGATACCTGGAAGGTCAGGACGGCGGGCTTCACGTCGCCGGTCAGCACGGCGGTCACCCGGATGGTGGTGTGGCCGAGTGTGCCCGACGCCGGTGACGAGGTGACGGCCATGGTGTAGCCGTCCACGCTGCCGGTGGCCGGCAGGGAAGGCACGGTGGTGGTGGTCGTGCCACCGGCCGCCGCCTTGGTCGTGGTGGTGGTCGTGGCGCTCGAGCCCGAACTGGAGCAGCCCGCAGCGAGCGGGAGCGCGAGGGCGAGCAGAGCGGCTGCGGTCAGTGGCGCTGTTCGGCTGCGGTGCATCGGGTCATCGTAGGCGGACCCGATGGGGCCCGGTGGGCACCCGGCGCCGGCTTGCCAGGCCGGGACGGGCCGCCTAGCCTCGCGACCACGGCCGCTCCTCGGAGCGGTCGTTGCGCACCCGGACCCCGACCGGGCCCAGGTGCGCAGGACGGCTTGGAGGAGTCGTCCGTCGCCCATCCTCTCCCCGGGGGAGCCGCCCAGGTGGCCGGCCGCACCGGGACTGTCGGGGGAGGGACGTTGTCCCAGTAGGAGAGTGGAGTCCTGAGGACCGAACGAACCCGGGGCAGCCGACACGGTGTCGCGCTGCTCCTCTGCGGAGCCGTGCTCGTCGTGCCGCTCCTGTTGCTCCAGCACGGCTCGGACGCGGCCGCGTCCGCCGGCCGGCCGGCCACTGCGGCCGCCGTCGCGCCCGTGGTGACCACGACCACCCCCACGACGCACCCGCCGGCGCCGTCCCGCCCCCCGGTGACGATCGCCG
>Ga0075030_100006796_pt1 | contig 10234 bp, 4 predicted proteins | sample LitLauG_LLR_2012_FD_71393 | JGI IMG/M metagenome (GOLD analysis project Ga0075030, IMG submission 71393) | Freshwater sediment microbial communities from Pennsylvania, USA - Little Laurel Run_MetaG_LLR_2012 | ecosystem: Environmental > Aquatic > Freshwater > Creek > Sediment | place: USA...
CAGGATTTTCGCATCGGTGAGGACGGGAGGGTCGGCGAGTGGCTTGGGCACGGGTATCCAAACCAATCTGTGATGCTCGAAGAAGAACGTTTCCACTCCATCGAAACACCCCTCCTAGCGATTCTTTCTTATCCTTCAGCTCCCTGTCCATGTCAGACGAGCGACCCGGCAAAACTCGCAGCCTCTCGGGCCACAGAAAAAAGTCGCGAGGAAGCGCAGATTTCTATCTTTCGGGAGCAGCCCCATGCCAAGGTGATCGTGATTCCCAACGCCACCCACTACATATTCCTCTCACGCGAAGAGGAAGTGATCTCACAGATCAGCGACTTCGTGAGTAGCCTTCCTGCCAAGCGTTAAGCAGAGCCAGAAGTGAAAAATTTACGGCCGGATGAGCGATACAGGTTGTATCCGCAAGTAATCAGACTGTCGGCTTGTGACACTGATTCGTTGTAGATCGGTCCCCAGTTGTTACCAACAGGCGCATTATACGTTTCGACCGCTTGGCCTAGCCTCCCTTTCGGTGTCAACGCCCGCGACTTACCGCCAATCGTGACAGTTGAGAACCGCAGAACGAGAGCCCTAAACTGAAGGTTTTACTGATCCGTTAACCCATCTCAAACAGTCTAACTTTCCCAGATTCAATATCATAATACTTAGTTATATGTACACAAATGTACTTTCAAATGTTCCTGCAGGAACATATTTAAGAATTACGTAGCACAAAGAATCAGTAATTTACGGGACGATGACCGCCGCCCCATCGATCGTGTCGTTCTTTAGGGCTAACAGAGCCTCGTTGGCCTGATCAAGCGGGAATACTGTCACCTGAGGCCGCAAGCCAATCTGTGCGGCCAGCGAAAGGAAGTCACGCGCGTCAGCGCGCGTCATATTCGCCACGCTGCGCATCTGCCGCTCGCCCCAGAGCAGCCTGTCGTAATCAAACTGCGGCACGCGATCCAGATGGATCGCATTGATCGCCACCACACCACCCTTGCGCACACTGGAGAGCGCCGCGATCACCACGTCACCGCTTGGCGCAAAAGTAATCGCACGATCCAGTTCTACTGGCGGTCTCTCTGTTTCGCTGCCGACCCAGGTGGCTCCCAACGACGCAGCGAGGTCGCGGTGAGACTTGCCGCGCGTGGAAACATACACATCACACTTCCACGCGCGCAGCACTGCAATCGCCAGGTGCGCTGACGCGCCGAAGCCGAACAGTCCCACGCGCTCGCCCGGTTCGACGCCGGCCACGCGCAGGCTGCGAAAGCCAATGATGCCGGCACAGAGCAGCGGCGCGGCATGCAGGTCGTCGAGCGCATCGGGTAGCGGGAAGACGAAGTCCGCACGAGCGACCGCGTACTCTGCATAACCGCCTGCAACCGTGTAGCCGGTGAACGTGGGCGAGTCGCAGAGATTCTCAAAGCCTTTCCGGCAATACCAGCACGTGCCATCGGTGCCACCCACCCACGAGACGCCCACGCGTGTGCCAAGAGCAATGTCTGCCGTCGCCCCATCGATGACCTCGCCCACAATCTGATGGCCGGGGATGATCCGCACCTGCTTAGGCGGCAATTCACCTTCTGCAATGTGAAGGTCTGTGCGGCACACGCCACACGCGCGCACGCGTAGCAGCACGTGCCCCGATCGGATCTGCGGATCTGCGACTTCAACAATCTGAAGAGGACGTTCTGAAATCGGGGCAGTCGAAGCGAGAATGGCGGCTTTCATGGGGAGGACACTTTCCACTTCATGATGCCAGACTTATTGCGACTGTTCTATCCCGGCCCGCTGTGCATCCAGCGCGAGGGCGAGACGCCCTCGCGACAGCCGGCAGAGCCTGCCCTGAGCGAAGTCGAAGGGATGCCGGCGCTACTTTGCTCGCAGTTCCAGAGTGAGGACTTGGAATGGCTGCAGGTGAAAGGCGTGCATTTCCTGCGCAGTAATGCGGAGCGGTCTGGCATCATCACCCTTCCACACCGTCTGGGCGCTGAATGACGACGCGGTGCCGGCAGGAAGCTCCAACAAAGTCGCGAGCGTGGCGGAGAAATCCTCCGGCTTGTCGCTGGGGTTGCGCAGGGTGATGATCGCCTTCCCTGGTGTCCACGAGGCCCATCCGTATACTTCCAGCCGCGCGGGATCGCCGCCGATCCAGTGCGAGTCCTTCAGCACGGAGGCGTTGGCGCGCGACCACTTGGCTGCTTCGGCGAGCGCATCCCAATCCTGCGCGGAGAGAAGCGACGGCGTGATGTACATCTCCTGCAGCTGCGTGCCTGTGCCGAAGTAGTCGTGGATTTCATCGGCGAAGTCATGGCCTGGATCGCTGCCTAAGCGCTCGGCGTAGCGCGCGTAGATGATGCCGTGCAGCATCAGCGAGTTCAGCGGGAACAGCGGGCCTTCCTCCACCACATGACGGTAGGTTTGCGAGTCGCGGTAGGTCATCCAGCGCTGGCGATTGGATCCGACGCCGGCGAAGCTGTGATCGTCGCCGCCGCGCCAGATCGAATCGGCATAGAGCAACCAGAATGGCGAGGGATAGGTTCCGGTGGTGAGGTTGATGTAGACGTCCGGTTTCTTCGCGCGCAGTTCGCCAATCAGATGGATAGCGGCGTCGAAGTCGCTGTTGAACTCGCTGCCTTCGATCACCTGATCGGCGTTGCCGGTGCCGTCGAACTTGAATTGGTTCACGCCATACTTGTCGATCATCGCGAGGCTGGCGTCGCGAAAGTAGCGATAGTATTTCGGACCTGACAGGGCGAACCCACCTTCGTTGGTCTCGAAGCCCAGGGCGCGGGCTGAGGCGAGGCGCTGCTCCTTCGGTTTGTCGTAACCACCCCAGGGAGAGAACCAGATGCCGGGCGCTCCGCCGTAGCTGGCAGATGCTCTCGATATATTGGTAAGTCCATCCGGGAAATTCGAATTAAACTTCCACAAATTTGTCGGGTCGTCCCAGCCGTCATCGAGCAGAAAGCTATCTAATTTGACTCCGCGCTGCTTTGCAAGCTGCTCGCCGAAACCCCGGATGGAATCGATCACCTGCTGCTCGGTGTAGCGATCGAAGTATCCGAGGTCGTACCAGGTGTTGTAGTGGAGGAACGTGCGGTAGGGATGAGCGCGTTCGAGCTCGAGATAGCTGAGAAAATCGCGGCGCAACTGGCCGGGGTGTGCGATTCCAAAAACCGATGAATACGTGACGCTCTGGCCCGCCTTGACTGGAAGTTCGCGAGCGAGCCAGCAGGACGCGCGCTCACCGCGCACCCTGCACTCCGACAAGGGATGCTCGAATCCGGCGAACCACGTTCCGGCGGCGACGGGCGAGCCTTTCGCGTGGCCCGAGACGCTCGCTCCTGGGATGATCGCATCGACAAGGACGACGTCTGCAAGCGCGAGAGGTTGTTGCACGGCGCGAATAGTCACGTCTTGAACGATGTAGTTCGCGTGCTCGCGAAGCACGGCCCGCCAACTGACATGAACTTGTCCGGAGGAGTCCTGCAGCTCAATGCGGATCTGCTTGCCGGGTGAGTGATCGGCGGCCCGGGAGGAATCAGGCGCGCGCGCGATGTCTTCGACCACAGGTTGCACTGTGATCTTGAAGTCTGCGGAGCGCAGCACCCGACCTTCTTTCGGGACCAACTCGAAGACGCTGGCGCTGAGCAGCAGAGTCACCCCGGTGAATCGGTTCGTGACACCTTGCCACAACAACGCACCGCCTTTCCCGGACCAGACAGCTGCGACCGCTTCATTCGACAAAGTGAAGGTGTCACCGTTCTGTGTGGCCTGCACGGTCGCAGACGCTGCAGAGCACGGAGGCAAACCGACAATCAGTAGCAGAAACCAACAACCAAGAAAACGGCGATGCGGCATCCGACATCCTTTGGCCCCGTCAGGGAGCAAACAAGCTAGGGTACGGTACGAAGCGGCTCGCAACAAGAAGAAAGAAGTCGAAAGCTGAGAGATGGCGAGGGTCTGGTCTCGGACAAGGGGAGATCGGCATTCCCTGCCACACCAGATGGAGCTACAAGGAAGGCAAAACCCCCACCCTGTCGGCAAGAATCGCGACAAGGGTGGGGCACCTGTGAGGGGGTTGTGCTACGTAATTATTTGCTGCGATTTGTCTTGACTTTCGGGACAAACGAAAGTAATAGTTTTAACTCGTAATGATACGAAAGTAGGAGGGTGTCATGCGTGTCTACCGCAGGTTAGTTGCCTCCTTATTATGGTGCGCCGTTGCTCTGGCTGTGGCCAGTGTGGCGACCGGCGCATTCGGCCAGGCTAGCTATACGGCGCAGGTGCGAGGAGTGGTGAGAGACCAGAGCGGCGCGATGATAACGGGCGCGACGGTCACGATCACCAACGACGGGACCGGCATCGCGACCGCGGCTCGCACCGACGCGAATGGGCTCTACATTCTCACGGGCTTGCGTCCGGCGGTATATACCATCAAGTCCGACAAGGAAGGTTTTCGCTCTGCCGAAGAAAGGAATGTGGTGCTGCAGGTCGATCAGCAAACGACGATCGATTTTGAGTTGCACCCGCTGGGCGTGAGCACAACCGTGGAGGTCACGGAAGCGGCTCCGTTGCTGGATACGGAGAGCGCCGCGATGACCACTACCGTGACGAACGAATACGTGCGCGATATTCCGTTGTACAACCGGAGCATGTTTGGGCTGGTCTTCCTGGCAGGTGGAGTCACCGAGACCACAGGCTCTGGGATCAACGACAACTATCCTTCGGGAACAAACTTCGTCTCGAACGGGCAGCGGAACGCGACCGCGGAGGTCAGCTTGGATGGCAGCCCGCTGAGCGCGCCGGAACAGGGCGAAGGTGGAAACTCGAACGTTTACTACCAGCCCTCGGTCGAGATCGTGCAGGAGTTCAAGGTTCAGAACAACAGTTTCTCGGCTGAGTTCGGAAACAATGGCGGCACCGTGGTGAACATGGTGTTAAAAGAGGGATCGAACGCGTTCCACGGCAGCGGATGGTGGTATTTCCAGCGTTCGGCGACCGATGCGAGGGACTATTTCAACACCGGTCCAAAACCTAATCACCTGCGCGATCAATACGGTTTCTCTCTTGGCGGCCCCATCCAGAAGAACAGGACTTTCTTCTTTCTGGATTATGAGAGGAGCCGTGAGCAAGACCCCATCAATATCGAAGGAGTAGTGCCGACCGACGCGGAGCGAGGCGGCGACTTCTCTGCCAGTCTCGACAGCACGCCAGGTGGGATTTTTGACCCTTCGACTTGCGTCCTCGTGAACCCTGGGGATACGACCTGCACGCGGCAACCGTTCCCCAACAATATGATTCCCGCTAATGAGATCGATCCGGTTGGACAGGCAATTCTGAACCTGTACCCGCATGCCAATGTACAGGGCGCGACGTTTCCGGACCCCAATTTCCGAACGGTTGTGGTGACGTCAGACCCGAGTTATCAGTTCGACGTGAAGGTGGACCACCAGTTCAACACCAAACACAAACTCGGCGGGCGCTACAGCCGGCATCACGATGTATTCACGGCACCGAATGTGATCGGGAGCGGGAACTTCGGAGACGGCTCCATCTACGCGACCACCCCGCAGAACGGGAGCCTGGAATACAACTGGGCGATCAAGCCGACGATGCTATGGACAAGCCGACTGAGCGAGGACCGGGTCGTGGCGCCGGGACAAACGAACAACTATCCCACGTTGAGCGATGTGGGATTGCCGCCCATTCTGGCTGAGAACGGGCTGACGCGCGTCCCGAGCATCAATGTGGACTCAGGGTTCCTGTCGATCTACACGCAGTGCTGCGTGGACACGCATTTCGCGCACACGCTCACGAGTTACTCCTCGATGCTGCAATGGGCCATGGGGCGTCATTCGATCAAGTTCGGAGGCGAGCAGCGTGTGTTCCTGAACAACTTCTGGCAACCGAACTATCCCACGGGGACGTTCAACTTTTCTCGTGATGTGACGACCCAGCAGCCTGGCCAGGGGCTGGGAGACGGGACGAATGGACCGGCGCAGGGCAATCCGTTTGCGACCATGTTGACCGGCTTCGCACACGATGGGCAGTACAACATTGTTCCGGCGGTCGCGGACAAGTCGAAAGAGACTGCGTTTTACGTGCTGGACGACTGGAAGGTAACGCCGAGGCTGACCATCAACGCCGGGCTGCGCTATGAGTGGAGCACCCCGTACTCGGAGCGCTACAACCGGCTGCAGTTCAGCGATTTTACGGCGAGCACAGGGATCAGTATTCCCGTTTCACCGTATCCGGGGTTTCCTGCGATTGGAAATATTATCGGGACCACCGTGTTCCCGACTCCCTCGCACCGCAATTCCGGCGTAGATCGCAACAACTTCGCTCCGCGCCTTGGTTTTGCGTACCAGTTGGCGGCGAACACTGTAGTCAGGGGCGGCGCTGGAGTGTTCTACGGGATGAACGTCGCAACCAACTTTCAATATGCCGGGCCTGCATTCCAGAAGTCGGCCAACATTTATTTCACGAAAGACAACTATCAGACGCAGTATGCGTGCTTGGGCATCTATCCGACAACTTCCGTTAATCCGAATTGCAATGGACCGTTTCCTGCAGGGCTCTCAGGACCCCAAGGTACGAAATATGGATCGATGGCGCAGTGGGGTTTCTCTAACGCCAGCGATCTGGATACAGGAGTGGCCCAGAATGCGGATATCTACCAATGGAATCTTGGCATTCAGCACCTGTTGCCGGGGCAGATCGTTATTGGGGTGGACTACTCCGCCAACCGGAGTACTCACCTGCCGTGGGCCGGGGCGGGTGGGATTTCGACACGCGACCGCAACTTTCTCTCGACTCCGATGCGCAATTTGGCGATCTCACTGGCGCCGGGCGGAGACGTAACCGGGTTCTTGAACAGCGAAGTTCCGAATCCGTTTCAGTGCTTCTTCGTGACGGTGTCGTCGCCGGGTTCGTGGTGTCCGGCGACTCCAACTTTCACAGCCTCGGATGTGGTGGACTCGCGCTATCTCGACGCCACAATTCCACTCATCAACCTGCTTCGACCGTACCCTCAGTATGACGGAAATTTCGAAGGGCTGCCGAAACTGATCGCGAACTCGTGGTACAACTCGCTGCAGATTCGGTTTCAAAAGCGTGCCAGCCATTACATCAGCTTTGAAGGCAACTATACGTTTTCGAAATCGGAGGATGATTCTTCAGCGGGACGGAACGCTTGGATCGGAAACCTGATTCTGGACAATCCGCAGGTTCTCGATAATCTGAGGGCGGAATGGGGCATCAGTTCGAACGACGCGACGCACCGCCTGACCACTGCGTTTATCGTGGACCTGCCCTTCGGCCGTTCGCGATGGATCGGGCGAAACATGAACTCATTCTTGGATGGCCTGGTGGGAGGGTGGTCAGTTTACAGCTTCCTGACCCTGCAATCAGGCCAACCGCTTGCGATTTATGACAGTGCCGGCCTTGTGGCGGACGGGAATCAGCGGCCGCAAGTGATCTGCTCGCAGCTCACGACCGGAATCAGCTACAAGGCGGCGGCCATGACCGGACAACCGTATCTGAATCAGAACTGCTTCGCCAACGCCGGCGACAATGTTCCGGGAAATGCGCCACGGCACTTCTCGAATCTGCGCGGTGACGGAATTCGCAATGTCGACATGTCGTTATCCAAGGAATTCAACGTTCACGAAAAAGCGAAGATTCAGGTCAGGGCCGAGGTTTTCAATGTGGCGAATCGTCAACGCTTCGCCTTTCCCGACACCGGCTCGGGAGACGGTAGCTTTGGCGGGGTATTCTCGACGACCAACAACTTCCGCAGAATGCAATTCGGGGCTCGATTCCAGTTCTAGCGCTATTCCTCATAAGCCTGATCTTGCGCGGGCGGGATCAGGCTCTCTTCTTCTGTAGCTGTGACGGCTCTGAGGAGCGGAACCATGCGACGAAGATCGTTCCTGAAGGCCAGCGGCATCGCGCTGGGAGCGGGGCTCGCCGCCGATTCCCTGCTGGCAAAGATTCCACCTCACAATTTTGACAAGTATGACTTCGGCGGTGGTCCGCCTGTAGCCGACCGGCTCTACCAGGGGCCGTTTTCTGCCGACGACTATCCCAGTTGGTCGGTGGTCATGGCGCTGACCCCTTCCCGCGATGTTGTGCCGAACTACGGCATGGGCTTGATCACTTATGTCTGCGATGAAGTAGGGCCGGCGAAGAAAGACGGGGAGACGCTGGCGCAGTCGATCGAGAACGTTGTGAAGCTGCCGCTGGGGACGACGCTTTATCTGCGCGTGAATTGGAAAGACGTGCAGCAGCGGCCCGGCCGTCTGGATCTTTGCGAGCACTGGAAGCTGACGTTTGAGCTGGCGAAGAGATATCAGAAGCGGATTGGATTTCGCGTGATGATGAGCAATCCGGATATTCCAGATTCGCCGCTGCCGGAATACCTGCGCGACAAGATTCCGATGGTCAAGCTGGGCGATTGGCTGGGTCGCACGCGTTATGAGCCGCGGTATGACGATCCGGGATTTCAGGCGGCGTTTCGCGAGTTGGTGGATCTGTTGGCGGATTCTTACGACGGACATCCGGAGGTGGAGTACGTCGACACGTTCATGTACGGATTCTGGGGCGAGGGGCATACCTGGCCCCTGGAAACGAATCCGTTTCCGGATGCGGTGACAGCCGAGAACACGTTCGTGAATATGTTCCAGCATCAGTTGGAGCGGTGGAAGAAGACTCCGATGGCCACCAACACGCAGCCGGACTTCAGCAAGGTAGGTAACTCGGAGTTACTCGATCGCACAGTGCGGAGTTGTAACTGGCTGCGGACAGACACAATCTTTATCGAGAACGAGCAGATTGAGGAATTGAGCAATCGTCCGCCGTGGACCGGAGTGACGGTGGAAGTGGGGATGTCCGACGGCTCGCCGAAAAGTCTCAAGCTCGACGAGGGCGTGACCTATACCGACAACGTGGTCCAGCATGTCCGCGATGTAGGCGCTTGCTACTTCTCGCTGTGGAATTGGCACCGCATTCAGGCGGACCGCATTCTCAACTACTACTACCAGTTTCCGGAGGCGATTGATGGTCTGGCGCGGCAGGTTGGGTATCGGGTGCGGCCATCCTGGGTTTGGACGTATGAAGAGGGCGGATATCCGGGACTGATTGTCGGCTTCGTCAACGATGGGATCGCCAGCCTGCCGGGGGTTTTGCGCGTGTCGGTGGTGAGCGCGGACGGAAAGGTCAATGCTGGAGGATGTCTCGACGCGGGATACCCGCTGCCGGGGAAGGTGCGACAAGCGAAGTTTGCGCTGCCCAGGGGTACAAAGTGGCAGGGATTGCGACTGAAGGCGGAGATCGAAGTGAAGGGACAACGATATCCGGTTCGCTGGGCCTGCCGGCAAAAACTGAATGAGGACGGAAGTCTGACTCTGCGACAGACAGTGGGACTCGGGGCGGAAGATGAGACTGGCGGCGCGCCTCGCGGGCCGGAATAACCCGGGTTCGGTGATCGGGAACGAAACATGAAACCAAAATTGTTATTCGCAATTCTCGTGTTGTTTGCATGCGGATTGGTCGCGGCTCCTTCCGAAAAACAGAATTGGACTCACTATGTTCGCATCGGGGCTTACGGGATGAGGGGCGGCGCTGCGGCGGACATTGTGCGGCGGGCCCAGGAAAGCGGAGTCTCGGGCATTGAGGTCGATAACGATATCCCCGGGCGATACGAGAGTTTTCTTCAACCCGAAGCGAAGTTGAAGGCGATTCACGATGTGGCGGAGGCGGCACACAAGGCGGGGAATCACGCGTTCGTCTACATCGCGGGGACGGAGTGCATCACGGCGCATGGAGACAAGGCGGAGCATACGCTGGCGAAGGACCATCCCGATTGGCTGCAGCGGAAGATCACGGGCGAGCCGGCGATTTTCGGTGGAGGAACGGCCTTCTGGATCAGGGCGGGCGACGAGGATGTGTGGGTCAGTCCTTATGCGACGGAGTGGCGCAAAGTCTATATGGAGCGCGTACGGCAGATCGCAGAAACGGGGATTGATGGGATTTATGTCGATATTCCGTACTGGATGACGCACTTCGAGGGCTGGGAGAACACCTGGGCCAGTTTTGATGATTACACGGTTGCGGCGTTCAAAAAGCAGACCGGGCTCGATGCGAAGCACGACGTGAAGATCGGCGACTTTTCCGATCCGGGGTTTCGCAAATGGGTGGAGTTCAGAATCCAGACGTTCACCGATTTTCTGGC
>Ga0075030_100006797_pt1 | contig 10232 bp, 6 predicted proteins | sample LitLauG_LLR_2012_FD_71393 | JGI IMG/M metagenome (GOLD analysis project Ga0075030, IMG submission 71393) | Freshwater sediment microbial communities from Pennsylvania, USA - Little Laurel Run_MetaG_LLR_2012 | ecosystem: Environmental > Aquatic > Freshwater > Creek > Sediment | place: USA...
GAATTCGGCTGCTTTCAGGGGCGGCAAGTGTTAACGGGCGCATGTGGCCACTTTAACACCACCCCACATAATCCGCAAACAATTATGTCGCCATGTTTAGCAGGGCCAACGGGCGATTTTTCTCGGGGTGCTCATCATAACTCGAGAGTTCGCCAGCAACTCCAGCAAACCAAATCGCAATGGCAAAAGCGGGTCAGGTTTTTACGGCAATTGGCGGGCTGGTTCCAATGGCACCAGCACCAGAAAAGATTCCATTGCGCCTTCAGGCAGGGCTGCGAGCGAAAGAATTTCTGGACGATCCTTTTCAAACAGCAGCTTGGGCATTTCCAAGCGATCGAATTTCTCTCGGCGGCCATCATCCCAGTGGATCGCAAAATCCTTCACGAGCGGGTGCGAAGCCGGTTTCCAAGTCCGACCATCGGGCGATTCAAACAGCAGAAGGCTGCGGCCATATTTCGTCAAAAACGGCGCGTCATGATCCTTCACGATGGCATAATAACGACCGTCCTGAATCCATTCGAAATGGTCATCAATGTGAAAATCGAACCGTTTTTTGACCTCGGGCATCAGCTTGTTCTTGTTCACCAGCGGCTCGGGATACCGCACGAACGGGCCGAGCGGGCTGTCCGCATCCGCGCCGAAATGAAACACGCCGCTGCCGAAGCGGCCCGGCCCTTCGCCGAGCGTTTTGTAATAGAGCCGGAAACCGCCATCTGGTTTGATGACTAAGTTTGGCACGTTGATAATCGTCTGGCCGAAATTCTCGCCGACATCGATCAGCGGCTGGTCGAATCGCTGCCACGGTCCGCGCGGCGAATCCGCCACCGCCACGCCGATGCGCTGGTTGTTCCGGTGAATCCACCATTCGTCCGATGACATTGGAATTGTTCGGTCCGCCGTCCAGTTGGTCGTGCCATGATTGCCAGTGTAGTAGAGATAAAATCTCTCGCCAATGCGGACGACGTCCGTGTTGAAGACAGCATGTCCGTCCCAAAAATTCCCGCCGCGCGTGAGCAGCGCGACACCCTGAAATTTGTAAGGTCCAGCGGCTTTCGTTGCGGTGGCATAGGCGATTTCGGCGTGCGTGCACCAGGCGTCGTAGCCGAGCGTTGTCGGCCAGCGCGAGTAGAACAAATAGAATTTCCCGTCGCCGCCAGTCACGATGCACGGATCCCACAAGCACCAGCCGACCTGTTGAAAAATCGCCGTGCGCGGGATGATTTGCGGAATCAGTTTTGAGAAATCCAGATCATCAGCTAACGGCAACGAATTTGTTTCGTTCGCGCTGATTCCCAAGGCAGCAAAAAGCAGGCACATGGTCAGCAATTGCCTCGTGATTTTGTAATTCACGCCAGTTCTTTATTTCTGAATCTCCAGATTGGCATCTAATTTTCCCTGGTTCGCTGGCAGTAATGCGCATCACGAACACGCTGTCCGGACGAGAAATAAAATACTCGCGCGTAAACACGGTGTTGCCGGAGCGGAAGCGAACAGTTGCCAAGCCACGCCGTAAATCCAATTCGCGGAGGTAATCCTCCGCTTGAGCTGGCAAATCAAAGTTCAGCCGCAGATTGCCCAGCGGCTCGAAGTCAGCCTGAAACTTAGGCTGGCCCATGAAATTTTTATCAATCAACGCGGCGGCTTCGTTTTGCTTGTTTGCAAAAATGAGTCGGCGGATTTCCGGCAATTGTTGGGCCGCGTCCGGACGTGAATAATCATGAGGCACGCCGGCCCAAAAAGTGTCGGCATTAAGTTGGATCAGTTCGTGGTCGGCTCCACCGTTGACCATGGCACCGAGGCGAGAGTTTCCGAGCGGTAAAGCTTCGTTCCAATTTCGAGCCGGTTGCTGAAACCAAATCGTCTGTTCTTGCGCGAACGATTTATTGAGGCTGCTAAATAGGAACAATATTCCGACAAGAACAAGCAGGCCATACTTGATGCGGGCAATAAGACTCATTGGCAGTTCGGGTTTAAATAACTGGCTGTTGAATCGCTTCTTTCTGGAATTTATAACGAATCCAGCACGGCCTTCAGCCAGGCGCAAGTGTGGGCGATGCCCGCGTGCCACGGAGCGGCGCAGGTCATTTGCGGCGCGCGGTCGGATGCGATTTGTCGCGCCGCGTTGCCGCACAAAGCGTAAATGCTCCGCGCTGAGTAGATGCCGATAAAGTCCAAATCCAAGTTTCATAAATACTTATTCCGGCAGCAGAGTCCATTTCTGTCCATCAAGTGAAGTTAGCAAACCGAAAGCTGTGTGGCCCACGGTGTTTTCACCCATCAATATCATCAACCACCGGTGTTTTTCGCGCCAGACAAAGGGCGCGCCGTATTTGTGGGCCATCCATTTCTGACGCGGCAATTCAATCGGCCCCTCCAATTTACACGTCAGTAAATTCGCCGAGGTTGCGAGCGCTAAATGCTGGTTCGCCAGACCTTCGCTGAAAATCATCGTCCAATGTTCGCCCGTCCGAAAAACCATGATGTTTTCCACACCGTCCGGCGCGCGTTCTGAAATACCAATCAACGGCGATCCAGGCGTGAGGATTTCCCAATTTTCCAGCTTCGAATCGCGCGTGATGGCGTGGCCGAGCAGGTTTGCTCGCAATACTTTTCCCGCCGCGTTGGTCACGCTCGCGCTGCCGACAAAAAAACAGTGCAGCACGTCGCCGTGCAAAACGAGTGTTGGATCAATGACGCGTTGCAGTCTGTTCCACGGCAGGAAACGCGCTTCGGTCAAAAACGGTTTCGGCGCGGACCAGGTTTGCAAATCCGGCGACTCGCTAAATACCAGTTGTGTCGGTGTGGCGGGATAAGTTTGATAAGGCAGAATGTAGCGTCCGCCCCAGAAAATCACGTCGCCCGGCGAGGCATGGCCTTTCGGCGAAACATCGCGGTCATTTTCAAAATGCACGAAGTCGCGCGTGAACACCTGCGCAATGGCCCAGTTGGTGGGCGAGGCCCACGATTTGCCGGAAAGCCGCGAATAAAAAATCTGGTGGCCGTCCGCCGTCTTCAGCACGGAAGGGTCACGAAGATTATTCGTGCTGCTCCAGACCGGATTGCGGAGCGTGGAATAATCCGCCGCCGACAGCAGTGAAGCCGCCGCCAATGCGATCAGGCTGATCAAAGTGCGTTTCATTTCTTCTCGTAAAACCGGACATAGTCGTATTCCGCCGCGGCGGGAAGCTTGGTGTCGTCCACGGCTTTTGTGCCGCCGAGATTTGAGGCGATGGTCGTGAGCCAGATGTTTTGATCACTGTGCTCGAATTGGGAAACTTCCACTGTTTGCACCAGCGTGCCGTCAAAATAAAATTTCACCTGCGCCGGTGTGAACTCACAGCCATAAACATGAAAATCAGCCGACAGATCCGGCGTTTTCACCGTTTTGTGTCCCATCGCAACCTGCGGTTGGGGATTCCACTTGTGGACATTGACGCCGTAACTTGTCAGATTCACCGAATCATTTTCGCAAACGTCCAACTCCTGCGCCGAAACGGTTGGCCCAGTGCCGCCGTGGCCATTGTGGAGCATCATCCAAAACGACGTGTGCCAACCCGCGCCCGGCGGCACCTTGAAACGCGATTCGTAGTAGCCGTATTTGAAAGCCTGTTTGCTGATGATGCCGCCGCCGGTGTAATGCTTGCCGCCCGCGTCTTCCTTTTTCACGGCAAGAATCAAACAGCCGTCGCGCACGGAAACATTTTCCGGCCTCTGCTTGCTCCACATTTTGCTGTCGGTGCGGAAATCCCATTTCGTCGCGTCGAGCTTGCCGTCGTTAAACTCGTCCGACCAGACGAGCTTGTAGCCGGCTGGCGGCAAAATGAAGGCTTCATTGGTTTGCGCAATTGCCTGAACGACTGTCGGCGCAACGCTGACGATGAGGATGAATTTAGTTTTGGTATTGGTTTTCAAAACAGGTCGAATTGCCGGATGAAGGGTGCGTCAATCTTGAGTCGAACCATCTGCGCGTTGACCGGCGTGAAGACTTTGGAACAAATCGTGCCGAACACTTGGCCTTGATGAATTGTCCTCCAGGTGCCGTCGGCCTGTCGGACTTGCAGTTCAAACTTCTTTCCCTGACCGCGCCGGTAGACGGGATTTTGAATCGTAAATTCCAGACGGCTGAATTTCCTTTCTGCGCCCAAATCCACCGCATAAAAACCACCTTCATTTTTTGCAATCGTCCGGCCTTGTGTCAACGAGCCGGCTGATGGCATAGCGTCAGCCAGTTCTTCGAGCGGGCGGTCAAATTCCAATTTCAAAATTGCGTCGGGCTTTTCGTTCTCCGCCGTCAGCCATTTTTTTGCGACCAGCTTCGCCGGGATTTCCGGAATCTTCGGCGCGCCATCCAGCGTGTGAACGTAAACCACATTGCTGCGCAGGGTGCAGTTCGGCCACGGCGCGCCTTGGGTGCCGGCGACGCTCTCGGTGTATTTCGCCAGCCACGCGGAGGTGGTTGCACCAGGCGTCGGCAAGCCATCGAGCATCGGCGGCAGACCGAAAAGATAATTGCGGTCATTGCACGCCACGCCGACCAGCGTGCGAATTCGATTCTCAAACGAGCTGAAATCCACGACATCCGCGCGACGCGACGCGGGCGTGACTTTCAGCGATTGAACTTTACCGCCGCGATATTCGCATTCGACCGTCGTGTTATCATTTGCCCAAAGTTTGAACGACACGTCCCAATCTTCTGGCCACGCGGGCAGCAGATAAATTTTTTCACCATCGCTCTGGAGCAACATGCTTTGCAGCGCATTGACCGAATTGGCGCCGTGGTCGTTGTCCGGCGTGCCGTCCATCTTCGTTTCCCAGAACGCCGGAAACCGCGCACGCGGCCGCGCCGGAAACGGGGCAGCGGGCTCCACATTGCCATGCCACGCGATGAACTGGTCGTTGAAGTTGATGCTCGTCAACCGCGCCGCCTCACGCGCCAGCCCCAGATACGCCGCCTGCACCGGCGCGGATTGCCAGCCGCCGGTTTCGACCGGCTGCTTGTCGTCCGTGCCGTCCAAACTCGTCGTGCGAACGTGAAACGATTGCCGAGCCATCGCCAGCTGGTCTTCGCGTCCCAGCCATGCTTGTAGGAATGGATAAACCGAATACAGCTCCGGGCTTTCGCAAATCTCGCGACCCGGCGCATATTCATCGCCCACTGCCAGCAAATACATTCCTCGAATGCGGCGCACGGGCAATTCCGGGAGTTCACCGAGCAGCTTCGTCCAATGGGCCTTGCGCTCCGCACCGATATCAAACGATAACAACTTCGTCAGCACATAACGCAGCGCGGTGATTTCCGTGTTGGGATTCGTCACCGGCTGGTATGTCTCAACTGTTGCGGCGGGCGACATGATCATTTTCCCAGCGGCATCACGCCGGGAGAATTGCAATTCGTAAAACTGGATGAATTCGTCCGCACACGGCAGTAGGATTTCGTCGAGAAATTTTTGGTCGCGCGTGTGCTCGAAGTAATCGCACATCATCGCGGGCGTTTCGAGGGTCGCGAGGAAATGATAGCGCAAATGCTGCGGCACGCGATTCCATTTGAATACGCCGACATTATTCCACCAACTCGCCTCCATGATAAACGCGCCGTCGTGATGAAAAATGTTCTGGCAGCGGTCGCGGCAGACATCCAAGCCATCGCGCACAAACTTCATGCCCGGCAGCATCGTGTCAAAATCACCACGCACAGACATCGCCCAATACGGATGCCGCGTGTTCTGCCACATGAACGAAAGCGCCGCCCAGTCGCGCTGGTCGGCGGAAACCGGCTTGGCCTTCGGCCCGCTGAATCCCAGCGATCCCGCCGGCATATCCATCGTGAAGATTGAGCCATTGTAAGGCGGCGGCACCGCGCCGCGGCTGGCCGACGCTTCGCAGAACCGCTCCAGTGCGTAACGCTGGGTAATCTGAAACGCATTCGTGGCAGCATCAATTTCGGTATGTCCGGCATAGGCTTTTGAACCTTGGGGGAACTGCTCGAAGCGGCACTGGTCCAAGTTGATTTTTCCCGCGCCGCAACCGGCAACGAAAATGTAACTGCGGTCCCAGAATTTTTTCCACCAGTCACAGTGCGCTCGCCAGTCGGACTTAACCGGCATTTCCAGTTCTGCAAACCATTCCGCCAGTGTCGCCGTCTGACTCGACACCACACGCACGGATAAATCCATTTTGCGCGCAGCGGCAAGCTTGAGCGAGCGCTTGTCGGCGCGCACAAAACCTTCGCCGCCCATCCGGCAGCCGGACGTGCGGTTCAAAATCGGGTCAGCCACCTTGGCGGCAAGCTCCGGCGTGTTTTGCGACTGGACGTGTTTCATCCATTCCGAGGAGGCATTGCGATAACCCCACGCAAGACGGTCGGCTTGGTCATCCAGTTCCCCGCACGGCCGCAGCGTCTCGAAACTGGCAACGACCTCCACCGGTAATGTGCCTTCGCCCGTCACACGAATCACTGGCGCATTGGCATCCACCCAGACGCGCAGACTGACGCCGCCTGCGCGAATCGCAATAGCGCCCTCGCGCAACACGAGCGTCTGCTCAAATTGATTTGCGGCCAGCGCGGGGGCGAAACGCACGCGCACGCGCCCCAGTTTTTTCAACTCATGCGCGGAATCATAGGCATCCACTTTGCTAACGTATAAAAGCAAATCACCATTGGGTTCAACCCAGACATTGGCGCCGACATCACCATTACCCAGCGGCATCGAACCAAACGAATCTGTGCTCGGCGAAGTCCAAACCACATTACATTCGTCGAGCATTGTGACGGCGCATAAAATTTGAGGGGAACACAGAAATGCCAGCGCAGTCACTGAACAGACAGCGACAGCCAAGGTTGCTTGGCAAAGAAACAAAACTTTCATTTCAACTTTATCCGTGGAGGAAATTTGCCGTGAGATTTTTTTATTCATAATCAAATTGCGCCGTCGCCGTCGTGTCGCTGGCGGCGATGACGCGCAACCAATACGCTTCGAAGGCGGCGGGGAAATCATACTCTCGCCGCTCGCCGGGCTTCACCGCGAGCGTGACGACATCGCGCCATTTGCCCGTGCCGGCGAAGTCGGCTTGAACTTTGAAATTCACAACCCCGGTGCTTGAGTGCGAAAGCGTCAGCCGCTTCTGGTCGTAGCCGGTGGCAAGATACGCATCGCTGGGTTCGTTGGCTTTAACCGCCGTGTCTAGCCACGGACCGCCGATTCCGCGCGGCTTGCCGAGTTGCCACAAATCATCCACGGCACCGACCCACAGCGCACACTGTCCATCGTCGCTGCGGACAATGTGTTCGCCGGTCGCGTCATTGCGGACGCCGCTTATCACCAGCAGGCCGCGATAACTCGCGTAGTCCTTGATGTGCCGGTTATGCGTGGCAATCGGGCGAATTTTTATGAAGCCGCCAGCGCTCTCCGCCGGCAATTCGTAAAAGGTCCCGAACGCGTTGAACAAATCCCGCTCGGTAACGACTTCGCGACAAACCCGTTCGTCGTCGCCCGCGCCAGTAACCTCAAACGAAGCATCGCCCTTCGGCAGCCGCCAGCGGTAGCCGTTGTCAACGCAGACGACGGAAGCCTTGTCCACGGTCAGAAAATCGCGCGGGATGGCGAGATTGGTTTTGGCCCACACGACGCTCGCGGAATCGTTTGTCCGGTGCAATTTCAAATCGCCGTCCAACTCGTAGCAGGCAGCTTTGCCGCTGGCGGAAATACATTGCAGCGTCCGCGCGTTGCCGCCGCGCTGGTGCAGCAGACCGCCGCTGATGTTGGTATCGCCGGGTTTGGCAAGTCCTCTGAAAATATCTGACGCCGCCGGACTGCGCTGGTCGGCGTTATGAAATTGAAAAAAGGCCGTGACTTTTTCGCAATCGCCATTGGCCTTCACGCGCACCCACGCGCCGGTTTCGTTGGCCGAAAATTCCGTCCACACCGAACCGTTAGCCGGCACTTCGATGTCACGCAGCTTATTCCAGACACCAGTGCCTTGCGCATCAACTTCCAGCGTGAACGTGACCGGCTGCGGATTATTGTGCGCGAGCAGTAGCGTGCGATATTTGTAACCGGAAAAAAGAAACGGATCGGAAACTTCACCCGCCTTGACCGCGTCATCGAGCCACACCGCGCCGTGGCCGAGCGTCGGACCAAGTTCATCCAGTTGCGACGGTTGGAGGAATTGCAGATTGGACTGCGACTGACCGGTCGGCGCGAGTTTGCCTTTCAACTTGCGCGGAACCTCCACAATCGCCGCGTCGTCACAGCCGATCACGATGCGGTCGTTCCACCGGCAGAAGTCGCCGATGATTTTCAAATAGCTGGAACGCGGCGCGATGCCGGCGGAATTCGTGGCGCAAAAGTTTTTTGGAAAATGCCAGAACGCGCCGTGCATCGTCATCAGCAAATCGTCCTCGCCGATGTCGCGGATGCGCGGCCATTCGGTGAACCAGCCATGCGCGCCGTCGTAGGAATGATCCGGCTTGGGCAGCCGATAGGCGTGCCAAGTGCCGTGATCGAGGCACATGAGAATCAGCGAGCGAAAATCCCAGCCGAGACTCCAAAGCGGGTCGGTGTCCGGCTGCGCGTTGCCGTAAATGCCGCCCGGGCCGGTGACTTCGGTGAACTGGTTGCGGCGGATGAGCTGCCAGTCTTCGCCGGGCGCGTGCCATTCCGCCAGCGCGCCGCTGGGCGTGGCCGGATTGGTTTCCGCCGCCTGGCCGCGCTGGCCGTTCTGCGCATAAACCACGCGGCCCTGGCCGGAGTAAAGTCCCTTGCCGTGATAACCAGGCAACGTGGATTTTATTTTGGCGGGATTGGTTTCGGCTGTTTGCCCGGGCTTCGGCGGATTGTTGTCATGGATAAGCCCAGTGACGGCGAGCGAATGCACGTCCACTGCGTAAAGGCCTTCCTCCATCGTGGCGAAATAAATTTTATTCGCCGGGTCGGTGAGGTCGCGTGCGTTGGCGGTCAGCCGGCCCGGCATGAATTTCGGCGGGACGACGCGGACGTTGCGATTCGTGTCAATGAAGTATGGCCCGATGACCAGTTGCTGCGACTCGCGATGAATCATGCGGTTCGCCGGCGTGCCGCCGACGCTTTCGGGGCGGATGATTTGCTCCAGCGCGGGCGTGATCTCGTAAAGCTTGTCCGTCGAGCCAAAAGGCTTGTGCGGCCCGTAGCTGATGACCCAAAGCCGATCTGCGCACGGCACCACTGCGCCGGTGCCGCACTCGCCTTCGTTGTTGAAAGTGGCGAGCGACGGATAAATGCCGGAAATGGAAACTGGTTCGCTAGCTGCGACCGCGCCGCAGAAAACACCGGCCGCGACGGCGGCCAATATCAGACTGAATTTTTGATTTAATCGCATATTAAATTTATGTCGCACTGGCGCGTTTGCGCAAGCGCCAGACCAGCAGCAGCGCGACCGGATGCGCGACCGCCATGATGTAAAAAAAGTCGTCATACGAGCGATGGTCAATGAACCACGCCACCGCCTTGTTCATGAAAAAGCCGCCGAGTGCGCTGCCACAAGCAATGACGCCGAACGCCGTGCCGAGGATACGCTGCGGCACGATGTCCACCACGAGCGCGGTGAGATTGCTCAACCACGCGGTCGCCGCGTAGGCCACAACCATCGCAATGCCGATGACGCTCATCATGGAAGGTGTGGCCGGAACCAATCCGACGAGCGGCACCAGCGCCGCGCTGACCAGCATCAGCCAAAGGCGCGCGGCTGACGGCATGATGCCGCGTTTGACCAGTCGTCCGGACAAAAAGCCGCCGAGCGTGTAGCCGACGGTGGCGGCGGCGAAAATCATCCACATGATCGCCACGCCTTTTTGATCCAGCCCGCGCACATTTTGCAAATACTTCGGAAACCAGAACTGGAAAAAATACCAGACCGGATCGGTGAGCAAGCGCGCCAGCGTGAGCTGCCAGACGAGCGGCTCGCGCAGGACGCGTTTCCACAGGGACAATTCGGATTCCTTGGGTTGCGCCGCCGCCGTTTGTGCCGCTGCGAAATTTGCCGCCAGATGATTCCGCTCTTTGTCAGTAATGTTCGGATGCGTGGCCGGATTTTTGTAGAGCCAGAGCCAAAGCAGCATCCACAAAACGGCGATGACTGGTGTCACCGCAAACACCCAGCGCCAGCCAAAGTTGACCGCGACCAGCGCCACCATGACCGGCGCGATGGTCGCACCGACAGCGCTGCCGGCGCTGTAAAGCCCGACGGCGGTGGCGCGT
>Ga0075030_100006798_pt1 | contig 10232 bp, 13 predicted proteins | sample LitLauG_LLR_2012_FD_71393 | JGI IMG/M metagenome (GOLD analysis project Ga0075030, IMG submission 71393) | Freshwater sediment microbial communities from Pennsylvania, USA - Little Laurel Run_MetaG_LLR_2012 | ecosystem: Environmental > Aquatic > Freshwater > Creek > Sediment | place: USA...
TGTAGGTGCTGTTGCCGTCTTTGTGCTTGAAGTGGGGCTGCTCGAGCATCGGCGTCTCGTTAATGTGGTAGTCGGTCGCGATCCCGACATCATGGGCGATTTCCGTCAACCGGCGGACGTCTTCCAAGTTAATTCGCGTGATATTGATGTTGAAGAAAACGCTGAAATCGTAAACGTACTGCTTCTTGATCAGGTAATCGAAATAAGGCCGGATGGGTTGGAGTGCCTTGGGCAACTCTTTGCGGTCGGCGACGGAATCTACCGCGAGATTGAAGGTGGCCACGCCGGCATCGGCCAACCGGTCGATGACCTCGGGGCGAATCAGCCGGCCGTTGGTGGGCACATAGACCCAGAAGCCTTTCTGGACGGCGTAGTCGGCGACTTTGTGCGCAAAATCCGGCCGGAGCAGGACCTCGCCTCCCATCAGTGCGAGAACCCGGCAACCACTGTCGTGCAGCCAGTCAATCGAGCGTCGGGCGGTATCCTCAGTCATGCCCTTGACCCGGTTATCGAACGCCCAGCAGTAGTGGCAGTCGAGATTTGCACTTCCACTCGGTGAACAGGTACGAAATGATGGGATGGAAATCGCCCGGCTTTACGCGTGACCCGACATACGGGTAGAGCCATCCGCGCATCGCCCGGCGGATCATCGGCAATGTAACGCTCGTCCGGTACGGGTTTCCGTTGCGCGGCAGAAGCCTCGGGTCAGGCTCCACGTTGCCGCATTTCTCGGAATGTCTCGGAAACACAGGAACCGGAAGACTCAGCGGCGCCGCCGTGGATGGAATTCTGGGCGAGCTACCCGTGCCGAGGATCGGCAACTCCTGAATCGCAGTTCTGCCGTTTTGATGGCCATTCCGGCCGTTCACCCGATCATGAGACACTGTCGTAATCTCGCTGTCATTGGTCGCGGTGTTCATCGTCGCGCTCGACCTCCATGTTTAGAATCTGAGATTGCCTTCACTGTGCCCGTGGTCGACTCGTTAGTTACACGTCGGCAGCCGGAGAATCGCCCCATATTTGCCTGCTTGTCCGCCGTTTCTGGTGCCCAGTTCGCCACTTGCCTTCGGCATACGACACCGTCGCGACGCCGAGCCTGCCGCGGGCCGGTCACAGATCTGGATAATTTCCCTAAGCCTCGAAATGCCAGGCCTCTGAGCGCCTTCCCCAGCACCCACCAACCCGCCAAATGCGCCGCCCCTGGAGATAATAGGATCGGGAATATGGATTCGAAAGGCGCATCCACCTGGATCGGCCGGCCGCAATGCCACGTTTTCCACAGGTTCCGCATCGATCGATTCGTAACTTACTGCGTAACAGCCATGTTTTCAACAACCAGGTTTCCCCCGCGTCGATCGTTGCGAGAATGCTCCGGAAACCGGCCCTTTCCAGAAGAGCCCGCCGCCGGCCGTCTGCCGTCGCTCACTGATACCGGCGGCCGATATCGTATTTCCGCATGCGGGATTGGAGAGTCGTCCGCTTCAGGCCGAGCCGGGCGGCTGCCCCGTTTGGCCCACCGACCATTCCCTTGGCTTCCTTCAACGCCATCAGGATTCGCGCGCGCTCGGCAGCTTCGGAACTGTGCGAAACCCTGCCGTAGAGAGGCACCGGGTTTGACCTGCCGGCTATCCCCGGCAGAGCCACCTGGAGCTCAGGCCCGTTGCTCAAGATCACCGACCGCTCGATCAGGTTCTGCAGTTCGCGAATATTGCCCGGCCAATCGTAATTCGTGAGCGACTCCAACGCCTGCTTTGGAATGCTTTCGATTCTTCGGTCCATGCGCTGCGCGTGTTTCTGGACGAAGTAGCGGGTGAGCAAGGGGATGTCCTCGCGGCGCTCCCGCAAGGCAGGAACATTCAACGGGAATACGTGCAGCCGGTAGTATAGGTCCGAGCGGAACCGGTTCTCCTCGACCATGGCCCTCAGGTCCCGATTAGTTGCGGCGATGAACCGGACATTTGTCCGGATGGTCCGATTGCCCCCGACTCGCTCGAACTCCTGGTCCTGGATGGCGCGGAGCAGTTTCGGCTGGAGTTCCAGAGGCATTTCGCCGATCTCGTCGAGGAACAGCGTTCCGTGATGCGCCAGTTCGAAGCGTCCGATCTTCTGCGCCACCGCTCCCGTAAATGAGCCCTTCTCGTGGCCGAACAGCTCGCTTTCGAGGAGGCTCGCGGGAATCGCAGCGCAGTTTACTTTCACGAAACTGCCCTTGGTGCGGCTGCTCAACTCGTGAATGGCCCGGGCGACGAGTTCCTTTCCCACCCCGGTTTCACCCAAAATCAGGACGGTTGAGTCGGTGGGCGCGACGATCTGAATGCTCTTCAAGACAGACTGGAACGCCGCGCCTTGACCGACCATGTTGCCGTTATTGTTGTCGAGCCGGATTTCGTCTTCGAGGTAAAGCTTCTCGGTAGCGAGCCGCTCCTTCAACTCGTTGAGTTGCCGATAGGAGAGTGCGTTCTCCACTGCTATAGCAATCTGTCTCGCCACCTGCACCAGAAAATCGACATCTTCCTCCGTCCAAACGTCGGGGGTGGTCCGGGCGATTTCGAGCGTTCCCAGCGTGCCATTGCTTGTGACGAGCGGAACCGAGCAGGCGGACTTGCACCCCAACTCGACGAAACGGCGGAACCGCGGAGAGGGGTAGCGGTCCATATCGGTATCGCGTACGACTACCGGTTTGCCGGTTGCAAACGCCTCCTCCGAGGGCATCCCCTCCGGGGAAACACGCTCCTGTTCTTTGTCAAAAAGAGGAGCCCCCCCGTGAAATGCAGAGCAACCATTTCCAGGCCGCCGGTCTCGTCACGCAGCATCAGCACCGAAAAATCGTGTGGGATGACCCTGGAGAGTTGCGCGGAGATCGCAGAGACCAACTCGTCTACCGACAACTTCGAGACAAGCGCATTTGTGATATCGAAAAGCGTCTGTATCCGGTCCCGCTCGCGGACGGCTTCCTGTTTGGCGAGGAAGGACTCAACCGCGACCGCGAACTCGCTGGCCACTCGCTCCAGGAAAGCCATCTCTGCCGGACTAGGATCGAGCGGCGCTACGGAGCTGAAGCCGAGCGCTCCGAGCCGGTTATCGCCGGCAGTCAGAGGAACCAGCACCAGAGTACTGATCCCTAAGTCGCGACCGACTAGTACCGCCCGCGGCCAGCGAGTTTCATACTGTACGGGTGACAGCACGAGTGGCTGCTGGTTCAGCCATACCCACCCGGCGGGATCCTCCTCGACCGGGAGCCGAAGCTCCGTGATGACGGGACTGCCAGGCGCATTCAGAATGTGCCCCTGCATCGCGTGACCAATAGGATCGTGCAGGATCACTCCGACATGATCAAACCCGACAATTCGACCGAGAGATTCAGCCACGCCCGAGAGCAGACTTCTCAGGTCGGTGCGGCCGGCGATCGAATGCGAGAGCGCGACAACCGCCTCGTAAATCTCGGTGGAGGAGGCCCCCAGACTGCCAATCATAAGCAATTTCTTCTCCGGCATCACGATGGCAACACAGGGGCCAAAAGCTGAACCAATTGCCTTCAGACACTTACGCTGATTCGGCTGGTTGGTTGGGCAAGTGCCGACGTCATGTGCCGAAGCGAGGCAGCACTGCGTTGCACCGGAAACTCGCCTCGGCAAGTCCGGTCATCTGTTCGGTACGAAGTAGCCGACGGCCGCCGAAAACCGCACAATCGGTTTCCGCGGAGCCCATCCCGGGCCGCTGTATTCCTTCCGCGACTCCGCCACTATCCTGCTCGGTGTCGCTGGTCCTCCGTCGTCCGGACCAAGGCGCGCGAGGATCGCGGTGGCGCGGCGCAGCCTTCCCTCGAACCATTCCGGAGAATCCACATAGAACTCGAACAGCTCCATAAGAAACTCCCGATTATCGAGGCGGACGGCGGCTTCCAGGTGGGCCTGTGCTTTGCGCGCGTTCTTGCGTGCCGACAACGGGCTCGACACCTCAGCCAGCCGCGCATAGGACTTGCCGAGCCAGAAGTGGAGAGGCGCACTTCCGGCGTCATTCGTCAGCGCCTGCTCGAAAGCGTGCGCCGCTGCCTTGAATTCACAGTCTTGGAATAGGGCTTGGCCGTCCGTCTCAAGCGATCCGGCTAGAGCGGTCCACGCCACGGTCAATAAAATAGCCGCGCGCACCACGTCAGGACCTCCTTTGTCGTCTGCGTCGACGTGCGTCGGGCGGTTTTTCGACCATCGATAAAAATAAGCTGACGCCAACCATTGTGCTCAGAGACCAAACAATCCACATTCGCGTATCCTCGGTATCCAAGCAGTGCATGTTAGGCTCCCGCGGAACTGCTGGATTCTATTGGTCTGAGCAAGCCGCCGCCACGTCTCCTGCCGAGCAAGTGCCGGATTTCGGCGCTCGAACCGAATCCCGCAGCAGCCTTTCCCAACTGGAGCCCAGGAGATCGGTGCGGCCGACCGCTCGGAATCTGCAGCCGGCATCGTGCAGGCGAGCCTCGCCTACCAGACGGCCACCTAGGCTCATATCCGTGACAGGCCTTCCAGGAGGGCCTGCACCACTATCGCAGTAATTCGTTGATATAGCGCTGCGAAGGCGACTACGCTCATACACACGAGTGCCGTCAGACTGGTGTGTTTCATCTTGGTATCTCCTTTGGGGTTTTGTCTACTCCAAACTTTCTGTGCAGCTCGGGACCGACCAACGAGGCTGCACGGAGCCGCGATCAGGCTTCCAATGCCAGGCGGTCCGATAGTTGAGCGCCTGCCGTTTCTTCAAATCTGTGTACTAACCGCCAACGAAGCTGAATGCGAGACTGTGTCTTTCGCATCATCTTGCCCAGCCACCCGGCGAATGTTTTCGACTGGAACTGTCCACACAGCGATTGGCGGGGATAAATAGGCACTCACGTTAGCTGCACTGTGTCCCAGGCCCTAGGACAGCGTCGCGACATCACAGCCAGCGAGCGCAACGGGCCCTAGGCAGCCCGCCGCTCCTCGGCTTCCTGACCCTCCAGGAGTTCCTGGCAGCGGAGGCAGCGCGGCGCCCAGGGTATGGTTTCCAGGCGTTTCAGGCTGATCGGCTCCTCACAATCGACACAGATCCCGTACGACCCTTCGGATATCGCCCGAAGCGAGCGATCTACCTCTGCGAGAATGCGCGATCGTCGGCCAAGGTGAATTGCGGACTCCTCACGCATGTGCATACTCTGAATCTGGTCGATCGGATCGTGCTCACTTTCAGCGATAACGATCTGGCGCGTCTGCGAATGTATTTCTTTTACGAGTTCCCGGCGGTGGTTCTCGATGGCTTTCTTGAAACGGATCGTCTGTGCTTGCGTCATGAGTACGCCTCCCTAAGTTCGGCAGAGATTCCATCGGAACCTCATAGTCTAAGAATTCGAACAGCGTACTCACTGCATTTCGGATTCCAAAGCGCAAGCGAATCATCGCGGGACAGATCGCGGTATTCCTATCGCGCTACGCACGCGAAAATGAAATTCGTAAATAACTAATGCCGGTTTCGGCGCTCTCGCATTTACGCCTTGAACTACTTACGGCAGCCGAGTTCCTACGGCGCACGCTCAGTGAGCGGTTTCGTCGATTTCGTGAAGTATTTGAGGCGGGTCTAATGGCCTGATCCGAGTCCCAACTGCTGGAGTTGCTTCTCGATCTCCTTCAGCGCTTGCTCCTCGGCCGGACCAAAGGGTTCATTAAGATCCCCACGATGGGAAACCCTGATCCGCAGCATGGCTTGCGGCTGAAAGTGGTTTCGAGTGTCGAAAAAGATAGTCGAAAAGAATGGGGTGACCTCGATTGAGCAGGAGGTGCTGGGGTGATCCGAAGTTTCTTCCGCGATCTTCTGTAGCTCAGCATAGCCGAGCGCGTACTTATGAGAATGCAACGGCAGCTCATTTTCGATTCTTGCGCCGTAAATGTCAATATCAAAGCCGACCGGCACTCTATGTGTACTCGCGGTAGGCGAACCGTGCCCCTGTTCGATCACAATATAGTAGGGCAACACTTCATAGTAAACGTGATGTTCTGTAATCAACTGTTGAATAACGTCCGACACGTTCGAGTACCTCCGTATGCGGCCAGCAGGCTCACCAGGAGTGTAGCGGTCAGGCGATACGCTCGCTCCTCATTTCGAAAACATCCGATCGCAGCGGACCGCTACCTTCAACTCTGGCTTCCCACGGAACAGCGAATTGGCGCCAACAGGCGGGGCAACGATAATAGCCATGCACAGGCCACATGGGGGCGGGATGGATCAGCCTGCACCAGAGATCGGCAATCAATGACCAGAATGTTTTCTTCATGGTTCTTCTCCTAGGTCCTACATAACCGGATGCACTGCAATACCCAAACTGTTTCCCGTTAGGTTTGAAGGACTTCCTCTCGCTACCCAATGGCCACACGTCTTATCAGTTCGGCAAGTGCCGACATCAACAGCCGAACTCGGGCACTGCGCTGAATAGCCGCAGAATTCAGGCTTTCAGGCAAGAAGGGCAGCTCGGCGGCGATTACGGATCAACTGCCGAGACTAACCTGCCGGAAATGGGCGAATTCCCATCGCTGTACTACACGTTGCTAGCCTACGCGGGCGCGCTGAACTGCCTGAAGAGGGGCGTAGCCGGGGAGACGAAGACGTAGGAATTCGAGAAAGAGGCCAGCCGGCCGGTCCGACGCCCTGTTGCCGTGTCGATTTCGCTCAAGTCAAATTGCAGGATTCCCAACTTTGTGACTTCGCCGGTCACATCCGATATCTGGACCCGGTCACCAACCCGAACGCGAAATTTCCGGACGATCACCAGGTACCCGCCGATTGCCAGAAGAACATCACGAAGCCCCACCGCCAGACCCGCGGATAATAGTCCGAGGAAGGTCGCCAGCGAACTCACATCAAACGCGAACGAAGAGAAGAGAAGGGCAAGGGTTATTCCCCACACTAAAACCCGCTCTCCGATAAGCAACATCTGACGCCTGTCACGATCGCGGACGCGCCTGTGCGTCAGCTTGCGCGCCACCGCGCTGGTCCCTAGCAATATTGCAATAGCGGCACCAAGAACGCTCAGACGTATAATCAGCGCTTTCCAGGTAATACGACCTTCCATTTGGATCTCAGAGCGCCAATCCGCAAGGCGTGACCTGAACAGGTTCAGCAGCATCTGTTGCTTGGTCAGAGCGGCAATTGGGGGAGAGACCGTTCTCGCTTCCGCGACCAGATCGGTCAGGCGCGATCGCTGCAGGCGCAACACATCGACACTTTTTGCTTCCGGTGAAAACGTCGAGAGCTCCTTGCGAAACGGTTCAATGAGAGGAGTTCGCATGTTCTGCAGGGATTTAGCTAAAGCATCCGTTCGGTCGATCAATCCGTCGACAATCTGTTGTTTGTGCGCGACGGTCGATGTCCGAGAGATCAGACTTACAATTCCGTAGGGTGCTGGCGGCGATTCGGCAGCGAAATTTGAGGTCTGTGACTGAAGAGTCGCGATGGATACTCCCGGGACCGTCCGCTCCAGGCTTTCCACTAGCGTTGCCATGTTCGTGACGCTATCCGGCTGCCCGCTAGTGGTTCGAACAAAACTAAGCAGTTCTTCACAGTTCCCAGACATCGCGTTCAGGAGGTCGATGCGGCTTCGGATTTCAGCCATCTGAGTATCCAGCTTCTTCCAATCGGTATGACGCGCCGCGAGCCGGGTTTGAGTAAGCGAATTCAGTCGATCAACAGCTTGTCTCGTATTTGCATCCAGCCGCGCTTTCGCCGCCAGCAAATCGTGCAAGTCACGATTTGCGGCGGATTCTGGTTGGTCCACCGAATTCTTCTGCCCATCGATCGCTGCGACAGCTTTGCCGAATTCAAACGATAGCCGTACGATCTCCGTAGCGAGCGGTCGATTGGTTTCCAGAAATAACAAATCGGCGGGCTCCGTTCCCATTCGCTGGGCGGCCGGGAGATGGCGATACCAGTCGACTGTATCGGCGATGAACGCCAGCACTTGCTGTTCGGAATTTAGTCGGTTTGCGGGCTCTGCTGTTAAATCCTGCGTGAAAACGGCCGATGCAAAGAAAACGGGGATCAGTCTATACGTCCGTTGCATTGTTAACGTATTCCTTTCTCATCACAGGGTGGCGCACAATATCGGCTCCCATGTTCGTGCTCCCGATCAACGAGTTCGGTCCCCCACGTGGGAGCCCGCAGGGGGAGTGTGTTCGTGAATACTTAGCTTTTGCGCGCGCCGGTGGGATAGTTCCTGAACAACTTGGCCATGGCTTTCTCGAGGGTGCGGTAGTTCTTAGCGGGATCCTTGCTGATGTCGAGCGTCTTGGACGCGGCGCCGCGCCACACCAGTTGTTTGGTAGCGGGGGCGAAGAGCCCGATGACCAGCTTACCGACCTCGATAGTCGAAGAGGTTATGCGGGTGTTACCCGAGCTACGGCCCCAGGGGCCCCACCAGGGACAACACCACGCGGAGCCAAGGCTTTCAAACTGCTTCTCCTGTGAGATCGATGTCTCATACCCGACGAGCAGATCACCGCCCGTCTCCACGCGCCGCAGATCCTTGCCAGCGAGTTGCTCGTCGACGGCACGCTTGATGTCCCGATCCAGGAGTTGGTCACCGACATCCACTGTTTTGTAATCGACCCATTGGTATGTCTTGTAAACGTTGAAATTTGCCGAACGATCGTAGTCGAATTGCACGTCCTGCGCGAAGGCAGCTACGCCCAAGCACGCTAGTGCTGTCAGAGTAATGTATTTCATCTTGTGTTCTTTCCTTTCGAGTTAATTTAGACAATTATGTGCGCTTGCCATATTACAGTCGAACACCTCGGCGCGTGATTTCGCCTCAGCCCGCTTTTCGTGCGTGGACGATGAAGCGTTGTGGTGCGTTTCCGACATAATAGAACGGGTAACATGTCACGAGCGTGAGATCCCGGCCAGGCGCCGGGGCGAGCACGTGAATGTCCGAAGGCGGAACGATTTCGGTTTGCGTCACCCGGTATTGCAGTTTGCCCGCGGGGGTTCGCAAGGTGATTTCGTCGTTTTGATGAATGCCGCGCAGGGGGCGGAAGAACGTGTCCCGGTGTGCCGCAATCCCGATGTTGCCGTTGGCGGGCGGAAGGGCCGTTCCCGGAATATGCCCACCGCCGAGTTTCAAAATGTGGGCGTCATCGCCTTCGAAAATGATGATCGAGAGATGAAGGCGCGGGATGTCTAACTCGCCGACGGGGTCGCCGCGGTGGATCGAGTGAGCGACGGCCGGCGCTGGCGCCGGAACCTGGTGAGCGGGCCGAACGCTCGCGCGCTTGAGCCATTCTTTCGCACGCTGCTGCGCCTGTGCAGCGTCGCGCTGGTTCCACCAATACTCCCCCAGCACGGCAGCGCCCGCCAAAATCAGGGCGCTGCCGACCGACAATACGGGCTTTCGGTTCATGGGCCGCTCGCGTTTATGCGGTATTCCGGCGAAGAGCGACGAAAAGAATCAATCCTCCCAGACTAAGCATGGTCATCCCCGCCAGCAGTTCCGCCGCGGAGTAACCGGCCGTTTGCGGCAGCTCGCGATCGGCAGCGCCTGGGATTTCTGGCGTGTTCTCGAAGGCGAGAACCGCCGTATCCGTTTCCGCGACGACTGTTTCCTCGACGATTGCTTCCTCGACGGGCTTCGGCTCAGCCTCCGGTGCGGCCACCGGTTCCGCGGGCGGCTTCGGAGGCTCTGTCGCAGCCGGCGCCGGCTGCTCGGCCGGGGCCTGATTCTTCGCGGTCTCGATCCGTTTCGACTTGGAGTACACGAACTCCCAACCTGTGTTGTCGCCGGGATAGAACCAACTCCGGATCGCCTCGGGACTGCCGGCCGGCCGCTCCTCCATATTGAAAACCGGCTTTTCCGGCGTCACTTGACGGTAGGCGGAAATCGCCAAGAGAGTCGTCACGAAAGTTTGCTTGCCGTTGGCGTCTTCCGAGAACACCTGGACGATGTTACGATTCGAGGGGCTATCGGCGAGTCGGAAGATGTACGTGCCCGGTTCCAGCATATGTCCCGGAATCTCCAGCGGCGCATTTGTTTGCATTCGCGTCTCTTTATTTGATTCGTCGGCCCTCGCCGGTGTCACAATGGAGGCCGCAACCGCCAGCGCGAAAGCCAAACACGATATGTGAAATCTAAATTTCATTTCTACTTCTCCTTAGAGTCCTGAAATTCGCCGCGACAGCGTGATCCGCTAAGCGCGACACTCTGCACAAAGGCAGTTTCC
>Ga0075030_100006801_pt1 | contig 10232 bp, 8 predicted proteins | sample LitLauG_LLR_2012_FD_71393 | JGI IMG/M metagenome (GOLD analysis project Ga0075030, IMG submission 71393) | Freshwater sediment microbial communities from Pennsylvania, USA - Little Laurel Run_MetaG_LLR_2012 | ecosystem: Environmental > Aquatic > Freshwater > Creek > Sediment | place: USA...
GACCCGGCCTGGGCCGGGACGCTCAATCACGTCGGCAGCGGCTGCCTCTGGTGGGCGGCGGACGCGACGTTCGACTCCCTCAGCATCAGCGGCTCACTCCTGGACATCACCTACACGCAGGTGTTCCTGCGAACGACGACGACGCCGTGCCGATGGGAGCTTTACATCGCGTGTGCGAGTTTGACGAACCCGACGCAGACGATGTGGGCCGGCTACAAGATCGGCGGGTCGACGCCGGTGGGGACGTATTCGTTTGTGAGTTCGGACTGCGGGGATACGACGGCGACGATGAGCATCGCATAATGCACAATTGATAATGGATAATTGATAATGGGGAATTCATTTGTCATCTTGGTTCCGACCTGCGACACGCACGCGGCAATTGCCGGCATCTCGCTGCGCCTCCTGAACAGGTATTGGTCAAATCATCCGCCGGTGCATGTGCTGCATGATGCGGTCGCACCGGATGTCGCGGGACTATCGGGGATCGAACTGCACGAATGCGGGCGGGAGACCCGGTCGCCCTGGTTGCAGCGGATGGTTCGGTTTCTCACATGCCGTGAAGAGGAATTGTTCCTGCTTATGCTCGATGACTATGCGATGTGCGGGCGGGCCCGGACGGAACTGATTGCAGAAGGGGAGCGGGTCATGCGGGAGGACGCATCGGTCGGACTGTTCCCCCTCTGCTGGTACCCGGCGGCTCGTCGCGAGCCGCGTTCGGGATCTCGGGGGATCGTGACGCTTCACGGCACGCCGGTCCTGCTTCAAGCCGCGATCTGGCGAAGGTCATGGTTCCTGGAATTGGCTTCGAAGATGGACCCGCGAACCTCGGCATGGGGGTTTGAGACAGCCGCCACGCAGTTAGCTAAACAGTGCCGGCGGGATATTTGCTCGGCGGATATTCCCGAGCCGAGATACCTCGGCGGGCATCTGGTGGATGGGTTTGCGAAAGGGGATTGGCCGGTGCCTTATCACAATCTGATGCATCGGGGGGAGCCGGTGGAGACGGATGAGGGGTTTTTGCGAGATGAAGGGTTGGCATTTCCGTCGCGCGGGATGGGGGATACGGTGGCGAAGGTTGCCCAGGCTACCGGGGTGGCGAGAGTGGTTGGGGCGATTGAAACGATTACGGGGAGGGAATGTGGGTGTGTGCGAAGGAGGAGGGAGTTGAATCGGAGGGTGCCGTATTGATCCAAAGGAGAATCGAGTTGTTGTTAAGAAGTTGCGTCCGAGGGTGTCTGAACCAGGCATGCCCATGAACTTGTCTCTGGTTCGTCAGCCCTTCAAATGGAAAGAACTTGCACCCCCTTTGTGCCGTCGTAATAATTAACCCATTCTGATTTCCGGTGGATGGTCAAACCGGGAATGCATCGATATCGGGGGTTGGATCGATCGGACGCGCGCCTGGCGGAAGCGTGTCCCACGTCCATGCTGGGCCAAGCTTCCGCCGTATGTAACGAGGCACCTCTGATGAAGCGGAATTGCATCCGGACGTGGGTTGGTATGCGCGTGATGGTCATGGCCGCGACGGCCATCGGATTCCTGGCGGCGACGACGGGCCCCGCGGCGGCGGCAAAAAAGCCGGCTAACGCCGACCCGGCCGCCCCCTCGACCCAGCCCGGCAGCATGGCGCCGACCGGGCCGGTCACTCCCGAGCAAGTCGACTACGCAATTCATCTGGCGCAGGAACACCTGCTCAAGCAGCGCAACAAGTATGGCAATTGGGAATTAGAGCAGAAGCCGACTTACAAAGGAGAAGCCGGCGAAGGCGTAACCAGCTTGGAAGGCCGGCAGTGGGGCGCGCTCACCTCGCTGGTGACGTACGCCATGGTGGCCAGCGGGGAAGACTATCGCGGCGAGATGAAAGAGGCGGTTGATTTCGTCCTCCATGCCAACATCATCAGCACCTATGGCCTGGGCCTCAGTTCGCAGTTGGCGATGTACGTTCCCGAGAAGGATTCACGCGACTTCGTAAAGCGGAACACGGCGATGCTGCTGGCGGGGATGAATGCGCCCCTTCCCGCTCAGATCGATCGCCCCGCCGGTTGGCGTGCCTTCACCGGGTTTTACGGCTATTGGGTCGGGTCCACGTTTCCGGTGCGCGATCCGTTTCCGCCAAAGGTGCTCAATGCCAAGACCATTGGCACGCCCCAGCCCAACGGCGGGTACGACCGCAGCAACAGCCAGTACGGCGTCCTGGGCATGTGGGCGCTGGATCAGGCGGCGGGCGAAGTTCCCACGCTCTACTGGAAGATCGTCGATGCCGCCTGGAAAAAGGCCCAGCTTCGCGACGGCGGGTGGAACTACAACAACGGCGGCGAAGACTCCCTGCGCTCCGAGGCAACCCCTTCCATGACCGCGGCGGGAATCGCCACCCTCTTCATCACCCAGGACTACACGCTGGAACAGAACTGGAGTGTCTGCAAAGGCGGGGTCAAGAACGACAACATCGAACGCGGCCTGCACTGGATGGACCAGCATATCGACAAGGCGATGGCCGGCGTCCCGTACACCATGTACGGGATCGAGCGCATCGGCACCGCCAGTGGGCACAAATATTTCGGGACCAAGGACTGGTACAAGATGGGCTCGGAATACTTCGTCCGTCACCAACTGAAAGACGGCGGATTTGGAGGCATCCCCAATACCTGCTTCGCATTGGTCTTCCTGGCCCGCGGCCGCGCGCCGGTCCTGATGAACAAGCTCGAGTATGCGACGGCGCAGGAATCGAAGGTCCCCGATGTCTGGGATGAAAGGCCGCGTGACATTGCCAACCTGGCCCGCTGGGTCGGGAAGGAAGATGAAACCTATTTGAACTGGCAGGTCGTCAATCTGAAGGTCACCCCCGAGGAACTGCACGATGCCCCGATCCTGTACATCAGCGGGAGCGCGCCGCTGAGCTTCACCAAGGAGGAGGAATTCAAGCTCAAGACGTATGTGGAACAGGGCGGGATGATCCTGGGCAATGCCGATTGTGCCAACGTCGCCTTTGCCAAGAGCTTCGAGGCGTTGGGCGAAAAGCTGTTCCCCAAATATAAGTTTCAGCAGGTCGCGCCCAACGATTTCATCTACAACGAGCAGTTCAAGAATTTCAAGACCAAGCCCAAGGTCATGGAGTTGAGCAATGGGGTGCGGAAGCTGATGGTGCTGATCCCCGATGCCGACCCGAGCCGTGCGTGGCAGACCAAATCCACCGGCACCAAGGAAGAAGCCTTCGGCCTGGGGGCCAATATCTTCCTCTACGCGGTCGATCGGAAGAACCTGCTGAACAAAGGAGAAACGTACATCGTTCAGGCCAACGAAAAAGAGGCGAAAAAGGCGATGAAAGTGGCACGCCTGGACGTGGGCACCAACCCCGACCCCGAGCCGGCCGGGTGGCGTCGAATGGCCGGCATCATGCACAACGACTACAAGATCGATCTGAAGCCCGAGCTGGTGAAACCCGCGGCACTGAGCAGCGGTGGATACAAAGTCGCCAACCTCACCGGCGTCGGTAAGTTCACGTTCGCAGCCGACGAGCGGGCGGCGATCAAGGATTTTGTCGCCAAGGGCGGCACGCTGATCGTCGATTCCGCCGGCGGCGGGCCAGAGTTTGCCGACGCGGCGGAAAATGAACTGACCACCATCTTCCCCGAAGCCAAGGTCGAGCTGCTGGCCCCCGAGAGCCCGATCTATCTCTACCCCCACGGAGAGATCGAAAGGGTCGGCTGGCGCACCTTTGCCGTCGACAAGGTCACCGACAAGCACCACGCCAAGCTCCGCGGCATCACCTTCGACAAGCGGGTCGGCGTCTTCTTCAGCCGGGAAGACATCAGCGCCGGAATCGTGGGTGAGCCGGTCGATGGGATCTACGGATACGACCCGACGACGGCGACTCGCTTGATGACGTCGATGCTGCTGTACGTAGACAGCGATGGGAAGCCACCGCTGCCGCCGACGACGGCGCCCGCGAATGGCGAGAGTGCGCCGCCGGTTGCGGAGAAGAGCTGAGCGGGGGGAAATTCAAGATGACCACGGAGTCACGGAGAACACGGAGCAGGCAGGAGAATGAAAAATGAAGAATGAAAAATGATGAACGCAAAATGTTGGTCAGAGGCCCCATTTTGCATTCTTCATTCTGCGTTCTTCACTCTTCATTTTTCTCTTCTTCTCCGTGTTCTCCGTGTTCTCCGTGACTCCGTGGTTATTCCCCGTATTTTGTCTTTCTTAACTGAGCGCATGTCGGACCGCCGCCCGCGTTTTTTCGATCGCGGCGCGGGCGACCTTCAATGGGCTTTCCTTCCAATAGCTCCGGTTGAAGAGTTCGACCGAGAGGTAACCTCGGAAGTCGATGTCGCGGAGGGTTTGGAAGATGGTGTCGAGGGGGGCGATGCCGTCACCCGGGTAGACGCGGTATTGGTCACTGATGGTTTCGCGGGCGGGCTTGGCGGGGTAATCGTTGGTGTGAATGAGCGGCAAGCCGCGGCCACTGAGCAGGCCCAGGGTGTGGAAGTCGGAGCCGCCTTTGTAGAGATGGTAAATGTCGAGCAGCATGCATGACTTGGGGTGGTCGGCCTGGATCGCGACGTAAGCGACCTCGCCCAGTTTGCTCAATGTTTTGGAAAAGCCCCAGAGTTCGAGCACGGGGGTCACGCCCATTTTTTCGCCCAGTTCGAGCAGGGCGCGATACCTCTCGGTGATGACCGGGAGCTCCGGCCCCGCCTGGTTCTGGGCGCCGACGGGCGGGGCGGCAATGTGCGTCGCGCCGATCTGGGCCGCCATGTCCATGTCACGCTTCATCTCTTCGAGCCCGGCGGCTCGCTTGGCGTCGTCGTCGATGATCCATTGCGCGAAGCCGATGACGTCGGGGACTTTGAGGCCGTTGTCTTCGATGCGCTTGCGGAGGTCTTTGAGAGTTGCTCCAGTTTTTTGATACGCGTCGAGCTCGCGGACCCACGGCTCGATCGCGCCGAACCCGACCTTGGCAGCGAGATCCACCTCGGCGGCGATGCCGATGTTCTGCCCGCTGATCGTGCTGGTATTCAGACAATAACCGAAGGGTTCGTCCGTAGTAGTGGTCGGTGGCTTGGCCTCGGCGCGGGCGCGCCGCGAAGTTGTCGCGGCGGCCAGAGCGACAGTCGCTGATCTTTTGATCATCTCGCGACGTGAACGTTTGCGTTGGTTGGAAGGAGTTGTCATATGGTTTCTTGCCCTCAGGTGATTGTCCTTACCTGGTTCGCCTGTTGAATGTCGAGGCCGTAACGGAACGATCCTCGAATCTGATTCTTGTCAATATATTTTCGTTGACGTTTTGCCGACGCGGATTAGTTTAAGGGAATCGGGGAGCTCGTGCATCTCCAGCGCTCTCGCGGCGTGCAAAACTCAGTTTTGGGAAGTGGCCGGGGCACGGCCGATCGTGCCTTGTTCGCAATGACGCGCCGCGTGAGTCTCGCGTTGGACACGACCCGGGGAGCGAGGTGTGTGATGATGCCCACGCATGAAGTTCGTTTGACCCGCATCAATTCCTGCATTTCGGATTTAAGCGAGAATGGGATTTTCCTGACCGACGTGGATGATCAAAGGCTCCACCGGCTGGTGGAGAGGCACGTCGACTATTTCCAGATGATGCTCGGGTACGACAGCGAGCCGGAGGAAATTGTTGAACTGGTGAAGATTCGCCGGGCAGGCGCCGCGTTATAAGATCAAAGCGGGATAGATTCACCATCCGTTTCACCAGGGGCAGTGGAGAGGCTCGTCATGTTTCGTCCGACCTGCAAACGCTCGTGCGATGGTTCATCGGGACGCACTCTGGCCGCCCTTTTCGTGGTGGTCGCGTTCATATTCGTCTCGCAAACATTGCACGCCGACGTGAAGCCGGCATTCGCCAGTGAAGTCAAGATCACGATTGAAGATGGCGTGCGGATCATCCGTTCCAATGGAATTCCCAATCACTTGACCGGCGAATTCCCCAATCGCGGAAACCCCAATACGATCGCCCCGCAGAAATATGAGTTTCGCATGCCGGCTGACCCCAGGCCGGCGGAGCATGCGACGCCGCTGCGCATGCAACCGTTCGGCGTTGCGATCAATGGAGTCGTGTTCGACCCGGGCGCCGCCGAATGGTGGAATCGGGACCGTAACTCCGGCTGGCAGTATGAGCCGCTGTTCGGCAATGGAATGCTCGGCGTCGATAAAAGCCATGCCCATGTGCAACCCACCGGCGCATATCATTATCACGGGTTGCCAACCGCATTGATTTATGCACTCACCGACGGCAAGCCCAGGATGGTCCTCGTGGGCTGGGCGGCCGATGGCTTCCCAATCTACAACCCGATCGGATATGCCGACCCTAAAGATGCCAGGAGCCCGCCGAAGACGCTGAAATCGAGCTATGCCGTGAAGCACGGCACACGACCCAATGGGCCGGGCGGAGCCTATGACGGGACGTTTGTCGCCGACTACGAATATGTTGCCGGCTCGGGCGATCTGGACGAATGCAACGGCCTCTTCGGAGTCACCCAGGAGTATCCCAAGGGGATATACCACTACGTGCTGACCGACACATTTCCGTTTGTCCCGCGGATGTATCGAGGCACGCCGGACAAGAGCTTCGCGACGCATGGCGGGCCGGGCCGAGGAGGCCAGGCAGGCCCTGGCAGGCGGATGCCGTTGCCCTTGATTGTCAAAGCGCTGGACGCCGACGGCGACGGGATTCTGAGTGCCAGGGAAATCGCCAACGCACCGGCAGTGCTCGCGGGGCTGGATAAAAATGGCGACGGGCAACTGACCTGGGACGAGTACATGGGGCCGCCGCCAAACGGGCGCGGGCCGCGTGGCGAAGGCGCCGGGCCGGATGGCCCGCCTGGGCCGGGCCCCGATGGGCGTCGGCCGCCGATCCCGCGCATCGTTCGCGCGCTCGACACCAATGGCGACGGCATCATCGATGCCCAGGAGATCAAGAACGCCGTCGAATCTCTGAAGAAGCTCGACGTCCGGGGCGATGGCCAACTGACGCCCGATGAATATCTTGGCCCGCCTCCCGATGGGCCCGATTCGCGCGGTCGCGCCGGGGATGCACCGGGCGCGGGGACTGCGCCGCAAGACGGGTCATCGCGTCTAAAACTTACGGATCGCCCGCCGGGGGAGAATTGAGTTGAACGCATTCCGCTCGCGGTTCGGGCCGGCTGTGATATTGGCCGGGATTCTGATTGTGAGTGGTGCATCGATCGCACGCGCCCATCCCATGGTCGAGAATGGGTTGGATGTGGTCATCAGGCCCGATCGAATTACGATCGATGCCAGGATCTCGCCCGAGGAAATCCTGCTACAGGCGGGGTGGCCTGCCACGCAACCGGCAACTGGGGCGGTTGCTGATTGGATTAAGAGTCACGCTTCGTATGTGCGCGATCATCTGAAGGTGAGGGCCGACGGGCAGGTCGTCGCCGCGACGTTTGTCGAGGCGGTGAATCCCCATGCGATGGACGCTTCGGCTGGTGCGGCGTCGGGCGCATCGATGGTTCCCTACCGGCTCGAATACCCGCTCTCGCATCCGCCGGGAATGGTTCAAATCGATCAGAATTTTCTAAGGGAATTCAATGCGTGGTCCGCATCGTTTGTCCTGCGCATTCGCCAGGTCGATGACGCGGCGTTCGACACCGCTTTACTGACTCGTGAACGAACGGCGGAATTCGACTGTGCCTGGCCGGCGACAACGACGCGTGCCGTGTCCGCGGACGAATCCGGAGCGGCACGATCGAAAGAAGCGAACATCCCTGCGCTCGACCGCGATTCCTCAAGCATCCAAGTCCGCGACAGAATCAGTCGTCACCGCGTGCTGACCTTCGCTCTGGCAATCCTTTTCGTCGTCATCGTTCTTCTCGTCTTTTGGCGAGCTTTCAGCAGCCGGACTTGAGCAGGCGCGTCTTCTGGGGTGAATTGAAGGTTCCTGGAATCTTCAATTGAATCTGGAACCTTCAATTGAATCAGCAATTCCGCGCCCAGCGAGGTGGAACGGTTTATGAAACCGTCGGGATCGCCAGTGAGTCGGAAATCGAAGAGGTGCGAGAACTGGCGGTGAGGCTGAGCGACCGTGTGAATGTCTGGATGAAGGCCCAGCACAAGGAACTGCTTTGACGACATCCCTCTGCCGACGCTCGTGAACCGGAGGTTCCTGGAACCTTTAATTGAATTTTTCAATCAAGCCGCAAAAGCAACCAAATATCCTTGTTGATCTGAGCGTTGGTCACCCCCTCACCGATTACGTCCATTCGTACCGTTTTGCGATGGCTTGGGGCGACCCCGGCGACTCCTCCGAGCTCGGTGCCGAGGATTCGGTATCCCTTCGATTCGCAGAGGACGCGAAGGTCGCCCAATCGGGCAGAAGGGAGATTCAAATGAACTGTATAGAGAGCCATGACGGTCCTTTCGATAACGATCCGATAGCAACGTGATCGGCAGGACTGGGGCGTGGCTTGAGGACTTGGGTCGCGGAAAGACGGTGGACAAGCCGAGGGAGGAATTGCGGAAACTGCTGAAAAGAAAACGAGGACGACCTTAACCTGACGCCATTATTGACTGGCCCCCTCTCGCCGCTTAGCGTCTTTAAGGTCAGCGACGATTAAGGTGCCGGACATGTCGCCGCCGTGAGCAGCGGAATGAAGTGCGGCGTGCGTGGCCAAGAATTGGCGAGAAACTTGCCGAAACCGCTTAGGCCGCTTCGCCTTACGATTCTAAAGCGGTGCGTACCGCGGCCGCCGAACGCCGCGATCTGCTCGGGCCAACCTCGGGCTGCATTCCGCAGGAAGTAACAAGATGCTCCTTACCCGCGCCCAGTTAATGAACACGGCTCTCCCCACCATCGAAGGGCTGTATGCTGCTTACGCAAAGCTGTTTCCCATTTTCGAACCTCAGCCCATTCAATTCTGCGTCATCGGGCCGACGAGGGACGAACTTGCCGCACTTGCGCCGACAGTTCTTAGATTTCTTGACGAGCCTAAATACGATGATGTTCCCAGCCTGCACCTTCCGGTTCACTCCGGAGATTCAATTCGCATCGTGGCGGAAGCCTTTTCGGACTGGTTCGACGAGTATCAGATTCCTTGGGGACTATGCATTTTGCTTCCAGAAGGAGTCGCGGCGGATTGGCCGGAGGGACAACGCGTCTTCACGTCAGAAATGCTTCAATGTTTGCATCCAACAGTTTTACTCGCTGATCTGCTTCAAAATGCTACACCGGGAACAATCGTCGCGTTACCCGATAGCGTTTTGCTTGACAGCCGAGGCCGAAATCAACGAAGCCTTTTGGCGCGATCTGTTATTTTGCGAAACCATGAGGAAATCATTGCGAACCTGCACCTGAATCAGCATCTCAAACATGGGATCGAGAGTTACATCGCGAGCCAAGGTGAAGCGAAAGAGTCGCCGGCGCCTTCTCGGTTGCACAAAGTCTGGACAGAGCGTGGTTACGGGAGCGGCCTTTGCCCCAGGTTCGTTTGGGCACATGAAACTGAAGGTACTGACGAGCTTGTCTCAGTAACATGTTTGAGCCCGAGGGGAGACGAGTATGTCGGTGGTGATCCACCGCGAGTTCCGCTTGCTTCACACTTGCGACGGCTTAGTGCGGCGATGGTCCGAGACTTACACGCCGATCCATCCGCGGTTCAACATTTAGCTCGAGTCGCGTTAGGCGAGGTGGATCGCAGTGACGACGATCGATTTGTGCCGATCTGGGAGTTGGGGCCATCAGGGCAATGGGGGGCCGGGGGCGAAATCGATCGGGATCTTGCTGGATTTCGCGGGATAGCTGTAAGCCGTGGGCATGAACTCAAGCGGATTGGCAGCCTTGCAAGGATCGAGGTCTGCGAAGAGTGGTCGCCCGGCGAGAGCAGGCCGGACACGCTCTGGTTTGTGGCACAAGGCACGGACGTGTTGCGCTGCTTACGAACAGCGCCGACGCTTCCAAAAAAGGAAAGGCACGAATCAGATGAAGAGCATGAAGCAGTTACCGAAAAGTGGAATGTCGCCAGGCAACAATTTCGGCTGATTACGCTGAACGACTGCGTGGACGCTGATTATTTGTGGCTCGCACTGGCGGATTACGTTCTGTATGAGAACCTCCGCTGTAGAGCGGCGAAGAGCTATTGGTCGCCGATCGTACCGACGCCCGTGCTGTCGGACACATTGCTGCCATGGCCGCCGCCGGCGGAAAGGAAAAGGGTTGTCGAGGCGTTCCAAAGATCGGTCAAGTTCGTGGC
>Ga0075030_100006802_pt1 | contig 10231 bp, 6 predicted proteins | sample LitLauG_LLR_2012_FD_71393 | JGI IMG/M metagenome (GOLD analysis project Ga0075030, IMG submission 71393) | Freshwater sediment microbial communities from Pennsylvania, USA - Little Laurel Run_MetaG_LLR_2012 | ecosystem: Environmental > Aquatic > Freshwater > Creek > Sediment | place: USA...
TGCAGAGGCCGCGCCGGAGGTTCGCAGTGTGACGGGCTCTGGCGCCGCGCTAGCCATCAGTTGATCCATATGTACGAACTTGTTAGTGTATATAATGATAGCCATTGAAGCCGAACCCGGCAACTGCCATGAATACCGGTTTCCGACCTATGCACGCGACACGGGCCCCTTGATCATGCCTGGCCGCTCCGGCCCATGAAGCCAACCCGGGTGCGCTACCTGGTGCTTGGCCTGATCAGCCTGGGTACGGTGATCAATTACCTGGACCGCTCCGTGCTGGGCATTGCCGCGCCATTCTTCGGGCGCGAGCTCGGCATAGGCACCGGGGCAATGGGCCTCGTGTTCTCGGCTTTTTCCTGGAGCTATGCGGCGGCCCAGATCCCCGGCGGCATGCTGCTCGACCGCTTCGGGTCGAGGGCCGTTTACGGCTGCGCCGTGGCGCTCTGGTCGCTGATCACGATGCTCCAGGGCGCGGCGTCCGGCCTGGTCTCGCTGCTGGGCCTGCGCCTCGGGCTCGGGGCGGCCGAAGCGCCGAGCTATCCCACCAACAGTCGCGTCGTCCGTACCTGGTTCCCGCAACGCGAGCGGGCCCGCGCCAACAGCGCCTACGCGGTTGGCCAGTATTTCGGCCTGGCATTCCTGAGCCCCGTCCTGTTCTGGATTGCGCGCGAACTCGGCTGGCGTGCCCTGTTCATGATCGCCGGCGCCATGGGTATAGCATTCGCAGCCCTCTGGGCGGCGCATTACCGCGACCCACGCTGCAATCCGCGCATCAACCAGGCCGAGCTGGACTACATCGAGGCGGGCTACATCGAGGCGGGCTACGTCGAGGCGGGAGCCGCACCGGGCCACGCCGTCGCTCCGGCTCCATTCTCGTGGCAGGCGGCGGCACGATTGCTGTCAAAGCGTCAGCTCCTTGGGGCTTCCATCGGCCAGTTTGCGAGCAATTCCACGCTGGTGTTCTTTCTCACCTGGTTTCCGACCTACCTGACGACCGAACGCCACCTGCAGATCCAGACGGCGGGATTCTTCACGGTGCTTCCCTACGCCGCCGCGTCTGCCGGCGTGCTGCTGGGTGGCTGGCTGTCCGACCGGCTGGTGGCGAGGATGCGATCGCCGTCGCTGGGACGGAAGCTGCCGATCATCGCCGGCCTGTTGATGGCCGTGAGCATGATGGCCGCCAACGCGGTACACAGCAATGCCGCGGTTCTGGCCATCATGTCCTTCGCCTTCTTCGGCCAGGGTATGTGCAATCTCGGCTGGACGGTGATTACGGACGTGGCGCCGCAGCGCTACCTGGGGCTGACCGCGGGCGTCTTCAATCTGTGCGCGAATCTGGCCGGCATCGTCACGCCGCTGGTCATCGGCGCGATCGTGGCCGCCACCGGCACATTCTACGGCGCGCTCGTATACGTCAGTCTGGTCGCGCTCGCGGGGGTCGCGGCCTATGCGTTCGTACTCGGCGAAGTCTGTCCCGTTGAACTGGATATGCCCGGGCTGCAGGCGGAAACTCCGGCCTGATACGGGCGGCGTGAAGGAGCATCGACATGCTGCATTCCATTGCGACCGTATCCCTGAGCGGCAACCTGGACGCCAAACTCCGTGCGATCGCGCACGCCGGCTTCGGTGGTGTGGAAATCTTCGAGAACGACCTGCTGACTTACTCCGGCAGCGCACGCGAGGTGGGCGAGCTGATGCGCACACTGCACCTGCAATGTACGGTCTTCCAGCCATTCAGGGATTTCGAGGGCATGCCGGAGGAACTGCGGCAGCGAACCTTCGACCGTGTCGAGCGGAAGTTTGACATCATGCACGAACTTGGAACGGACCTGCTGCTGATCTGCTCCAATGTGTCGCCGGCCTCGCTGGGAGACCGGCACCGCATCATCGACGACTTTCGCGAGCTCGGGGAGCGCGCTGCCGCGCGCGGACTGCGCGTCGGCTTCGAGGCGCTCGCCTGGGGGCGTCACATCTGGGACCACCGCGACTCCTGGGCTGTCGTCAAGGCGGTGGGCCATCCGGCCGTCGGCCTGGTCCTCGATACCTTTCATTCATTGGCCCGCGCCGTGCCCACGGAAAGCCTGCTGTGGATCGACATGGACAAGGTATTCCTGCTGCAGATCGCGGACGCCCCGATGCTGACGATGGACCCGCTGTCATGGAGCCGGCACTTCCGCTGCATGCCCGGGCAGGGAGACCTGCCACTGATCGAGTATGTTGGAACGCTCGCCGAAGCGGGCTATTGCGGTCCCTGGTCGCTCGAAATCTTCAACGACCGCTTTCGAGCCGCCTCGGCCGCCGTGACGGCCGGGGATGGCAGGCGCTCGCTGATGCTGCTGCAGGACCAGGTCCGCGGGCAGTTCGGGCGGACGCAGGAAGCTCCGCTGCCGGCGCCCGTGCACTGCCACGGGGTGGAATTCATCGAGCTATGCGCCAGCGAAGCAGAGGAGCCGGCCCTCGGGACGCTGCTGCACTCGCTCGGATTCATGCCGACGGGGCGCCACCGCAGCAAGGCGGTGACCCGCTGGACCCAGGGCGACATCAACCTGGTCGTCAACAGCGAAACGGAGGGCTTCGCGCACAGCTACGATGTCGTACACGGCGCCTCGGTGTGCGCCATCGGACTGCGCGTGGACGATGTCGACGGAGCGATGCAACGTGCGCGGCGGCTTCAGATCAGCTCCTTTTCGCAACCCGTGGGCCCGGGTGAAATGATGATTCCGTCGGTGCGCGCCGTGGGCGGCAGCCTGATCTATTTCGTCGACGCACGGAATACGCAGCGGGTCTGGGAGAACGAATTCGTGCCGCTTGGGGCGGCGGCGCCCAACGGCGTCGCGGGGCTGCTCGCGGTGGATCACATTGCGCAGGCGATGCCCTACGATGAGATGCTTTCCTGGCTGCTGTACTATGTGGCGCTCTTCGACGTGCACAAGGCACCCCAGATCGAGATCGCGGATCCGGTGGGGCTGGTGGTCAGTCAGGCCGTCCAGTCCGCGGATGGACGATTCAGGGTTACGCTCAACGGCTCCGCGGCCGCGCAGACACTGGCTTCGCGCTTCCTCAGCCACTATCTGGGCGCCGGCGTACAGCACATCGCTCTGAGTACCGCAGACATCTTTGCCAGCGCTGCGCAGTTCGCAGCCCTGGGCATGGAGATGCTGCCGATTCCCGCCAACTACTATGATGATCTCATGGCGCGGTTCGGACTCGACCCCGAGCTGGTGGAAAGGATGGCAGGATTCAACATTCTTTACGATCGGGAGGGGCAGGGAGAGTACTTCCAGTTGTATTCCCGCGCCTTCGCCAAGCGGTTCTTCTTCGAGATCGTCCAGCGCCGCAACTACGACGCCTACGGCGCCCCCAACGCTGCGATCAGGATCGCCGCGCAGTCAAGGTACAAGGAGTCATGAGATCCGAAATGCACCGAATCGAACTGCGACTGCCGGAAGAGCCGGCCCAGAGAGCGGGACCATGATGAAGCGCAGAACTGTACTGAGCTCGTTGACGGCGTTGGGAGTCGCAGGGATCGTCGGGCGGGACTGTGCGGCGGAGGGCGCGGCGGCGCGGAAAGATGCGGCAGTGAATCCCGCCGTCGGAGCCCGCGAGCCGAAGATCGAGCTCGTGTACGAGTGCGATGTAACGCTCTCCGATCCCCAGTCGTTTGGCGTCACCGCGGAAGGTCAGCGGCGCATCATTCCGATCACCGGTGGAACCTTTCACGGACCGGAGCTCAAGGGACGGGTGCTCAGCGGGGGGGCCGACTGGAACCTGCTGCGGACCGATGGTGTACACAGCGTCGAGGCGGCGTATTACCTGCGCACGGACGACGGGGTGATCCTGCGCATCGTCAACAAAGGGGTCGGCGGAGGCGGGCAGCGCGAGGACCCGGATTCCGGCGAGCGGTTCTTCATGTTCACCACGCCCTCCTTTGAGGCGCCCACCGGGAAGTACGACTGGATGAATCGCACGACATTCGTGGCAACGCTGGGTGCGCGGCGGAATGCCCGGAATGCCGTCCTGATTCGCGTCTACAAGCTGGTTTAGCGGCCCATGATCGGGCCGCTGCCCGGGGATGCGGACCGCCCGTGCGTACGTGCGGCTTGCGTTACCTTGGCTCTCACAAGGTGTAGTTGACCAGCACGCCATACTGCCGCGGCGCCCCAAACTGCCCGACCTGCTGAACCGGAGTATTGCCGGTGGTCTCCGTGAGATAGACACGGTCCGTGATATTGGTCACGAACCCTTCCAGCCGCCAGGACTTATTGGGCACATAGCTCAAGCGAACGCTGCCCAGCGCGTAGGCCGGCAGGTACTGCTGTGGCGCGTCGAAAAAGCTGGTCCACTGGCCGCCCTGGTAGGTCCACTGAATGCGCGGCGTCAGCACCGCGCCATTGGGCAGGTGGAAATCATAGGCGAGGGCAATGTTTCCGGACAGCTTCGGGGCGTAGTCGATCGTGCGGCCGTTGAGGTTGATCTGCGTCGGGGCGGCCGGACTGCCGGGCCCGAACAGGTTGGCCGGCTCGAAGATCGCGAGGTTGCCGAATGTCGCGTCAAGATATGTGAACCCCAGGCCGCCGCGGAATCCTCCGGCCAACGCGTCCAATTGAACTTCAGCCCCCTGGATCGTGGTTCCCGCCACGTTCTTGGTCACCGACGTGGCTGGATTGCGCGGATCGGTCGCGATGGTCGCCTGGAAGCCCTGATAGTCCATGTGGAACACGTCGGCGGCCGAGCGCAGGTGACCGTCAAAGCTCGTTGCCTTCCAGCCCAGCTCGTAGTTCATCACGTACTCGGCGTTGTAGACGTTGTTCCCGGTCGGCGGCCCGCCGATATCGGGCGTCCAGCCACCCGGCTTGTAGCCGCGACTTACGTTGAGGTAGATGAGCTGATCCTTGAGCGGCGTCCAGTTGATCACGACGCGGCCGGTACCGGCCGTGTAGGAGGGAATGTTCGGGCCGGCCGGAACCCGTACGGGGCCCGTCGGGCCCCCGAACGGCGTCAGGTACGAACCCGTATCCAGCCCCACCGTGTCATGGTTATAGCGCGCCCCAACCTTGATCTGCCACTGCGGCGTGACGTCGAGCGAGAGTTCACCGAAGGCGGCGTAGTTCTTGCGCAGCGTATGGAAATTCAGAAACAGCCCGGTGTTGTACCCGGGAGTCAGCGCCGGAAATGCGGCGGTGTTGTAGGAGATGATCTGATCGGTGAAGGGCTGGTGGTAGTTCAGTGTGGTCGCTCCAGCCGTCCACTGCAGCCTGCTGTCGGAGGTGGATACCAGGTCGACCTCGTGCGTGGAGTACCAGTCATGGAGCGGGATGATGGTTCCGCCTTGTGCGACCGTCGGCGAAACGTAGGGACTGGTGGCGTCGCTGTCCCACGCCGTCAGTTGGTTCATCGTCTGATAACTCGACACCACGTGAACCTTGAAGGCCTGCACGGCCTGCCAGTCCACCGTTCCGGTCAGGCGCTGGTAGTGGTTGTTGTAGGCCCCGGGGAAGTCATAGCTCGCGGCAAAGGGATTTGCCAGCGTCGCGGCGTTGATCGGCTGATAGGGTACGCCGTCGTTGCGGCGCGTGCTGTTCTGGTACAGCAGGTCGAATGTCAGATCGTCCGACGGCTTGTAGAGCAGCTGGAACCGGCCGACAAAGCGATTGAGATTGCCCGGTTGACTGGTGACCGGCACCGAAGAACCGGGCCCGTAGGGCCCGGAATTCGTCGTGAAGCTGTCGCGGTTCTCGGCCAGAATGCTGGTGCGGACGGCAAGCGTTGTGGCCAGCGGGACGTTGAGCGCCGCCTCGGTTGCGCGGTAACCGAAGGTGCCGAAGGTCTGCTGCGCGTAGCCTTCGGTGGTGCCCAGGTTCGGCTTCTTCGTCGTGACGAAGATAGCGCCGCCCGTGGAGTTCTGCCCTACATACGTGCCCTGCGGACCGCGCAGCACCTCCACGCTCTCGAGATCGAAGTAGGAGTCATCCGTCGTGAACTCGCGGGCGATGTAGGCTCCATCCAGGTAGTTGGCGACGCCGTCCGTCTGGTTCGGTGCGCCCTCGTTCAGGCCGACGCCACGGATATTGATGAACTTGACGTTGCCCGCGTCGACGTAGCTCAGGGACGGCACCAGCGACTGCAGGTCGGAAATGTTATTGACGCCCTTTTCCCGCAGGTCGCTGCCCGACAGCGCCACGATGGAAACCGCCATCTTCTGCGGATCTTCGGCTCGGCGTTCCGCCGTCACCACGACTTCCTCGAGTCCGCCGGCCGCGGCAGCGCCGGCATCGTCAGCGAGCACGGCATGCGAGGGAACGACAAGGAGCCCCACTGCGGCACCCAGTGCCGCAAGCAATCCGCGAAATTTACGCACAGAAAACCCCCTCTGTTTGAATTCATCCAAGCACTGAGAGCCGCCAGGGCCGCCGGGTAGTTCAGAGTCCGGCGCCCAACGCAGACCGAGCGCAGCATTGGCGCAAAAGTGAGAATGCGTGGCAATGTAAGCGCTTGCATTATTGCTGTCAACCCTTTCCGATGCGGCGCTGCCAGGCGCGCTCTCCGGTCCGACCTTCATCCTGAACGAAGACGCACGTCTTTCGGGCTGCGCTGTCGGCAGTGCGGTCGGCAGCGCGCACAGGCAGACTTTGCCGCACCGGGCCGGTGTGCCGGCCGTCATGCAGAGGGCTGCTCTTCAAGGTAGAGTAAGCGCTTACATCAGGTTCGACCTTGTGCGGCGCACGCGATCGGCGCGGCATCGAGAGCCGCGGCGCAGTGCAATCGGAGGCCTATGCGGCGACATTCCGTCTGGATGGCTGGGTTCGTCCTGGGGCTGGCGGTGCCGGCGGCATCATGGAGCGCGTCCGCCGATCCGGGCGCCTACGACGGCTACCAGCGTACGTCGCGGTACGTTGCCGGCTGGGACGGGACGCGTCTCGCGGTCGACATCTATCTGCCGACGCGCGACGGCAAGCCCGCTGCCGAACGTCTTCCGGTGCTCTTCATGCAGATGCGGATGGAATTGCGTCGCATCGCAACACGGGCCGGAGACGGCAGAGCACCCGCGCCGATCCGGCCCTTCATAGAACAGGGCTACGCGCTGGTTGCACAGGACCGCCGCGGCGAAGGTGCTTCCTTCGGCGTGCAGAAGGGCTTTGTGACGCGCGATGACGCGCGCGACGGCGCGGCGGTCATCGAGTGGGCAGGCGTGCAGCCCTGGTCCGACGGTAAGGTCGGAGCGCTGGGCTGTTCCAATCAGGGCGCCTACCAGCTGCCTGTCGTGGCGGAGCATCCCCGGCATCTGCTTGCCGTGGCGCCCGAGTGCGCCAGCCCGTTCTTCTTCGACACGATGATCTCTCCGAATGGCGTATCGGCATTCGCCAGGGGCGATGCGCCGCCCTACGCCGGCGGCTGTGACCAGGACGCTCCGATCTCAGTCGGCGAGCCCGTGGACGAGGACAAGACGGGGACGTTAGCGCGCGCGGCGGCGCAGCAGCATCGCTGCAACGCCAGGTTTCTGGGGCAGTACCAGTCGAACATGCACCGCGACACGCGCAACGTCTTCCTGGGCTACGCACCCGGCCAGGTCGACAGTGTGGTGGAACGGGCGGGGGCAGTGCGCAGTGCCGGGGTTCGCATCTATCAGATCGGCGGTTGGTTCGACGCCAGCCCCGGGGGACAGCTGCAGGCCTGGCAGCTGTTCGGCGGGCGCATCGTGATCGGGCCATGGATTCATTGCGGCAGCGATGATCCGGGCGGCGGCTTCCCGGCCGCAGCAGCCAACCACGCGGCCGACGAGCTGCGCTGGTTCAACTATGTTCTCAAGGGAATTGACGATGGAATCGGCCGGGAACGACCGGTGCGCTTCTATACGCTGCACGCGATGCCCGGCCGGGAGTGGCACGACGTGGAGACCTGGCCTCTGGTCGACCAGCAGCTCACGCCGCTCTACCTCGACGCCGGGCCGTCCGGTACCGTCGCATCGCGCAATGACGGACGGCTGGCGGCGTCTGCGCCCGAAGTGGCGGGCCAGGACGATTACCGGCCGGACTATGGCACGGCGTTGTTCGACGGTCACTACAGCGAGCTGCGGCGCTTCTGGGACGGCGACATGAACGCCACCGACCGGCGCGGCATGACTTTCACTCTGGCGCCGCTGCCCGGTGACCTGCAGGTCACCGGACATCCGCTGATGCATCTGTGGGTGAGTTCGACGGCGGGCGACGAGGACTTCTTCGCGGTCCTGGAAGATATCGACGGCGACGGCCGCTCCACCTACGTGACCGATGGCAAGATGCGCGCGTCGCGCCGGCGCCTTGCGACGCCGCCGTGGGGTGAGCTGGGCACACCCTGGCATGCGCAGCTGAGCGCCGAAGATGAACCCCTGGAGCCCGGCAGGCCCGTTGAGCTGGTTTTCGACATGACGCCGACTTCCTGGGTGTTTCGCGCCGGCCACCGTGTGCGGTTGACCGTGCTGAATGCCGGCGGCCCGCAATTTCAGGTGCCGGCAAGCTGGGACCGGAGCAAGCCGCCGACGCATACGATCTACCGCGGTCCTGACCATGCGTCGCGGCTGTTGCTGCCGCTGATCCCGGCCTCGTCACCCAGTTTCGCCGGCGTGCCTTCGCTGCGGGCCGGCACTTTGCCCGGGAGAGCCCAGCCATGAACCGACATCTGCGCCAACCCTGTGCATGGCTGCTGCTGGCGCTGGGGCTGACCCATCAGCTCCCGGCCGGGGCGTCGTCGCCATGTGCCACATGGCTCGGGAAGTCCGTGGCGGGTGCGCGGATCAGCGCTGCGGAATGGATCGAGCCCGATCCTGAGTGGCGGACGCCCGACACCCGGGCCTCGGTGCGCCAGCCGTTCTGCCGTTTATTCGCGCGGGTGGACGGCACGATTGGCTACGAACTGTGGCTGCCTGCAGCCACGCGCTGGAACGGTCGCTTCCTGGGCGCCGGAGTCGGCGGGAGCGCCGGAACCTATAACTTCGTGCAGCTCGCGCGCGGCGTGGAGCGCGGCTTCGCCACCGCCTCGACCGACGCGGGGCACCTGACGGCCGATGCGCACTGGATGCTGGATGCTGCCGCCGCGGACAACTACGCTCACCGTGCGGTACACCGGATGACGCAGACGGCCAAGGCCATCGTAGGCCGCTATTACGGACACGGTGCCGATCGTTCCTATTTTACGGGCTGCTCGGGCGGCGGGCGCGAAGCGTTGAAGGAGCTGCAGCGCTACCCTGAAGACTACGACGGCATCCTGGCCGGCGCTCCGGGACCGAACATGCCCCTGCTGTCGGTGCGGCACATGCTGACCGGACTGTGGCAACAGCAGAGCGGAATCACCATCGACGACGCGGCCTGGTCGCTGGTTCAGCAGCAGGCCATCCGCAGCTGCGATGCGATCGATGGACTGGTGGATGGCGTCGTCGAGGATCCGCGCCGCTGCCATGTGGATCTGGGCGCGCTGGGCTGCGTGCCGGGCCAGACCGACGGCTGCCTGAGTGCCGAAAGGCTCGCGCTGGTCCGTCGCATCGTCGCCCCGGTCACCGACCGCGACGGGCAGCCGCTCGATACCGGCCTGTTGCCCGGCGTGCGCAGCCGACCGGGGCCGCCACCGTCACTGGTCATGGAGCTGTTCGCGCAGGGTGTGCACCATGACCCGACATGGGATGCGCAGTCCTTCGACCCGGCCGCGGACCTGGCGGCCGCCTACCGGGAGCAGCCGGAACTGCGCGCGGACGATCCGGACGTGCGGGCTTTCGCGGATCGCGGCGGTAAACTCATGATATACCAGGGCTGGATGGACCCTTCGGTGATCGCCCAGCAGGCGCTCGATTACTATGCGCATCTGGTCGCACGTTCGGGCGGTGCGGCTAAAGCGGCACGATTCGCGCGCCTGTACATGGTGCCGGGCATGTATCACTGTGCCGGCGGTGACAGCACGGATCACTTCGGCGGCGAGTCGGGAAGCGTGGCCGACGATCCGGAACACGATGCACTCCGTGCGCTGGTGGCCTGGAGGGAGCAGGGGCGGAGCCCCGATCGCCTGATCGCGGCGAAGCTAAAGGATGGGCAGGTCATTCGCACCCGGCCGCTCTGCGCCTACCCGAAGCGCGCGGCCTACCGCGGAGCGGGCAGTGCCGATGACGCGGCCAATTTCGACTGCGTGGCGGGTGACCTGCCGTGACCGCGCCCTTCCTGTATGCGGTCGGCGATATCGCGCCGGATCGCGATGTGGCTGATGAATG
>Ga0075030_100006803_pt1 | contig 10231 bp, 12 predicted proteins | sample LitLauG_LLR_2012_FD_71393 | JGI IMG/M metagenome (GOLD analysis project Ga0075030, IMG submission 71393) | Freshwater sediment microbial communities from Pennsylvania, USA - Little Laurel Run_MetaG_LLR_2012 | ecosystem: Environmental > Aquatic > Freshwater > Creek > Sediment | place: USA...
CAAACCAGGGCATCTCGATCTTGCAGGGCTGGCACCAGGTCGCCCAGAAATTGAGCAGCACCGCCTTGCCGCGAAAATCGGCCAGTCGAACCGTTTTACCGTCTAGCGACTTCAGTTCGAACTCGGGGGCAGGCTGACCTTTGAAGTTCAACTGGACCGAGGTTCCATTCGCTCCTCTGCGGCGCGCCATGTGGAAGCCGACGAACAGGAGGAAGGCCACGACAACCGCGACGAAAAGAATGATCAGAGGATTGCGTTTTCCGCCTTGGGCGGGTACGGGCGGCAGCGGCGGCTGTTGATCCACGGACTGGCTGGCTGTTTCTTTTGGTTCGGCATCCTGCACAAGATTCTCCTGCTACAGCGCAAATCGATTCAGAAACGACAGATAGTTCGAGATCAGCGTGAACCGGCCAAAGACCAGCAATCCGCCGAGCGCGATTAGCAGCACTCCGCTGGCGATTTCGAGCGCGTGCATGTGTGAGCGGAATCGGCTATAGAACTTGAGGAAGCGCTCAATGCCCAACGAAGTCAACAGGAAGGGTACCGCCAAACCCAGCGAGTAGACACCCAGCAAAAGAATTCCCTTGAACACTGAATCCTGCGCCGCGGCGAAGCCGAGGATCACGGCCAGGATTGGCCCCACGCAAGGCGTCCAGCCAAAAGCGAAAGCAAAACCGATGACAAACGCTCCCCACGCCGTGCTCCCGCCCTTCACGCTGTGCAGGCGCGCATCCGTGTACAGAGCTTTGATCTTGAAAATTCCGGTGAGGTGGAGTCCGAACAGAATAATGACCACGCCCGCCACCTGCGCCAGGGTGGACTTGTAACGTGCCAGTATCTGCCCCACTTCGGTCGAGATCGCGCCTAGTGTGATGAATACCACGCTGAAGCCCAGGATGAAGGCTACAGAATTCAGCATCACTTTCTGAAGCAGGCGGCTCTCTTGCGACTTCAGCTCATCCACGCCTGCCCCCGAGATCAGCGACACATAGCCCGGCACCAGGGGCAACACGCACGGTGAGAGAAAGGAGATCAGCCCAGCTACAAACGCGGCGAGCGGCAGTGGAAGAGTCGACATTGTGATTATTCTACCCGTCTTTACCTGGGGAGCGCGCCGAACCGAAAAGCTCCAAATTGAATAGTTCCCGAACTACGTACGTGGCCCGCTACTTTACAGATGAATAGCGCGCCCAGATGTTACACATTTTCTTTCCGCGAGGTAAGCGCAGCGAGGTTATTTCCCACCGGTTTTGGGAGGCTTTGCCGGTTCCTCGGGCGGAGACGGCATGTGGCCTGATTCCGAGTGGTTAGCAGGCGCGGCGGCCTGAGGCGCTTCCGCCAGCGCCTTGCGGAAAAAGCCTGGCGGCAAGATCGCGGTGAGAACGGCCCGATCGCGATTTTGCTCGATCTTCAGGCTCTCGAAGAAACTCTTCACATCGGGATCGGTCCCCTGCGTCCCAACAGAGGTTTCTGCCGCGTGAAAGAGGCTCAGGAACGTGCCCACTTTCTCCGTGACCTTCTGCGCATCCTCGTCGCTGTCGGTGAACGCCTCCGCTTTCAGGTGAAGGGCGCGGAGGTAGCGCGCGGAAATCACCACTTCCGCCGGCTTCGAAAACACCATGGCCCAGCCTCCAACCGGTCCAGCAAAAGAAGGCCCTCCCGGTTCGACGCGTGCGATTACCCAGGCAAGGCTGGCGAGCGGAACGTGCTTGTAGTATTGCCGCAACAACGCAGGGCCCGCAAAAGGAGACGCCAGCTTGCGCGCGCGGTCAACTATGCCGCGAATCACGTTGGGATTTTCGTGATTTGAAATCGCGACCGAGTCGACACCCAGGATCGCGACCCGCACCGTCCGGCCTTCAAGTGGAATGCTGAAAATTTCCCGCGACTGGTAGGTCTCAACCGAACTGGAAAGCTTGCGCAAGTATGCGATCAGCTTCTCGCCCTGTATCTTGCCGACGAACACTTCCGAGAAACGGGGCGGGGCGGGTGATCCGTCTTTTTCGGGTGGAGATCCCGCGGCGGGATAGTGAACCGCGAAGGCCGCCTCATCCAGATCGCGCTCGAATTGAAAACCAGTTTCCTCGATGAAGCGCTCGTATTCCGGATCGTGCGAGACCGGCGGCAACTGGCTGACCGCGTTCGCGGCGCGAATCCATTTCAGGTTCACGTAAAAAAAGGCATCAGCGCCGGGCAGCAGCCGCGCGGGTTCGGGAGGGGCGTGCTTGCGCAACTGAACGATCAGGGAGAGGGCGGCGGCGATAATCACCACCCCCAGCAAAATGGGGAGGCTGCGTCTTATTCGCATGAAATGCGGCTAACGACGGCCATGATAGCACCTGCGACCGGGTCAGACGGCCAATTCTGGAGGCTGGCAAAGGATGGCGCTTCCAGTCCGGATGTCTACGAATCGAAAGGTGGTTGCACGTGTATTGCCGTTATGATACCTTTAAAAATTGTCCCGGACATCTTAGAGGGATCAGGGACATAGTGCGCCTGCAAGGGCACGATGTCTATTGCTGGCGTAGCTCAGTCGGTAGAGCATCTGATTTGTAATCAGAGGGTCGGGGGTTCGAATCCCTTCGCCAGCTCCAGGAAACGGTTTCCGGAAACGAAGGCAGGTTGCGGCGCGGGCGGCTGGGCAGCAGGTTTTCTAACGCACTCCATCTAGGATCTTTTTCCGAAGTGTAGTGGTTTTCGTGCGCGAGTTCGCTCGCGTCATCCTGATTCCCTTGGATTGTTGCGTAAGAGTCGTGCGTCTTCCGCGGTCCGCGAAACTCTGGCAGTAATCGGCCGGAGGCCAACTTAGTCGGAGCCGAAGGGCTCAGCGTTTCTGCACAGGTGGGTGAGTGGTTAAAGCCAACAGACTGTAAATCTGTCCCTCCTAGCGAGGTACGAAGGTTCGAATCCTTCCCTGTGCACCATGAATTGAATTGAATCGCTTGGCCATCGCGCTGGTCGTCTACGCCGTCTTGGGAGTGCTTTCCTGGACGACTCTGCCGGATGAGAAACTGCGTTTTGCAACCCTGGCGATTCTGGGGCTGTTCGCGGTGAAGAGCTGGCTGCATCGCAAGGACGTGATGCACGGCGATGACAGGGCTGAGTGAGCAAGCGGGAGTTGAGTTTGAGCCGATGTAGCTCAGTTGGTAGAGCACTCCCTTGGTAAGGGAGAGGTCACCAGTTCAATCCTGGTCATCGGCTCCAGGAAATTTACAGGAGTACGGAAGGCAGGGCGGGAGTAACTCAGTGGTAGAGTCACAGCCTTCCAAGCTGTTGGTCGCGGGTTCGATTCCCGTCTCCCGCTCCAGAGTTTGATCGCAGGGTGTCGCGGTGGGTTTCGAACAGGCTGCCATCAGGATCGAGAAGGAAAAAGAGTTCGCGCAACTGAAGGATGCGATTGCGCGCATTCTGAGCGGCGAGAGCGTCGAACAGTTCCTGCGTAGGTTGCAGAAGAAGGGTATCCGCGTTCGGGACGTGGACTTGCTTCTGGCGAGCGGAGTTATCGAGGACCTCGACGAGCCATTGGCAAAGTCGGGCAAGCCCGCGCGGCAGTGGTATCAGGAGCTTGCGGTTTCTGATCAAGCTCAGTTGCGCGAGTTTTACCTTTCGCGAATTGAGCAGGTAGAGCCCGGGCTGCGGACGAGGTTTCACAAGCTTTATCGCTACTACTGAACGAAAGAAGGAGCGAGTCACGGCACTTTTATGGCGAAAGAGAAATTTGACCGCACCAAGCCGCACGTAAACGTAGGGACGATCGGTCACATCGATCACGGCAAGACGACGTTGACGGCGGCGATCACGAAGGTCTTGCAGAAGCACAACCCGAAGATCGTGTTCCGCTCGTTCGATTCGATCGACAACGCGCCGGAAGAGAAGGCGCGCGGGATCACGATTGCGACGGCGCACGTGGAGTACGAGACCTCGAACCGGCACTACGCGCACGTCGATTGTCCGGGCCACGCCGACTACATCAAGAACATGATCACAGGCGCGGCGCAGATGGATGGCGCGATCTTGGTCGTGGCGGCGACCGACGGTCCGATGCCGCAGACGCGCGAGCACGTGCTCCTGGCTCGTCAGGTGGGCGTGCCCTACATCGTGGTGGCGCTGAACAAGTGCGACGCGGTGGACGATGCCGAGTTGCTGGACCTGGTCGAACTGGAAGTGCGCGAGTTGCTGAAGACCTATCAGTTTCCGGGCGACGACGTGCCGGTGATTCGCCTCTCGGCGCTCGGTGCGCTGAACGGGGAAGCGAAGTGGGAGAAGCAGGTGGACGCGCTGATGGAGGCGGTGGACAAGTACATTCCGCTGCCGCCGCGGGATATGGACAAGCCGTTCCTGATGCCGATCGAAGATATTTTCTCGATTCAGGGCCGGGGCACGGTGGTGACGGGACGAATCGAGCGTGGCAAGGTGAAGGTAGGCGAGGAAGTGGAGATCGTGGGCTTCCGCGACACGCGCAAGACGGTGGTCACGGGCGTGGAGATGTTCAAGAAGCAGTTGGACGAGGGCATGGCGGGTGACAATGCTGGCCTGCTCCTGCGCGGTATCGCGAAAGAGGATGTGGAGCGCGGGATGGTGCTGGCGAAGACGGGCTCGATCACGCCGCACACCACGTTCAAGGGCGAGGTGTACATCCTGACGAAGGAAGAGGGCGGGCGGCACACGCCGTTCTTCAAGGGATACCGGCCGCAGTTCTACCTGCGGACGACGGACGTGACGGGAGTAGCGGAGTTGCCGGCAGGGACGGAGATGGTGATGCCGGGGGACAACGTGCCGCTGGTGGTGGAGTTGATCACGCCGGTGGCGATGGAGAAGGGGTTGCGATTCGCCATCCGCGAAGGCGGCCACACGGTAGGCGCCGGAACCATCAGTGAGATTGTGAAGTAGCAAATATTAGAGGGTTGTGTCGGAGATCCCTCGCTGTGCTCGGGATTTCGGCACGCGGCTCAGACGCCGCATAAACGCCTCAAGTTCTTTCCTTCCGGACGGCCGGAAGGGGATAGAGAGACCAAACGTGATCGGAAAAGAAAGAATTCGCATTCGCCTCAAGGCTTACGACTATCGCATCCTGGACCAGTCCACGGGTGAGATCGTCGAGACTGCGCGGCGCACGGGAGCTCAAATCGCTGGGCCGATTCCATTGCCCACGATGAAAAACAAGTACTGCGTGCTGCGGTCGCCGCACGTCGACAAGAAGTCGCGGGAGCAGTTCGAGATCCGCACCCACAAGCGCCTGCTCGACATTCTTGAGCCGACGCAGCAGACCGTGGATGCCCTGATGAAGCTCGATCTCCCGGCGGGTGTCGACGTCGAGATCAAGGCATTCGGTAAAGAACATAAGTAGTCCTGTGGATCGCGGGCGAGGCGCCCGCGTCACAACCCCAGCCGATAGCCACGAGCCACGCTGGGAACGGAGAAGGAAATGGCAAAGGTAGCGGGAATTCTGGGAAAGAAGGTCGGGATGACACAACTCTTCGATTCGAAGGGTGACGTTCGTCCAGCTACGGTGTTGCAGGCGGGGCCGTGTGTGGTCACGCAGCACAAGAGCAATACAAAAGACGGCTACGATTCTGCCCAGATCGGACTCGTCGAGTTCGTGAAGGAATCACGCATCACCCAGCCCATGCGTGGACATTTTGCTAAGCACAATCTTCCTCCGATGAAGTTTCTGCGTGAGGTGCCAATCGAGGTTGAAGAAAAGGCTGAGGCCGACGGCGCGGTGAAAGTTGGCGAGCGCGTACTGGTCGACATTTTTGAAGGCGAAAAGTTTGTGGACCTGGTTGGTGTCAGTAAGGGCCGCGGCTTCACCGGTGTTGTGAAACGGCACCATTTCGGCGGTGGTCCCAAGTCGCACGGCTCGATGTTCCAGATCACCGGTTCGATCGGCTCTTCGGCATTTCCTTCGCGCGTGTTCAAGGGAATGCGCATGTCAGGGCACATGGGCAATGCGCGGGTAACGGTGCGGAACCTGCGGATCCTTGGCGTGGACAAAGACGAGAATTTGCTGGTGGTCGAAGGCAGCGTGCCGGGTCCGAATGGTGGCTACGTCGTGATCACCAAGGCGAAGAAGCCACCGAGAGAGCGTCGCGGATTTGCAGGCGCCGCCACGGTCGATCCGTTGAAGGCAGCCAAGCGCGCCGCGAAGAAAGGTTAGTACGGGGTACTGAGTGCGAGTACCGAGAACAAGCATATGGCAACCATTGATATTCATAATCTGAGCGGAGCCAAGGTTGGCACGTTTGATCTCTCCGACGAGATCTTCGGTGCGGTCAATGAAGACCTGCTCTGGGAAGCGGTCAAACACTACCGTGCTTCCCAACGTGCCGGCACGCACGCGACGAAAAACAAGAAGCTGGTCTCGGGTGCCGGCAAGAAGCTGTGGAAGCAGAAGGGAACCGGACGGGCACGCGTGGGATCGATCCGCTCGCCACTGTGGCGTCACGGCGGCACGGTGCACGGACCGCAACCGCGTTCTTACGACTACACTTTTCCCCGGAAAAAGCTTCTCGGCGCGTTGCGTTCTGCGCTCGCGGCCAAATTTGCCGACGGCAAGCTGATCATCGTGAATGTCTTTGATGTGAAAGAAGCGAAGACGAAACCGTTCCGCGAAGCGCTGGACGCTTTGAAGGTGGATGGGACAGCGCTGTTGGTGGAAGAGGCTACGCAGCAGAATCGCAACCTCGAGCTCAGTTCACGCAACATTGAAGGTGTCGAGTTGGTGCGGGGCAATGAGGTTCATCCCTACCATCTGTTGCGTTATGACCGCGCGATCTTTTCGCAGCCTGCCATCGAGAAACTGCAGTTGTCCTTGAAGAGCTCGGTCTCGAAGCGTCAGCATCACGCAGCGGAAGGAACGGGCGAGAAAAAGAAAGCGCGCGCTCCGCGGCGCCGGGCGCGAACTGAAAAAGCGGCGGAGGTGGCGTAATGAAGTCTGCTTACCAGATCATTCGCCGGCCAGTGATTACGGAAAAAGGCCTGGCTATCAAAGAAAACCAGAACACACTGGTATTTCAGGTGGCCAGCAAGGCGACGAAGACCGAAATCAAGGAAGCGGTGCAGAGCATTTTCAAAGTGAAAGTTCGCTCGGTGCGGACGGCGAACTATCCAGGAAAGGAACGGCGCCGCGGGAAGTTCGCGGGCTACCGTCCCGACTGGAAGAAGGCATTCGTCAGGTTGCGCGCGGGCGAGAAGATGCCGGAGTACGCGCAGAATCTTTAGTTATGAAAACCGCTCAGGGTCAATGCGCAACCAAACAGCGACAGACCTTGCAGCAGCGCGATTCGGCGACCAAACGGGCCGAATCGCTTGACATGAAATTTAGTAGTAGCCGTTAGCCGTCAGTTTTCAGTGAACGCGACGGCTAAGAGCTAAAAGCTAGTAGCTAAGAGCTGAATATGCCAATCAAGACTTACAGACCGACAACGCAGACACTGCGCTACCGGACCACGCTGGTCAATGACGACCTAACGACCAGCAAGCCGCATAAGCCGCTGCTTGAGCCCAAGCAACGCACCGGTGGCCGGCGCAATTCGGGCGATACTACCAGCCGTTTTCGTGGCGGTGGGAACAAGCGCAAGCTGCGCATTATCGATTTCAAGCGCGACAAGACCGGCATTCCTGCCACGGTGGTTTCGATCGAATATGATCCCAACCGGTCTGCGCGCATCGCTCTGCTGAGCTATGCCGACGGTGAGAAGCGCTACATCGTGCAACCGGATGGGCTGAAGGTGGGGCAGAAGATCGTCAGCGGGCCCGAGGCGGACATTCTTGTGGGCAATGCGTTGCCGCTGCGCAACATCCCGCCCGGCACCATGGTTCACAACGTCGAGTTGCGTCCCGGTAAAGGTGCGCAGATGGTACGTTCGGCCGGCGGTGCCGCGCAGCTGGTCGCCAAAGAAGGCGACTATGCGTTGGTGAAGCTGCCTTCGGGTGAGACCCGCAAGGTTCTGCAGGATTGCATGGCCACCATCGGCCAGGTGGGCAACAGCGATCACGAGAACGTCACGATTGGCAAAGCGGGGCGCGTGCGCTGGGCCGGACGCCGTCCGCATAATCGCGGCGTTTCCATGAACCCGGTCGATCACCCGCACGGTGGCGGTGAAGGCAAAACCTCGGGCGGCCGTCATCCGGTGACGCCTTGGGGTCAGCCGACGCGCGGATACAAGACGCGCAATAACAAGCGCACCGATGCGTTCATCGTCGGGCGTCGCAAGAAGAGCTAGTGACTGCAGACGAGCTGAAAGCCGGACGCCAGCAAGACGGGTGGAAGGCTGAGAGCTGAAAGCTGAGAGCTGAATTTATGGCACGTTCAACCAAGAAAGGCCCGTTTATCGACGCTTACCTTCAAACGAGGGTGGATGCGATGAATGCGCGTAATGAGAAGAAGGTGCTGCGCACGTGGTCGCGGCGCTCGACGATTATCCCGGAAATGGTGGGGCACACCATCGCGGTGCACAACGGCAAGAAGTTTATTCCGGTGTACATCACGGAAAACATGGTCGGACACAAGCTGGGCGAGTTCAGCTTCACTCGCAACTTCAAAGGGCACTCGATGAAGGCTGCGACCGAAGTTGCCGCGAAACCCGCGGGCGTGCCCGGTGGCCCGGGAGCGCCGTCGCCAGCAGCGTCGTCCGCCCCGCCGGCGCCGAAGGCATAAGGAGACGCAGGGATGGAATTTCGAGCTGAAGCCCGTTACATGCGCGTCTCGCCGCAAAAGGCGCGTTTGGTGCTGGACCTGATACGTGGCCGCAAGGCGGAAGAGGCACGCAACACGCTCGCGTTCACGAAGAAGCGAGTGGCGGCGACGGTGGCCAAGTTGCTTCAGTCCGCCCTCGACAATGCGAACTACTTGAGTTCGGAAAAAGGCATCGACGTCGATATCGACAATCTGTACGTGAAGACCGCGGTGGCGAACGATGGGCCTCGCATGAAGCGTATTCGTCCGGCGCCGATGGGCCGTGCCTATCGTTACGTCCGGCGTATAGCCCACATCGAGCTTGTGCTCGCGGAACGCCATCGCAAGAACGGTGAAGGTACGGCGACGGTGGTTGGCGAAGAGCACGTAGCGAAGGCTCCCGCGCGAACCAAGGCAAAGGCGCGGGCCAAAAAAGCGGCACCTGCAAAAAAGAAGTTTGCGGGAACGCGGAAGTAAGAGTTTTGCTCCGGAGAACTCCGGGGACTGAGAGAAACGATGGGACAAAAAGTTCATCCTTATGGTTTTCGTCTCGGCTACACCAAGCCGTGGAAGTCTCGCTGGTTTGTCGAGCGCGACTACGACAAGCTGCTGCACGAAGACGTGAAGCTGAAGAACGAGCTGAAAGAAAAGCTCAAGTCGGCCGGCGTTAGCACCATCGAGATCGAGCGCCCGGGTAACAAGTTGCGCATCATCATCAAGACGGCGCGGCCGGGCATCATCATCGGACGTAAAGGCGCTGAGATCGACAAGCTGAAGCAGGATCTGCAGAAGCGCACGTCGCGCGAGGTCTATATCGACATTCAGGAAGTGCACAAGCCTGAGCTCGATGCCCAGTTGGTATCGGAGTCGATCGCCCTGCAACTGGAAAAGCGCGTCGGATTCCGCCGTGCCATGCGCAAGGCGGTCGATTCCGCGCTGCGTTTCGGGTGTAAGGGCATTAAGGTCCGCGTGAGCGGCCGCCTGAACGGAAATGAAATCGCCCGCTCCGAGTGGTACCTGCAAGGCCGGCTTCCGCTGCACACCTTGCGTGCGGACATCGAATACGGCTTCTCGGAAGCCCGCACGACGTACGGCGTGATCGGCGTGAAGTGCTGGATTTATCGCGGAGAGATTCTTCCGGCGAAGAAACGTGAAGGACAACAGCCCGCGGCGGTGCCGTCGGGGGCATTCTAGGCGAAAACTGGAATTCGGGAACTGAGAACTCGTTATGTTGATGCCAAAGAAAGTGAAGTTCCGCAAGCAGCAGCGCGGCCGCATGACCGGGAAAGCCTGGCGCGGTTCCGAGCTGGCTTTCGGAGAATATGGGCTGAAGGTGCTGGAGCCGGGCTGGATCACCGACCGTCAGATTGAGGCCAGCCGTGTCGCCATGACTCGGTTTGTAAAGCGTGGCGGCAAAATCTGGATTCGACTCTTTCCGGACAAGCCCGTTACCAAGAAGCCTGCAGAAACCCGTATGGGTAAAGGCAAGGGCGCACCCGATCATTGGGTCGCGGTGGTTCGCCCCGGGAAAATTCTGTTTGAGATGGAAGGCGT
>Ga0075030_100006805_pt1 | contig 10230 bp, 4 predicted proteins | sample LitLauG_LLR_2012_FD_71393 | JGI IMG/M metagenome (GOLD analysis project Ga0075030, IMG submission 71393) | Freshwater sediment microbial communities from Pennsylvania, USA - Little Laurel Run_MetaG_LLR_2012 | ecosystem: Environmental > Aquatic > Freshwater > Creek > Sediment | place: USA...
GTGCTGGGCGTGAGCCGCACGGTCACGGAAACGGAACTGAAGTCCGCCTACCGCAAGCTTGCCCTGCAATATCATCCTGACCGCAATCCCAATAATCCGGATGCGGAAGAGAAGTTCAAGGAAGTCAGCGAGGCCTATGCGGTTCTCGCTGACTCCGATAAGCGATCTGTCTACGACCGATTCGGTCACGCCGGGCTGGGTGGCGCCGCTTCGCAAGGCGCGGGTTTTGATCCCACGGTATTCCAGGATTTCAGCGACATCTTCGGCGAGTTTTTTGGCTTCGGCGACATGTTCGGCGGTAGCGGACGCCGCCGTAGCCGCGTACAGCGCGGTGCGGATCTGCGCGAGGATCTGACGCTTGAGTTCGAAGAAGCGTACTTCGGCACCGAGTCCAAGGTAACGGTGCGCCGTCACGAAGCCTGCGAGGAATGCCGCGGCTCTGGGTCTGCTCCTGGCAAAGGTCCCACAACCTGCCGCTCCTGCAACGGTCGCGGCCAGGTTCGTTACCAGCAGGGTTTCTTCAGCATCGCTCGAACCTGTCCGACCTGCCAGGGGACAGGCAACGTGATTACCGATCCTTGCCCGAAGTGCAAAGGAGACGGCCGCCTCCTCCGGCAGCGCACCGTCGACGCAAAAATTCCGGCGGGCGTAGAAGATGGTACTCGTATTCGCTTCAGTGGCGGAGGTGAAGTCGGCCAGTTCGGTGGGCCTGCCGGCGATTTGTATGTGGTCCTTCACGTTACAGAACATCCCTTCTTCGCGAGGGAAGGGAATGATCTGCATTGCGTCGTGCCCATCTCGGTCGCCCAGGCGGCGATGGGAGCCGAAATCCGTGTCCCCACCATGGAAGGCGAGCACAACCTCAAAATTCCCGAGGGTACGCAACCCGGTACGACATTCCGTATCCGCAATCGAGGCGTCCCGGTGCTCAATGGTCATGGCCGCGGAGATCTCTATGTTGAGGCCCGGGTCCAGATTCCGGCCAAGCTCAGCAAGCGCCAAAAGGAACTGCTCCAGGAACTCGACGCGCTCTCAAAAGTCGACAACCAGCCGTTATTGCGCTCGCTGCTCGGCAAGATGAAAGACATCTTCCAATAGCGGCGAGTTGCGCGTTCCTGAGAGTTCTGCATGCGACTCGCTCTACGCGCGAGAACCGGACGCAAGCCGCGAAGCGGCGATAGAATGCAGCCCACGGCGCAAGCCGTGGGGAAGCGCGCCTCAAAGCATCAAGCCCCAGGGGGCGAAAGAAGCACCCCTTTATGGAATGACCCGCCGCCGATGGATCGCCGACGAAGTCTCGGGTAACCGCGCCGCGCTGGTCGGAGACCACGCCACTCATCTCGTCCGCGTCCTCCGCGCCCGCGTTGGACAGGAATTCGACATCGTTGCCAACGCAGTCATCCGCCGCGGTACCGTCGCTTCGATCGCCGATGGCCGCGTAGAGTTCGATCTCAGGGAAGAAATCCCGGCACAACCCCCCTCTGTCCAACTCTCCATACTCTTGGCGATCTTCAAGTTCGACCGCATGGAGTGGGCGATCGAAAAATGCACGGAACTCGGCGTGGCACGGATCGTTCCCCTGATCGCACGGCGTACGGACGCACATCTCGCCTCTGCGTCCGGTAAGCGGGTCGAGCGCTGGCGCAGAATCGCTGTCCAGGCCGCAGAGCAATCACGCCGCGTCACCCCTCCAGAGGTTTCCGATCCCATAAAGCTCCACGATGCGCTTGGCATTGCCGGGAAGTTGAAGATCGTCTTGTCTGAAACCGAGGAGCAGATTCAATTGCGCGACGTCCGTCCGGCGGCCGGCGAAAAAGATGTTCTACTCGCCATCGGCCCCGAAGGTGGCTGGACGCAGGACGAACTGGATCTCTTCCAAAAGGAAAGCTGGCTCTCGGCCTCGCTCGGACCCACGATTCTCCGCGCCGAAACGGCTGCCATCGCGGCGACGGCAATCACCATCGCGTCCTTGAGCGCATAGAATCGCTCCTGTGAACAAAGGCCACGCGATTGTGTCGGGGCGGACGCCTCGTCCGCTCCACGAGTGCGAAATCTCGGAACGAGTACTCGATGTGCTGATGAGACTTAGTTCCGCACAGCCTTCCTCATCCCGCCAGGTGATATGCTGAGCCAAAATGCCGCCCCCGAAGTCCCACTCCCGTCCCTCGGCCTTCATCCCTGACGATCGTCAATCCGAAGCGATCGAACACATCGACGGGCCGATGCTGGTTGTGGCCGGCGCCGGCACCGGCAAGACTTCCGTCCTGACTCACCGCATCGAGCGCCTGGTAAGAGAAGGCCACGCCCGCGCCGACGAGATTCTTGCACTGACCTATACGGTCAACGCTGCAACGGAAATGAAGGAGCGTGTCAGCAGGTTGCTCGGGGGCGAGACCGTCCAGGCACTCACATTTCACGACTATTGCCTGAAACTTCTCCAGCGCGTAGGAAAAGATTTCGGTGTGCTCGACGAGAAGGATCTGTGGATTTACCTGCGCCGCCGCATCCGCGACCTTCACCTCGAGCATTACATCCGCGCCGCCAACATCGGCCAGTTCCTCAATGACCTGCTGGATTTCGTCAGTCGCTGTCACGACGAGCTCGTGACCCCCGAGAAATATGCGGAGTACGTAGCGCGGCTTGAACGCCGTGAGGTCCCGATTCCCCGGGTCGCGAAATCGAAGACGGTGCTCGATGACGAAGAAATCCTGGGTCGCTGCCGCGAAATTGCGCGGGTCTTCTCCACTCTTGAGCGATGGCTCGCTGAAGAAAACCTCGGTACCTTCAGCCACATGATCACCCGGGCGCATACCTTGCTCGAGAGCGATGACTCAGTGCTGGCTGCAGCCCGTCAGGGCGCCCGTTTTATTCTGGCCGATGAATTTCAGGACGCCAACCTCGCGCAGATCAAAATCCTCGCCCGCATGACAGGCGCAGAAGGGAATCTGTTCGCCGTTGGCGACCCGGACCAGTCCATCTACCGTTTCCGCGGCGCATCCAGCGAGGCCTTCGAACTGTTTTACCGGAATTTTCCTGCTGCCCGGCGCGTAGTCCTCGAAAAGAACAGGCGTTCGACGACTCCGATTCTGCGAACCGCCTTCGCGGTGATCAATGAGAATCCGCCCGTATTCGCCAAGCCTCGCGGCGGCGCTTTCGCGTACCAGCGTGCACCCTTGCAATCTGCCCGTGATGAGGAAACAGAAAAATCAAGATTGCGGCCAACGCACTCTCCCGTCACGGCCGTCGTTCTCAAGGACCGAAGCACGGAAGGTCCCGATCTGGTCGCCTTTCTGCAGGAGGCGCAGCGCAAGCACCGATGCAAGTGGTCTGACTTCGGTGTTCTGTACCGCTCGCACTCCCACCGGGACGACCTCGTGCAGGAGCTCGCCGAAGCCGGCATTCCATTCGTCATCGAGAGCATGGATATCTCCGATACTCCCGAGGCTCGCGACCTCTTTGCCTGCGTGAACGTGATCGTTTCCAGTGGGGACGATGTCAGCCTGATGCGGGTCGCGGGCCTGCCGTGCTTCAAGATCAATCCCGAGCAGTTGCGGCAGTTCCTGCGCGCAATCGCGCGCGACAATCGCGAAGCGCAGGTGGTCCCACTGTTTACCGCGCTCGATCGGGTGGAGGGCGGAGCTGAAGTAGTGGCCTGTGTCCGCCGCGTGCGTGATGCAATACGCACTCGCGGTGTCAAAGGTCGCGCCGCACTCGACATCGTTGTTCGCGAGTTTGCCCTCGACGATTCCTCTCCGATTCTTCGAGCGGCTTTGCAGTTCGTACAGGTTTGGGAGAGCAAGAGCATCAACAAGACAGCAGATCTCGAAGAATTCGTCGATTATCTGGCTTACTTTCGTGAAGCCAATGGCGTAATTCCGCTGCCATCGGATCAGAATGAGAACGCGGTTCGCCTGATGACCGTCCACGGCGCGAAGGGACTTGAATTCCCCCATGTTTTCATTCTGCGTGCTCTTTCGCCCTCCTTTCCATCTTCGTACAAAGAAACGCTGGTGGCGTTTCCTCAGGAACTGCGCGATCCCGACTCTTTAACGGGCACAGACGACAAAACCCTCCACGAGCAGGAAGAACGTCGCCTGTTTTACGTAGCGATGACCCGCGCCCGGGATTCGCTCCGCATCTACGCACGCGAGGGAACTGGCAAGAACGATAAAACTCCTCCCGGCTACCTTCGCGAGCTGATTAAGGACAAGACGATCGCCCCGTGGTTCCGTGCGATTCCTGCAGGGGGCGCGCAGGCGACGCTCGATATTGCCGCCACGGCCTCCCCGCTGTACCCCGAAGAATCGCAAACCAGTCGTTGGTTCGATCTGCCGGTGCTGCCTGGGTTGCACAAGCGCCTCAGCGCATCGGCTGTCGAAACCTATCAGCGCTGTGGACTGCAGTTCAAGGTGGAGCGCGATTGGCGTATCGCTGCCCGGCCAGCCGCTGCCATGCAGTTCGGCGCCGCTGTTCATCGCGTGCTGAAGACGTACTTCGACTCCATTCGCCTCGGGCGTCCGAAGAGCGACGAGGAGATTATCGAATTGTTCCGCGTTGATCTGGCCGGCACCAGAATTCAGGAAGCCTATCAGCATGAACTTTACGAGAAGCAGGGCATCCTGCAGTTACAGGACTTCCTGTCGCAGGCACGTTCCATCCCTTCTTCTCAGATCCTGCATACCGAAGAATCGTTCGAGATCAAGATCGGAGAGGTCATTGTGGTCGGACGCATCGACCGGATCGATCAGCGTCCGGATGGAACCGTTGCCATCGTTGACTACAAGACCGGTAAAGCCAAAGACCAGGAAGATGCCGACGAGAGTCTGCAGTTGTCGCTCTACGCCATCGCCGCGCAGGAGAAATGGGGATACAAAGTCGGCGCGCTTGTCTTCCACAACCTACAGGAAAATGTTCCGGTGAGCACCGTGCGCTTCGATTCTGATCTGATTGCCGCGCGCCGTTGCGTAGAACAAGCGGCCAAGGGAATCGCGGAAGGAATTTTCGATGCAAAGCCCGGCCAGCACTGCCTCTTCTGCGCCTATCGCAGCCTGTGCCCCGAAAAGGAAAAGCGCATTCCCCGCCTCTCTACCGCGAAAGCCTGATCGTTTCTCCACTTCCGACGCATCATCGGGTCCAACCTTGAAACTCTGAAATCTTTAAAATGTGAAACCTGTAACACAAAAAACTTAGGGGACGCATTTCGCGTCCCCTGTTTTACTTCGTACTCAACTTGCTTAGTGCTTCTTTTTCTTCTTTGCCTTTTTCTTGGTTGCCATTGTTCCTATTCTCCCTTCCATTCTTCATGGAAACGTGCAGTGGTCTTTTACTGCAACTAGTTGATGTATAGAGTTAATGAAAAATGAAGTCAAGAAAAAAATGATCATCGATTCGCGTAAGTCGCGACACCAAAGTCACGACGAGAGAATTTCTTCGACGAATGTCAACTACTTGTTTGCCCTCGTCATGCATGCAACGCCTGCTTGTGATTCTGTGTCATCCGAAAAATCGACGACGATTTCGATCTCACAATCAAGAACCTATTCTTGGGTGCCGGTGCGAGGCGTCGTGGACGCTCTCATCCATTGAAGCCACCCTCCTCCTCCGCTCATCTATAATGTGTAAGCGAAAACTTCGCGAGGAGCCTGATTTATGGCCTCTTTGGACGACGTCGTCATCATCTCCGGTTGTCGTACTGCTGTTGGGAAATTTCAGGGAAACCTTTCTGATTTCACCGCGCCGCAACTTGGCGCCATCGCCGTGCGCGAGGCCGTCAAGCGCGCAGGCATCGATCCCGCGCAAGTCGACGAATGCATCATGGGCAATGTCGTCTCCGCCGGACTCGGTCAGAATCCTGCGCGACAGGCTGCCATCTTCGGCGGACTCACTCCCGCGACAGGTGCCATGACAATCAACAAGGTGTGCGGCTCAGGATTGAAATCTGTCGCGCTCGCAGCGCAAGCGGTGCAGACCGGCAACAGTTCCATCGTCGTCGCCGGCGGCATGGAATCGATGACGAACGCACCTTATCTTCTTCCGCAAGCACGCAAAGGATACCGTCTCGGCAACGCGCAAGTGATCGACTCGATGGTGCACGACGGACTCTGGGATATTTACAACGACTACCACATGGGCATCACCGGTGAGAACGTTGCGGAGAAGTACGGCATCACCCGCGAAGAGCAGGACGAGTTCGCAGTCAACTCCCATTGCAAAGCGATCTCCGCAATCAAGGAGTGCCGGTTCAAGTCGCAGATCGTTCCCGTAGAAATTCCCGCGAAGAAAAAGGGTGCCCCGCCGACGATCTTCGACAAGGACGAATCTCCGCGCGAAGAGACGACGATCGAAGTTCTCCGCGCGCTGAAACCTGCGTTCAAAAAAGATGGAACGGTGACTGCCGGGAACGCTCCAGGAGTGAACGACGGAGCCGCCGCCGTGGTGGTCACAAGTGCAAAGCGTGCGGCAGAACTCGGAGCCAAGCCGATGGCCCGCATCATCGCGCAAGCCACCAGTGGCGTCGAACCGAAGTGGGTCATGATGGCCCCCGTCGGCGCGGTGCAGAAGATTTGGGAGAAAACCGGCTGGAAGAATGAAGACGTCGACCTCTACGAACTGAACGAAGCTTTCGCGGTCCAGGCGCTGGGAGTCATGCGCGAACTGAAACTGAACCCCGACATCGTGAACGTAAACGGAGGCGCAGTTGCGATCGGCCATCCCATCGGTGCCAGCGGCGCACGCGTCCTCGTCACGCTGATCTACGAAATGATTCGCCGAGACGTTCACCGCGGCATCGCCGCCCTCTGCCTCGGCGGAGGCAACGCTGTGGCGATGGCGGTCGAACGCTAGCCGGCCGCCGTCCACTTGTCGCGAAACACCTGACCTCAGTACGCCGTTCCCTTGCAGCGAAGATCAGATCGTCGCCACCGGCAGCGTTACCGTAAACACCGCTCCGCCGTCCGGAGAATTCGCCGCCTCAACGCTGCCGTTATGTTCCTTCATCACCGACTTGCAGATACTCAGCCCGAGTCCCGTTCCTCGCCCCGGCCGCTTCGTGGTGTAGAACGGATCGAAAATGCTCGGCATATTTTCCTTTGGAATTCCGGGCCCGTCGTCGTGGAACTTTACCCAGACCGTCCCCTCACCTTTCCCGATGCGAATACGCAAGGTTCCCTTGTCCCGTGCCTCGCGTATGGCCTGTTCCGCGTTCACAATCAGGCTCAGAAACACCTGCATCAGTTGGTGCGGATCTCCCAGAGCGTACGGCATGCCCGGTTCTTTAAGAAAATCGATTGTGACGTTGTTCTTGCGCAAAGAATACGCATGCAGATTGAGCGTGCGCTCGACAACTTCCGCCAGATTGATCCGGCTCTTTCCCGGCGCCGGAGGCCGCGAGAAATAGGTAAGATTCTGCACGATCTCGGCTGCGCGTCGCGTTTGCTGCTGCAGCATGCCCAGATGTTTCCGCGCCGTTTCGTTCGTCTCGGTATCCTGCAGCAATTCGCTCACGCCGAGGATGCTGGTCAGCGGATTGTTCAACTCGTGGGCCACGCCGCCGATCATCGCGCCCATAGCCGAGAGCCGTTCACTTTCCACGATTTGCTGTTCCAACTTCCGTTCGATCGTGATGTCGCGCAACGAGATGATGATCCCGCTGACTTTTCCTTCCGCGTCGACCAATTGACTGCCTGAGGCGCGCATGGTTCGGCCGCTTCCGTCGCGGTGCCGTGTCGCATACTCCGCCGAACCGAAAGCCTGATCTCCCGACACCAGCGTGCGGTACAGTGAAACCAGGTCAGGGGCGTGATCCTCTAGTTCCGATATCTTTTTCCCCAACATCTCATCCGGCCGGTAGCCGAGCAGGGCCTTTGATCGCGAACTCACGAACGTGTATCGCTCTTCGCGGTCGACTACCAGAATCAGATCGGGGAAACTCTCCAGCAATCGACTGCGGAACTCCTCCTGCTGCGCCAGTTGCCGCTCCATGTTCCGCTTCTCGGTGATATCCACCAGCGTGCCCTGGTAGCGGATGATCTTGCCGGACGAATCCCAGACCGCCCGCGATGAATCAAGAAATACAGCTGGCTGACCATCTTTGCGCCGGAGTTTAACCTCGCGCGTGCGCATGCCTCCACGATCATCCACCGCCCGTCCCAAAACCGGCTGCCCACCGTCGTAGCACAATGCCGCTGGTTCCACCGCGAGCAGATCCTTCTTCTCCATGTACCCGAGCATGCTTACCAGTGCCGGATTTGCATCCAGTAACTGGCCTTCCGGTGAACTGAAGTAGACGCCCTCCTGCAGGGTCTCGAACAACTCCGTAAAGCGCAGCTCCTTCTCGCGCTGCTCGGTGACGTCGCGCCCCAGGACGCTGGCTCCGACCACCTCGTCGCCCTTCACAATCGCATTCAGCGCACACTCGAAATAGAGTGGCCGCGATTGATTCTTGAATCGAACGCGGACGGTTCCGGCCCAGCGCTTTTTGTCGAGAAAACGCCCCAGGCCGCGTTCCAGATCTTCGCGCGCCGGTTCCTCGATCAGGTCGTAGGCCTTCTGGCCGATCAATTGCGAGTAGTTCAGTCCGGTCAACTCGGTCATCCGCCGATTCACGGTCCGCAGGGTACCGTCCAGCGATACCGCGCATGCGGGGTCGTCCATGGAATCGATCAATTCCTTGAAGTTGCGCTGCGAGCGCATGATGACCTGGCTGAGCTGATCGAGTTGTTCCTCAGACGGTGCTGCGCCCACGTGCTCCTGCAGGCCGCGCAGCAGACCCTTGAGCTCGGTTACCTCCTGCCGCCGCCCATACGCATATATAGCGAACAGAATCGATAGTCCCAGCACTCCTACTGGAATGGCTCGCAACGAAAAGGGAATGTTCTCCAGTCGCTCCCACAGCAATACGGCAAGAGCAAACGCCAGGAAGATCATGAACCAGAGCGCCCACCGCCAAAGTTGGGACTCTTCTTGTTCGAGATTTCCAGTGGGCCGCGAAGGGCGTGGTGGGCTGCCGGGGTCCGTACTCATAGGGGTCGAGATTCTTGCTTTGAAAATCCATCCTAACTTGAGTGGCATCCAGCCACAACCGGATTTGTAGGAGATCGCGCTGCCAGAGGACCATTGACCTTCAGGAAGCCCAGGAAAGTTCTTCGACAGGTCAAAAAGGGTTTTCCACAGCCTTATCTAGTGACATCCGTCACAGCCAGAACTCGCAGGGAATCCATATCGTTAGTGTCCGACTCGTGGGGACACTTGTTCCCCTCGTAGGTCCGCAAGGGCCCCAGCGGATCGCCGGAACTCAGTACCCATGCTCTACAAGACGCTCAGTGCGGCAGTCTATGGCATCGACGCCAACATTATTCAGGTGGAAGTCGACTGCTCTGGAATCAAGTGTGACCAGGATCATTTTCATACCGTAGGTTTGCCCGACGCCGCGGTCCGCGAAAGCCGGGATCGCGTCCGCGCCGCCCTCAAGAATTGCGGTTATGACATTCCGCCGACCCAGATCACTATCAATCTGGCCCCCGCTGACATTAAGAAAGAGGGCTCCGGATTCGACCTGCCCATGGCTCTCGGCATCGTCGGCGCATACGGCGGACTTACCAGGAAAGAGATTTCCGACTGCCTGTTCGTGGGTGAACTCTCGCTCGATGGCGGAGTCCGTAGTGTCCGCGGCGCGCTGCCGATCGCCGTCGAAGCGCGTGGCAGGAAAATCTCTCGCATGGTCGTGCCCGAAGCCAACGCCAAGGAAGCAGCCATGGTGGGCGGCGTCGAGGTCTATCCCGTGCGTTCTCTGCTCGACGTGATCCACTTCGTGAATACGGGTAACGGAATTGCCCCGATCAAAGCAGATAGCGACTCACTGCTGCGCGAGTCCCAGCAGTTCTTCGTCGACTTCAAAGACGTCCGCGGTCAGCAGACCGCCAAGCGCGCCATCGAGATTGCCTGCGCCGGTGGCCACAATATTCTGATGATCGGACCACCCGGATCCGGCAAGACCATGCTGGCCAAGCGCATGCCCACCATCCTGCCGCCATTCACTTTCGAAGAGGCCCTGGAGACAACAAAGATTCACTCCGTCGCGGGAGTCCTCGATTCCGGCACGGGCCTGGTCGGAACTCGCCCCTACCGGTCGCCGCACCACACCATCTCCGACGCCGGCCTGATCGGCGGCGGCGTGATTCCCCGGCCCGGCGAAGTTTCGCTGGCTCACAATGGATTGCTTTTTCTGGACGA
>Ga0075030_100006806_pt1 | contig 10230 bp, 9 predicted proteins | sample LitLauG_LLR_2012_FD_71393 | JGI IMG/M metagenome (GOLD analysis project Ga0075030, IMG submission 71393) | Freshwater sediment microbial communities from Pennsylvania, USA - Little Laurel Run_MetaG_LLR_2012 | ecosystem: Environmental > Aquatic > Freshwater > Creek > Sediment | place: USA...
CGACATCGGCCAGGCGGTGCCGCTGCTCACGCACATCTATCCCAACGGGTCGGCCGACGTGAACCACTTCCAGGCAGCCGGCGGGGTCGCCTTCGTGATCCGCGAACTCACCGCGGCCGGATTGATGCATGCGGACGTCGCGACCATGGCGCCCGGGCACCGTGGCATGGCGGCGTATGCGCAGGAGCCGCAGCTGCGCGACGGCGTGCTCGACTACTCCCCGGCCGTTGCCGCCAGCGGCGACGAGGGCGTGGTGCGCACTGTGGCGCGGCCCTTCGAGGCACACGGCGGACTGCGGCTGCTGACGGGCAACCTGGGGCGCTCCTTGATCAAGGTGTCGGCCGTCAAACCCGAATACCGGCGCATCGAGGCGCCGGCCGTGGTGGTTGACGACCCCAAGGAACTCAACGTGCTGTACAAGGCCGGCAAGCTGCCGGCGGATTTTGTTGCCGTGGTGCGATTCCAGGGCCCGCGTGCCAACGGCATGCCCGAGATGCACAGCCTGGCGCCGCTGCTGGGCATGCTGCAGGGCAAGGGCGGCAAAGTGGCGCTGGTGACCGACGGCCGGCTTTCAGGCGCATCGGGCAAGTTTCCTGCGGCCATCCACGTGACCCCGGAGGCCCTTGACGGTGGCCCGCTGGCACGCGTGCAAAGCGGCGACCTGGTGTTGCTCGATGGTGAAGCGGGGCTGCTGGAAGTGCGCGTGCCGGCGGCACAGTTCGCAGCGCGCCCGGTGGTCCGGCGTGCGGCGCCCGGGCCGCTGGACCTGGGGCGCAGCCTCTTCGCCGGCAATCGCGCCGCGGTGGGCAGCGCCGAGGACGGCGCGACTTCGATTTCCTGCAGCCCGTGATGGCGGCAGGGACGCGCGCCCGACACGCAGCTGATTCGCACCTCACCGAGCACCGCACGCCACACCGTACGCCCTATCTGACGCGACGCCACCCAACTGCAATCCTTCCAGGAATCCTGCCACCATGAGCACTCCACCAGCAACCGGCACGGCGCGCCAGCAGGCAACGCGCGCACTTCTGCGCAAGGCGGGCATCATGCCCGTGGTAACGATCGAATCCATCCCCCAGGCCGTGGCCGTGGCCGGCGCGCTGGCGCGCGGCGGCCTGCAGGCGATAGAAGTGACGCTGCGCACGGCAGTGGCCATGGAGGCGCTGGGCGTCCTCAAGCGCGAAGTGCCCGATATGCTGCTGGGTGCCGGCACCGTCATCACGCCGGAGCAGGCGCGCGCGGCCGTGGACAAAGGGGCCGATTTTCTCGTCACGCCCGGCACGCCGCCGACGCTGGCTGCGGCACTGTCACGCCTGTCGCTGCCGGTCGTCCCCGGCGCAGCCACCGCCAGCGAAATCATCGCGCTGATGCACCTGGGCTTCGATGCGATCAAGCTCTTCCCCGCCCAGGCGGTGGGTGGCCTTGTCATGATCAAGTCCCTGGCGGGGCCGTTCCCCAATCTGGCGATCTGCCCCACCGGCGGCATCACCGAGGCCAACGCGCTCGAGTTCCTGCGCCAGCCCAATGTGCCGTGCGTCGGCGGGTCGTGGATGGTTGCCGCGGAATGGGTGAACGCCGGCCGCTACGGTGAAGTCGAAGCCAGCGCGCGGCGGGCAAGCGAGATCATTGCCGCCGCGGCGTCCGGCGCGAGCTAAAGCCCGAACGGCAAATTTCGGATCCACATCCGTCCCGATTGACGGCGGCCGCCGTTGGGCCGCCCGCAGGTTCCGCTCAGCACTCGACGATGTTCACGGCCAGGCCGCCGCGGGCAGTTTCCTTGTATTTGGTCATCATGTCGGCGCCGGTCTCCCGCATGGTCTTGATGACCTTGTCGAGGCTCACATGATGGGTGCCGTCGCCGCGCAGCGCCATGCGCGCGGCGTTGATGGCCTTGACCGAGGCGATGGCGTTGCGCTCGATGCACGGGATCTGCACCAAGCCCCCCACGGGATCGCAGGTCAGGCCCAGGTGATGCTCCATGCCGATCTCGGCCGCGTTCTCCACTTGCTCCGGCGTGCCGCCCATCACCGCGCAAAGGGCAGCGGCAGCCATGGAGCAGGCCACCCCCACTTCACCCTGGCAGCCGACTTCCGCGCCGCTGATCGAGGCGTTCTCCTTGTAGAGAAAGCCGATCGCAGCGGCGGTCAGCAGGAAGTCGACGATGCCGTCGTCGCCGGCGCCGGGCACGAACTTCACGTAGTAGTGAAGCACGGCGGGGATGATGCCGGCGGCCCCGTTGGTCGGTGCGGTTACCACCCGGCCGCCAGCGGCGTTTTCTTCGTTTACGGCCAGCGCATAGAGATTGACCCAGTCCATCACCAGCAGGGGGTCCTGCGCCTCGGTGCCGGTCACGCGCTCCAGGGCGTGCAGGAATCCGGCTGCACGGCGCTTGACCTGGAAGCCGCCGGGCAGCGTGCCTTCCGTATGGCAGCCGCGGTCGATGCAGGCGCGCATCACCGACCAGATGTGCAGCAGCCGGCTGCGCGTCTCGTCGTCGCTGCGCCAATACCGTTCATTGCGGCGGACGATCTCGGCGATGCTGCAGCGGTGCTCGGTGGCAAGCGCAAGCAGTTCGGCGCCGCTGTGAAAAGGCAAGGGCAGGACGGCCGCGTCCGGCGCCACCGCCTTCTGGCGCGCACCGTCATGGGCCACCTCGTCGCTCACGACAAAGCCCCCGCCCACCGAGTAGTAGGTACGCTCGGCAAGCGCGCCGCCATCGGTGCCGTACGCCGTGAAGCGCAGGCCGTTGGCATGAAAGGGCAGCGTTTCGCGCGCATAGAAAAGCAGGTCGGTCTTCTCGGTGAAGCCGATGGTCCGTTCGCCCAGCAGCGCCAGTTGCCCGGCAGCCCGGATGCCGGCCAGCAGCGGGGCTATGGCATCGACGTCGACCGTATCGGGCTCGTGTCCTGACAGGCCCAGCAGGACCGCCTTGTCGCTGCCATGGCCCTTGCCGGTGGCGCCCAGCGACCCGTACAGCTGCGCGCGCACGCGCGCCGTGGCGGCGAGCAGTCCGCCGTGTCGCAACGCCAGCGCAAACATGCGTGCGGCGCGCATGGGTCCCACGGTGTGCGACGACGAGGGTCCGATGCCGATCTTGAACAGGTCAAATACGCTTACGGCCACGTCACGCTCCTTTTGCCCATCGCCGTACGGGCCGCTGCCGCTCCGCGGACGCGGCTGGCGCCCGGAAGTTTTCGCGGGGATGCGCCGCCCGCGGCCAGCGCCGCCAACCGGCGTGGCCGGCACGCACGGGCAGCCCGGTTCGGACGGTGGAGCATAGCGCCGGCCGCCGGACGGGCGCATTCTTGGGGTGCTGGCGATGGAACGCCCTGCCCGGACACCCATCGAATGCGTAAGATCCTGCACGGGCTTTCCGTGGCATGCGTTCCGGCCCGATCGGCAGGGCCCCATGGCGGAGGAATTGGATGGACGAAGCGCGCAGCACCCTCAAGCGGTCGCTCCTGCTGGCCGGCGCCGCCATTGCGGCGGGCGCCGGCATCTTCGGTGCCTACTACTGGTACGCCCATCGCGCGCCGGAAGCGCCCGTTGCAGTTGCGCCGCCGCCACCGGCGGCGGAACAATCGCAGGCCAGCAGCGCGCCCGAGCATCCCATCGACGACCGCGACGCCGATCACGCCACGCCGCTCGATCAAAGCGATGCGGTCTTCCTCGACGCGCTCTCGCACGTGAGTGGCTGGAATCCGGAAATCCTTCGGCTGCTGCTCCCCGGCAATCTCATCCGCCACATCGTGGCAACGGTCGATGCCCTGCCGCGCGACAAGCTGCCCATCGCCGCCCTGCCCACGCGGCCGGTGCCCGGAAGCCTTCGCGTAAACGCCCAGGGCAACGGCAGTGCCATCGCGGCCGCCAACGGTCACCGCTACGAGCCGCTGGTCAACGCCCTGAACGCCCTTGACATGGCCGCGCTTGCCGGCGTCTACCGGCGCTTCTATCCGCTGTTTCAGCAGGCCTATCGGGAACTGGGCTATCCGAAGGGCAACTTCAACGACCGCCTCGTCGAGGCGATCGACGACCTGCTCGAGGCGCCCGATCCGAAGGGGGCAATCGAGGTGGTGGCGCCGGGCGTCATGTACCACTACGTCGACGCCGACCTCGAATCGCTGCCGGCCGGCCAGAAGATCCTCGTCCGAATGGGCGAGGCCAACGAAAAGGCGGTGAAGCAGAAGCTCACCGAATTGCGCAAGGCCGTGGCCCCTTCGTAGCGGCCGCGGCCCGCACCGACCATCCTGCAAAGGTGATACATCATGAGCACGCCATCCGGTACACGCCCGCCATTGCCGCCCTTCACCGCCGAATCGGCCGCGCAGAAGGTGCGGCTTGCCGAGGACGGCTGGAACAGCCGCGACCCCGATCGCGTGGCGCAGGCCTACACGCCCGACAGCCAGTGGCGCAATCGCGCCGAATTCCTCGTCGGCCGCGACGCCATCCGCGCATTCCTGCAGCGCAAATGGGAGCGCGAAATCGAATACCGCCTCGTCAAGGAGTTGTGGGCGCACTCCGGCAACCGCATTGCCGTGCGCTTCGCATACGAGTGGCACGACGACTCCGGACAGTGGTTTCGCTCCTACGGCAATGAAAACTGGGAGTTCGACGACGACGGCCTCATGCGCCGCCGCATAGCCAGCATCAATGACCTGACCATCGCCGCCGCGCAGCGCAAGTTCCACTGGCCGCAGGGGCGCCGACCGGACGATCACCCGTCGCTTTCGGCCCTGGGCCTGTAGATGCCGTTGGACGGCAGCGCATCCGACACCCTGCTGACGCGATGAGCGCGCTGCCGGCTGCCGCGTGGCCGCTGCCGGCCGGCGTCCCGCATTGGGTTCGGCGCATCCTGATCGGCCGCGCGCTGCGGGCACTGGCCGACGGCTACGTCGCGGTGCTGCTGCCGGCCTACCTGATCGCGCTGGGTTTGCCGCTTTTCGACGTGGGCCTACTCAGCACGGCAACGCTGGCCGGATCGGCTGCGGCAACGCTGGGCATCGGTGCATACGCGCACCGGGTGGGCCGGCGGCGCCTTTTGCTGGGGGCAGCCCTGCTCATGGCCGCCACGGGCGCGGGATTTGCCGGCTTTGCGTCGTTCTGGCCGCTGGCGCTGGTGGCCTTCGCCGGTACGCTCAATCCGAGCTCGGGCGATGTGAGCATCTTCTTGCCCATCGAGCAGGCCGAACTGGCCGGCGCGGCGGCCGGTGGCGAGGCGCGCACTGCACTGTTCGCCCGCTACGCGCTGGCCGGATCGCTGTTCGGCGCGCTGGGCGCCTTGTGCGCGGCAATTCCCGCCTGGCTGGTGGCGCACCTGGGGGTATCGCTGCTCGATGCGCTGCGCGCAATGTTCCTCGGCTACGGCGCCATCGGCGTGGCCATTTGGCTGCTGTACCACGGCATAGACGACGTGCTCCCCGAATCGCAGCCGGCGGCGGCGCCCCTGGGCGCGTCACGCGGCATCGTGCTGCGGCTGGCCGCGCTGTTCTGCGTGGATTCCTTCGCCAGCGGGCTGCTGGTCAACGCCCTGCTGGCCACCTGGCTCTATGAGCGCTTCGGCCTCTCCCTGGGCGACGCCGGCCGTTTCTTTTTCTGGTCGGGGTTGCTCACCACGGGATCGCAACTGCTCGCGCCCCGCCTTGCACGTCGCATCGGGCTGCTCAACACCATGGTGTTCACGCACATTCCGGCCAGTTTGCTGCTTATCGCCGCGGCATTTTCCCCCAGCCTGCCGCTGGCCCTGGCGCTGCTCCTGGGACGCAGCGCGCTTTCGCAGATGGACGTTCCGGCGCGCAATGCCTTTGTCATGGCCGTGGTGACCCCGCAGGAACGGGTGGCGGCAGCCAGCTTCACCGCCGTGCCCAAGAGCCTGGCGTCGGCCGCGGGACCCACCCTGGGTGGAGCACTGCTCGCCGGAGGCTGGCTGGCAGCGCCGCTGCTGGCCTGCGGACTTCTCAAGATTGCCTACGACCTCAGCCTGCTCGCCGCATTCCAGCGGCATAAGCGCCACTGAAACGGCGCCGCCGCAACACCCGCTACTTGGCTTGCTCGGCGCCGTAGGTCTTGACGAGGTATTCGACGATGTCCGGCACGTCGGCGTCGTCGAGCGGCGCCTTGAAGACCAGCCGCATGCGCTTGACCATGGCCTCCCAGTACCCGCGCGGCGCCGTCGGCGGCTGATACTGGAAATATTCCGCCGAATGGCAGGCCACGCAATGGGCCTGTGCCTTGACGTAGCCCGGAAGGCTGCTGGGCCGCAGCACCACGCCGTCGGGCGGCAGGACGAGGGTGCGGGTACCGCCCTCGGCCCGGGCGACCACGCCCGACAGGGGAAGCAGCGCCAGCGCCAGGAGCGCGCCGCCCAACGCGTGCCGCAGTTGCGCCACGCAACTCATGTCGCGATCACCTTCACCGACTCGACCACATTGCGCATGTACCCCGCGGGCTGCCAGAGGGCCTCCATGGGCTGGCTCTGGCCGGAGCGGTTCCAGGCGCGCACCCGCAGGTCGTTGATGCCCTTGGCGGGCGTGAAGCCGAAAGTGAAGGGACGGAAGGAGTAACGTCCGAGATCCTCGCCCAGTGAAGCTGCGCGCCAGCTCTGGCCACCGTCGGCCGAGAACGCCACTTCGCGGATGCCCTGGCCGCCATCGAAGGCGATTCCGCGCACCTCGGTGGGCTTGCCGGCGGCAACCCGAGCCTGGTCCGCCAGCGAGGTGATGAAGGACCGCACGTTGAAGCGGCCGATGGGCCGCGTGGCCGCCGGCGTGGTGCCGGGTTCTACGCAGGCGCAGTCGTTGTCGGGCACGCGGTACGCGGGCTTCATCCAGAAGGACTCCAGGTCGTGGTCGATGACCTGGATGTCGGACAGGTGCTTGACCCAGTAGGTGCCGTAGTACCCGGGAACGACCAGCCGCACCGGATAGCCGTTGAGCATGGGCAGGTCGGCGCCGTTCATCCGGTAGGCCAGCATCACCTCGCCGTCCATGGCGTGGGCCATGTCAAGCGCCTTGATGAAGTTGGCACCCCCGGGAAGGACCGGGGTGTCCAGGCCATTGAAGGCGACCTGCCGCGCCGTCTCGCGAGGCTCGGCACGCGCCAGCACCTGGCGCAGGGGGACGCCCAGCCACCGGGCGTTGCCCATTGCGCCGTTGGTGAGCTGGCCACCGGCGACGCGGGGGGAAAACAGGGCACGGCCGTTTCCCGAACACTGGTTCACCGCCACGAGTTCGACGGCGGTGAACTGCGCGCGCAGGTCGGCCATGCTGAGCTCGTAGGGCTTGGCCAGGGCATTGCCGCCGATGCGGATGACATGATGGTCGGCATCCAGGGTGGTGGGCAGGCCGGCGTGGTGATAGCGCACGAAGAAGGCATCGTTGGGCGTGAGCAGCGCCTCGTCGAATACGGCGAAGGGGGTCTCGAGTTGCGGCGGGCGCGACGTCAGGACGATGAGGGGCCGCTTTTCCGGATAGGCCACCAGATTGCGGCGGCCATTGGCGACCGGGAGCTCAACCACGCCGGCCTGGGCGCGTGCGGCGCGGCCCGACAGGCCCAATCCGGCGGCAAGCACGCCCAAGCCGCCGGCGAGCACGCGCCGGCGCTGCCGCCCTGCTACAGGATCATCGCGCATGGCAGTTCCTCCGGTGGCAAAGCCACGACCTGATAAACAAACGCGCAGCGATCTTACTGCCAAACCTGCGGCGCGGCGCCGTTCATCCTGGGTTCATGCCCGAGCCTGCGGTGGCGCCGCAGTCGTGGCACGATGCGCCCCATGAACGTATTGCTGCTCGAAGACGACATCGACCTGGGCCAGGCGGTGGCCGACCACCTGGAGGCGGCCGGGCACGAAGTGCATTGGTGCAAGCTGCTGGCGCAGGCGCGCAGGGTCGAGGCCCCGGAGCTGGCGCTGCTGGACCTGAACCTGCCTGACGGCGACGGCCTGAGCCTGCTGCGCGACTGGCGCGCCGAAGGCAAGACGCTGCCGGTGCTGGTGCTCACCGCGCGCGACGCGGTCAGCGACCGCATCCGCGGCCTGCAGGCCGGCGCCGACGATTACGTGGTCAAGCCCTTCGATCTGAACGAGATCCTGGCCCGGATGGATGCGGTGTGCCGGCGCGGCGCGCCGACGAACCGGCTGCACATCGGCGATATCGCCATCGACCTCGCGGGCCGCTCGGCGGCGCGCGGCGAGGAGCGCATCGAGTTCACCGCGATGGAGTGGGCCGTGCTCCTGTGCCTGGCGCGCCAGCCCGGCCGGATCTACAGTCGCGCGGACATCGAAACCCAGCTTGCCAAGGACGGAATGGGCGAGTCCGACAGCAACTCCCTGGAGGTGATCGTGAGCCGCCTGCGCAAGAAGCTCGGCCCGCTGGCCATCAGCACGCACCGCGGGCTTGGGTACCGGCTCGATGCATGACGGCGCCACCGCCCCGGCCGCCCATGGCGCTGCCGCCGGCGCGCTTACGTCCCCGGCGGCAGTGGACCGCGCAGTCACCGCGGCGCCGGCGCCCTGGAGCCTGGCCCAGCGCATAACCCGCAACATGCTGCTGGTCCTGGGCGGACTGTGGCTGGTGGGCGCCGCAGTCCTGGTGACAGGACTCTTCTACGAAAGCAGCGAGGTGCTCGACAGCGCACTGCAGGAAACGGCCGAGCGCTTCCTTTTCCTGCCCGACGCGATCGTCGACGATCCCGGGGACCAGCGCCGCTTTCTCGAGGAGATCGGCGCCCACGAGGAATACGTGGTGTACCAGGTATACGACGCCCGCGGCCAGCTGCGGCTGCGCTCGCATGGCGCGCCGGAAGAGCCGCTCGACCCCTCGGGGGAGGACGGCATCCACAATACGGGCGGCTGGCGCGTGCTGACGATGACGCGCACGGATTTCCAGCGGCGCGTCCAGGTCGCCGAGGCGCAGTCCTATCGCGGCGACGTGCTGCTGGGCAGCCTGGGCTGGCTGGCTGGCACGCTGGTCTGTCTGCTGGCGGCCGCCTCGCTGGCGCTCACCTACATCGTGCGCCAGGGGCGCCTCGCAGTGGACGCGGCGCGGCTCGAACTCATGGGCCGCAAGCCCGACGACCTGCGGCCGCTGTCGGGCGCCGGTGCGCCCCTGGAACTGCAGCCGTGGATCGCGAGCGTCAACACGCTGATGGCCCGCGACCGCGTGCTGATCGAGGCCGAGCGCGCCTTTGCTGCGCGTACCGCCCATGAACTGCGCACGCCGCTGGCCGCCGCACGGGCCCAGGCGCAGCGGCTGGTGGAGCTGGCGGCTGGCACCAACGCACGGCCCAACGCCGAAGCGCTGCTGCGCCAGCTCGACCGGCTGGGCCGCCTTGCCACGCGGCTGCTGCAGCTGGCGCGCATCGAGTCGCAGGCGAGCGTGCGCCGCGAGCCCGTCGACCTGGCGGTGATCGCCCGCATGGTGGTGGCCGATTTCGCCGAGGCGGTGGCCAGCGAGCGGCTGCGCATCGAGGTCACCGACGAGCCGACCGGCGTGATCGGCGACATCGATGCCATCGGCATCGCCCTGCGCAATCTGATCGACAACGCGCTCAAGCACGGCGGCAAGGACGCCTGGGTGACCGTGCTGGTCGAGACGCTCTCGGTGCTCGTGATCAACGACGGGCCGGGCGTGCCGCCCGAAACCCTGCAAAAGCTGGTGCGCCCGTTCGAGCGCGGCATCACCGCCGCGGAAGGTTCGGGGCTGGGGCTGTCGATCACCCAGGCGATCGCCATGCAGGCCGGCGGAACGCTGGAGCTGATCTCGCCGGTAGCCGGCGGCCGGGGGTTTGCGGCGGTGCTGCGCTTCGAATAGCGCGTGTCCACGCCACGTCCACGGCGCGGCTATTCGCGCACGCAGTCGAGGCAGTATTCGACCCTGCCGTCGCGCTCGCGCTTGACCAGACCGTGGATGTCGCTCTCGAACCCCGGGAAGCGCGCGTTGAACTCGCGCACGAACTTCAGGTAGTTGACGATCTGCGCATTGACCCGCTCGCCCGGGATGAGCAGCGGTATCCCCGGCGGATAGGGCGTGAGCAGCACGCCGCAGACCCGCCCCTCGATGTCGTCGACGACGACCCGGTCGATTTCATTGTGCGCCATGTGCGCGTAGGCGCGCGCCGGGATCATGGCCGGCTCCATCACCGAGGTGTACATGTCGGTGGTCAGGCGGGCGATGTCGTTGGCCCGGTAGATGGCGTGGATGGCGTGGCACAGGTCGCGCAGGCCCAGCGCCTCGT
>Ga0075030_100006807_pt1 | contig 10228 bp, 8 predicted proteins | sample LitLauG_LLR_2012_FD_71393 | JGI IMG/M metagenome (GOLD analysis project Ga0075030, IMG submission 71393) | Freshwater sediment microbial communities from Pennsylvania, USA - Little Laurel Run_MetaG_LLR_2012 | ecosystem: Environmental > Aquatic > Freshwater > Creek > Sediment | place: USA...
CGAGCCTTGAAGGCTCCGGCGTTTGCGGCGCGAAGAGTCCCAGTTGTACCTTCGCTGATTGGCCAGCCTCCGCGCTGAGTTCGAGTGACAGGACGGCTGCCGGGGGCGAGTGGGCAGCAATCTCCAACTGCAACAGCTTGAGGAGAAACTTGCGATCGATGGTGGGCAGTGCCGGACGAATGATTAACCGATGCGAGCGTTTGCCCTCAAGCGCGAGATCAATAGTGATGGCCGCCAGCGACATGGCTCTTGTGGCGGCGCGCAGGGCAAGGCTGTCGATCATGCGCGCACCTACGAACAGCAGCGAGTCCATCTGCTCAACTGGTGTTTCGAACTCGCAGAACTCGCGCAACGAGAAGGCGGTCTCGGCAGGCTGAAAAGTGTGCGGATGTTCTCCGAGCGCAAGATTGCGCCAGGTGGATGCGGCCTGGCCGAGCCGTGCGATCAGGTCAATCTGAGGCAGTGCGGCGAGCTCGCCCAAGGTACGAATACCCCACAGTGCAAGCGTTTCGGCGTGGTCTGCTGGTATTTCCAGCAGCGCGACGGGAAGGTTGGCCATTGCGGTTGCTTCTTCTCCTGCGGAGATAACGGAGATTCCACGCGAGGCCGCCGCCAGCATACGTGCCGCATGAAAATTTTCACTGACGGCGATAGAGGTTAGAAATCCGGCGGACTTGAGCGCTCTGCGCAGGCACTCTGCAAGAGCCTGGGGTTGGCCGAACAGCCGCTCCGTGCCGGCAATATCCAGCACAAGAGCGCAGGCGGTGTCCTGGTTCACCATTTCAATACGCGGCGAAAAGCTGGCGGCACACTCGAGCAGAACTGCGCACGCGGCGGCCTCGCCCTCAAGAGATCGCGGCAGAAGACGCAGGCCACCATTCTGACTCGCCAGAGACTCTGCCTCGAGCCTGGTCATGCGTGTTGCCGCGCCCTGCCGCCGCGCGTGCCGGTTCATGGAACAGACCAGCTCGAGAGGGGCGCGGCCTTCGAGCACAGCGACCGGCAGCGCCTGCAAATCCGGGCGCAGGCGCAGCAAGGCCTGCGAAGGAAACTCCGCGGCATGAACGCAGGCGTAGAGTTTCCGGCTCATGCAGTGTTCTCCATTTCCAACACTCTGGCGCACTCAAATTCAGTGGTGTCCTCTGAAAATCCGGCGGCATCCCAGGCAGAGGCGGCGGGCCATACAGAGGCTGGAGGTTTCTTCCGTCCTGTGGCGAAGGGAACAGAGCGATGCCGATGGTTGCGGACTTGAAAACGGAAGCCGCGCAGAACTGTTCCGCCGGCAATGACTGGACTGATGGACTCGCAGCGGAGAGCGAGTGCGGCGCTGGATTGTGCGTTGCTTCCCAGGTCAGTACCTGCCTGCGCCAAAACCACCAGGCTGGTACGCGCCCGGTCCGCCGCCTGGCGAAAACGAAACCAGGTGGCTAACGGAATCCGGCGGGCGTGCTCTGCAGCGGTATCGCCCAGATCCAGAACAATGGCGGCAAATCCGCCGGCTTGCAAAAGCAGATCGGTCGCACGCAGCGCCTGGTCGAGTTGTGTCCATGGCTTTGCTGTCTGCCTGCTTTGAGCTGACGCGGCAGACTTGCGGCAACGGACCCACAGCAGTTGCTGAAGGTTTACGCCGTTGGCGGCGGCCGATTCGGGATCGAAGGAGTCGTTTGCATCCACCCATGCGCAGACCTGGCCCGCGGCAGTTCTCTGGGCGAGAAAGGAAAGGACGAGCGTAGTACGCCCAGAAGACTTCGTGCCGTTGACTTCACTGATGGCGCCAATCGGGAGCCCTCCATCGAGCAAAGCGTCTACCGCGTCAATCCCGGTGGAGGCGGTTTCGCGGATGGTGCGCTGGGCAGGGGTCAGCGCCGCCGGGAAACTTCGTTCCAGGGAGTGCTCGATTTCGAGACGGAGGGCGTTTGCAGATCGGACAGACATATTCGCCTTTTGTTCGCTATAGATTCCATGCATCAGCACCCTCTTGTCAACAGTTTCTCTTGTGAATTTGCATTGGCTCTGCGGTATGCTGAGGGCACGATGTGTGGCCGCTTCGCTCGTAAATCAACACAAGACCTTTTGACTGAATGGTTTGGCGTGGAGCTCGAAGACATGCCCTGGTTTGCGCCGAGCTACAATGTTGCACCGCAAAGTGTGCAGCCCGTGGTGAGGCCAAACCGCGACTCGGGGGCCCGCGAATTCGCCCTTTTGCGCTGGGGGCTGGTGCCTTTCTGGGCGAAAGATCCCAAGTTCGGCTACTCCACCATCAACGCACGCGCAGAAGAAGCCGCCACAAAGCCGGCCTACCGCGATGCCTTGAAGAAGCGGCGCTGCCTGGTGCCTGCCGACGCTTTTTATGAGTGGCAGCGGCTCGATCCCAAGACAAAGCGGCCCTTTGCCTTTGCGCTCAAGAGTGGCGAGCCATTCGCTTTCGCGGGGCTATGGGATCGGTGGCAGGGTAAAGATAACGAAGCCCTCGAGACATTCACCATCCTTACCACCGATCCGAACGAGCTGATGGAGCCTGTACACAACCGCATGCCGGTGGTCTTGGAGCAGAAGGACTACGAGCGTTGGCTGGATCCGGAGACCAAGGAGCGTCCGCCGGTTGACCTGCTTCGGCCTTATCCGGCAGACCGCATGCGCGCGTGGCCGGTGAGCCAGCGCGTTGGCAATGTGCGGAATAACGACGCCGAGTTGCTGGAGCCTGCGGCGACAGCAGAGGCTTAGCTGCAAGATGATTTATAGTTTGTGATCCCGCCCGGCGAAGCTCTCCCAGAGTTACCAGAGAATTCCGATCCAGGTTACCAACAACCAAAAAGTCGAGCCCACTACAAGTTTTTGGTAACAACCTTGCGCAAGAGTCAGGGATTGGCGGCTTTGTAGGCTCAATAATCCTCAAACGAGGATAGCCCTCATGCCGCGACTCAAAGTCACGTTTCGCATGCACCGCACAGGCTGGTTCCTGGTTCTCATTTGCGTCATCCTCAGCGTCCGTATCGGCGGATGGCAGCTTGGCATTCCACTAGGCGCTCTCTTGATCGTCAGCCTTCTGCTCCATGAGGCGGGCCATATGCTTACCGCCACCTTTCTCAAGGTACCGGTGCGCGAATTCGGTCTGAGACTTGGCGGAGCATACAACAGAAGGGCCTTCGCCACCCGCCGCCGCGACGAAATCCTGATCGCGGCCTCCGGCCCCCTGATGAATCTCCTGCTGGTCTTCCCCATCATCTTCGTCCCCCGCATGGGTCCTGAACTCGCCACTTGCAATTTACTGCTCGGTGTCATCAACCTTTTGCCGCTCCCTTCCAGCGATGGCCTGCGAATCCTGCGCAACCTGCGGGGCTCGGCCATTGAGCGCGACATAAAGGCATCACTGAGTAATGTCCAACCTGGCTAGTCAGAGGTCGGATGAGAAGGTCGATCGATGGCCTGGGCCCCGATCCGCGAAACCAAATGTGTATTAAACGACTAGAGCCACCCGAAGGCGGCTCATTTAAAAGCGGATAGATTCTAATGGTGCCGAAGAAGGGACTCGAACCCCCACACCCTTGCGAGTACGTGGACCTGAACCACGCGCGTCTGCCAATTCCGCCACTTCGGCACGGTGAGCATGTACAGCGAGGTTCGCTGAACAAGGCAGCAACCTTGAGTCTCGCAAATGCGGGACTTGGTGTCAAATAGCCAGGAGGCATTACGGGAGATCACGCTAACCAGGGGTTTTGACGCCCCTACGGAGCATCTCAACGGCCTTTGCCATGCGAGCCAATCGGGTCTCCTTCTTTTTTGCCTCGGTGATCCAGCGGCAATATTCCTTGAGGTGGGTATAGCTGAGTTTTTCAAATCCCGCGAGCAGGCCTTCCTCCTTCATCTGCCGTTTGAATTCGTCGGGGACTTCCACGGTTCTTTCCTCTTCATCCTTCCAAACTACGACTTCGATCATGTCTCCTGGGCCCTTGCCGATTTGCTCGCGAATACCTTTGAGTACGCCCAGCATATGGGCCGCGGGGCCGCACTTGATGAGCGAGCCGGTGTAGGGAACGCCGTCGAGAGTCGACTTTACGGGGATCCTGGCCCTGGTGCCGAACTCCCGCTCGACGTCGTAGGGAAAGACGACGGCGGCTCCGCCTCCAATGCCTGGTTGAATTGTTGCTTTGAACTTGTATTTCTTCACCGCTGCTCCTGCCGTGCGGGCGTTCGAGACTGAACTCCGGAAAGCAGCCAGCCGCGCTGCCGGAGAACGGGAGCGCGGCTGGGATGGGCCGATGGCTTAATGAGGTTCGAGGGCCCCGATCAAAGCCTTACTTACACCAGCTTGGCGTCTAAAACAATCTCGGTGTTGTTGGCGAAGAGCTTGGAGATGGGGCAGCCGGCCTTGGCGTCGGCGGCGGCTTTGTCGAAGACTTCCCTGGTGGCTCCGGGAACGCTGGCGGTTGTGGTCAGCGCAATCCTGGTGACGGCGAAGCCGCCGTCTGTCTTGGCCAGGGTGACGGCCGCATTGGTTTCGATCCTGGTCGGCGTCAGGCCTGCACCGCCCAGTTGCGCACCGAGCGCCATCGAGAAGCAGCTTGCGTGGGCCGCTGCAATCAGTTCTTCCGGGGTAGTGCCGGAGTCTGCACCTTCGAAACGAGTGGCGAAGGAGTAATTGGCATCCTTCAGAACGCCAGTCGCCACGGAAATGGTGCCCTTGCCCTCCTTCAGTGAACCTGTCCAAACTGCACTAGCCTTGCTTGCCATAGTCCCTCCTTGGGGGATTCGAAATCCGGTGGTTGTTTCCGATGCGCCGCCTGGGGAATCGTGGCGCCGCCGGAGAGTTGATGGATGAGGCGCCAACTGAAAGAGCGTGCCGCAGTGGCGCCCGCTCTTCCATGTTAATCTGTCGTGCATGTTGCCGCAGCGGCCTTCGGCCTTCGACCCGGATTTTACGGTTGATTTCTCACATGGTGAGCCGGTCGGCCATGGCTCCCAGTCTGCGGAGCACCTCTGCCAGGTGTGTCCCACCTGCGGCCACAAGCTCACAGGACACCACTGCAAGCTGGTTTGCACGCGTTGCGGGTATTACCTGAGCTGCGCCGACTACTATTGAACCCGGCTTGCCAGGCGCGGAGCCTCAAACTCATCGCCGGGAATCCATTCCACGGGTTTGGCCTGATCGCTGGCCAGCCAGCCGAGGACAAATCCGAAGCGCGCCAGCTTGGCGTTGCCGCGGAAATCCCAGTCTGCCTTGTATTCGTCGGAAGGCTGGTGGTAGTGGTGAGCGGTGTAATCCGCCATCTGCTCATGACCCCATTCCGGGCTGCGACCCTCAAACAAATCGCCCTGATCGACGGAGAAGGCGGGAATGCCGACGCGCGCAAGCGAAAAATGGTCGGAGCGGTAGTAGTGGCCGGCCATGGGATTGGGATCGGGAAGAAGTCCCAGGTCAAAGGCTTTCGCGACTGTCTGAATGGTGGGCCAGAAGTCAATGCGCTCGGCTCCGCCCAGGTTGACAGAGCGTGGAATCCCGATGGGGAGCACCATGTCGTAGTTGAGATCGAGCGAGATTTGACCAGCGGGAATGGGCGGATGCATGCCCATATATTGCGAGCCGAGCAGCCCCTGCTCTTCCGCGGTGACAGAGGCAAAGTAGACGGCATGGGGCGGACGCTTGCTGGATTGCGCAAAGGCGCGGGCGAGTTCGAGCAGAATGCCGCAGCCTGTGCCGTTGTCGGCGGCGCCGTTATAGATGTTGTCGCCCTTGGCGTCGGGATCGATGCCGAGGTGGTCATAGTGGGCGCTGTAGAGAATGGCCTGGCCGCCAGCAGGGTTGGCGCCGGGCACGCGGCCGATGACATTGGTGCTGTCGTAGCGGCGTACTCGGCTCTCGATGTGTCCATGCAACCGGATGGGAAGTTCAACTGCATGGAAGCCGGGTTTGCCGGCTGCATCGATGGCCTGATCGAGGTCGCCGAGGCCGGCCAGAGTCAGAAGCTTTTGAGCTACATCGTGCTGTATCCAGGCCGCGGCGCGCAACGTGGCCAAGGGGTCGCCCTGCAGATAGCTCTTCTCGATGGTCTGGGAGTTGCGGACTACCTCCCAGCCGTAGCTCGCCAGGTCGGAACGGTGGATGATGAGCACACCCACGGCTCCGCGGCGCGCGGCTTCCTCGTATTTGTAGGTCCAGCGCCCGTAATAGGTGAGGGCCTTGCCTTTGAAGAATCTGTCGTCGTCGGAGGGCGGCTCATTGACGATGACGAGTGCGATCTTTCCCTTCACGTCGACATCCTGGCCGTTTGGTCCGGCATAGTCGTTCCACTTGTATTCGGGCGCATGGATACCGTAGCCGACAAAGACAATCGGAGCATCGAGGTCGGCGGTCGGTTGACCGGTCTGATCCTTGGCAACGATTTGCGTAGCATAGGCCAGGTCGACCGGCTCACCGCTGGCTGGAACAAAGGAGAAGCTGGTCTTGTCCTCGAGGGTGTGGACGGCCATTAACGGCACGCGTTGAAAGTAGGCGCCGTTGTCCCCGGCGGGCTCCAGCCCGGCAAGAGCAAACTGTGTGGCGATGTACTCAGCGGCCAATTGATCTCCACGCGTGCCCGGGCCGCGGCCCTCCAGCAGATCGAGTGAAAGAAAGCGCACGTGGGCGCGGATCTTCTCAGGATCGATGGATGCCGCAGCAGCGTGCGCGGCCTCAGGCAACCCCGCAATCGCTGGAATCAGGGATGAAGCAGGTTGCTGCGCGTTGGTGAAAGCTGCAAACAGAACGGCTGCCGGCAGGACTGCTAGAACCTGAATCTTGCGCATGAAATCTCCGTGAGAATTAAGGGACATTGTGGCTGGTGCATTCATAGGCACACCGGAAGCGGCCTATTCAGAGTACGTCGCCATCCTTTCGAGGGGCAATGGCATCGAGCGACGCGGTGGGCAGCAGGCGGGCGCGAGAGAGCACCTTGCGCGTGAGGCCGGTAAGCGCCATGCCGGCAGCCTCCACCAGGGGAACCCATCGACGCTTGCCGCCGGGCACCGTGATGGCTTCAATATCGTCCTCAAACACGGTGCGGATGCGCACGTAATAGTTGACCTGCATGATGGCATGGCGGACTGTCATTCGAAGGTCCTTTTCAGGAACGGCTGAATCGCGCAGTGCAGGCAGCTCCCACAGGCCTGGCATGACGGTATGCCTGGCAGAGCGCTGTTCCAAGAGAACCTCTCTTCGTCCGGAGGCCCGAGCTTTGCCGGAGCTTAGGCCCATGCGCACCGACAACGCGTGGGCAATCTCACGGCTCAGCATACGTGGTCGTGGTGACGTTTTGTGCTCACCCCGCGTTTTGCAATCGGCCAGAAGGGGACAAACCAGACACTTCGGATTGCGGGGCAGGCAGACGGTCGCACCCAGATCCATAAGGGCCTGGTTGAAGTCGCCGGGGCGTTCGGGGTCGACAAGCCGCGCGGCGAGATCTTCGATCTTTCGTCGAGCGGCGGAGGCGCCGACGCGGCTGGCGGTGTCCCAACCGGCCAGGCGGCTCAGAACCCGCTCCACGTTGCCGTCTACCACGGCCACCGGCTCGCCGTAAGCGATGCTGGCGATGGCAGCGGCGGTGTAAGGGCCAATGCCGGGAAGTTCACGGAGGCCGGCAGAGGTGGCCGGCAGAGTTCCCTGGAGGTGGTTGGCCACAAACTGCGCCGCCTTGCGCAACATGCGGGCGCGTCGGTAGTAGCCCAGTCCGCTCCACAACGCCAAGACCTCCTGCTCCGGCGCAAGGGCAAGGGAGAGAAGCGTGGGGAAACGCTCCATAAATGCCTGATATCGTTCAACAACCACGGCTACGCGAGTCTGCTGGAGCATGATCTCCGAGACCCAGATGGCGTAAGGATCCTGTCGATTGCGCCAGGGCAGGTCGCGACGGTTCCGCTCGTACCACTCGCTCAGGCGGAGCCGTAATCCGGCAATTTTTCTGAGCTCCTCGTCGCGTCTGGCCATGGGCTCAGATTAAGGCATCGGCCCGGACCATTTCGGGACATTACTTTTGGATTGTCGAAATGGACACTAATGGGCCATATGGCACGAATAGGTTATTGTGCCGGAAAAGACAGATTGGTAAGGTCAGAGTCCGAGCCACTGTTTTGAGGTGGAATCTCGATCGAACAAAGCTTATGCGAGCTTGTTGGTTCCGGCATGGTCTTGAACCGGGGTGGCGCACCCATCGACCGGAACTGCTCCCGCGTACTTGGAGGAAACTTGAAAAACGCTAGTCTTTGCCTGACGCTTGTAATGCTAACCGCTTCCACGGGATTGTTCGCGCAATCAAGCGCGCTACCCACCGAACGAGCGATGATGCCCACAACGGGAGCCGGCATAACCTCGTACACAACCAAGACCAAGAACACGACGGTTCGCCCCTTTTCGCGGCTTGCTTTTGGCGGCGGAGTCTCGCCCCTGGGCATCAACATGCAAGCAGCAGTGAACGCCAACCGCTACATTAACCTGCGCGGCGTGGGCAATGTCTTTAACTACTCGGTAAACAACTTCTCCACAAACGGCTTGAACATCAACGGCAAATTGAACTTTGCCACAGCCGGTGCTTCGGTGGACATCTATCCTTTTCCGAATCACGGCTTCCGCCTGAGCCCAGGGGGGATGTTCTACAACCAGAATAATGTCGCCGCCACGGTAGCCGTCGCCGGCGGGACCAGCTTTAAGCTCAATGGCAACACTTACTACGCGTCGAGCACCAATCCCATCACTGGAACTGCCGGACTCGGCTTGAATTCGAGAAACCCCACGTTCACCATGACGACTGGATGGGGAAACATGATCCCCCGTCGCGGCGGGCATTGGTCGTTCCCGTTTGAGATCGGCGCAGCTTTTGTGGGCTCTCCGACTCTCAACATGGCGCTCACCGGCGGACAGGCCTGCGATTCAACCGGGGTCTTCTGCATGGATGTGGCCTCGGATTCCGCGATTCAGCAAGACCTTCAGGCCCAGGTTACCAAGTACAGAAACACCATAAGCCCGTTCCAGTACTATCCGATCGTCAACTTCGGCGCGGCTTACAGCTTCAAGCTGCGGTAGACCAGGCTTTTAATTACACCCATACAGTATTTCAACCCGCCAATTGACCAACCTATAGAAAGGGCCGCCTCCGATAAGGAAGCGGCCCTTCGTCTTTGTAGCGGCGAATGGTTTGGTCGGCTCTATCCCAGCAACTCCCCGACAATCTCCGGAGCGGCCTTAAGCGCCGCATCGATCTGGGCCTGATCTTTTCCGCCCGCCTCGGCAATCTCCGGCTTCCCGCCACCCGATCCGCCCACAAGCTTCGCCACGGCGCCAACAAGCTTTCCCGCCTGTATGCGTTTGGTCAGCCCAGGTGTCACTCCCGCGATCAGCGCCACCTTGCCCTCAGGCTGCGCGGAAGCCAGCACCACCACGCCCTCGCCGAGCTTCTGCTTCAAATTGTCGACCAGCGTTCGCAACTGCCCGCGCTCCAGAGAGTCGGCGCGCAGCGTCACCAGCTTTACACCTTTTACATCGACCGAGCGCGAGAGGGCTTCTTCCAGCGTGCCCGAGGCCGACTTCATCCGCATCTCATCCAGTTCGCGGCGCATTTTCTTCATCTCATCTTCCTGCGCTGCCAACCTGGCACGCAGACTATCTGAAAGGCTGCCCGTCGGAGTGCCCGCAACTTGCGCAGCCACCTGCGCCACCGCGAAATCCTCTCGGAAAGTATTCAGCGAGCCCATTCCACTGATCGCCTCGAGCCGCCGCACGCCTGACGAAACAGACTCCTCCGCCATGATCTTGATGAGTCCGATCTCGCCCGTTGCGCTTGTATGCGTGCCGCCGCACAGCTCTGTCGAGAAGCCATCTGACAGCTTTACCACGCGCACCTTTTCGCCGTACTTCTCGCCGAACAGCGCCATGGCGTGATACTCGTTCACAGCCACATCAATGGGCACGTCTTCCAGAGTTTCGACCTTGGCGTTGGCCAGCACTTCGCGGTTCACTATGGATTCAATCTCTTCCAGCTCCTCATCGGCCACCTGCGCAAAGTGCGAGAAGTCGAAGCGCAGCCTGTCAGGATGAACCGCCGAGCCGGCCTGCTTTACGTGCGTGCCCAGCACCTGGCGCAGCGCGGCGTGCAGCAGGTGGGTGCCGGTATGGTTGCGGCGGATGGAGTCGCGGCGTTCGCCATCGACGACGGTGTTGACGCGATCGCCGATAGCCAGCGGCTGCTTGAGCACGGCCTTG
>Ga0075030_100006809_pt1 | contig 10227 bp, 8 predicted proteins | sample LitLauG_LLR_2012_FD_71393 | JGI IMG/M metagenome (GOLD analysis project Ga0075030, IMG submission 71393) | Freshwater sediment microbial communities from Pennsylvania, USA - Little Laurel Run_MetaG_LLR_2012 | ecosystem: Environmental > Aquatic > Freshwater > Creek > Sediment | place: USA...
AAAACTGCAGAAGCTCTCACCCGATTCGGTGAAAGAATCACAGTTGGCAGGCGAACCCATCGTCGCCAGATTAACGAAGGCCCCGGGCAACCATGCTCCGATTGGCGGACTGAAGGTGGTCGCGAGATCTGGCTGGTTTGCGGCTCGGCCCTCCGGAACGGAAGACATTTACAAGATCTATGCCGAAAGTTTCCAAGACGAGTCACATCTGAATGCGATCATTCGCGAGGCTCAGGAGATCGTCAGCAACGCTCTTGGGCAATCCTGAGCACCAAAGGGACCATTATGGAAATCAACGAAATGACCGGCGAAGAGTGCAGCGCATTTCTGGAGCGTGCCTCGTTAGCCCGGCTAGGTTGCTCGTTTGAAGACCAGCCCTATGTAGTTCCGATTCATTTTGCCTGCGAAGACACTTACCTGTACGGTTTCTCGACCTTTGGCCAGAAAGTTAAGTGGATGCGTGCGAATCCCAAAGTGTGTGTGCAGACGGACAAGATAGAGAATCAAGGCGAGTGGATCAGCGTGATTGTCCACGGCGAATATGAGGAACTGCCCGAGCCGCAATACACTGCCGAGCGCAAGCATGCCAGTTCGCTCCTGGCAAGACGCCATCATTGGTGGCTGAATGCACTGGGCGAGCGGCAAATGAGAGTAGCCGAGAATTTCATTGAACCGCTCTTTTTCCGCATCCGCATTCAGTCCATGTCGGGACTACGCGCTACAGATGAAAAACAGAGGCGTGGATAACAGCTGATTAAGCGCCATTCAGCAACAAATTGTCGAAGGCGTTCGTGTCCAGAAGGTCGAGAGAGCGCACCACAATATCAGCCGGCAAATGCTTACCATTCTGGCTCACGCCGATGCTTTTCATTCCAGCGGCGCGCGCGGCTTCGACGCCGTGCAGCGCGTCTTCTACAACGATGCAGTGCTTGGGTGCGACACCCAATTTGGTGGCGGCGATGAGGAACACTTCCGGGTCAGGCTTACCCCGGTGTACATCGTCAGCCGACACGATGGCTTGAAAGCACTGGCTGGCTTGTAACACGTCCAGGATCGTCTCAATGTTGGCGCGTGGAGCCGCCGATGCAATCGCTTGTCCCCAGCCTAGTCGGTGCAGCAGGTTTACCCACTCCAAGGCTCCAGGGAGCGGCGCAATGCCGTGCTCGCGCACAAGTTGCCGATAGAGCGTTTCCTTCGCGCTACCGATGCGCTGGATCAATTCGGGCGTAGCCTCTTCGCCGAGCCACTGGCGGAGAATAGAGTCGTTGCGCTGTCCGAAGGTGGCCAGGAATTGTTCGTGGGTGACCGGGAAACCCGCGCGGGACATAGCGTCGCGCCAAGCCTGCCAATGGTATTCGGCAGAGTCGACGAGGGTTCCATCCATGTCCCAGAGTACCGCTCGATTCATGGCCATGCGCGTCCTGTAGTACCTTCGGTGAGGATCTCGGGCGTCCTCATTAACCTCGCAAATTTTAAGCTAGGCAGTGCTTCTTCACCCGATCGTTTGAGCGACTCGGGTCAGGGCGAACTGTTGGAGGCGATGGGTATCGCTGTTGAACTTGCGAATGCCTTCAGCTAACTTTTCGGTAGCCATCGCGTCCTCGTTGTGCATCCAGCGAAAGGACTTATCCTCCAGGTGCAATCTGGGCTCTTCGCTCTGTCGGGCCTGCAGCGGATCGAGTTCGCGCTTCACAGTGCCTTTTGCGCTCTCGAGTTCTTTCAGGAGCTCCGGGCTGATCGTGAGCAAATCGCACCCCGCCAATCGGACGACCTGGTTGAGATTCCGGAAGCTTGCTCCCATCACTTGCGTCTTGTAACCGAATTTCTTGTAGTAGTTGTAAATGCGCGTCACGGATGCAACACCCGGATCCTGGTCGGGAGCTATCCCCGCTCCGCCGTGTTCTTTCTTATACCAGTCATAGATGCGACCGACGAACGGAGAAATCAACGTCACACCGGCTTCGGCGCATGCGACAGCCTGCGCAAAGCTGAACAGGAGGGTTAAATTGCAGTGGATGCCTTCTAATTCCAGGACCTCCGCTGCCCGGATTCCTTCCCAGGTGCTCGCAATCTTGATCAGAACTCGATCCCGCGAAAATCTTTTCTTTTCGTAGAGAGAAATGAGCTTTCGCGCCCTGGCAACAGTACCGGGCGCATCGAAACTCAGGCTGGCCGGAACTTCGGTGGAAACCCGACCCGGTATCACATTGAGAATCTCCGACCCGAATAGCACGAAAAGTCGATCGATAAACTCATCAGCCATCCGCAGGTGAGTGCCGCCCAGCTCCGAAGCCGCTTCGGTTGCTTCCTCGACCAGATGACGATAAGCGGGCATCTGCGCGGCTTGGAAAAGAAGTGAGGGATTTGTCGTCGCATCCTGTGGACGATACTGCGCAATCGCCTCGATATCGCCGGTGTCGGCTACTACAGTGGTGTATTGTCTCAAGGACTCAAGTAACGTCATTGCTGGCTCCTAGCCTTTCGTTTCACTGTTCCTTTAGAGTTGGACCCGAGGCTTCGCTTCCGCCGGGAAGCGCTGGAACGCCGTAGACAACAGTCGGATTTGTGCGAATCGCACTGACTTTGGCAAGGCGACGACGGTGCCGTTCCGCTCCGCTGAACTTCGCTGCAAGGAAGCTTTTTACGCAGTTCCAGCCAACGGCAACACCTGTCGTCAAACCGCCGAGGCAAAGGATGTTCATATGGTCATCCTCCACGCCTTGGCGCGCTGAAAAGTCATCGTGACAGACCGCCGCGCGCACCCCTTCAACCTTATTGGCAGCGATGGACGCCCCTATGCCACTGCCACAGAGCAAGACACCGCGTTCGACGACTCCCGCTGCGACAGCGCGGGCAAGCGGAATGGCAAAGTCGGGATAGTCGTCGTCCCTGTCGTATTGCAAATTGCCGAAGTCCACAACTTGGTGGCCTTTTGCATTAAGCAAGATATAGATCTTCTGTTTCATTTCGTATCCGCCATGATCGGCGGCTATGCCGACTTTCATCTTTCACCTCAGATTCTGATGGAGTGCGATCTGGCTCTTGGCTGCGGCAAAGACTCTCTCTACGGTGAAGCCAAATTTCTTTAGCAGTTGCTTTAATGGCGCTGAAGCCCCGAAGGTTTCGATACAGAGATTGTGTCCATGCGTTCCGGTATACTTCGACCATCCAAAATCGGAGGCTTCCTCGACCGAAACACGGGCCCTCACGTTCGGCGGGAAAACTGACTCGCGATAGCATTGGTCCTGATCGTCGAACAATTCCCATGAGGGCATACTTACCACTCGCGCTCTCACTCCATCCTGCGTGAGTTGCTCGTACGCCTCCACGCAGAGGGAGACCTCGCTGCCGGTTGCGATCAGGATCACTTCAGGATCGCCGGTGGGAGGATCTGCAAGGACGTAGGCGCCGCGGGCCAGCCCCGATGCAGCGGCATACTTCGTGCGGTCGATCGTTGGCACGGCCTGACGAGTGAGCACCAACACTGCCGGCTCGTGGTGGAGCTGGAGGATCACCTTCCAGGCCTCTCTTACTTCATTGGCATCGGCCGGTCGAATCACAATCAGCCCGGGCATCGAGCGCATATGGGCAAGGTGCTCGATGGGCTGATGCGTAGGACCGTCCTCACCCACACCGATAGAATCATGGGTGAAAATGTAAACGACCGGCAGCTCCATCAAGGCACTCAGGCGCATGGCACCGCGCATGTAGTCCGTGAAAATAAAGAAACCCGACCCAAAGGGCCGGACCTTCACTAGACTCAGGCCGTTCAAGATCGCACCCATGGCGTGTTCCCGAATACCAAAATGAAAATTGCGGCCTGCATAGTTCTGAAATGAGAAGTCCCCAGCATCGTCAAAAACCAAGCGAGTTTTGGTAGAAGGCCCAAGGTCTGCGGATCCGCCGATAAGCCAGGGGATGTTCTTGCCGGCCGCGTTCAGCACCTTGGCTGAAGATTCGCGTGTCGCTAAGCCCTTCGGGTCCGCGGGGAACTCCGGCAGATCGAGCGCCCAGTTTTCCGGCAGCTGCCGATGCTGCATGCGGCAAAGTTCCTCGCCGAGCTCCGGATACCTTTTGCGATAATCGGCGATTCGCGCGAACCATTTATCACGTAAGCTTCTTCCACGTTTCCCAATGCCTTGCTGGAAGTGGTGGTAAACAGCGTCGGGTACATAAAATTTCGCGTCTTCGGGCCAGGCGTAATTCCGCTTGGCAAGACGGACCTCTTCTTCGCCCAAGGGTTCGCCATGAGCGCCGCTTGTGTCCTGTTTATGCGGTGCCCCGTATCCGATGTGACTGTCGACAATGATTAGCGTGGGGCGATCTTTGGTGTTTTGAAAAGTTCGGAATGCGCGAGCCAAAGTCTCAAGGTCGTTTGCATCGCCAACGCGCGTGACATTCCACCCGTAAGCAAGAAAGCGTGTCGCAACGTCTTCGGTGAAAGCAAGGGAGGTATTGCCCTCAATTGTGATGTGGTTATTGTCGTAAATCCAACAGAGATTAGAGAGCCGCCAATGGCCAGCCAGCGAGGCTGCCTCGCTAGAGATGCCTTCCATCATGCAGCCATCCCCACAGAGCGCGTACACATTAAAATCAAAAAGATCTTCAAAGCCGGGTCGGTGATAACGAGCGGACAACCACTGGCGAGCAACGGCCATTCCGACACTGGTTGCAACTCCTTGCCCTAAAGGACCGGTTGTGGTTTCCACCCCGGAGGTCCAGCGGTACTCAGGATGTCCCGGACAGCGGCTGTTTAATTGGCGAAACGCTTTGAGAGCATCGAGCGGGACCGAGAGTTCGCCCAACGTTTCGTAGTCTTTGCTTACCGCCCGGACTCCGCTCAAGTGGAGCAGCGAATAGAGCAATGTCGATGCGTGTCCGATGGAAAGCACGAAGCGATCACGGTTCGGCCATACCGGATCCTGTGGATCGAAGCGCAGGAACTGTTGCCATAAACAGTAAGCAACTGGCGCCATAGCCATGGGAGTTCCCGGATGGCCTGAGTTCGCTGCCTGAACGGCGTCCATTGAGAGTGTGCGGATGGTGTTGACACAGAGTTGATTCAGGTCTTGGCCGACCGTGGAAAGGGAGGGTGCCACCGCTGAATTCATTTAAATCCTTTGGGCTCGGGCATGGACCTTCTGCAGGTTGCACTCATTGGGCCAAACGGGAATCACGGCATTCTTGTGGCTGACCAGCATTTTCGCGCACGGTACGCCACCTCGCTGCCCGCATTGAGGCAGTGCCCTGGGCAAGGCACGCCGAATTCACGTTCAGTCCTCGAACACAATCAGTATTAAAGCTTTAAGCGGGGATCCGATTGGCAATCCATCTGCTGTTCTTCAATATCCAGCTACGCAAATCGACTGGAAAATGGGGAGAGCGACATGGGAGCAGGTAACTCAGTTATTGACTGTGCGCTGATGGGGATCCAGCAGACGCACAAACCGAAGAAGCCGAGGAGATGGAGAAGTGTCCTCAAGAAGGCACGTAAGGGCGGTACCGCGCCCCGACCACAGTCTCTCATTCAGGGCTCTCTCCGGTTTTTCGCAGCTCTGGTGGGCTTTGGTCTCCTCGGCTACTTGGTCTTTCGAAGCGGCCCGGAGGCCGTTTGGAAACAACTGCAGGCGGTCGGTTGGGGATTCTCTCTGGTCATTCTTTTGGGAGGGCTCTCACAATTGGCCAAGACATATGCCTGGAGACGAGCGTTTACCTGCGATATCAGTGGGCTTTCCTGGTTCCGCAGCTTCGTCGCGCAATTGATCTCGGACGGGATCGGACAATTTGGTATCGCTGGAAAGGTGCTTGGCGAGGGGACGCGCATATCGCTGCTACGTCGCGCAGTGCCCCTCTCGAATGCATTGTCGGCCGGCGCGATTGACGGAGCACTGCATACATTCACCGCCGTGCTCATCACCGTTTCCGGAATCTCAGCCACCTTACTGCTTGCTCCGCTTTCTGGCACGTGGCGAACCTATGCAATGCTGCTCGTTGCTGTGCTTCTATCAGCGGTAATCCTGGCAGTGGTGTCTGTTAGACACCGTTGGCAGTTGCTGGGCCGTGCCACCCGGGCGATTGGCCGATTGCCTCGGCTTCACTCGTGGGTCAGCGGCAAACAGCCAATCATTGACTCGGCGGAGGACAACCTCCTGAGCTTCCGTGACGAAGCGCCCGCCGCGTTCTGGGCAACACTGATCTTCAATCTTGTGTGGCACATGCTGGCAATCCTGGAGGTTTACATCATTCTGCGGTTTATGGGAGCAAAAGTAGCCATAAGCGGTGCTTTCATCGTGGAAGCGCTGACCAAAGTGATCAACCTCGTAGGCGCGCTTAACCCGGGCAACGTGGGAACCTATGAAGCTGGAAATATGCTGATTGCCAAGATCTTTGGCGTGACGGGCACCGCTGGCTTGACATTGGCATTGTGCCGACGTGCGCGCACCGTCTTCTGGGCAGGAGTTGGAGCCATGTGCATGATCGTTATGAAGAAGGTGGAGGCGCCGAGGACTATGGCGGCGAGTCTAGATCCGGCAGTAGAGCCCTCCCACAGCGAGTAGGGCTCCGCGAATACTCGTATGCGGGCGAATAAACGATTGTCGAATCGACCCAGGCCTGACCAGATGAGGTCCGCATGCCCGTTACCGGGCAGGGTATTGTCGTCGGGCACCAGGTCTATTGCAGAACCACAAGAAAAGAAATGATTTGATTCTGAGATGAGTTCGGCAACTGGCGTGCCCTACATCATCTGGTGCAACTGCTTCTCGTCCTTTAGGGGAACCGTTCACAAAGAAGCTGTCGAGCGCACTGCGCCGCTGCGCCCACGAATGACACAGACAAGCGGCCTAGGAGTTCAGTCAATGATAAAGAATTGTGCATTACTCATGGTTACGTTCGCGATGCTCGCATTTTGCCCTCTTGGCCGTGCTCAAGATCAGGAGCCAACTATCGACTCCACCATCGCACTAGTGAGGGCCAATATGCAGGCAGACAGGACTGCCCTCATCACAACAGGAATGAGTTTCAATGATAAAGAGGGCGCGGCGTTCTGGCCGATGTATCAGCAATACCAGTACGAACGATCCAAGCTGGATGATCGTCGCTCTGCCGTGATAAAGGAGTACACCCAGAAGTACCCGAAGCTGACCGATGCCGAGGCCAAAGCGATGGCAGACCAAATGTTGGACTGCGAATATCGTCTGGCTGCATTGAAGAAGCAGTATTACAAGAAGTTCAACAGAGTGCTTCCGGCTCTTACGGTAACGAAATTTTTTCAACTGGAGCGTCGCGTCGACTTGATGATGGATATGCAGGTCGAAGCCTCACTTCCGCCGCTCACCCAGGCACAGTATGCCGTGCAAGGGGGTAGCGCGTCACAACCTCCGGTGATCGTGGCAGATCCGCCTCAGCAATGAGGCAGGCTGCTCTTCGATCGAGATTCTCATCCAGGGAGCACTCGATGTTCAGCATCATGAAGCGGCCCGTAATCGGCGGGGCAACGCTAATGTCGGCAGTCATGGCACTAGCGCAAACGCAAATCCAGAGAGAAACGCTCATGGTGCAAGGCTACCAAGGGCAGGCGACAGTCATTCGAAACCATGGGCGGGTGTTCGTGGATTTGCAGGACCTGGCGCGAATCACAAAAGGCTCTCTCAGGTTTGAGGAGAACGGAATCATTCTGACACTCGCTCCGAGCGACGCTTTGGAGCCGGCCCGCGACTCCGCTACGAAGTCGGGATTTTCCCTCGCGTTCATGAGGGCTGCGATTGAGGCGATGGCCTCGATAAGAGAATGGGGCGGGATGCTGCAGGTGATCGTTCAAAATGGGTATCCCGTGGGGAAGGCCATGGCGGGAAACACCATTCGCGCGTACCAGGGTCGAGCCGCCGACAGCGTCGCATTAGCCTCAGCCGCTGCATCGACGGATGATGACCACCGCGGGGTCGAGTTGCTGAGGAATGAGTTCAACAATGTGCAGGCATGGGCAGATAGCTTTGTTGACGCTCGGAATGCGTTGAGCGCGGCCGAGCTGTCGACATCGGAAAACCCGCTCAAGGATGATCAGGACGCCCAGAAGATGATCCGTTGTGGTCAATTCCTGGCGCAGATGTTCGCTGGCGGTACCTTCCAGGATGATGCGGCGTGTCACTAGCTTCTTAATACGTGAAAAACACACTTCCCCAATCCATTGCGGTCCGCGACTTCGTATCTGACGCAGCGTCCGTCTCAGCAGCGTCACCGCAAAAACGTCGCACGTGGGCACACACAGAGGGGCTTCCATTGCCGCTAGGGGTTACCTGGATTGAGGAAGATCAGGCGTTCAATTTTGCTGTGTGTGCTGAACACGCCGCGAGTGTGAAACTGTTTCTCTACTCCCCTACCGATTTGGCAAAGCCAGTTTTGACATTTCAGTTCGATCCTATCCGCAATAAGTCAGGGCGGATCTGGCACTGCAGGATCTCGCCGGATCAAATGTGCGATGCCCGCTATTACGGTTACTCGGTTTTAGGGCAGGCCGTCGCGGGTCTGCCCGGCTTCGATCACGAAAAGGTCCTTCTCGATCCCTATGCGAAAGGAGTTTTCTTTCCGCCTGCATTCAACCGAAAGCTGGCCATGGCGCCAGGTCCAAATGCCGGAAGGGCGCCGTTAGGAATTTTGCCAGGGCAACAACTTATTTTTGACCGGGCAGGAGATGTTTCGCCTCGACCTGAATCGGACGCGATCATCTACGAACTTCACGTCAAGGGGTTCACCAGGAATCCAAATTCCGGTGTGCATCCATCCCAAGCCGGAACCTACACCGGATTGATCGAAAAGATCCCATATCTGAAGGACCTTGGGATCACCGTTGTCGAACTGATGCCCGTCTTTCAGCGCGACCCTCACGAAAGAGATTATTGGGGCTACATGCCTTTGAACTTCTTCGCGCCTCACGCGGAGTATGGCGCCCGTGGCGACGATGAGCAACATCTCGAATTCAGGAATATGGTCAAGGCTTTGCACAAAGCCGGAATCGCGGTAGTGCTCGACGTTGTGTACAACCACACGTGTGAAGGAGATCACCTCGGTCCAATCTATAGCCTCAAGGGTTTCGATGCCGCCGGTTATTACATGCACTCCTCCGACCCGACTAACCCGTATGCCAATCACTCCGGCACCGGCAATACGTTGAATTTCAGCCAGCCTCACGTGCGAAAAATGGTTATGGACAGCCTGCGGTATTGGAAGAACCAGATGCACATCGATGGTTTCCGCTTCGATCTGGCATCGGTGTTTAGCCGCAATGCCGATGGATCACTGAATTGGGGAGATGCTCCCATATTCAGCGAAATCGCCGCCGACCCGGAGTTGGGTCGATTGGCCTTGATCGCTGAACCTTGGGACGTGGGTTGTTACCAGCTGGGACGCGGATTTCCGGGCACGACCTGGCTGCAATGGAACGCGCGTTATCGCGACGATATCCGTCGTTTTGTGAGGGGCGATGCCGGGATGGTCCCGGACCTTATGCGTCGTATCTACGGCAGCGATGACTTGTTTCCGGACAGCCGCGAGCATTCCTATCATGCCTTCCAGACCCTCAACTATATCGATTGCCACGATGGCTTCACACTCTACGATCTCGTTTCTTATAACCACAAACACAACTGGAAAAACGGTCATGACAATCAAGACGGTATGGACGCGAACTTCAGTTGGAACTGCGGACACGAAGGAGACGAGAGCTTGCCAGCGGAGGTTCTGGCGCTTCGCCGGAAACAGGCTAAAAACTTCTTCTGCCTCCTCATGCTCTCGAACGGCATCCCGATGTTCCGGGCGGGTGACGAGTTCCTGAATACACAGCTCGGAAACAACAACCCTTATAACCAGGACAACGAAATCAGCTGGCTGGATTGGAGTCAGCTCAAGGCGAATCAGGATGTATTCCGCTTCTTCAAAGGCATGATTGCGTTTCGGAAGTCTCATCCTTCTCTGTGTCGCAGCCGGTTCTGGCGCGATGACGTTTCCTGGTACGGCGTGGGCGCCACGGTCGATCTCTCGCCGGATTCGCGTAGTCTGGCCTTTTGTCTGCATGGCGCTTCCCAGGGCGATGACGATATTTACGTGATGATAAATGCATATTGGCGAGCGCTGCAGTTCCAGATCCAGGAGGGTTCACCTCAAGACTGGGTCAGAGTTGTGGACACTGACCTCCAAAGTCCTAGCGATTTCTCGGACTGCGGTGTCCAACTG
>Ga0075030_100006812_pt1 | contig 10226 bp, 15 predicted proteins | sample LitLauG_LLR_2012_FD_71393 | JGI IMG/M metagenome (GOLD analysis project Ga0075030, IMG submission 71393) | Freshwater sediment microbial communities from Pennsylvania, USA - Little Laurel Run_MetaG_LLR_2012 | ecosystem: Environmental > Aquatic > Freshwater > Creek > Sediment | place: USA...
GTGTACGAGTTCCAGGCCACCTGCGTCGGATTGCCAGCGATGAGCTTTTCGGGGGGCAGGTGGTATTCGTCGCGCAGGGCTTCGTCGGGCGCAATCTTGAGCAGCGTCAGGCCGGGCATAAGGTCTCACTCGCCTCGCAGGGTGACACGACTGATTCGGATATGGCCGCGCGTCCGTGTTTCCACGTGCCGGCCCGGCACCTGCGGGAAAGTCTACGACGCAATGGCGTCCGGCGGAATCCGCGGAACGCTCAGTTGCTTCGGGACCGCGCCTGCGACAGTCCGGGCACGGCGGTCCGGCGGGGCATCGGATCAGGAAGCCGGTGTGCCGCCGCCTTCCCGTCGCCAGGCCCGATCAATGCGGCGATCGGCCGCTTGCCGCTTTGGATCCAGCGATCGGTCATCACCGCAGGTCCGAAGAAGACTGCACCCGTTCCAGGCGCAGCGGCAGGTGGAACTTGGTCTCGCCGCGCTTTGGGAGCAGGGCCACTGCCTGCTCGGGCGAGCCTTCGGCGGCACGGGTCTGCGCTGCGGAATCGATCGAATCACCATCGACTCCCAGCACGACGTCCCCGCTCCGAAGAACTGCACCGGCCGCCGCGCTGCCGGGACTCGTCTCGATCGTGCCGGCGACCGGGTCAGGCCCGTTGCGCCGAGCCGAAGGCCTGCGCGCGCCGGCAGGTTCAGGCCGCCAGAAACGGCTCGATATCCGCCGCCAGCTTTTCGGGCTTGGCCTTCGGTGAAAAGCGCGCCACCACCTGCCCCTGCCGATCGACCAGGAATTTGGTGAAGTTCCACTCGATGGCTTCGTTGACATGGTCAGGAGCGGACGCGACCAGGTGCCGGTACAGCGGGTGGGCGTGCTGGCCGTTGACCTCGATCTTGGAAAACATCGGAAAGCTCACGCCGTAAGTCAGGCTGCAGAAGCTCCGGATCTCGGCGTCCGTGCCCGGCTCCTGGTGGCCGAACTGGTCGCAGGGAAAGCCCATGACGACCAGGCCGCGGTCCTTGTACGTGTTGTACAAGTCTTCCAGCCCCTGGTATTGCGGCGTGAACCCGCACTTGCTGGCCACGTTGACGATCAGCAGCGTCTTGCCGGCGTAGTCGGCCAGTTGCTGGCGCTCGCCCGTGATGGTCTTCAATTCGATTTGCGGAAGTGTGCTCATGCGCTCGTCCGTAAAGAGTCGGTGGCAGCGGAGCGGTCGCAAGGCTGCCGATGCTCGGAACCCCGGCACGCCCGGCCGCATGCCGAGCGCGATCCGCCCACTCTACCGCACCGCGGCCTCCAAAGCTCGCACTGCTAGCGCGGAACCGGCTCGCCGGTCGGATCGATATCGATCGGCGGAGAAAGGGCTTCGACCTGGTCGTGCGTGTCGAAATAGAAGACCGACTGGCGGTGTCCGCCAGCCGCGAAAGTGAATTTGCTGGTCTGCGTGGTGTCGCCGTAGATCGCATCGATCTGGTAACTGCCGGCGGGCAGGTCGATCAGCAGCCACGGGCCGTCCATGACCGTCGACAGAATCGGGCCGGCCTTGCCGTCCGTGATCACGATGCGAGCGCCCGACAGATACGCGCCCGTGCCCTTGGAGGCGGTCAGGATCGAGACCGTGTACTGCCCCCTTTCGCCGTTCAGGGAGTTCATTTCCTCCCCGCCGACGCCGCCACTGACATAGGAACGGCCCTGGTCGGTGGTGCCGCGGACCATCGCGCCAACCGGCTGCAATGCCCAGAGCAGGGCTGCCGCCACTGCGAAGCGTTCGAGCTTTATCATTTTGGTGCCGCCTTCCGTGAATGATTCATTGGTCGATCCCGCGGATCGTGGTGCCTTCGATTCGGGTCGACTCTAGCGGCACTGCCGGACCGGGTCTGTTCGCTGCCGCACCCCGAAACCGCGCCGGCGTCGCGCCGGCCATGAGGCGCGCCATCGCAGGCTGGATTCTTGGTGCGCTGGCGTACAGATGTTCGAGTCGCGCCCGCTTACCCTGCAGCGACGCGGCGCGGCTTGAGCACGGCACCTGCCGGTCCGATTCGCATCGCCGCTCGATATCGAAGGAAGGAAAGGTCATGCGCACTGCAATCTTGAGCCTGTGCCTGCTGTTCGGTTCAGCGGCCACGGCCGACGGGCAGGTCCGCGTCAGCATCGGGATCAACCTGACGAGCTATCCGGAACTGGTGCCAGTCCCCGGTTACCCCGTCTATTACGACGCCAACATGAATTCGAACTACTTCTTCTACGACGGCATGTACTGGGTCTACCAGGGCGACGCCTGGTATGCGAGTTCCTGGTACAACGGGCCGTGGGACCTGGTGGACCCGGATTCGGTGCCGGCCTACCTGCTGATGGTGCCGGTGAGCTACTACCGCCAGCCGCCCGCGTTCTTTCTCGGCTGGCAGAGCAACGCGGCGCCGCGCTGGGGCGAGCACTGGGGTCGCGACTGGGAACAGCGGCACAGCGGCTGGGATCGGGCCGACCGCAATGTCCCCCGGGCCCCCCTGCCGCTTTATCAGCGCCAGTACGCCGGCGACCGCTATCCGCGCGCCGACCAGCAGCGCCAGTTGCAAAGCCAGAATGACCACTACGTTCCCCACGATCCTCAGGTACGCAACCAGCTGAGCCGGCAGCATGCTCAGGGCGAGCCTGCAGCGGCGCAACGCGGGCCGGCACCCGGGGCCGCGTTCCAGGCAAGCCACCCACAGGACAGCCGTCCGCAAGGTGACCGCGGCACGGTCCCTTCGCCGATGGCAGGACCCGGAGCTGCGGCAGCGGCGCGGCAGCCAGCCGGGCAGGCACGCATCCAGCAGGACGCCGCCCGCCCGCAGGGATCCGAGCAGCGCGGCCAGGTGGCAGGCCTTCGAACGCCGGATCAGCAGGACCGCGGCAGGACCGCACCGGGCCCGACAGGGCCGGCAGCCAAGCCGCAACAAGGCCAGCCGCAGCGTGCACCCAATCCGGGACAGCAGCCACCGCACCCAGCGCCTCAGGCCCAGTCACCGCAAGCCGCACCACACTCGCAAGGCCGGCCGGCACCCGAGGCAGCGAAACAGGAGCCGAGCCGGGAGCAAGGTCGTGACAAGCCGGAGGAACGCGGCCAGGATCGGCGCTGAGCCGATCCCTGTCGGCCGCCGGCCGGTCGACGTGCCGGTTGCGAGCGATCGTGGCGGCCAGGTGCTTGTCGTGATCGCGCGCCGCCAGTCGACCTGTCACGCTCGCTCCGGCAGGCAAAGGCGCGCCGGGTGAGCCGGCTGCGCCAAGCGGGCCGAAGCGAATATCAGGCGGGTATTCGCGTGGCGAGCGACAAATTCGAGTTCGCCTGCCCGCTTCGAGCCGCCCGCGGCGGGCTCAGATCAGCAGGGTCAGCGCATCAACGCCGGCACCGACGGCTGCCGTCACCGCCATCGCCATCACGCCCCACACGCTCACGCGCCAAGCTGCAGCAAGGCGCCCGACGATGCCGGTATGTGCCGCCATGAAGCCAAGCGATGCCAGCATGCCGATCGTCGTGACCGCCACCCAGAACTTCAGGCTGTCCGGAGGCGCCAGAGACGTCACGGTCAGTGGCAGCAGTGCACCGATGGCGAAACCGGTAGCGGAGGCGATGGCGGCCTGGACCGGCCGCGCGCGGGGCGTTGCGTCGGATTCGAGTTGTTGACGGGCGTGGGTGCCAAGGGCGTCGCGTTCCTTCAACTGCTGCGCCACCTGCCGCGCCAGAGCGGGTTCGACTCCCCGAGCAACGTAGATCGCCGTCAGTTCGCGTTGCTCAGCTGCCCCCTGGGCCGCAAGCTCGATGCGTTCACGCGACGCGCTGGCGGTCTCGACATCTTTGTGGGATCGGACCGAGGCGTACTCCGCGGCGGCCATGGCCATGGCACCGGAGACCAGACCGGCCACCGCGGTGAGAACGATGGCCTGGTGGCCGGCGTTGGCGGCGGCCACTCCGATCACGAGGCTGGCGGTCGACACGATGCCGTCATTGGCCGCCAGCACACGTGCGCGCAGCCCACCGATGCGGTGGAGGCTTTGGTGCTCGACCTGTCGTCGGGCACCCGCAAGGGCTTCAGCGGCCACGCGAACGCGAGGGAATCGATGGGGTATGACGCGAAGCGGGTGCCGCACGGTACGGACGCGAGCCCGAATCCCGGCGCGGTGCGCCACCTCGCGATGGTCCGACCCGATACCCGCCGCCCCAGCCGCCGTACTCGTAGCCGTACGGTTCGTAGTAGCCGCCGACATAGGTGACACCGACGTCCGGCCCGTATCCATAGCCCCCGTCGGCGACCACGCAAGCCGACGCCATCAGCAGCGCGATCAAGGCAGGAGCAAGCCGCGCCAGTCGCAGCGGGCGCATCCGCCGGCCGCCCGGACCCGATCCAGGCAGGATGCTCATTTGGCCTCCTCGTTGCGGCCGTTGTCCGGCCACTCCATCAAGCCGAACGGTGCGCCGGACGGATCGGCGACGACCGCTATCTGACCGCCATGGCGGTCCACGTGGGGCTCGACCAGGACGCGTCCGCCCAGCTCGGCCGCTTTGGCCGCGGAGGCGCCCGCATCGACGACGCGCACGAAGTTCAACCAGTGCGGATGCCGTCGCAGCGAATCGGCGGGCAGGCCGTTCACGCTGAGTCGCGCGAACTCGTCGGACGAAAGGATCTCGTGCTCGAGCCCGTCGTCACTGGCGAGGTCGAACACTTCGTAGCCGGCAACGGCCTGATAGAACGCGGCGTCGGCAGCCGGATCGTGCGCGAGGACCGAGGTCCAGATCCACTCGCCCGGCATCGGCAGGAAATCGGGAGGATCGCCGCTGCTGGAGGCGAGCACCGCGAACACGGCACCTTCGGGGTCCGCGAGCACCGCCTGGCGTCCGCGCTGTGGATGATCCCTGGGTTCGTACAGGACTTTGGCCCCATGTTCGACCGCGGTCCGCCGGGCGACGTCGACATCCTGGACCGAGATGAAGCTGAGCCAGGCCGGACACCTCCGGATAGATGTTGATGTTCGAGCCGCTGCCCTGGTCGCTCTCGACGATGCCGTTGGCGTAGATCGCGGTCGGAAAAGGGCTGCTCACCGGCGTGAACACCGGAGGCTGAGGCTTGCGCTGCAGGCCGAAGAGATAGGCGGCAACCAGTCCGGCCAGGATGCCGAGCACCGAGAGGCCGAAGATGATCTTGTTTCTCACTCGGTCCCCTTGTCCAGCCCCGTGATCTTCCCGTCTTCCATGTGGATGATCCGGTCCGCGTACTCGTTGATGCGCGCATCGTGGGTGACGACCAGGATGCAGCGGCTTTGATTGAGCACCTTTTCCTTGACGAAGGCGATGATCATCCTGCCGGTGTCGCCGTCGAGCGAAGCGGTGGGTTCATCGAGTATCAGGATCTGCGGGCTGCTGACGATCGCGCGCGCGATCGCAACCCGTTGCTGCTCGCCGCCCGACAGTTTCACCGGCAGGATGTCGCCGCGACCCTTCAGGCCGACGATGTCCAGGCATTTGGTGGCTTCCGCAATCGATTCGGCCCAATCGCGCTGCTTCAGGATCAGCGGTATCGCGACGTTCTCCGCGCTGGTCAGGCGCGGAAACAGGTGATAGTCCTGGAACACGAAGCCGATCGTGTTCAGGCGGAAATCGGCCAGCTGGTCATTGCTCTGCGACCAGATGTCGGCTCCCTTGACCGTGACCTTGCCGCCATTGGGCCGCAGGATCCCCGAGATCATGCTGAGCAGGGTCGTCTTGCCGCTTCCCGACGGCCCGACGATGAACAGCATCTCGCCGAAGTGAGCAACGAAGCCGACGCTGTTGACCGCGGTCGTGCGGGTTTCACCTTCGCCAAACCACTTGCTCAGGTCGACCGCGATGATCGCCTCGGAAGCGGGCGCCTTGATGTCTTCGATGCCCATGCGGATGCCTATCTGCCGACGGGCGTTGCGGGTCTCCGAGACAGCCCCGGATCCGCCCCCGGGGCCCATCCCGTCAGGCGGACGGGGTCCGGCTCCCTAGCGAATATGAACGTCGAGCGGCAGAAACAGGCTGATACCGGGCGACTGCTGCGGCGGGTAGTAGACGGGCGGCGCCACGTAGACCGGCTGCGGGACGTAACGCGGCCGGACGTATTCGTGCCGGTCCCGATCCCCGTGCTGCGGCTCGTTGTGCGCGCCCTTGTCACGATGCTCGTCGCGGTGATTGTCGGCGTCGGCCAGCGCGGGTTGCAGGCTCGCCAGACCCATCGCCGAGGCGACGAGCAGTGCCAGCAGGGCGCCGCCCGCCTTGCGCGCCGCAGGCGCGCCGTCAAATGTCGAGAATTTCATCTTGTATTCCCATCAGTGAAGTTGCAGGGACGCGGCAGGAACGGGCGCACCATCCGCCCGCCTGGCGCGCTGGCGCCTACTTGGCCTTGGGCGCCGCCTTGTGCATGCCGTGGCGGAACAGCTCATCGGCGTCCTTTTTCTGCTCGTCCGTCATCACCGCGTACAGCGGTTCGAAGGCGGTGGTGAATTTCTCGGCAGCGTCGGCATGGGCGCGGCTGATGTTGGCGTAGGACTTCAGGTCGTCGACCGCGCTCATCGTCTTTGCGCCGGTCTGCCGCTCCTTGACCAGCGGCTCGATCGCATTCTCGTTGTCGCGCATCACCTGAGCGACCGGACCCCACTGGTCTTCCTGGCCGGTGGCGATCTTGAGCGTGGCGTGCATCTCCTTGATGCGGGCCTCGACGCGATCCGGGCTGGGGGTCGTGGCCGCCAGCAGCGGCGCGGATCCGAAAGTGATCGCCGTGAGCATCGCGCCCGCAGCGGCCGCGCGGGCCACTGCCCGGCGCAAGGAAAGATTGCGTGTATTCATGTTCGTTTCTCCAGGTTGATCGTGATGGCAGGCGTGGACCTGAACCAGGATGTCCGCCTTATCAACGGGCATTGTCGGTCTTGCGCAGGATGCTTTCCGTTCGCTGGGACACATAGTTCCAGCGAAGTTCCGGTTCGCTCATCCTGTTCTTCAAGTGAGCCAGTTGCCTGGCCGCTTCGTCATGCATCGAACCCAGGCGGATATGCATCCGGCCGGACAGCCGCTCGCGACCTCCCTCGAGGACATCGAGCGGATTGCCGGTCAGACGACCCCAGTACTGCCTGGCCGTGCCGGCCACAACGGCCAGGACCCCCTGCATCCGCTCGCGGCTCATCAACGCCCTTGCGCAGCCCCAGAGGCGTCGATCCGATCGCTTGCCCGCGCAAGGCCGTCGCGATCGCCGCTGCCGAGCCATTGCGACAGTTCGAGCGCGTGGTCCTCCTCGTCGGCCAGGATGTCATGCACCACGTAGCGGGTGGCAGGATCCGTGGTGCCAATGCGCCTGAGCACGTGCCGGTATCGTTCGATGACGACGCGCTCGGCCGCCAGGTCGGACACGATCATCGACTCGAGGCTGCCCGACGGATCGTAGGCAACAAAGCTGCTGCGGATCAGCGACGCGGGACAGAAGTCGGGCTGACCGCCGAGCAGGACGATATGGCGCGCGAGCCGGTCCGCGTGGCCCGCCTCTTCCTGGGCGTAGCCCAGGAACGCGGTGGCGGTCTTCGGCGGGTCGACGCCTTCGGAGTGGAAATAATGGGACTTGTACCGCAGCATGCAGACCAGTTCGGTGGCCAGCAGCGCGTTGAGCAGTTCGATGACTTCCTGCCGCGCTGGCGCTCCCGCGTTGTCCGCGCCGTCCGGCGGGTCGCCGTCGTCTGCAAGATTGAGCGAGCCGCGGTCCATCAGGAGTCCGTCCTGATAGGCAGTGCGATCCGGCGCGACGGCGGCGGAACCCTGGTTCTGATCCATGATTTTTTCCCCGGTTGAGGGTTCTCGACGGCGACGTCAGGATCTCAGATGCGACCCGCCACCAGAAGCACGAGCAGGACGACGAGGACGACGCCCAGACCACCGCTGGGCCAGTAGCCCCAGTTGCGGCTGTGCGGCCAGGTTGGGAATGCCCCGACCAGCATCAGGATCAGGACGATCAAAAGTATGGTTCCCAGCACGGCATCTCCCCGGAAACTGGCATCGAACGGTGTGATGGTGTTGAGCCGCCGCGGGCATGCGGCCCGCTTTCGGCCATCGGCCCACCAGATCGACCCAACGGACGCAGGCTAGGCGCGCCGGAACGGCCCGTCGGTGCGCCAGGGCACAGAGGACAGGCGCACGGGTGATCGACGAATCAGAGGTCTCGCGACCGACACGCTGACGGGTCAAAGCCCGCCGGTGTGGCAATCCGCCAGTGCGGACCCGCGCGGTCGGGGCCGCGCGGCTTTCAGGTCCCGTCTGCGGACAGGTTCCTGGCGTGCGCCCAGTCGGGCGTGAACATCAGCACCTGCGCGGTCGGCGGCAGGTTCTCGTTGAAAAGGCGGTTGTGCCAGAAGGTCGCCTGGTAGCGCGGATGCGTCGTCGCCAGGCGCCTGACCGCGCATGGAATGCGGAAGCCCTGGTCGGACTGTTCGAAGTCGAGCACGCAGCGGCCCAGTTCGACCAGGCGCTGCGCCAGCGCCGAATCCGGTGCGAACGAGGCCGTGAGTTCGTCGCTGAAACGCGCCGGTTCCTGGAAGTAGCGCCCTTGCAGCGTTTCGAGCACCTTGTCGAAGCGCTCGTTGGGGTCCTGAGTCTTCAGGTACTGGAAGCGGAACTGCACCGTGCTGTCCTGCGGTTCGATCTCGCTGATCAGCACGATGATGCCGTCGGCGACCGCTTCGCCAGCAACGGTCGTGACCCGCGGCCGCATGCCATCGGACGGCCGCCCGCCCATCTGGCGCACCGCGTACTGGCGCAGCCGGCACTGCCAGCCGACGAAACGGGCCTGCAGGGCCTGCGCCGCGACCTTGGTCAGCACGACATTGTCGCCGGCGGCGCCCGCCTGCTTCGAAGGTTTGCGTGGCATCGGGCTTCGCCGAACCTGCCCCATCATCCGGCCAGCGCTACGCGAGCGCCTCCAGGCCGACCGGGCCGCCGCCGAGGTCGTGCGCGACGTCGACCAGCGTCTCCCACAGGTACGGGGCGAAGCTGCCGTCGCACCAGATCCGGTAGCGCGGCGCGGCGCCGGCCGGCTCGGCAATGACCGTGACGCCGACCCCGACCATCGAAGTCAGCACCGCGGGCCGCGCCGCCAGGTCGAGCGACGCGAAATCGACACTGCAGGTCTGCGCAAGCAGGTCCGCCGCCTTCGGTCCGACCAGGATCAGCTCGGCATCCTGACGCAGCACCGGGTAGACCCCGGCCGGCGGTGCCAGCTTGAGCAATTGCGCGCAGCGCGCGCCGCCCGGCGCGTCCTCGATGAGAAACTCGGTGCGGCCGAGGCGGCCGACGACTCCGCCCACATCGAGCGGCAGCCAGGCGTTCGGCTGCGGCGGGATCGGGATGCCCTGCTGTTCGAGCCAGGCCGCCGTTGCCGGCCCCTTGAAGCCGCAGCGGCGCATCGCGCTGCGATCACCGACACCGACCTGCTGCGCGGCCCTGGCGTCGTCGGCGCCGAAGCGCGCAACCATCTTCATCGACTCGATCATGGTCCACTGCGGACGCAGCGCATCCTGCTCGGCGAACATCGGGTTGGCGCGTTCCGGCGCGACCTGGCTGCTCATCGGTACGGGCCCTCTACTGTTTCTGCCGGAGGTTGTCGGGATCGTAGAACGGCGTATCGCAGACCTCGGCGCCGACCATCGACCGGTCCGACAGCCTGATCTCGAAGCGCCGTCCCTTGGCGGTCATGTCCGGCCGCACGAAAGCCAGGCCGATGTGGCGCTTGACCGTCGGGCTGTAATAGATGCTGGTGACGCGGCCGGCGATGTCGCCCTTTTCGATCACCAGGTGGCATTCCTGCGGGGCGGTGCCCTGGAAACCGGCCGGCAGCATGAACGCAACCTGGCGCTGCTTGACCGGCAGAGCAGCGATCGCCTTCAGGCTGCGCTGGCCGACGAAGAACGGCTTGTCCATCCCCACCGCCCAGTTCATGTTGACGTCGAACGGGGTGGTCAGGCCATCGGTGTCCTGGCCGAGGATCAGGTGGCCTTTTTCAAGGCGCATCAGGCGCTGCGCCTCGACGCCGAACGGGCCGATGCCATGGGGCTGCCCTGCCTTCATCAGCACGTCCCACAGCGCCGGCCCATACTCTGCCGGCACGTGGATTTCGAATCCCCATTCGCCGACGAAGCCGACGCGCATCAGGCGGGCCGCAATGCCGGCGACCTGCCCGCTGCGGCATGCCAGGTACGGAAAAGCCTCG
>Ga0075030_100006813_pt1 | contig 10226 bp, 7 predicted proteins | sample LitLauG_LLR_2012_FD_71393 | JGI IMG/M metagenome (GOLD analysis project Ga0075030, IMG submission 71393) | Freshwater sediment microbial communities from Pennsylvania, USA - Little Laurel Run_MetaG_LLR_2012 | ecosystem: Environmental > Aquatic > Freshwater > Creek > Sediment | place: USA...
CCAAGGCAGTGACCGTGCATCGACTTGGTCGAGCTCACCATGCACCGGGCAGCGTTCTCGTCCCCGAGCGCCATACGTATCGCGCGAATCTCATTCGGGTCCCCGACCGGTGTCGAGGTCGCGTGGGCATTGACGTACCCGACCCGATCCGGCGTCACTCCGGCCTCCCGAAGGGCCATACCGATCGCTCCTGCCGGGGCAACACCACTCGGGTCGGGTTCCGTGACGTGGTGGGCATCTGCGGTCAGTCCGTACCCGAGAATTTCCGCGTAGATGTGCGCCCCTCGTTCACGCGCGCGGGACATTTCCTCAAGGACGAGCACGGCGCCTGCTTCGCCCATCACGAACCCGTCGCGGTTCGCATCGAACGGACGGCTCGCCGTCCCAGGATCGTCATTCCGAACCGATAGGGCGCGCATTGCCCCGAATGCACCCACGCCCATCTCGAGAATGGATGACTCCGTCCCGCCGGCCAAGATCACGTCTGCACGACCAAGTCGGATCGCGTCGAGCGCTTCGCCGATGGCATGACCCGAGGTGGCGCAGGCACTGACAGTGGCAAGCATCGGACCGCGCAGCTCGAGCTGCATCGAGATCTGCGCGGCAGCCATGTTGGCGATCATCATCGGAATAAACAGCGGCGATAGACGGTCCGGACCACGCTCGAAATAGACCTGCGCCTGATCGATGAACGTGCTCAGTCCCCCGATGCCGCTCCCGACGTACACCCCGGCATTGGGGATGGTGCCCGGGTCAAGCCCGGCGTCGTCGAGACCGAGGCGGGCGGCGGCGACGGCCAGCTGCGCGAATCGGTCCATGCGCCGCGACGACCGGCGGTCCATGAAGTCGTCGGGGTTGAACTCCTTGACCTCACATGCGATCTGACTTGAGAGGCGTGACGGGTCGAAGTGCGTGATCCGCCCGGCGGAGCTGACGCCCGCACAGGCGTTTCGCCACACATCCTCGCGTCCAATCCCGATCGGCGACACCAACCCGAGGCCCGTGATCGCGACCCTGCGGAGTCCGGTGGTCATATGCCGAGCCCCCCGTCGACGCGAATCACGCTGCCCGTGATGAAGGCCGCATCGTCGGAACACAGGAACGCCACGACCGCCGAGACGTCCGCCGGCGTCCCAAGGCGTCCCAACGGCGTGCTTGCGAGAATCTGGTCGCGCTGGTCATCGTCGAGATCTGCGGTCATGTCGGTCGTGATGTACCCGGGAGCCACGGCGTTGACACGAATGCCGCGTCCCCCGACTTCCTTGGCGAGCGACTTGACCATTCCGATCATCCCGGCCTTGGCCGCCGCGTAGTTGGCTTGGCCGGCATTGCCGGTAAGCCCCACGATCGATGATACGGCTACGATGGACCCGGACCGGCGGCGCAGCATCCCCCGCACCGACGCTCTCGAGACATAGAACGCGCCGGTCAGATTCGTATCGATGACCGCACGCCAATCGTCGGTCGACATGCGTACAAACAATCCGTCGCGCGTGATCCCGGCGTTGAGAACAACCGCGTCGAGAGGTCCGAGCTCGGTCTCGGCCGCCGCGACCAGTTCGCCGGCCTGCAGCTCGTCGGACACGTCCGCCTGGAGGGCAATCGCCCGGCGCCCGCGCGCCTCGATCGCCGCCACGGTGTTCGCTGCGCCGGCACTGTCCGACGCGAACCCGACCGCGACATCAAACCCCGCATCCGCAAGCGTTTCGGCGATCGAGGCGCCGATACCACGACTCGCTCCTGTGACAAGCGCGACGGCCATTAGCCCACCACCTCGGCGATTGCGGCCAGATCGCCGGGAACGGCGATCTGCATCACCGGCGCATCACGACGTACCCGGCGCACGAGACCCGACAGCACGCGTCCGACGCCGATTTCGACGAACTGCGTCGTGCCCGCGTCGAGCGCGACATCCACAGCTGCCCCGAACCGCACGGGTGACACGAGCTGATCCGCAAGCAACTCACGAAGGCGATCCGCGGGCTCGAAACGACACGTCGTTGTCGACAGGAACGGAACGGAGATCGCGCCCGGCGTCCACGCCGCCAACGCACTCGACAGACGCTCGGCTGCCGCAGCGACCAGCGGCGAATGGAACGCTCCGGAGACCTGCAGCCGGGTCGCCTTTCCGCCAGATGCGGCAACGTTGGCGAGCAGCTGATCGATGCCGGCGTTGGTTCCGCTGACCACAACCTGTCCGGGGCAGTTGAAGTTGGCGGGCCAGACATCGCCAACGTCGGCGCAGAGGGCTTCAACTTCCGCGTCGGAGGCACCAAGCACGGCGGCCATCGCCCCGGGACTCGCTTCCGCGGCAGCCTGCATCGCGGCGCCACGTTCCGCGACCAGCCGGAGCGCGTCCGGGAAGGAGATCGCGCCGGCAACGACCAGGGCGGCGTACTCCCCAAGCGAATGCCCCATCACGAGATCACCGCGCAGACCGGCCTCCTCGGCTGCCCGCCATGCCGCGACGCAGGTCGCAACGAGCGCCGGCTGACAGATGTCGGTCTGCATGAGGCGCTCGGCCGGCCCGGAGAAGCACAGCCCCGACAGGGAGTATCCGAGCACGTCGTCGGCCTCATCGAAGGTCGCACGAGCCACCGGGAACCGGTCAGCCAGCTCCTGTCCCATGCCGACGATTTGGGCACCCTGGCCCGGAAACATCAGTGCGATCACGTTGGTTCATACCTCACAAGACATGCGGCCCACGTCAGGCCTGCGCCGAATCCCACCATCATGACCCGCATCCCCGCCGTCAGGACGCCGGCATCACGTGCCTCGGCCAACGCCAACGGAATGGACGCCGCCGAGGTGTTCCCATATCGATCCAAGTTGCCAAACACCCGCGCCGAGTCGATGCCCAGACGCCCGACCGCGTGATCGATGATTCGCTGGTTGGCCTGGTGCGGGACCATCAAGTCGATGTCGCCGATGGTCAGGCCGAGGTGGTCAAGCAGGTGCACCACCGACTCTTCCATGACGCGAGTCGCAAACTTGAAGACTTCGCGGCCGTTCATCTGAAGATACGCATCGGCCTCGTCAAATGCCTCTGAGGCGGGATGCCGCGTGCCGCCGACCGGAATCTGCAGCTGGGACCCTTTACTCCCGTCCGCTCCGAGCTCGAAGCCGACGAACCCGGAGGGGCCGCCGTCACCGTCACCGACGACCAACGCGCCGGCGGCGCCATCCCCGAACAGCACGAAGGTGCTCCGGTCGTTGGGGTTGACGATTCTGCTGAAAACCTCGGCGCCCACCACGAGAATCTTGTCGGCCAGTCCCGACTCGATAAGCGCCACCGCCTGGGCCAGCCCGTAGATGAATCCGCTGCAGGCGGCTTGAATATCGAACGCTGCAGCGCCATGGGCGCCGATGGCATTCGCGGTGAGCGCGGCGACTGACGGGAAGAGATGGTCCGGCGTGCAGGTCGGCACGATCAAGACGTCGAGCTCCTCGGCGGTGCACCCGGAGGACTCGAGGATGTTCTCTGCCGCACGGATCGCCAAGTCGCTTGTGGCCTGGTCCGGCGCGACGATCCGACGCTCACGAATGCCCGTTCGCGACACGATCCATTCGTCGGTCGTGTCGACGATTTCCTCAAGGTCGGCGTTCGTGAGCCTCCTGTCGGGCACGTAATAGCCGAGGCCAGCCAGCCGCGCCCGCCGAGTACCGGCAGCGCCGGGAACCCCGATCATCCGGCAGCCATCGACGCGTCGACGAACGCGAACGACAAACTCGCCGAGCACGCGAGCTCGTCACCGACACGGGCTTCGCCTTCCGCCCATCCCATCGGTCCGCGTTGGCGCGTCATCCGCATGCTGAGCTCGAGGGTCTCCCCCGGGCGTACCGGGCGCCGAAAGCGCACCTTCTCGATGCCGGCGAACAGCGCCAACCGCCCGGCGTTCACGGGAAGCGCCATTGCCGCCAGTCCGGCGGTCTGCGCAAGCGCTTCGACGATCAGCACGCCGGGCGTAATCGGGTTTCCCGGAAAATGTCCCGCAAAGAAGGGCATCTCGGGTCGCAGGGTCCACCGCGCCCGCGCGGACTCACCCGGGACGAGCTCCACGAGCTCGTCAACCAGCAGGAATGGCTCCCGATGGGGGAGTAGGTCTTTAGGGTCGGGCAGGCTCACGACTGGGTTTTGATCCTAGCGGACCCCCCGACGGATGGCGTTTCGGGGTCGGCAGTACGGTAGCGTGCGCCCAATGGCACCATGCACCCCGCCAGGCGTCGGGAATACGCCGTGACCCCGGTTCGCTGGGATCCGCTGTCCGGGACGCCGATGCTGCTCGCGCCGGCCCGTACGTCCCGGCCCAACGACACTGCCCCGGGGCCGACCACAGAGCGGCGTTCCGTTGCACCGTGCCCGTTTTGCCCGGGGTCCGAGCACGAAACGCCCCCCGAGACGTGGGCGCTGCGTCCCGACGGATCGCCCCCGAACGGGCCTGGCTGGCTCGTACGCGCGGTCCCGAACCGGTTTCCCGTTTTACCGACGGATGAGGGCATCCACGAAGTCGTCATCAACAGCCCGCGACACGTCCTGAGCCTGTGGGATCTCACGGCTGTGGAGCTCGGAGCTGCCATCGATGGCTGGGCGACGCGCGAAGCGGCCGTGCGCTCGGACCCGCGCGGGCTCGTACCGTTTCTGTTCGTCAACCAGGGCGCCGGGGCCGGGGCCTCGCTACAGCACTCCCATGCCCAGGTCATCGGGTTCCCGTTCATGCCGCCGCAGCTGGCGGACCGCCGCGCCCGATTTGCGTCTGCCAGCGAATGTCCGATCTGCCATGAACTCCGAAACCCCGCCACGGTGCGCGTCGTCGACACTGGAGGGCTTGCGGCATGGTGTCCCGAGGCGCCACCGTTCTCGGGCGCCGTACGCATCGCGCCCGTCGCGCACACTTCGGCATGGCCCGCGACCCCGGGAGGGACACTGGCGACGTTCCTCGGGCCACTCTTGCGAGGACTTGCCGATGCATGTGCCACGACGGCCCTGAACCTGTGGCTTCACCACGACCCCGCCAGCGCCGGCAACGCCTACCACTGGCATCTCGAGGTGATCCCACGGCGCGGGATGCTGGCGGGAATGGAACTCGGTGCAGGCGTGTTGTCGATCTTTACCGAGCCGGAGCTCCTGGCACAGGCACTCCTGTACCGCATGGCGTCGGCCTAGACCTCGGGCTCCGCCGAGACATCCTCAATAGGCGATTCGCCGTCGATCGCGTCCTCTGCGACGTCCGGGTCGACGAGGTCTGTTGAGTCGTCATGCTCAAACACTGCGGCGACGGTTGCGACCCGATCATCATCGGGCACCACCATGAGACGCACGCCCTCGGTCGAGCGACCGGTCCGGCGGACCGACTCGGCATCGATGCGGATGACCTGGCCACCGAGCGAGATCAGCAGTAACTGGTGGCCTTCCCGCACGGGGCGGGCGGTGACCAGCTCGCCCTTGCGGTCCGTCACCTTGATAGTCCGGACGCCCTTGGTCGGACGACCCTTGCGCGGATAGTCCGACATCGGGGTGCGCTTGCCGAATCCGTTCCCGGTGACAACGAGGAGGTCTTCGTCGTCGCGGGCGACACACAGGGCAAGGACGCGATCGGCCTTGTCCAGGTTCATGGCCTTGACGCCTCGGGTCTGGCGCCCCATCGGACGGACGGCCGCCTCGCTGAACCTGGCCGCCTGACCGCGCGCCGACACGATCAGGATGTCGTCGTCGCCATCGGTCATCTGCACTCCGACGAGCTCGTCGTCGCCCGCAAGATTGATTGCGAAGATGCCCGCCTCACGCAACACCGTGTCATACGCCTTCAGCTCGGTCTTCTTGACCATCCCATCACGAGTCGCCAGAACGAGGTACTTTGCCTCGTTGTAGTCGCGCGTGGCGAAGACCGCCCGCACCTCTTCGCCCTCGACCAGCGCGAGCACGTTGCTGATGTGCCGGCCGCGGGCGTCACGAGCGCCCTGTGGCAGCTCGTAGACCTTCTGGCGGTACACGCGTCCGCGATTCGTGAAAAACAGCAGGTACGAGTGCGTCGAGGCGATAAACAGGTGCTCGATGTAGTCGTCGTCCTTCAGGCTCGCGCCGCGTAGGCCCTTGCCCCCTCGCCGCTGCGCACGATACGTCGTGACGGGAAGACGCTTGATGTAGCCACCCCGCGAAATCGAGACGACCATCTCTTCCTCTGCGATGAGATCCTCGAGGTCAATCTCGCCCTCGCCGGGAATGATCTCCGAGCGACGCTCGTCGGCAAACCGTTCGCGGAGCGCCAGAACCTCTTCGCGAATCACGGCCATGACCCGTGATTCGTCACCAAGGATCGCGCGAAGCGCAGCGATCTCCGTCTGCAGCTGGTCGTGCTCCTTTTGGATGCCGTCGCCTTCGAGCTGCGTGAGCCGCTGGAGCCGAAGATCGAGGATCGCGCGCGCCTGGACCTCGGACAGTGAGAAGCGGGTGATCAGCCCCGTGCGCGCCTCGTCGGGGTCGGCAGCCGCCCGGATGAGGGCGATGACCTCGTCGATGTTCGCGAGTGCGATCAACAGACCTTCGAGAATGTGCGCACGAGCCTCAGCGCGGTTGAGGCGGAAGCGGGACCGACGTACGACGACTTCACGCTGGTGCTCGAGGTAGTGGCCAAGAATCTCGCGGAGTCCGAGCGTACGTGGCACACCGTCCACCAGGGCGATTGCGTTCACACCAAAGGTGCTCTGGGCCGCGGTGTGCTTGAACAGCTTGTTGAGGACCACCAGCGGGACCGCGCCGCGGCGCAGCGTGACCACCACACGGGTGCCGTCGCGCCCGGACTCGTCATTGACGTCGCTGACCTCGGGGACGACCTTCTCCTCGGCGAGCTCTGCGATCCGGCGGACCATGTCCGACTTGTTGACCTGGTACGGCAGCTCGGTGAACACGATCGCCGTCCGGCCGGTGCGCAGTTCCTCGTTGTGCGCGCGCCCGCGAACGACCACGCGACCGCGGCCGGTCTTGTACGCATCGACGATCCCCTGTCGACCGACGATAAGTCCACCGGTCGGAAAATCGGGCCCGTGGACATGCCGCATCAGCTGTTCGACCGACAGCTCCGGGTCGTCGATGAGGGCGACCACGGCATCGATTACCTCAGCGATGTTGTGCGGCGGGATATTGGTGGCCATTCCCACCGCGATCCCCGAGGAACCGTTGATCAGGAGATTCGGGAGACGGGCGGGCAGGACCACCGGCTCGGTGCGACGATCGTCATATGTCGGAATGACGTCGACGGTGTCCTCGTCGATACCTCGAAGCATCTCCACCGCGATCCGCGAAAGCCGGGCCTCCGTGTAACGCATGGCAGCTGCAGGGAACTCGGTGGAGCCGAAGTTGCCCTGGCCATCGACGAGCGGGTACCGGGACGCAAAGTCCTGCGCCAAACGGACGAGGGCGTCATAAATCGCTTGGTCGCCGTGGGGATGGAACTCACCCATGACGCGACCGACAATGTTGGCGCTCTTGACGTGCGGACGCTCCGGCTGGAGCCCCATGTCGTCCATGGTGAACAGCACTCGGCGGTGCACCGGCTTGAGGCCGTCACGCACATCCGGAAGCGCGCGACCAACGATGACGCTCATCGCGTAATCGAGGTAGCTCGAGCGCATTTCGAGCTCGAGCTCGCGCAACTCGATGCGTCCGTGGGGATCAAAGGTAGACATCTACCTGCCTCTCGCCGGGCGGACCAACGACACTGGGCCTACACGTCCAGAAAGCGCACGTTCTGCGCGTTCTGTTCGATGAACTGCCGCCGCGGCTCAACCTTGTCGCCCATGAGCGTTGCGAACAGGTCGCCGGCTGATGCCTCGTCCTCCATGGTTACGCGCTGGAGTATGCGGCGCTCCGGATCCATCGTCGTTTCCCACAGTTGATCGCTGTTCATTTCACCCAGGCCCTTGAACCGGCTCAGGGTGATCCCCTCGCGACACAGCTCGAGAACCGCCGTGCGGAGCGTGTCGTAGGTCGTCGCCTCCCGCACCCGCGCACCGCGAGCGATTTCGAACGGCGGGTGCCCGACAAGTTCGTGCAGACGGCTGCGTGCCGCCGCAAGCTGGGTCATCCCGCGTGACGCAAACATCTCGAGGCTCAGCCGCGCCGAGCTCGCTTCGCCAGTCCGAATCCGAACTGCACGCGCCGCGACGACCTGCCCGTCAACGTCCACGTCGGCTTCCAAGCGGTACCGATCATCGGACGCTGCGACGACCGATTCCGCGAGATCCGGAAGCGTGGTCGGCGTAAGCCCGACCAACCCGTGTGCCTGCACGAAGTCGCCGGCCGCTACCCCGTACGTACCTCGGACGACCGACACCCACGCTTCGTGCTCGCGTAAGACTCGCTGCAATCGCTGGAACTCCGGCTTGGCCACCGGCGTCGGCTCGCCCCCCTGGGGCGTGATCCGCACGGAGTCGAGATTCCGATCGAGCAACCACTCCTCGAGATCTGGTTCCTTCTCCATGTACTGCTCTTGGCTGCCGAGCTTGACCTTGTACAGCGGCGGGCACGCGATGTAGACGAACCCGGCGTCGATAAGCCCGCGTAGGTGCTGGAAGAGGAACGTCAGAATCAGCGTGCGGATGTGCGCACCGTCGACATCGGCGTCGGTCATGACGATCAGCTTGTGGTACCGCGCCTTGGTGATATCGAAGTCGTCGTCGATACCCGTCCCGATTGCCGTGATCATCGCCTGGATCTCGATGTTGGACAGCACCTTGTCGATGCGCGCCTTTTCAACGTTGATGATCTTTCCGCGCAGCGGAAGGATGGCCTGGAACGCAGACTGGCGGGCACGCACGGCCGAGCCGCCGGCCGAGTCCCCTTCGACAAGGAACAACTCGGTGTTCTCCGGGTTCCGGTCACTGCAGTCGGCAAGCTTCCCGGGCAACCCTCCAGAGTCGAGCGCCCCCTTACGGCGTGCCAGATCGCGGGCCTTCCGCGCCGCCAGCCGCGCCTGGGAAGCGTTGACCGCCTTGGCACACACTGTCCGAGCCGTCGTCGGATTCTCCTCGAAGTACTCGCTGAGTGCCTGATGAACCGCCTGGTTCACAAAGCCCGCGATCTCCGAGTTGCCGAGCTTCGTCTTGGTCTGGCCTTCGAACTGCGGTTCCCGGAGTTTGATCGACACGATCGCCGTCAAACCTTCCCGGGTGTCGGCGCCCTCAAGGTTGTCATCCTTCTCCTTGAGCAGCCCCTTGTTGCGCGCGTAGTCGTTGATCATCCGCGTCAGGGCACTTCGCACGCCGGTGAGGTGGGTGCCCCCCTCGTGCGTATTGATGTTGTTGGCGAACGTGTAGACGGACTCGTTGAACCCGGCTGTCCACTGGAACGCGGCCTCCAGAGACCCCTCGGGGCCCTCGGCCTCGATCATGATGATGTCCCGGTGCAGCACCTCGCGGCCCTGGTTGAGGTAGGCCACGAAATCCATGAGCCCACCGTCGTAGTGATGGGTCTCCTCGCGACCCTCGCCGCGCTCGTCAACCAAACGGATCGTAAGGCCCTTGGTCAGAAACGCCGTCTCACGGAACCGCTTCGCGAGCACATCGAAGTCGAAGTCCGGCTCCTCAAAGATGTCCGGATCCGGCCGGAAGTAGATCGTTGTCCCCGTCCGGTCCGTTGCCCTGCCCTGCTCGATCGCGGTGACCGGCTCACCGATCGCATAACGCTGGGTCCACACGAATCCGTCGCGGGCAATCTCGGCTGTCAAGGTCTCCGACAACGCATTGACGACGCTGCTACCGACCCCGTGCAGACCACCCGAGACCTTGTACCCCTCTCCACCGAACTTGCCGCCGGCATGGAGCACGGTCAGAACCACCTCAAGGGCACTCTTGCCGCCCTGCTCGGCCATGGCCGACACGGGGATTCCCCTCCCGTTGTCGACGACCGTGCACGATCCGTCTGGATGGAGGGTCACGTCGACACGATCGCAGTACCCGGCGAGTGCTTCGTCAACGGAGTTGTCCACCAGTTCATAGACGAGGTGGTGGAGTCCTCTCGACCCGGTTGAGCCGATGTACATACCCGGACGACGGCGTACCGCCTCGAGTCCCTCGAGGACGGTGATATCGGCTGCGTCGTACCCGGGGCGCCCCTGCTGGTCGGTTGTCACGCGTCCTTTCCGCCACAGTGCTTCATCCGTGGGAGTCTAGCAATTCTGGTCGGCGTCCCGGGCTCCATTTTCCTGTAATCTGCAGGGAAAGTTCCCGCT
>Ga0075030_100006814_pt1 | contig 10225 bp, 5 predicted proteins | sample LitLauG_LLR_2012_FD_71393 | JGI IMG/M metagenome (GOLD analysis project Ga0075030, IMG submission 71393) | Freshwater sediment microbial communities from Pennsylvania, USA - Little Laurel Run_MetaG_LLR_2012 | ecosystem: Environmental > Aquatic > Freshwater > Creek > Sediment | place: USA...
GGCAAAAATGCCGTTGACGCGATTCAGGAACTCCTGGGGACTGCATTCATCGTAGAGGTAGAGAAGCACCTCGCAGTCCGACGAAGTCTGGAACTCGTGGGGATGCTTCAGTTGCTGGCGTAGTTCTTTATGGTTATAAATCTCGCCGTTCACGGCCAGGACATTGCCGTTGGCTCGATCGATCAGCGGCTGCGCGCCGTGTTCCACATCCACGATGCTGAGCCGCTCATGCGCAACAATGGCCTGTTCATCGCTGTAAATGCCGCTCCAGTCGGGGCCGCGGTGGCGGATCTTCTTTGCCTGGGCCAGCGCCTGGCTGCGCAACTCCGCGTAATTTGCGCCGGCCGGATCGATCTTGAGGATTGCGAGAATTCCGCACATTCGGGGGACTCCATTATCTATGCGCCCAGGGAAACTATGGATCATCTCATTTGCAGGGCGACGCAAAGTTGAGGGAACGATCTCAAGTAGTCATTGGCGAATTCGGGTCGGACGCTCTGGCCTGAAAACTGAAGAAGCCGCGACCCTTCCTATACTGCGCGAACAATCACGAGTCTTTCACGGTTTCCAACCTCATTTGGTTTTCATCCGTTCAATTGGGCATTTCTCAAGTTAGCCGCCCCGCTTGGGCTCAAAAGCAGGACTGAATCCGATGAACTGCCCCGACAAAAAGCTACGTGACAATCATCGGCGGTTGGACGGAACGCTTGAAATACCACGAACATCCTCGCTCAAACTGCTAGCGTGTTACTTCCTCTACCACTTTGGTGAGAAACCAGGGTCGGTGCGCCGCGCGACCCATGGCCTGAGAAACCTGCCTGCGGGAATCCGGGAATTCGTGCTGCTACTCAATCGCTCTCCGCCGCATAGTCTGCCAGGAAGTTCAACTAGATTCTCAAGCGAAAGTGCCAGTCTTCCGGCCAAGCCCGCTTCGGACCCGTCGGTATCTGTTCCGGTTTGCAGGCGAGAAATGGACGCTAAGCCAATTCCCATTCGGTTCTCTTCAACTCCTTGCAATACCCTCCAGGAATACCTCCCGCATTGAGCCCAAAGTAACCGTCGGTTCAGGGTACCCGGACTTCAGTGATTGTTACGTACATCCCGCGCGCCCTTACACGAAACGGGTATTGTTCGCGTTAGAGTTACACTCGAAAATAAAGCAACTGTCTGTTGAACGGTCAAAGAGGTTTCTCGCGCTGAGATCACTTCAGGTTCTGCTCACCAGGCCGAGTTTCGTCCATGTCCGTCGGCCGGTTTGCGGATTCGAAACAAGAACTCATTTGTGAGGTGCGCTCGGTCACTCCTTCGATCGCTCAAAGGACACTGGGAGAATGGCAACAAGAAGCAAGACTTATTAACAGTGCTGCGGAAGGAGAAACAACTGCGCAAGTTGTTCTTGTGAGAGACGATAGCTGTAACTGATCGTAGAGTCCGGTGGTACCCTGTCCTGGCAGATTCCTAGTCGAGCGCCTATCTTAGCGACATGGGCAATTACCCTCAAAAACCGCAGGTTCATGCGTCCGCAACCTGGCAAGACGGTTTGCCGCATGCCGCATTCCTGGATACTGATTGAAAGGATCGAGATGTCACGTTCTACGTACCAATCGCCGTGGATGGATGAGGAGTTGCGGTTATTCCGCAAGACGGTTCGCCAGTTTATCCAGGATGAGTTTGTACCGCATCAAGCCCGGTGGCGCGAGCAGCACGGTCCGGACGACGAAGCTTGGATCGCAATTGGCAAGGCAGGCATCCTGCTCCCTGACATTCCGGAAGAGTACGGCGGCGGAGGTGGGACATTCGCCCACGAGGCCGTCGTCAACGAAGAACTGGCCACGGCGGGGGTGAGTTTCGGCTCCGGTGTCCAGAGTATTGTCGCTCATTACATCCTCACCTACGGCAACGAGGAACAGAAACGCAACTGGCTTCCAAAAATGTGCCGTGGCGAAGTGGTTGCGGCCATCGCCATGACTGAACCAGGCGCCGGTTCCGACCTGGCGGCAGTCAAGACCGCCGCCCGCCGCGAAGGCAATGACTACATCATCAATGGATCGAAGACCTTCATCACCAACGGCAAGAAAGCGAACCTCGTGTGCGTTGCTGTAAAGACCAACCCGGCAGCGGCCGGCTATCACGGCATGTCGCTGATTGTTGTCGAACCGAAGCAGCTTTCGGGATACAGCACGGGGCATCCGTTTGACAAAGTCGGCATGAACGCATTGGACACTTGCGAATTGTTCTTCAATGATATGCGCGTTCCGGTTTCCAATCTCCTTGGCTCAGAGGGCAAGGGATTCAGCCAGATGATTGAACAACTGCAGTACGAGCGGCTCGCGATTGGCGTCAGTGCGGTCGCCATGGCGGAACAAGCCGTGGCCATAACCACCAAATACGCAAAGGATCGGATCGCTTTCGGTAAACCGCTGCTCGATTTTCAGAACACGCGTTTCAAATTGGCGGAGTGCAAGACTGAAGTTCAAATTGGCCGCGTCTTCCTCGATAACTGTATCGAGCGATTCATCGCCAAAAAGCTGGATTCGGTGACTGCTGCGATGGCAAAGTACTGGCTCACCGAGTGCCAATGTCGCGTCATCGACACCTGCGTTCAATTGCATGGCGGCTATGGATACATGGCCGAGTATCCGATCGCCCGCATGTGGACCGACAGCCGCGTGCAACGCATTTATGGCGGCGCCAATGAAGTCATGAAAGAGATGATTGGGTATTCATTGTAAATGCGCCGGAGTCGCAGCCTGATTGTGCCCGATAAAGAGGGCCTGCGAGCGCAATAGATGGCAAGGCGGAAATTAGAGGGAGTGATACCACCTATGAATATTGCTGAAAACGTCCTTGACCGATCGCTGGACAAGTCTGCCGCAGGCGCGTTGGAGGGGAGTCTCCCTGAGCGGCGCTCGCTTACAGATGCTGAACGCCGCAAAATCCTGTACGAATGGAACGACACTCGCTCGGAATTCCCAGCCGTTTGCACCCACCAGTTGTTCGAGCGGCAAGTGGAGAGAGATCCGGACGCCATCGCTGTAGTCTTCAATGAGCAGCGCCTCAGCTACAAAGAACTGAACCAGCGCGCCAACCAGATAGCGAATCGCCTCCGCAAGCTTGGGGTCGGGCCCGACAAGCTTGTCGGAGTCTGCCTGCAACGCACGCCGGAGATGGTCGCTGCCTTGCTTGGAGTGTGGAAGGCGGGCGGAGCCTATGTGCCGCTCGATCCCGCCTACCCGCAAGAGCGGCTGTCCTTCATGGTTGAAGATTCAGGGCTACAGGTATTGTTGACAGAAGAGCGGTGTCGGCACCTATTCACTTCCATACGTGAGAAGGCGGTTTGTCTCGATTCCGATTGGTCGGCGAACGAACCGGAGAACAACGGCAATCTCGACACCGTGGTAACTCCTTCGAACCTGGCGTATGTGATGTACACCTCGGGCTCGACCGGCAAACCCAAGGGCGCCATGATTCTTCATCGCGGTCTGGTGAATTATCTATGGTGGGCCGTTCAAACGTATAAGGTGCAGGCGGGAGGCTCTGTTCCCGTTCACAGCTCGATATCGTTTGACTTGACGGTCACCAGTTTGTACCCGGCATTGGTGTCCGGAGGACAGGTCGAGCTGCTGCCGGAAGACGTCGGCGCACAAAACCTTCTCTCCGCGCTGCGTCGGACAAAAGACCGCGATTTGGTCAAGATTACTCCTGCCCACTTGGAAGCGCTGAGCCTGCAATTGAGAGCGGACGAGGTGGCCGGCATGACGAGAACATTCGTCATCGGAGGCGAGAACCTGCTCGCTGAGAGCCTGCGCCTATGGCGGGAGTCTGCGCCCGCAACGCGCTTGATCAATGAATATGGACCTACGGAAACGGTCGTGGGTTGCTGCGTTTATGAGATGCTCCCCGGGGACCCGCGAAACGGCTCTGTTCCCATTGGGCGTCCCATTGCGAACACCCAACTCTACATCCTCGATGAGACCTTGGAACCTGTTCCGCCAGGAGTGATGGGCGAGCTCTACATCGGAGGAGCCGGCGTGGCCCGCGGATATCTCAATAGGCCGGATTTGACCAGGGAGCGATTCGTGCCTGATCCCTTTTCCGGTCAAAGCGAAGCCAGGATGTATAAGACCGGCGATCTGGCTCGTTATCGCGAAGATGGAATCATCGAGTATCTGGGCAGGGTTGACAATCAGGTGAAGGTACGCGGCTATCGCATTGAGTTGGGGGAAATCGAAGCCGCCTTGGCAAGTGATCCCGGAGTGCAATCCTGCGTGGTTCTGGCGCGGGAAGATACGCCCGGTGAAAAGCAACTCGTCGGGTATGTCGTTTCGCGCGAAACCAGGCGGCCGGCAGCCGAAGAGCTGCAGGACTTTCTGAAAGTCAGATTGCCTGAATACATGGTTCCGGCGAAATTCGTCTTTCTTGACGTCTTCCCGTTAACCCACAACGGCAAAATCGATCGCAATTCACTCCCCGCTCCCTTGCACGAGGAAGCGCGGCCCTCTCACGGCTCGGTTCAACCGCGCAACGACACCGAGGAGAAACTCACTTCCATTTGGAAGGAAATATTCAAGATTGAAAATATCGGAGTGCATGACGATTTCTTTGACCTCGGAGGACATTCCTTGTTGGCGATCAAGGTGGTGTCGCGTATCCGGGATGTCTTTGGCGTCGATCTCCAGGTGCTGAGCCTTTTTGAAAATCCAACCATTGCATCCTTGGCAGATTGCGTTGCGAAGGAAGGTTTCGAAGATGCGACGCAGGATGTTGCCCCAACTCATGTTGATCCACATCCACAGCGTTCACACGCACCAATCGCCGCAAGCCAGCAGGAAGCGCCCCGGGCGATGACGCCCTTCTATTTCGGTGAGGAAAATGCCCCTCTCTTTGGCGTTTATTCGCAGTCGAATGCCGCGGTTGCTCGCCAGAGCGCGGTCCTGATTTGTGCGCCGATTGCCATGGAGTATATGCGCACTCACTATGCCATGCGGCTCGTCGCGTCGCAGCTCGCAAGGGCTGGCTTCGATGTATTACGGTTTGACTACCACGGAACCGGAGACTCAAGCGGCAGTGTCGATGCCGGTCAGTTCGATCGCTGGTGCGACGATATTGCTCTCTCCGCGCATGAACTCATGCAACAATCGGGCGCCCGGGATCTCACCTTAGTGGGCTTGCGATTGGGCGCGGCTCTTGCAGTTGAAACGATCGCAAGCCGGGATATCAAAGTAAAAAGCCTCGTACTCTGGGATCCCGTAGTGTCTGGAGGCGATTACCTTTCCACTCTCGTGGAAATGCACGCAGAGTCCACTGCGGAGCGCAGGGTGCCGCCTCGGCCGACGGACGAGCTGATGGGCGCTCGCTTTCCGCAGGATCTTCGAACCGCGTTACAGGGATTGAACATTGAAGACCGCCTGCTCAAGGTCGACGTCAAGAGGGCGGCCTTGATCGTTTCAGAGGAACTGCCCGAATACGGCACGCTGCTAACTGCAATGCGCAGTCATTGGCCTGAGACGATCTACCGGCAGACGGGCGACCATGTCGACTGGAAGAGTCTGAAGGCGGCTGGCGAAGGCCGCAGAACCGGCCCGATCATCCGTGCGGTCGCGGAAGCTGTGGAGAGTTTGTCATGAAAGAGCGCGCTTGCCAGTTCGGGCCTCAGCACGGCCTTGTCGGGATTCTGACTGAACCCATTGGAAACGAATTGCGCCCGAATCATCCTGCGATGCTGGTCCTCAACGTGGGGCTATTGCACCGCGTTGGACCCAATCGGATGTCCGTGGAGCTTGCGCACAGGCTCGCGGAATCCGGTATTCTCTGCCTGCGCTTCGATATGGGCGGCTACGGCGACAGCGAGGTATCGACGGAGGCGAAATCCGACGATGCTCGAATCTTCACCGACATCAAAAGCGCGATGGACTTCCTCGAACTCGAACACGGTGTCCACCGTTTTGTGCTCTTTGGATCGTGTTCCGGTGCTGACAATTCTCACGCGGTTGCATTGCGAGACCCGCGGGTCGCCGGAGCAGTTCTCCTCGATGGATACGGCTATTGGACGCTGCGGAGTTACATTACTTACTACCTTCCCCGCGTCTTTCGACCGCGCGTTTGGATTCATCTTGCGCGTCGCAAACTGTTCCCCGCGACTCAGGCGAACGGCGAGCGTCCCACACTGAAGCAACAGCTCCGGCGGCCGTTTGCGCCGAGGCTTCAGAGCGAGCGCGAAGTTCAGTCGCTCGTCGATCGCGGAACGCAAATGCTCTACTTCTACACCGGCGGAATTGAAAATTATTACAACTATGCCGCCCAGTTTTTCGACATGTTCAAAGGGCTGGACCCACGCGGCAAAATCGAGGTAGAGTATTACCCGAATGCCGATCACACTTACACCTTCGCTGAGGACCGCCAACCGATGATTGCGCGCGTCGTCGAGTGGTACCGCTCACGGGCCTGGAATACCGTCTGAGCTCGTGCAGCCGGGCTGCTGTTCAACACCAGACGTCAGACATCGGAAGAAGGCTGCCCGATTTGTCAAGCGAACTCCTGAATAAGATGCGCTTCGTTGGCAGTATGTGCAAGTGTTGTCCGAGGACCCGCTCTCGCGGTGAAAGATCGACTGAATGGAAGTTGAATATCAGTGCAGCAAAAGCGGGCTGCGGGCAAAGCTCATCCGGCAGTTAGGCCGCGAGCGTGATTGCGCGGAGCAGGAATTGCTGGATGCAGGACTGCCGCTTGCGCTATCGCATCGAGCGGTGTGGGCGGCACACCGCTATCGCCGGGAATCTTGGTTCTTGCTTGTCCGTGACCAGCATGGGCGAGCTTGCGCCGGGGTCGCTATCGAGCGGGCTCGAACCCGGGCTTTGCCTGGCCACGTGATTCTTCGCGTGGGAAAATTTGGAGGAAGCCTGCCCCAGGAGGTTTCCCGGGTAGCACTGCAGACAATCGCGCAACTTGCCAAAAGAAATCCGCGCGTGCTGAGGTTACATGTCAACGTATTCTCGCGAGATCGGCGTAAGGCGATTGCAGACACACTCGAACAACTCGGATTTCGCGAAATTCAGCCGCCAAGCTCTTACCGACATACTCTGGTCATCGATCTCAAGCCGAGTGAGGACGCGATCTTCGCGTCGTTCAGTTCCAATGCCAGAAGGAAGATTCGAGAGTCAATCAAGACGTCCCTGCGTTCCATCGTGATCACCGACCCCGTGTATGCGGAACGCCTGCACGAGCTGCAACATGAGGCCTTGCTGCGAACCGGCGGGCGCAGCCCTTCCCAGGACTGGCGGGGCATTCTGAGAATGTCTCATGAAAATCCGAACATTTCCCGCGTAGTCGGGCTATTTCCGGGTGAAGATACGTCTCCGGAGAAAATGGGAGCATTTCTTTGGGCATGCAACCATGGAGATCATGGTGAGTATCGTGCCGCGGGCTCGACCCGGCGGGGCGATCTTCGCATCCCATACGGCTATCTTTTGACATGGGACGTGATTCGATGGGCCAAAGCTACAGGGGCAGAATGGTTCGATATGGGAGGTGTGACTCTCCCGGAGGGGGATGAACCCGAGCTGGAGGGAATCTCCCGGTTTAAGAGGTACTTCAGCCGCCAGATCGCGGAGGTCGGTGCAGAGTGGGTGTTCGAACCGTTTCCCCTGCGGGCGCGCTTTGCAACTCTGGTCTCGAGGGGCGCATCGCATGTCCGCGAATGGATCAGAAGGGGCTGACGGCGAAAAAGAGTGAGATCGCCGAGTTACCAATTTGTAGTATTGACGGCTGACTCTCCCCATGGAAACTTAGGTCTAGTGTCCCCAAGTGCGTGTTCCGGAAGTAAGTGGAACAACGGAGTCTCTCATGCCCGGAATTGCAGGCTGTATCTCTTTGTTGCCCGATCTGCCACAACAGCCCGGCGTTCTGTCCTGCTTGACCCGTTCACTCATGCATGAGCCGTACTACTCCGTGCAGCAGATTCCTTGCCCTCCAGAGAGCGTCGCCGTAATTGTAGATCCAGCAATTGACCCGCTGATCTGTGGAGTGTCTCACGACGCCCGTACCGGGATTAGCCTCGGATTCTACGGAGAGTTTCATGATCCCCCATTCCGCGCGGCCGCCAGCGGCGAAGACGTTGCCGCCATCCTTCTCCGCAAGTATCTGGAACTTGAAGATAAATTCCCGCTCTCGCTTGACGGTTCCTATGTTGTTTTTGTGGCCGACGGACGGCGAAGAAAGTACCTCCTCTTCAATGACTTCTACGGGTCGCGCCCGGCATTTTATGGAATCCAGGGTGGCAGGTTCTACTTTTCCCCGGAGGCAAAAGGTGTAGCCAGGATGCCCGGCTTCGACACCAGCGTTGATGAAGACGCCTTCGTAGCCTTCCTCGTCGGAAGTAGCCTCGTGGGCGAACGGACCTTCTTCAAAAATGTCAAACCGTTGCTTCCGGATACTCTGCTCACGATCGAAAATGGCCAGTTGACCCGCACCGAGTCGCGACGATATGCGCCTTGTGCAGATACAGTGGACCGCGGCGAGGACTACTACAAGGAGGCTCTTTCCGCCCTGCTCCTCAGTTCCGTCGAGAAGCAGTTGCGCAATCTGGACAAGGTCTATTTGCCTCTCAGCGGCGGAATCGACTCACGCGCGATTGCCGGCTGCATGCACCGCATCACCGGGGAGAGCCTGCACACTATTGCCTGGGGCATCAATGAGGATGTCCCTGGATCCGATACCGTCGTAGCCCGCCAGGCTGCCAACCTGTTACATACCAATCACCACTTTGCGCGTCGTGAATCCGAGCACCTGCAACGCGACATCGGCGAGATGATTTACAGGACTGACGGGCTTATCACCGATTCGGCGTCTCATAGCAACGAACTTTCCATCATGCGGCGCATTCGAGAGGAATTCGGCGGGCGCTATGTGCTCCGCGGCGAGGAATGCTTCGGCCATGCTACAGAACCTCGCTGCGATGCGGAAGCTCTCGGTTATTGGGGCATCGCACCGCTAAGTGATCACCTTCGAGCGCAGAGTCTCTTGAATCCCGCGAAGTTGCCCCGGTTGCGCGAACACTCAGAGCGAATCGTGCAAGAGTTGTGCGACTCCTGCTCCTCTGTGAATTTCACTGACCGGCGCGACTACTTCTATTTTGCCGTTCGCCAGTTTCACTACCACTCGCGGAGCGCCTATTGCAAGAGAACAGTAGTTGACGTCCGAAATCCCTGGATGGATCAGGAGCTTCTGGGATTCCTGCAAAAGCTGCCGGTACCCTATCGAATCGATCGCTCACTCTACCGCAAGACTGTTGCCTCGATGTTTCCCGAGTTGATGGGGATTCCCGCGGCGACGCGGAATAGCCTTGAGAACTGGCCTGAGATTATTCAGAGGGATCGTTCGCTCCAGCGCTTCTTGAAGACTCACCTCATCGACAATCCAAACAGTCTTCATGGAATCCTGAATCCAGATGCCGTGCGCACCCTTTATGAGCAGGCAATCCAGCCAGGCGGAACTCGTTCGTCCCTCAAACACCGCACCATGAAGGCGACCAAGGACTTCATTCGAACCCGGGCTCCTCAACTCTATCGGTCGCTCAAGCCTGCGTTGATGACCAGGATCAAGACCAAGGAAATACAAGGCGAAGAGTTGCTGTTTCGCTTGTTAATCCTCAAACTCTGGTTTGATCAATTCGTTGATGGCCAGGCGATGCCGGAAGATTTCCGGAAACGTTAGATGTGCGGATTCCATTGCGGGAATCCGCCCAACACGGTGTCAAGAGCGGCGCCCGCTCGGTTTCCAGGCGCCGATGCCGCTTGGTAGTTAGTGAACCAAGGATTAGAATTCAAGCGATTCAACAATGAACAGGGAGTGTTACTGCAATCATGACGATAGAAACTTCTACAACATCACCTTTGGCTCTCATTAAGCAGAAGATCGAAACCCGCGAAGCCCGCATCGGAATTGTTGGGATGGGCTATGTCGGGTTGCCGCTGGCGCTGCTGTTCAGCGGCGAGCGCTTCAAGGTCACCGGCTTCGATATTGCCGCAGACAAGGTCGCCAGGCTCAATTCCGGCGGCTCTTACATCGTCCGCATCCTCCCCGCCGAGATTCAGGAGGCGCAAAAGGCCGGCTTCCGCGCCACCGCCGACTACTCCGAGATTGCTTCCATGGACGCGGTCATCATCTGCGTGCCCACGCCGCTGGACGAGCACCACGAGCCCGACCTGAGCTATGTCACCGGCACCGT
>Ga0075030_100006816_pt1 | contig 10225 bp, 11 predicted proteins | sample LitLauG_LLR_2012_FD_71393 | JGI IMG/M metagenome (GOLD analysis project Ga0075030, IMG submission 71393) | Freshwater sediment microbial communities from Pennsylvania, USA - Little Laurel Run_MetaG_LLR_2012 | ecosystem: Environmental > Aquatic > Freshwater > Creek > Sediment | place: USA...
ACTTTTGATGCTGTATGGATAAAATGAAAAGCTTGCTGCTCACGATCGTATGGACGGGCTTCTGCCTGGCAGGGACTGCGCAAAGCAACCCGGACAGCAGTCATGCGGAGGCCCTGGACAGCCCGGCAATGGCTGCCAAAGACTCCACCCGGCCATCTTTAGATTCGGTGGCACCACCACTCACCCACGCCGCCAAACCATTTAGTGTGACGATGGCCGATTCGGTGCCTGCAGCGACAAAGCCAGTCGTACCGTCTTATCGTTCCGTGGTGGATTCCCTTTTATTGTCGCACCGCTGGATCAATACCAGGAGCAGCGCGGTTTATTTCGTGGTAGCTGCCAAACGCAAGAACGGAAAAGAGTTTATCTTTTACGCATTGTGCCTCATCTTTGGGGCTCTGGGTATTTTCAAGACGTTGTATAATAACTATTTCAACAACCTTTTTCGGGTGTTCTTCAATACATCTATCCGCCAAAATCAGCTGACCGATCAGCTGCTGCAGGCCAAACTGCCGTCGTTTATTCTCAATATTTTCTTTGTCATCAGCGCGGGATTTTATTTATGGCTGTTATTTTATCATTACCATCCGCCCAGGCTGGTGAGCAGCCGGTTGTTGCTGCCATTCTGTGTGGCAGGCATCGGCGCTTTGTATTTTGTAAAATATTGTACCCTCAAATTCATTGGCTGGATGAGCGAAATGCAACAGGCCACCGATAATTATATATTCGTCATTTTTCTGGTCAATAAGATCATCGGCGTTGTGATCATTCCTTTTACCATCCTGCTGGCATTTTCCCTACCCAGCTGGTCCAATTACATCGTCATCATTTCCTGGCTGACGATCGGGTTGCTCTTCTTGTCGCGGTATGTCAAGACCTATGGGATCCTCGAATACCGTTTTCCGCTGGAGCCGTTTCATTTTATTTTGTACGTGGCGGCGGTGGAAATCCTGCCGCTTTGCATCGTGTATAAACTGATCGTAGACTATCTCCTATAATTACTGGCTTCGCCGTCCGGACAGGATTATTGCGGGATAGTTTCTGCATTTTGTTGCAAAAAAATGTAACTTTGCAAAATACGTGTTTGAATATTATGGATGTGAAAACTGATTTTCTGGAGCCAAAAACTTTGAAACAAATCGAAAATATTCTGATAACGCAGGCAAGGCCGGAGGGCGAAAAGTCCCCTTATTTCGAAATGGCCAGGAAATTCAATCTGAATCTGACCTTTGAGGCTTTTATCAGGGTCCAGCCCATTTCTGCCAAAGAGTTCCGGAAACAGAAGATCGATATCGCGGCATTTTCGGCAGTGATCTTCACCAGTCGCAATGCGATAGATCATTTTTTCAGGACCTGTGAGGAACTCAAGATTACCATTTCCCAAAACACGAAATATTTCTGCATCACCGAAGCCGTAGCCCTTTACCTTCAAAAATTCATTTTGTACCGCAAGCGCAAGGTATTTTATGGAGCTGACGGGACCAACAGGAGCCTTTTTGAAGTGATCAATAAGCATAAGGAACTTGAAAAATTCCTGTATCCGTGCTCCCAGTCTTTTGACAGCGAAATCACCAACTGGCTGATCGCTAATAATTGCGAATATGCTATCCCGGTACTCTATGAGATTATCTCCAACGACGTAAAGGTTCTTTTTGAAAGGAAACAATACGATATCATCTGTTTCTTTACGCCGCTGGGTGTAAAGAGCTTTGTCGAGAATTGCCCCAATTTTGTGCAAAACGGCACGATCATCGGTGCTTTTGGTGATAACACCCGCAAGGCAGTGACTGCTGCCGGTCTACTCCCCAACATCATTGCCCCGCAGCCGAAGCTTCCCAGCATGGTCTCGGCCTTAGAATATTTTCTTTCGGAGCTAAAGAAAAGTGAACCCTCGGCCTAACCGGCGTTTCCGCACGCGCGCGCATTGCTATAATCTTTTTGTTGTGCCCAAAAAAAATCGCCCTGACACTATTTACATAGGGCAAGGCGATAAGGAAGGCGGTTTGACTACTTATTTAATCAGGCCCGCAATATAATTGACGGTGCGAACCAGCTGGGAAACATAGCTCATTTCATTGTCGTACCAGCTAACGGTTTTTACCAGTTGTTGGTCACCTACGGTAATCACTTTGGTTTGGGTGGCATCAAATAATGAACCGAAATGGATGCCGATGACATCTGTACTGACGATCTCGTCGGTATTGTAGCCAAAACTTTCATTGGCTGCAGCTTTCATCGCGGCGTTCACTTCTTCAATCGAGGTCTTCTTGTCCAAAATAGTGGTCAACTCCGTCAGTGATCCGGTGATCACCGGTACGCGTTGTGCACCGCCATCAAGTTTGCCGATCAATTCCGGTAAGACGACGCCGATGGCCTTGGCGGCCCCTGTGCTGTTGGGGACAATATTGGCGGCGGCGGCCCTTGCCCTTCTCAGGTCCCCTTTGGGATGCGGCGCATCGAGGGTATTCTGATCATTGGTATAGGCATGGATGGTGGTCATGAAGCCGGCCTTGATGCCGAAAGAATCATTCATTACTTTGGCCATGGGCGCCAGGCAGTTGGTCGTGCAGGAAGCGCAGGAAATGATTGTTTCACTGCCATCCAGGATGTTATGGTTGACATTAAAAACAATCGTCTTTAAATCCCCCGTGGCCGGCGCGGAAATGACCACTTTTTTGGCTCCCGCCTTCAGGTGGGCTTCCGCCTTGGCTTTATCGGTGAAAAAGCCGGTGCTTTCTATGACGACATCCACATCATGGCTTCCCCAGGGAATTTGAGCGGGATCTTTTTGCGCGTATATCTTGATTTCTTCGCCGTCGACCACGATTGCATTTTCGGTACTGGTGACTTTCCCCTCAAATCTCCCTTGTGCACTATCATATTTCAGTAAATGGGCCAGCACTTTGGGGCTGGTTAAATCATTGATTGCTACAACGTCGATACCTTTCATATTGTAGATTTGCCTAAAAACTAACCGGCCAATTCTGCCAAAGCCGTTAATAGCAACTTTAACTGTGCTCATAATAATTTGTTTTATTTTTAAAATTGAGTGGCAAAATTAAGCTTTGTCGCAGATAATTTGATGGAAAAAGATGAAATGGTTTTTTGGAGATTGTTTTTAACGGGCAGCGGAAATGCTGGCGACGGGGGGACTACGCCTTGCGGCCGCTGACGTACCGGTTACCCCTGAGGTAGAACCGGTAGGGAAGTGCTGCATCGGCGCCCGCGCCTTCCACGCCGATTCTTCCACTGGTGCCGATTTGGGCGGCTTCGACCAAAAAACCGTCCTCTACTACCTGTATCGGATCCCCCCGCAGGGAACAGCCCGAGTGCTGCTTGACAATGCCCAGGGCCTTGGCGACATTGCCCGGCCCCCGGGTGATCGAGGCGTCCGGCCACTTTTTCCCGGTCCTTTGGCACATCACGTCTATGCCTTCCAGGGGCTCGACCGCCCGCAGGAGCACCGCATCGGGGATGCCCGAAACATTGGTGACAATATTCATCATCTGGTGCAGGCCATAACAAATATAGACATATGCCGTTCCGGGCTTTCCGTACATGTGCTCATTACGGGACGTTCTTTTGCCGTTGAAAGAATGCGAAGCCCGGTCGGTAAATGCCATATATGCCTCGGTTTCAACAATTCTTGCGGACGTAAACTGGTGATCAAAATTAGTGACGATGATTTTGCCTAACAATTCTTTGGCAATGCTGACCACGTCCGTCCGGGAATAAAACGCCAGCGGTATTTTTTTCATGGATAAACATTTCACTGCCAAATTAAAACTTTCGGCATAAACTAGATTATATCATCTATGTTTGAAATCATTTCAGCTATAATAAAAAGTCTTTGCTTGAGGAAATAATCATAGCCGTAAAATCATATCTGGCCGCACACCATTTTATCGTAAAGCACAAGTTGTGGAAATGGATTGTGATACCCGGAATCGTCTATGCGTTACTGTTTGGTGCCGGCATGTACTTCTTTGTTCACTCTGCCGTGGACGTGATTGATTATTTTTTTTCAAAAACGGGATTGAAGACCTGGCTGGAAAGAGAACCGGACAATGGGATACGGTATATTTTCATTCTGGGCCAGCTCATATTACACATTATTTTGATGCTGGTTTATTTTTCATGGTTCAAATACCTTTTCCTTATTGCGGGATCGCCGGTTTTCGCCTGGCTGAGCGAAAAAACGGAGGCCATAATCCACGGCACCCGGCACCATTTTGATGCCGGCAAATACCTCCGAACCGTTGCCCGGGGCGTCCAAATCGCAGCCAGAAACAGCGTATGGCAGACCGTATATTCGATTTCGATTGTCCTGTTGTCGCTGGTGCCCCTCGTCGGCTGGGCCACCCCGGTACTGGCGGTATTCGTGGAATGCTATTACTTCGGTTTTTCGATGCTGGATTACACCAGTGAGCGAAAGGGGTTGTCTTCGGCCCAAAGTATTGACAGGATTGGCAATCACAAGGGCCTGGCTATTGGCAACGGTATGGTGTTCTTTTTAATGCATGCAGTGCTGGTGGTCGGATGGGTCCTGGCCCCGGGATACGCGGTCATTGCAGCAACTTTGAGTTTGCAGGAGGATAAAAGTAAGAACGTTAAAACATCGCCACCCTTATGATCTATTTAATTCCCTCTTTTTTGGCCGACGAGGCGATCGAGACGATTCCGCCGTATATATTAACTGCGGTAAAAACTTGCCAGGTGATTTTTGCGGAAAACGAAAGAACCACCAGACGGTTCTTAAAAAGCCTGTCGAAAGCCATTGTGATCGATGACTTTGAATGGTTTCCGATTCATAAGGTGGAACAGGAACAGGTGGACACGCTGCGTCAAAAAATAAACGAAGGAAAGCATATCGCTATCATCAGCGAGGCGGGCTGCCCGGGGGTGGCTGACCCCGGCCAGCTCCTCATTGCGGCCGCTCAGAAAATGAACGCGGTTATCAAACCACTGGTAGGCCCCAGTTCCCTGCTGCTCGCATTGATGGCAAGCGGTTTGAACGGCCAGCACTTTGCATTCGTTGGCTATCTGCCGATCGATCAAACAGAACGAATTAAAAAAATCGGGCAGCTGGAAGAGGTCTCTGCAGCCACAGATTGTACGCAGATCTTTATCGAAACCCCCTATCGTAATAATAAATTATTGGAGACTATTATCCATCATTGCCATCCCCGCACACAACTATGCGTTGCTGCTGAACTGACATCGGCCCATGAATGGATCAAAACAAAAACGATCGCTGAGTGGAGCAAAGAAACCGTCGACCTGCATAAAAAGCCGGCAATTTTTTTGCTGCATGGATGAGGCCACGGCAGCCGGCCCGGCAGATAGTTATATCGACTCGAATAAGCCGGGGCCCCTTGTATTTGAATGGGGCTGCTTTCCCAGATGTTTGTAGGCCTTGGGGGTCGCTTCCCGTCCCCGGGGTGTCCGCATTAAAAATCCTTCCTGGATCAAAAACGGTTCGTATACCTCCTCCAGGGTGCCGGTCTCTTCACCCACGGCCGTAGCGATTGTCGTAATGCCGACCGGACCGCCTTTGAATTTTTCAATGATGCAACTCAGGATCCGGTTGTCCATCTCGTCCAAGCCGTATTCATCTACATTGAGCGCCTTCAGCGCGTGGGTCGTAATGGCCAGGTCAATGACCCCATTGGATAATACCTGGGCGAAATCTCTTACCCTTCGCAGCAGCCCGTTAGCAATTCTTGGCGTCCCCCGGCTCCTGCCGGCAATTTCTTTAGCGGCATCCGAGGTGATCTTCGATTGGAGGATCGTGCAGGACCGTAAAATGATCTTCTGTAATGTTTCGGCCTGATAATACTCCAGCCTGGATTTGATGCCAAACCGGGACAACAGGGGCGCTGTCAGCAACCCGCTGCGGGTAGTGGCGCCAATCAGTGTAAAGGGATTAAGATTGATCTGAACGCTGCGGGCATTCGGCCCCGAATCAATCATAATGTCAATGCGGTAATCTTCCATCGCCGCATACAGGTACTCCTCCACGACATTACTCAGGCGATGAATTTCGTCGATGAATAAAACATCATTGGCCTCCAGGTTGGTGAGTAATCCAGCCAGGTCACCCGGCTTTTCAATCACCGGTCCGCTGGTCTCCTTGATATTGACGCCCAATTCGTTGGCGACAATCCTGCTCAGGGTTGTTTTCCCCAGACCGGGAGGACCGTGAAACAGGATATGATCCAGTGCTTCGCCGCGCAACTTGGCGGCCTTGATAAAAATTCTGAGATTTTCAATAATCTGGCTCTGGCCACTAAATTCTTCAATGACCGAAGGGCGGATATTGTTTTCAAATTCCTTATCTGCCGGGGTTAAAGTGTCTTTGTCGGTATTCAAGTTTTGATTGGCCATGTGTTACCTGTATCAGCGCTGTAAAACTAAACTTTTATCGCGATTGTACCTCCCCCGGTGAAATTTGAAAGATAGGCGGCAAAACCTTCCACCAATCCATTTCACCATTAATAAAATTGGCAGGTAACACGCCATCGTTATCGCGTACATTTGCGTATGAACAAGACAGCCCGGCAATACTGGATTTGCCAGCTTTTGGGGTGGGGCGGATGGACGTCGCTCACGTTATTTGTGGTTGTTTTTTATGCCAGCAACAGCTACCTGAAACCGGTAGAGAAACGAAACATCTTTTTTGGAGTTTTACTGATCGAATTATCCTGGAATATTCTTTCCACACACGTCTTGAGGACCGTCCTGCGAAAAGTCCGCTGGATAAAGCTGCCTACGCGGCGCGTCATTTTACTGTTTTTGCTGAGTGTCTTCCTTACGGGCCTGCTCAGTTACTACGGCGCGCGGACTACGGCAAGGCTGACCGGGCTATCGCTGGTGCAGTATGATCAAAAGCAGGACCTCAAAGCTGCCATGGACAAAGAGCAGGAGTTGCACGTAGCCGGCACCGATTATTATCTCAATAAACAGCCTACCTCAGAGGCGTACCTGGCCGCTCAGAACATCAAGAAAAATACCGGGTGGTACCGAAATACAAAAGGCGCCTGGCAATATGAAGAACAAAACGACGGCAGATTCTGGTGGGATATCATCATAACGATGATCCTGATCGCCCTGTGGCTGTTATTGTACATGGTGTGGCATTACCTGGAGCGCAATCGCAATGATGAAGTGGATAAACTGAGCCTCGAAAAAACCGTGAAAGAATTGGAATTAAAGACGATCAAATCACATATCAACCCACATTTTATTTTTAATTCGCTCAATAGTATCCGGGCGCTCGTAGATGAAAACCCCCAGCGGGCACGGACGGCCATTACCGAACTTTCGAATATCCTGCGCAGCAGTATGCAGGTGGAAAAAATGGAAACGGTCCCCCTGAGGAAAGAATTGGATATCGTCAGGGATTACCTGGCACTGGAACACATGCGTTTCGAAGAGCGCTTGCAGGTGGAAATGGACATAGAGGAAGATACCCTGGAGCAGCCGGTACCACCCATGATGTTGCAGACGCTTGTCGAAAATGCCATTAAACATGGGATCAGCAAAAAAATACAGGGGGGAACCGTAAGAGTCATCGCGCGGTTCATCAATAATCATTTTGAAATGATTGTGGTAAATACTGGCACATTGGAGGGAGAACCCCTCGCCGAAGGATTTGGACTAACCAGTACCAGGGACCGTTTACAACTGTTATTTCATGGAAAAGCGGATTTTCAGATAACGAGAATGAACGGAAGTGAAGTGCAGGCAAAGGTGGTGATGCCCGTTGCGTTCTGACGGCCGGGTCAACCGCGCGCTGCCGCGACCGGCAGCGGGTACAAACGAAAAGACAATAAAGAGATAAATTTTAGGGTATGCAAAAAGCGATCATCATTGACGACGAACGGCTGGCAAGAAATGAACTGAAAAAATTATTGCTGGAATTTCCTGAGGTGGATGTGGTAGGCGAGGCCGCCAATGCCAGCGAAGGGATCGAAAAGATTGAAAACCTTAATCCCGACCTGGTGTTCCTGGACATTCAGATGCCGGGCAAGTCTGGCTTCGACATGCTCACCGAGATCGACCGGGCGCCGCACGTGATCTTCGTGACGGCCTACGACGAATATGCCTTAAAGGCCTTTGAGGTCAACGCCCTGGATTACCTGATGAAACCGGTGGAACCCAAACGGCTGGCTGACGCCTTACTGAAGGTAAAACTCAAGGACGAAGAAGAAATGCTCTCCTATGCCAACAGGGGATTGCTACATGAAAATGACCAGGTTTTTGTCAAGGACGGTGAGCGGTGCTGGTTCGTGAAGCTGTCTGAGGTCCGCCTGTTTGAAAGTGTCGGCAATTATGCCAAGGTTTTTTTCGGAACCAATAAACCGCTCATTCTCAAATCCCTAAACGCCTTAGAGGAGCGCCTCGATGAAAAGGTATTTTTCAGGGCCAACAGAAAACACATTATCAACCTGCGTATGATTGATAAGATCGAGCCATATTTTAATGGGGGGCTCCTGCTGGATTTGGTGGGGGGCGAGAAAATTGAAGTCAGCCGCCGGCAGGCTGTTAAGTTCAAAGAGATGATGAGTTTGTAAACTTCGCAGGTTTTCCCAGCGACGCTGGCATCAATCACCGGCGGGTGGAGTCCTTCCTTTTTTTTTGCCGATATTGGGCAAAAATTGCCATGATCAAACATATCGTCGCCGCCTGCACCTGCCTGTTAGCGGTAGCCTGTACGGCGAATGAATCCTACACCCGGCACCCGGAGGTCAGTACCGATTCGCTCCGTGTCACACTCAAAAAAGAGCTGCAGGCCTACGCTCCCGGTCTTGGTGAAATTATGGGAGGTATTCAGACCCACCATGCCAAGCTTTGGTATGCCGGTCTCCACGCCAACTGGGCGCTGGCGCAATATGAATCAGACGAGTTAAAGGAACGCTTTGAGCAGGCGATACGTATTGAATCCGACCGCCCCGAAGTGAAAATGATCCCTATGATGTACCCTGCCATTGACTCCATGAACAAAGCCATCGCGGGCAACAACCGGGCGCAATTTCAATCCGCCTACCGCCTGCTGACAACGGCCTGCAACAGTTGTCACGCGGCCAATAAATTTGCTTTTAACGTGATTACCATTCCCACGGCGCCCCCGGTGAGCAACCAGGATTTCAACAGCCGGTAGCCTCCTGGGCCGGGAGACAAGCGCCGTTTGTATTTTCCAAAAAATGGGCGTCCACGTCTTGGCGTGCCTTTGTGTCGAAAATGCGGGGGGAGGTGGCGTGCGCGAAAATAATTGATTGATTTTCAAACATTAACAGCCGCTGAATGTACCGCCGCTGACATTTGCTGGATGAGGCTTTCGTCTTTTTCTATTGCATTTCCGACGACAATGACATCCGCCCCTGCCTGGCAGTTCAGGTAGGCTTTCTCCGGATCGGTGATGCCTCCGCCGATGATCAGGGGCACTGAGATACAGCCGGCGACCTTTTCAATCATGCTCTCCGAAATGGCCTTGCGGGCGCCGCTCCCGGCGTCCATATAGATTAATTTCATCCCCAGCATTTCACCGGCCATGGCGGTACACATGGCGATCTCATTTTTGTCGGCCGGCACCGGGGCCGCATTGGAGATATAGGAAACAGTCGTCGGGGCACCGCCGTCGATGACCATATAGCCGGTACTCATGATCTCCAGCCCGCTTTGTTTGATCACCGGAGCGCTTACCACATGCTGGCCAATGAGTAAATCCGCATTGCGGCCGCTGATCAGGGAAAGGTACAACAAGGCATCTGCCTTCTTGGAAACCTGGCTGGGGCTGCCGGGAAAGAGAATAACCGGAATGGAACAATTTTGCTTGATTAACCCCACGCAGTCGTCAATATAATTGGAAACGACCAAACTGCCGCCGGCCAAAAAATAATCAACCCCGGCACGAATGCCCAGTTCAATTAAATGGAGCATTTTTTGGTCATTCACTTTATCGGGATCGATCAATACTGCAAAAGATTTTTTGCCGGCACTTTTTCTTTCGCAAAGTGAACTGTATATTCCTTTTGACTTCATTTACGGACGGTTGAGTGCAAAAATGTCAATTTTTTTGTTCTTATAAAAATTAACGTTTAACAAATTACGTATTAATTCTTTGTGAGGTTGCCCGGTCCCAGCCATCTTTAAATTTTGTAATTTTGATCATGGTCAATATTTTGAAAGAAATAGAATTCAAAACCGCCCGCAGCGGAGGAAA
>Ga0075030_100006817_pt1 | contig 10224 bp, 4 predicted proteins | sample LitLauG_LLR_2012_FD_71393 | JGI IMG/M metagenome (GOLD analysis project Ga0075030, IMG submission 71393) | Freshwater sediment microbial communities from Pennsylvania, USA - Little Laurel Run_MetaG_LLR_2012 | ecosystem: Environmental > Aquatic > Freshwater > Creek > Sediment | place: USA...
GTGGGGCAGCCCTTTCGGGCTGCGTTCCGAGCTTCCGCGCGGAACAGCCGGGCCGAAGCCCGGCTCGCAGGGCAGAAGCCCTGCCCCACCTGCTAGACTCCCCTCGATGGGTTCAGTCGCGCTTGCTCCAACGCTGTCTCCGCACGGCCGCCTCGCTTTAGTCGAAGCCCCCGACGAGCCGCCTCTCGATCCCGAGCTTGCGCGACGCTTGGGGGATGCTTTCGCGCGCGGGCCGGGCCATGGTCTTCTACAACTCGGCGCGGCTGAAGCCGGCACCGCGATTCCTCCTGTCTTCTCCTACTGGAGAGATTTCGGCGCATCGTATGTGACCGCCCTTTGCGCGCACCCGGATACCGATGCCGCGCCGCGGAACGTGCATGTCGCTGCGCCGCCCGCCGCGGAGTTGGACGGGCTGGTTCTGGCCGCGCCTCCTATGACTGGAGCGGAGTATCTGAGCGCGGAGGTCCTGGGCGCCCTCTGGCAGGAACTGGATGCCGCACTCGGCATCGAATTAGCCGAGTCGAAGTGCGGGATACAGGAATTCCTGAAGCGCCGGAACCCGGCGTGGAACCTGGTGGGCCGGGTGCACTTCAATCTGGCCGAGAACCGCAAAGATGCGGATGCGCCTTTCGCTTTTCTGGCCACCTACACCACGCGGTTGGCGGCGAATGCGAAGGCGCAACATCTCCCCCTGGGGAAGGCTCTCGGCGAATATGCCGGGGCGGCCAACAAGGACCGTTTGCTGTCTCTGCTCCTTCCCGTGCAGCGAGCGTCGGAGACCTGTCCGTGGCTGAAGACCCTCGTCGATGAGGGTGAGATCTTTCATCCGCTTCGCTGGACGCCCCAAGAGGCCATTCAGCTCTTGCGAGACGTCCCGCAACTGGAGAGCGCCGGGGTGGTGGTTCGAATGCCGGCGGCATGGCATGCCAACCGGCCGCCGCGCCCCCAGGTGTCCGCGAAAATCGGCGGTACGGCGCCGGTAGGACTTGGCCAGGATGCGCTGCTCGATTTCCAGATGGAAGTTACTCTCGATGGCGAACGCTTAACCGCGGCCGAGATCCGGGCGCTATTGGAGAAGTCCGATGGGCTGGCGCTGGTCCGCGGCCGTTGGGTCGAAGTGGACCGTGAGCGGCTGAGCCGCATGTTGGAGCACTTCCGGGAAATCGAGCGCACGGCAGCGGAGCATGGGCTCGGTTTTCGGGAGGCTGTTCGTTTGCTCGCGGGCGCCAATGTCGTAGCCGGCGAGGACTCTCCGGATGCCGGCGCCGAGTGGTCTCAAGTGGCCGCCGGCCCCTGGCTGGCCGAGACGCTCAAAGGTCTCCGCAGCCCTGAGGGATTGGCTCGAGTCGATCCCGGCGCCGCCCTGCACGCCACGCTGCGGCCGTACCAGCAGGTGGGAGTGCGCTGGCTTTATCTCCTCGCGAAACTGGGCCTGGGGGCATGCCTGGCCGACGACATGGGACTTGGCAAGACGATTCAGGTTCTTTCCTTGCTCCTCGTCCTGAAGCGCCAAACGGCCGCTCAACCGCGGCCGAGCCTTCTCATCGCCCCGGCTTCGCTGCTGGCGAACTGGGCAGCGGAGATCGAACGCTTTGCGCCCGGTCTACAGGCCCTTGTCGCTCACCCGTCCGCGCTTCCGGCCGCCGACCTCAAGAGCCCTTCGCCCGGGAGGCTGCGCGGCGTGGACCTGGTCATCACCAGCTACGGTTCGCTCCTCCGCATGCCATGGATCGCGGAAACCGCGTGGCATCTGATCGTCGTGGACGAGGCGCAGGCCATCAAGAACCCCGATGCCAAGCAGACGCGGGCCGTCAAAGGGCTGAAGGCGCAGGCACGATTCGCGCTGACCGGCACCCCCATCGAGAACCGGCTCGGCGACCTCTGGTCCATTTTCGACTTCGTCAATCCAGGGCTGCTGGGATCGTCGAAGGAGTTCACTAACTTCGTCAAAGGGCTGGCGAACCGGCCGCACAATCCCTATGGTCCATTGCGCGAACTGGTGCGGCCCTACATTCTGCGGCGGCTGAAGACCGATAAAGCGGTGATCGCGGACCTGCCGGACAAGACCGAAGTGAAAGCGTTTTGCCAACTCAGCCGGAAGCAGGCTGCCCTCTACGAGCAGTCGGTGGAAGAGCTGGCCACGCAGCTTCGGGAAGCGGAGGGGATTCAGCGCAGGGGCCTGGTGTTGTCGTTTCTGATGCGGTTCAAGCAGATCTGCAATCATCCGTCGCAGTGGCTGGGAGACGGCAGTTGGGAGGAAGACGACAGCGGCAAGTGGGCCCGCTTGCGGGATATCGCGGAGGTCATCGCGGCCAAGCAGGAGAAGATGCTCGTCTTCACGCAGTTCCGGGAAGTGACCGCTCCGCTGGCGGCGTTCCTCGGATCTGTTTTCGGGCGCCCCGGCCTGGTTCTTCACGGCCAGACCGCGGTGAAGCAGCGCCAGGAAATCGTGCGCCGTTTTCAGGAAGACGATGCCGCGGGCTTTTTCGTTCTTTCGCTCAAGGCCGGCGGCGCGGGCCTCAATCTCACCGCCGCCTCGCACGTAGTGCATTTCGATCGCTGGTGGAACCCGGCGGTGGAGAACCAGGCTACGGACCGCGCCTTTCGTATCGGCCAAATCAAAAATGTTTTAGTGCACAAGTTCGTTTGCCGCGGTACCGTAGAAGATAAAATCGACCAGCTTATTGAATCGAAGCGGCAGCTCTCGACGGATTTGCTGGAAGGCGGCGCCGACTTGCTGCTGACGGAGATGAAAGACGAGGAGTTGCTCAAGCTGGTAGCGCTCGACATCAATAAAGCGCTAAAGGAGACGTGACTCGATGGGATTTTACGGATGGAGACCCTATATTTCCGTGGCGCAGCGGCGCCGCCAAGCCGCCGGCGAGATGGCCAAACTCAAGAAGAAGGGCCATCCGGTGTCACCCGTGGTGGTGGAAGGCCGCACCATCGTCAAGACCTTCTGGGGCAAGGCCTGGTGCGAGAATCTCGAACGCTATAGCGACTTTGAGAACCGCTTGCCGCGTGGGCGGACCTATGTGCGCAACGGTTCCGTGATCGATCTGCAGATTGGGCCCGGCGAAATCAAGGCCCTGGTCAGCGGGTCGGAGATTTACAGAGTTAAGGTGAAGGTAGCTCCGGTGGCGAAGGCGCGCTGGCAATCAATCTGCGAGGACTGCGCCGGAGCGATCGATTCCCTCATCGAACTTCTCCAAGGCCGGTTCTCCAAGGGCGTCATGGAACGCGTCTGCCGGCAGAAAACCGGCCTTTTCCCATCCCCCGACGAGATCCAGCTCTCGTGCAGTTGTCCCGATTGGGCGGATATGTGCAAGCACGTCGCTGCCGTGCTTTACGGCATCGGCGCGAGGCTGGACCGACAGCCCGACCTCATCTTCCGCTTGCACAACGTTGACGAAAAGGAGCTCATCGCGGGGGCTGGAAAGGCTCTTCCCCAGACCAGGAAGGCGCCGGCTGCCGGCAAGGTCCTCGGCGGTGAAGACCTTTCCGCCCTCTTCGGATTGGACATGGCGGAAAGCACCGGCGCTGGCGGCGGGTTGCGCGGCGCTACGACCGTGGAACCGAAGGCTGCGGGAGCTCGAACCGGCAAGCGGGTCCCGGCAGTGCGCACCCCGGCTGTGCCAGGTGCAAAGGGCAAGGTCCGTGCACAGGGCCGCGCCGGAAAACGCTCGAAACAAGCAACCGCGGCCCCGGCACTGCGTGGCTCGAAAAAGAAATGATGCCGTCGGCCTGCCCGCTTGGGTGCTCGTCAATGCCGGCGCGATAGTCTGCGCCGCCGGGAAGTGAGGCGTGCCGAAATGAATTTGTGGCTCTTGAATCGGTCATTCGCAATCGGGAGTTACGTCTTCGGACTGCTGGTTATCGCGTTCGCCGGCATTTTCATGGAGAAGACGGCGTTGATGGGGATCGCGTTGACTGTCGGGCTGCTTTGCACGGGGCTCGGGCTTGGCGTCAGGTGGTATCAGGAAAGAGGTCGGCAACCCACAGCACGGACACGCAGCAAGCGCGCAGTAACGTGGTTGCTCTCGGGAGCATTATTAATCCTTTTCGTAACGTCCGTGTCTCTTTCTGACCATCGCGTATCTCATATTGCTAACGGACTGCTTTTGGTCTGCATTCTTGCCTTAATGGGCGTGGATGGGCTTTAGGCCGGCGGGAGGGTCCGACCAAATAGCCGCGACCATCGGCGTGGTAATTTCGACCAAGGGAGATTAGATTCTTGACGCCGGATCCGGCGGTCTGCGCATGCTGCCGAAGTACCGCGCGGGTTACCCCACCCAATAAAACATCCCCATCAAACACAGCCACATCACGTCCAGGAAATGCCAGAAGACGGCGCTGACATCGATGCCCGTGCGCTTGGCGGGACCGAGCCGGAAGCGGACGGCCTGCACATCCACGTACACCAGCGCCGCGACCGCGCCTACTACGTGCGCGGCGTGCGTCGCCGCAAGAGCACGGAGAGACGGGGAGTTACCTGATGTTTCGGTCGGCTTCCCACAGCGACCATCAGGTCAGTCCTTTACAACGATTGAGAGCTTGACCCAAACGCCGATATCCAGGTACTTATTACTTTCCCTGGGATATTTCAAAGGCGGAGGTGCTTATGGGCCGCAGGCTCGCTGTCGCTCTCCTGGCGCTTGCGTTTGTTGTGTTCGCGCAGCGCCGCGTCGATCCACGGAATACCTATAACCGCGTGATCGCGGTGGTTGGCTTCGTCGGCAAGGGGACGCCATCCGACCCGAGGCGTCCGCAGTACGCCCCCTGGCCACCATCGCAAGATCCATCGGGTATCGTCGCTTTTTCCTATTTGCCCAGCGACGACGGCAAATTCGCCCTGGTCGAGCTGGTGGCTCGCAACCGGGCTGCTTTTCAACCGCTCTTTAACGACAAAACCATTACAGTCTTCGAGAAGGGGCGGGTAGACAAAGCTCAGATCGAGACAGCGCTGAAACTATTTCGCAAGGACTTCAGCCTGGATACGTTCGGGACGGTGATGCCATGAAAACCGCCAGCTTGTTTCTGATCCTGCTCGCCGCTGGTCCGGTCGAGGCGGCCTACCAATACTACGCGTCCGATAACTTTAACGTCGTGGATAACTCGAAATGGAGCACAGTGGGGGCTGTGGCTGGCGGCGGTCAAGGATTAGCCGTTTCCGCCACAACCGGTGGTTCCCTGATCTCGCGGATTCCCATCCCGGATGGGTCGGCGGAAGCCGAGGTGCGTACCACAATCCAGTTGACGGCCTCGGGCGGCGCTTACACCGAATACCTTCAAGCGTCGCCCGATGCTACCACTGCGGGGCCAGGCGCGGGCAGCTACCTCGCATTCGAAATGCGGAACCCGGAAATCGATTCCAATGGGCGCTGCATGGCCACTTTCCTGGTGCTGGAGAGCACAAATGGAACTGTCGCTCTGGTGGGCGCCTTCCAGCACTCCTGCCGTAACGGAATGGTCATGCGGCTCGCGCTGCATGGCGGCGTCGCGCTGGTCTGGCCGGATGAAAGCACCCCAATGGAGTTTGCGGTGAAAGCGCTCGGTGCAGGCCAGCCGGGGATCGGCACTTCCGGGGCGCCCCTCGGGAATACGATCTCCCAGGTGCAGTTGGGCGCCATCGACCGCGCTGCGCCGGCGGCTATCGAGGCGCAGACCGTCGGTGTCTCCGCTTTCCGCAGGAAGATCGACGTGCAGTGGAAGGCGGTCGCGGACGATCCCAGTGGCAGCGGGTTGGCAGGCTACGTGATCTATCGCGACGGAGTCTATTTCCTGCACACCACAGCCACCAGGTTCAGCGACGAGACGGTCTCGCCGGGTGAAACGCATACGTATACGATCAGCGCGGTGGATCAACACCACAACTGTGCGGCTCCGGCTTCCGTGACCGCGTCGGCGCCGGTGCCCCAAGCCGCCGCCGGCCCGCCGCCCGCGCCGCCCGTAATCCCCAAAGCGAAGGCCAGCTTTTCCCCTAGGCAGGTGACCGTGGGAACGCCTCCCGCGGATTCCGGTAACGGACTGGACCCGCGGCGAACCGGCGTCCGGGCTTTGGGAAGTTACTGGGGCGCGGCGGGCGAACAGATCGATACCACTTCCGGCAATCTGAATTTCTCCGTGCCGCTCATCAAGGCTATGGCCCGGGGCGGTTGGAGCATTCCGTTCGTGCTGAGCTACAACTCCCAGATGTGGCGCCAGGACTCCGGCGGCACTTGGCTCATGGGCCAAGACGTTGGCTACGGGTTGGGATGGAAATTGCAGGTGGGTTCGATCACACCCATCTGGAACTCCCAGTCGCAGATCGATCACTACCTGTACACCGATTTCACCGGCGCCGAATTCAGCCTGAGCGTGCACACTGGCGGCGTGTGGACGTCGCAGGAGGGAATCTACGTCAGCTTCGATTCCAACGCCCAGCGCCTGTACTTCACCGACGGCAGCTTCTGGGTGATGGGAGCGCAATCTTCCGGCGGGGAGCAGGATGCCGGTACGCTCTACCCCACCACCATCGAAGACTTCAACGGCAACCAGATCACAATCGCATACGCTCATGGCGCCGGTACAACCGCCGGGAACACCAGCGCCCGCATTACGCAGATCACCGACTGCCGCGTAAACGGCATTTACACGTTCAGCTACAATACCGATTCCATTCCTCATCTGGCCAGCATCTCTAACCAGGTGGGGACGGCCGAAAACTACACCCTGGGATATCTGGGAAACCAGCCGCTTTCTTCACCGTTCTCGGGCGCTTCGTATGGCGCCTGGACATTCCTGCACTCGGTCGGCGTCACGGGGTTGGGAATCGCGCATAGCTTCACGTACCAGGGGAGTGGGGAAATGACGCAGTTGACCACGCCCCTGGGTGGCTCATTGCAATGGGGGCATCGCACGTTTACCTACGGGAGCGGGATCAGCGTTCGTGAGGTGATTAGCCGGCAGTTGCAAATGGCGCCGGGCGGCCCATGGTACACTTTCACCTTCTCGCATAACGACTCCTACGATGCAACCTACACGTACTACCATGTCTGGACTGCCCTCTCCGATTCCACGCCAACGGCGAAAATCTGGTGGCCCAATGTCACGGGACCGCTGCCCCTGATCTTACCGGCAGCGTACGAAGAGGAGACTACCAGCGGTTACTACCTGCTTTACAAAGCCTTCACCTGGACGCAAAGCGGGGCAGGCAACACGTACATGAACCAAGCCGTTACAACGTTGTACACGGCCAGCCTCAACCCGATACAATCGGCTGCCACACAAACGATCGACAACTACGGCAACGTGACGCAATCGCAGGTGTATGACTGGGGGAACCTGACGACGCCGGTGCGCACGTACACCTTGACATATCTGACCGATCCCAATTATACGTCGCGCTATATCCGCAACCGGCTTACCCAGGCGACCGTGACGGCGGCTGGAAGCACGCTGACGCTGGCGTCGAACCAATACGACCAGGCCTCACTGACCGACCGCGGCGGATTGGCCCAGCACGATAGCGCCTATAGCGTCAGCTTTCCGTACCGCGGAAATCCGACCACGGCATCGAACTATGGCGATACGAAGACCTACACCTACGAGATCTCCGGAATCGTGAACCAGGTGACCGATGCCGCGGGGCGGGTGGTGAGCGCGACGCCTTCCTCTTCCACCAACTACTCCCTACCCGGCGTGCTCATGCCGAATAGCAACTCCACCTTGCAAACCAGCGCCTCATACGCCAATTCCTTTGCCGCAACCTCCGTAGTGGGGCCGAACGGCGAAACCGCGACCACCACCTACGACAGCTATGGCAGGCCGTCGCAATCCACAATCCCGGATGGCGCCGCGACGACTTACAGCTACACATACAATCCGAACACACAGACGGCTTCCCTCACGGACGCGCAAGGGACGCGCTGGACCAAGACCGTCCTGGACGGTTTCGGGCGGACGATCAGCGTGGTCAAGGGGCACGACGCCGTTACCGTATCGGAAGTAGATACGCAATATTTGTCGGCGGCTGTGGCGCCCTTGGGGATGGTTTCGGCGGTTTCCCAGCCGTACGCTCCGGGTGCGACACCGGTCTGGACCACCTACGTCTACGATGGCAGTGGCCGAAAGATCACGGTGACCGCGCCCGACGGAGCCAGTATCACTCGTTTCGCGTACTCAGGCAATACGACGACCTTCACCGATCCGGCCGGCAAATGGAAGACGTATACTACCGATGCCATGGGCAACCTGGTGACGGTGTCCGAGCCAAACCCGGCTGGAGGCGCCAATCTCGCGACCAACTACGCCTATAACGGCGCGAATCAACTAGTCAATGTGTCCATGCCGCGCAGCACGGGAACGCAGACCCGTACGTTTCAATGGTCCGGGATGGATCTTGCAAACGCCACAAATCCGGAAAACGGCACGGTTGCGTACACGTATGACGGCACGCACCGCGTGCTGACCCGTACGGATGCCAAGCAGCAGCAGACGCAATACAGTTATGATGCGTATGGGCGTTTGAGCCTGGTGAAGCATGGGGCCCTCGCCAATGGAGTCTTCACCGAGGACCTCAACCAACGTGTGGGCTACTACTATGACGGTTATGGCGGTTGGGGACAAAACCAGCTTGGCCGGTTGTCGATGGTATCGTTCAGCGTGGGAAACGGCCCGGTCTTGGTGCCCTTCAGTTATTATTACAGTTACAACACCGCCGGACGGGTGAACATGCAATTGTCGCAGGGCAACGGCGGACAATACTTTGCCTTTCAGGTCAAATATGGCTGGGATCAGGAGGGCAGACTGACCTCCTTGCTTTACCAACCCAGTTATTTCTACGCGGTCACTGGATATTATGGAACATACGCTTACGCCTACGATACCATGGGCCGCCTGAGCAGCATGACCTCCAACGGTACGCCCATCGCGAGCGCGTCCTATAACCAGGCGGACCAGGTGACGGCAATGACGTACGATTCGTTCACGGAGACGCGCAGCTACGATCCGTTGCTGCAGCAGCTCACGCGCATCACCACGAAGAACGCTTCGCAGGCTTCTGTAATGGATATGAGCTATAGCTATCCGGCAGGACAGAATAACGGCAGGATTTCGCAATCCACGGACTGGGTTTTAGGAGAAACGGCCAACTACAGCTACGACAGCCTAAACCGGCTGGCCGCGGCGCAGGCGACGAACAACGCCTGGGGGAACAGCTATTCGTATGACGGGTTCGGTAATCTTACGGCCAAAACCGTGACCGCAGGCTCGGCGCCTAACTTCGCGGCCTCCTATAGCCCCGCGACAAACTACATCGTAGGCGGGACCTACGACGCTAATGGTAACGACATCTCCGTGGGAAGAGTGTACGACATGGAGAATCGCCTGATACAGGTTACCGACAGCGGGCAGACGGAACCTGTTTGGGGCTATGATCCGTGGGGCAAACGGGTGGTTGAACAATATACCCAAAGTCAATACAACAACCAGTGGAACACGGAGAACGTGTTGATCCACTTTTATTCCATCACGGGGCAGCGGCTGGTCACATTCCAGGGATACTTCGCAACATACCTTAACCAAGGCACCGGCTGGTACCAAATCGGCTTCAACCTGAACCATGCCGCCACGAATGTATATTTTGGCGGCAAGCTGATCCGGGCAGAGGACGTATCGGTGGTGACCGACCGGCTGGGCTCGGTGCGCGCGAACGCCAACGGCACGCAGATGAACTACTTCCCTTATGGGGAAGAACGGACGAGCACGCCCGACAACACAGAGAAATTCGGCACGTACTTCAAAGACCCCGGCGGGATGTACTACGCCGACCAAAGGCACTACAATTACATCCAAGGGAGGTTCCTGACGCCCGATCCGGCGGGCGCAAGCGCGGTGGACCCCACGAATCCAACAAGCTGGAATATGTACGCTTACGCCAATGCAGACCCCATCAATCAAGTAGATCCAACGGGCACGACCTGCGTAGCGATAGGTGGATACTGGGCCTCATCTGATTCTTCGGGCTGTGCTTTTCTGGGCCAGCCGGTAATCGATCCGGAGGATGCGACGATCAGCGAGAGCTCCGACCTCGACCCCAATGGGACCGGCCCCGTTTACTACGGGCCTTGTGCGGGTATGGCGCTCGGGCTAACGTCCAGCGTACCGTGCAGCTCGGACGGAAACGGAGGAGTAGTTCCGGCACCCGCAGCGCCTGCGCAGCAGCAGCAGACGCCCGAATGCGAA
>Ga0075030_100006818_pt1 | contig 10223 bp, 11 predicted proteins | sample LitLauG_LLR_2012_FD_71393 | JGI IMG/M metagenome (GOLD analysis project Ga0075030, IMG submission 71393) | Freshwater sediment microbial communities from Pennsylvania, USA - Little Laurel Run_MetaG_LLR_2012 | ecosystem: Environmental > Aquatic > Freshwater > Creek > Sediment | place: USA...
TGGGTAGCGAATCACACGTTTCCGGAGCCAAAAAACTAATCTCGATTTTCGGTGCGTGGCCGTCCTTCCATGATGCCGAAGTAGTCGACCTTCACTTATGGCGTGGACGCGTTTGGCCCGGTGACTGGGACGAACGGAATGTATTTCCGGTGCTTACGCTCTCGGTGCGAATTTTGGAGGCAACGCAGCCAGGGGCAAATAATGGGGGAAATGACGTCCTTGCCAAACTGCGATTTCACGACGTGAGCGACGTCAAGCTCGATGATTTCAATCACTGCAATCAGATCGTCGGGTTTTCCATCGAGGAGAAGGAGCGTGGCACTTTCACGGACGGCAGGCCTTTGCCGCCTCATCTTGAAGTGAAGTTGGAACGTGGATTTGGGCTGAGCGCTTCATTTCGATGCTTCCGGATCGAGGTCCTAGATGCGATTCGATGCACAGAAGACGACCTGCTCAATCGAAAATAGTCCACGCCCGGCAATGACCGCTTCTTCGCTTGTCGGGTCTGCTTTGGAGGACGCTCGACAGCCGCTCAGGGTCGCGTAGAGACTCTGGGGCAGTCCGGTTTGTGGAAGTAGACTTCCGGCGGGAGGTAAAGTCTTGTGTCAGGCGATCAGGCTTCGTCCGTGGTCGGCCAGAAGCGGGCATCGGGACAGGGTGCTCAATACCGGACATTCAATGCTTGAAACAGCGTCGGTGCCAACTCCTAGCTTAGGGTCCAGAGTATGTCCTTGCGAAGACTCGCCTTGGAAATGATGGCCGGAGGATTCGTCTGCCTCCTGCTTCTCCCCGGCGTTCCAAATGCATTTTCGTTTAGATGGTCGATCTTCTGGAGTTCGCTTTTGGTCGCAGGTGCGGTGGTTTTTTTCCGCCGGTTTCATCCTGTTCACTTACGAATATTTTCGAGAGCGACGCTGGCGCAATTGATCATGATCGCACTTTGCATCTGCCTAGCACCTGGCCATAGAGACGATGGCAATGTCATGATCGGCATTTCAGCTTTCGGAATTTGAAGTTCTGCGATGCGAGTGTTGATAGATGGTGGCGTCAGCGTTGGGCTGTTTGCACTCTTGATCTATCTTGTGACCAAGGATCCAACGCAGGCGTTTCCAAGGGACACGTTGTTCTTTCTGTCCTCTTTCTACATGGGATTCTTGTTTGCCTGTGCCTATCGATTGGCGGACCGGCTTCTTATCTCTCGAGGTTTTTCGTTCATCTCCGAATTTCTTTCATATCCTCGAAGCAAAAAAATGTCGCCGGTCTATTCGGGAGCGTTCTTTGCAATTGCAGCATTCTATTTAGTTCGACGAGTAAGAACGGGCTCATGACTCGGCTGCTGCGAATTTCAAACCTTAGGGTCGAACGTGCTCGGAGAAGCGGGTGACAACTCAGCGATGACAGCGCCATTCTGGATGCTCGCTGCGCTCACGATGCCCGCGGTGACGAGCATCGCGTGTGCATATATGTGGCAGAAGCGGCTCGCAAGGAGAATCCTATTCCTCGTTTGCGGCCTCCTGGGCGGATATGTTGCGGTCGGTTTGACGATTGGGATTGTGACCGTGAATGCATATTTGGCGACTCGCGCGGGCGCATATTCATTGAGCATGATCTTGACGACATACAGTCCGGTCGTCCTCCTGCCGTGGGTGCCCTCCCTGTTGATCGTCGTCATTTCTCGCCGGTATCGAGAACGGACGCATTCGGATGCGAGGATGGTGTCTTAATCTTGCGAAAACTCGGATGTCCGCATTCCTTCGCGAGCGAGGTCCGCTTTTGTTCGGATCGGAATTCCGCTTGGGGTCGACACTTGCCGTCCAGCCGCAGATTTACGAGATCCGAAACCGGTCGTAGGATTCAGGGTCTCGGAAGCGGGCAGTGGTGACGGAGCGAGCGCGGTCACAACCCGTTCTTCGCAGGCCCAGCCTGCTCCGATTGGTTTGGTGTCACCATGGCCGTCGTTTGCTGGCACGGCTGTTCGCAAAAAACGTGAGATCGGGGTCGCAATGAATATCGTCGGGCCCAGCCTGTTCAGCATCGTGTTCATCTCGATCGGCGCAGGCATCCTTTTCTACGCCCGCAGCATCACCGCCAAGGCGCGTCGGAGCCTGTCGTGGCCTTCCACCGAGGGCGCGATCTCTCACTCGGCCGTGCTCCTGTCCACGCAGCAGACCTCGAACTCGACCAACGCGGCCATGTACAAGGCCGACCTGGCCTACCGCTACAAAGTGAAAGGACGGGACTACTCCTCCTCCAGGATCACACTCATGGACTACTCCTCCTCGGCGGCGGGACGCGCGCAGGACATCGTCGCCCGGTATCCCGACGGTGCGGCGGTCACCGTCTATTACGATCCGGCAGACCCCTCCGATTCGGTGCTGGAGCCCGGTGGCACCAGCGGGATCGCGTTGCTCAGACTCATCGGCTGGGCGTTTGCCGCGGGCGGGCTGTTCTTCCTTTACATGAGCGTGACCGGGCGGGTTCACACCGGCCGCTAACGTTGCACTGCGCCGTGCCCGCGCCTTCCGTGGTCCCCTTCAGGTCCCGCAAAACGTCTGAAGGACGCGCTCGTCGGCCCGCGCCGGCGCGGCGTACGCCAGATGCGCGCCCTGCTCCTCGTAGGGCCGCGAGAGAACTTCGAGCAGTTCCGAAAAGGGCGCGAAGTCGTCGCGCTCGATGGCCGCGCGCAGTGCCTGTTCCACGCGGTGGTTGCGGGGGATGAAGGCCGGGTTCACCCGGCGCATCGCCTGTGCGCGTTGCGCGGGCGAACCCGGTTCGCACTGGAGGCGATTGCGCCAGAGCACGGCCCATCGATCATAGGCACCGGGGTCGGCGAACAGCGCGCGCGGCGCCGCATCGTCCCCATCGGCCGCGGCGTCGCACATCCGCCGGAAGGTCAACGTGAAGTCGGCCTGGTTTGCATGCATGGCATCGAGCAGTTCCCGGATCAGCTCCCGGTCGCCGTCCTGTGCAAGGCTCAGGCCGAGCTTGTCGCGCATTGCGCCGATCCACTCGTTCTCGTACCAGGCGGGAAACTCGGTGATCACCGCCTGGGCGAGCTCGATGGCGCGTTTCTGGTCGGGATCGATCAGCGCAAGCAGCGCTTCGGCGAGCCGGGCGATGTTCCATTGCGCGGCGCGAGCCTGGTTGCCGAAGGCGTAACGGCCGAAGTCGTCGATCGAACTGAACACGGCGCCCGGGTCATACGCCTCGATGAAGGCGCAGGGCCCGAAGTCGATCGTCTCGCCTGAGATCGCCATGTTGTCGGTGTTCATCACGCCGTGGACGAAACCGACCTGCATCCAGCGCGCCACGAGAGCTGCCTGCCGCCGCGCGACGGCCTGCAGTAGCGCCAGGCCGGGGCGCTCCGCGTCCTTCGCCTCGGGGTAGTGCCGATCCAGGACGTAGTCCGTCAGCCGCCGGATCGCCTCGTCATCCCCGCGCACGGCGAAGTACTCGAAGGTGCCCACCCGGACGTGGCTCGCGGCCACGCGAGTGAAGATGGCCCCGGGCAAGGGGGTTTCCCGAAACACGTGCTCGCCGGTGGTGACCGCCGCCAGGGCGCGCGTGGCAGGGATGCCCAGCGCGTGCATCGCTTCGCTGACAATATATTCGCGCAGCACCGGCCCCAGCGCGGCGCGGCCGTCGCCACGGCGCGAAAAGGGCGTGCGTCCTGCGCCCTTGAGCTGGATGTCGCGCCGAACGCCGGTGCGGTCGAACACCTCGCCCATCAGGATGGCGCGCCCATCGCCCAGCTGCGGAACGAAACTGCCGAACTGGTGCCCCGCGTAGGCCATACAGATCGGCTCGGCACCGCCGGGAATGACGTTGCCGGCGAGGATCTGCGCGAGCGCGTCGCCTTCGAGCGCATCGATGTCCAGGCCCAGGTCCTGCGCGAGCGGCCGATTCAGCGCCACCAGGCGTGGCTTGGCCACCGGCGTCGGATCGACCCGGGCAAAGAAACGCTCCGGCAGACGGGCATAGCTGTTGGAGAAGGACGCGATCGTGCAGGCCATGGCCGATCTTACCGAGCTTGGCCGACTGACCGCCTCGATGGCGTGACGCGCCTGTTTGCATGGCGGCGCTTGACTCTGCGCCACGTCAATCGCGGCCTATTGCGACAACCTGTGCTGCGCCCTACGATGCAAAAAGGAGAGGTTCGCGATGCGGCGGCCGAAGACGACAAGGATTTCTGCGGTACCTCCGCATCGCTGAATGAGGCGCGCGAGCGGCTGCCTTGCAGCGACGCGCAAGGAGAATCTGGATCGACGCTGGGAGAAGCCGTGCGGTTTGCGGATGAACATTGACCACCTGATCCACCAGTACGGCTACTGGGCCGTAGCGGTGTTCTGCTTTCTCGAGGGAGAAACCGTCCTCGTGCTCGCCGGATTCGCCTGCCGCCTGGGCGACCTGGACTTCGCCACCGTGGTCGGAATTGCCGCCGTGAGCGGTTGGGCCGGCGATCAGACCTACTTCTGGATCGGGCGGGTGTTCGGTCCGCAGGCCCTCACGCGCTGGCCGTCGATCGGGCGCCACGCGGCGCGCGTGCAACGACTGATCGAGCGCTATTGCGACTGGGTCATCCTCCTGGTGCGATTCGCCTACGGACTGAGGATCGCCGGGCCGATCCTGATCGGCAGCTCGAAGGTCGGCGCCTGGCGCTTCGCGGCGTTCAACGGGATCAGTGCGGTAATCTGGGCGATCGTCGTGGCCGGCGCAGGCTGGGTGTTCGGCGCGGCGCTGCAGCGGCTGCTCGGGTCGCTGCACGACGTCGAACATTGGGTGTTCGGCGGACTCGTCATCGCGGGCACGGCTGCCTGGGCGATCGGCAACTGGCGCGCCAGGCGCCGAAGCGAGGTCCGGTGAGTCGGCCTGACGTTTGACGCTCGGTTGCCGACTCGGATGATGCGCAAGGTCAATGCGACCCGTGCGGCTCGACTGCTCTGCGCGGCCAATCGGATTATTCTGTGTTGTTGGACTACTGGAGCTTCGGAATGAAAGACACATGGATCGTTTTGGCGAACGCCTCGCGGGCGCGAATCCTCGAGCGTGAACCGGAGGGCGGCCGGCTGGACGAACTGGCGGATCTGGTGCATCCCCAGAGCCGCGAAAAAGGAAGTGAACTGGCCTCCGACCGGGAAGGCCACGCGCAGAAGGCGCACGGCGACCGCGGGGGCTTGCGGACAGCGTTCCAGCCGCGCACCGAGCCGCGCGAGAAAGAGCACGCGGTCTTTGCGCTCGAGGTGTCGCGCTACCTGGAGGACGCGGTCACGCAGGGGCGCTGCTCGGGGTTGGTGCTGATCGCCTCCGATCCGTTCCTCGGGGAGCTGAAGTCGCACCTGGGACACGGCGCCAAGCGGGTCCTGAGCGCGACCATCGTGCGCGACCTGACTTCCTTTGCGGGGCAGGACCTGGCGCGCCGTGTCACCGAGGCGCTGGAACACGCGCGGCACTGAGTTTCTCGAGCTCGAGCGGCCTGCCGAACGGGCGTTCGGTTCCGGCTCAGCACGGCGCGACGGGGATTGCCTCCTGCCGCAAGCGAGCGCGGATGCTCCGGGCGAACGCCAGCGCGTGCGGGCCATCGCCGTGCAGGCAGAGCGTATCGATGTGCATCGGGCAATCGGTCCCGTCACGCGTGCGCACCCTGCCATCCTTCACCATGGAGAGCGCCTGGGCCAGCATCGCACCCTCGTCGAGAATCAGGGCGTCGGGGCTGCCGCGCTGGACGAGATGGCCGTCGGCGGTATAGGCGCGGTCGGCGAAACCCTCTTCCAGGGCGGTCAGCCCTTCGGCACGCAGCGCATCGATCAGCACGCTGCGGGCCAGCCCCATCACCTTCAGGTTGGGATCGAAGTCGCGAATTGCCCGGGCGATGCAGGCCGCGAGGTCGGGGTCGCGCGCGGCCTGGTTGTACAGGGCGCCGTGGGGTTTCACGTGCGCCAGCGATCCTCCCTGGGCGCGGACGATGCCTTCCAGCGCGCCGACCTGGTAGAGGATTGCCGACCGGATGGAGGACGTTGGCAGCCGCATTTCCGCGCGCCCGAAGTTTTCCCGGTCCGCGTAGCCCGGGTGCGCGCCGATGGCGATTTTGCGTTGCATCGCGGCCGTCACCAGCGTGAGCATCTGATCGGCACTGCCGGCATGCCAGCCGCAGGCGATGTTGATGGAGGACACATGCTCGAGCATGGCCAGATCGTCGCCGCTTCCCTCGCCGAGATCGGCATTCAGATCAATGGGCATTCAGGCCCTCCTGCAGGCGCATGAGGTATTGCTGCTGCTTTTGCCAGGCCAGGTGTGCCTGCGCGCGCGTCACCAGTTCGAAGCCGATGGTGCTGCCGGGGCGAACCTGCGCCAGCCGCCACAGGTCGGCCGCGATGACGGTTGCGATCTTGGGATAGCCGCCGGTAGCCTGGGCGTCGGCCATCAGCACGATCGGCGCGCCGCCGTCGGGGACCTGGATCACGCCGGGAAAAACGGCGTGCGAATTCAGCTGCCTCGCCGTGCGCCGCAGGAGCGCGGCGCCCAGCAGCCGGTAGCCCATCCGGTTGCTCTGCGGAGTCACGGTCCAGAGGGACTGCATGAAAGCGTCACGCGCCGCCACATCGAATTCATCGAACTCCGGTCCCCGCATCACGCGAATCACACCTTTCATTTCCGGCAGCAGCACGGCGACCGCAGCCACAGCGCCCCGATCCGGATCCGACTGCGCCCCTGCCATTGTCGGCGCGGCCGCCGTTGCGCAGGAATGGGCGGATGGCGAAAGCATCTTCAATGCGTCGCCGGGGCGCAGCGGCCGCCCCTCGAGTCCGCCCAGCCCCGCCTGCAGATCGGTGCTGCGTGATCCGAGAACGGGAGGAACATCGATGCCGCCCGAAATGCAGACGTAGGCATGAATCCCTGCCCGCGCCTCTGCGAGGTCCAGCGTCTGCCCGGCGCGGACCGCAATCCGGCGCCCGCGCCCGAGCGGCGCCTGATCAAGATGCGCGGCGCAGTCCGCGCCGGTCAGGGCGATCGCGCACGCCGATTCGAAACGGATCCGCGCAGGAGGCCCAGTCAATTCGAGACCGGCCACGTCGGGCGGATTGCCGACGATGCAATTTCCGACCGCCAGCGCGAGGCGGTCCATCGCGCCCGAAAGACCCACGCCAAGATGCCGCAAACCGGGTCGGCCCAGATCCTGGACGCTCGCCTGCAGCCCCGGTTTCAGCACCGTGATCAATCGCCGCCTCCCGCTGCCACGAAGCGCACGGCATCCCCGGGGAGCAGGAGCGCCGGCGGATCCCGGTCCAGGTCGAACAGCTTCAGGGAGGTCGATCCGATGATCTGCCATCCGCCGGGCGAAGCCAGCGGATACACCCCGGTCTGATTGCCGCCAATGGCCACCGATCCGGCGGGAACCTGCAGGCGCGGCTCGCTGCGGCGCGGGGTTGCCAGCCTGGGGTTCATGCCGCCGAGGTACGCAAATCCGGGCAGAAAGCCCAGGAAGAACACCGTGTACGTCGCCGCCGAGTGCAGCTCGATGACCTGCGCCCGCGACAGGCCCGTGTGCCGCGCAACCTCGTCCAGGTCCCAACCCGCCTGGCCGCCATACTGCACGGGAATCCGAACCTCGCGCGCACGCCGGCCGGCTGCGGTCGACCGGTTCCAACCGGCCTGCATTTCTTCCAGCAGACGCTCGGTATCCGCGGCCTGCGGATCGACCACGACCGTCAGGTTGTTCATGCCGGGGACGACTTCCCGGACGCCGGGTCGCTTGCCAAACTCCTTCGCGAGCCACCAGATCCGCCGCTGCCGCTCGAGCGTGGCCTCGCCGGGCAAGTCGAGCACGCCCGCGGTTTCCGACACCCAGTATGTTCGTGCCTGATTCACGCCAGCATCAGAAGCGCCGTAACCGTGCCCGCCAGTGCGGATCCGCGCGATGGGCCGGGACGATGATCGAGCTGTCGGGAACCGCGGAGTATCGCCCGGCATCCCGGCCCAGCACGCGTCAAGCTCAATGATAGTGAAAGGCAGCCTCGCAAGCTGGACACGTGCGCCGCCTTCGCCTGCGTCCGCCGCGCCAGTCTTGGGCATCGGGAATTGACGCACCGATCCGGTCGCCGTCGGGCAGCACCTACTGGAGGTCGATGTTGCTCCGAGCCTGTTCACCAGATCGCAGAAACGGCCTCCGTCCGAACCTCTAGCGCCGGCCCAGCCGCTCCGTCGCCGCTTTTATTCGAGAAAAGAAACCTGTCCCAGAAGGGCATTGCCTTAGGGTCTACGGACACGACAATTGTTCCGGGAGGGCCACCAGGGCCCGGTGAGCCGCTCATCCCGTTGGATCCGTTTCCCCCGGAGAAGCCGGGGGGAAACCCGCTTCCTCCGAATCCTCCTCGACCGCCGATTCCACCGGAACCTCCCCGTCCTCCCGGCCCGCCATCGGCCTCTACCGCCAGCGTGCCCCCGTTGGGGTCGATCAGATAGAACTGCTCATGGCTGAGGCCGAGGTTGACCACGCGCACTTGCAGGAGTCGGGGCGAACCGGAAGTCAGCGTGATCCAGACATGAACGGCGTCTCCGGGTTCGCCAGGTCCCCCATCCTGTCCGTTTCCGCCGTCGGTTCCGTCAGATCCGTTGCCTCCGGGCGAGGGATTATTCGGATCATTTGAACCCGACGCTCCATCGCTGCCCGCCATGCCATTCAAGCCGTCGGCGCCATTGAAGCCTGCCCGACCGGAAAAGTTCGCTACGAAATCGACGTCGTAACGTACCGGGATGTCGAGATCGGCCTGAACGTCGGGATGACCGACCACCGTGACGTGGACGTGCGGCACTCGCCGGTCGCTGATGCGGGGATCGGCGGACAAGGAGACAACGCCTTTGTTGTTCACTTGCACGATCGTCGACTCGAAAGCGAAGCTATCGAAGAGAACCTTGCCGTGACCGGGGCCGACAGTGACCAGCTGCTTTCCCTCATTCGTGGTGGCGACGATGACGAGGCGAGCGGACATTCCGGGCGCCAGGCCGGGGCCAGGAGCAAGGGACACCGACAGGCCCGTGACGGGGACCTTGTCCAGACGGGTCTTCAAGCCAAGCGCCACCTGGATGGAACCGCAACCTTCCAGCGCGAGGAGTGCAACAGCCGCCATGCCCGCGGCGATGATCCGCCGCCAGCCCTTGAGAGGCCGATGCGACGCAAGGCGGACGACGGCGAGTCGTTTCAGGTAGGTGCACATGGGTGCATCGCGATCGATTGCTTGAGCCATAGACGATTTCAATGCCGTTTGGTTCAAGTCAAGCAGACCCTTCACAACCTGGCGGCGCACGGGCAGGCCGTGGAACGCTTCACATCTCCCGTAATTGTTGCAATCGTGTTGGCAGGTAAACTGCTTGTTTCAGGGGGCGCGTGTGGCAATTGCGCGAGCTTGGACGCGATTCATTCCTCGGCGCGGTTCTGGCCACCGCCATTCCATGACTCAACAAGAAGGAGGCACATGATTCGCTCCAAGAGTACGTCCTGGCTTGCCGTCGGAATCGTCGCGTTCGTGAGCTCGATCGCAGGCCTTGCGCACGCGGCCCCACCCTTGGGTGCGGACGAGGCCGCCATCCGCGCACAAACCGCAAGCTGGGTGAAAGCGTACAACGGCGGCGACGCCAAAGCGGTCGCAGCGCTGTACGCCGAGGACGCGCTGCTGCTGCCTCCGGGCGCGTCCGGCGTGAGTGGCCGGCCGGCAATCCTGGCATTCTTCACGAAGGACATCGCCGCTTCGAAAGCGGCCGGGGCGGTTTTTGCCGTTCCCTCAAGAACCGACGTCGGTGTGTCGGGCGACATGGGTTGGGAATCGGGTACGTACAAGGTGACGGTGAAGGGCGCCGTCATCGAGACCGGCAAGTTTCTCTCCGTCTCTCGCAGGAACGAAGGAAAGTGGCTTTACATCCGCGATACCTGGAATGCGGATGCGCCGCCGCCGGCGTCGAAGAAATAGAGTACCCGCAAAGGGAGCCATGCCCGGAGACCTCGCCATCCGATGTACTTGCGGTGCCCTGCAGGGTGTGGCGCATGCAGTGTCGGCCGGAGCAGGCAACCATGTCGTCTGCCACTGCGATGATTGCCAGGCATTTGCTCATTTTCTCGGCCGCGCAGGCGAGGTCCTCGACGCGCATGGCGGCACCGAGATCTTTCAGATGTCGCAGGCGAATCTTGCAATTACCGCCGGCGCGGATCGGCTGGCGTGCATGCGCTTGAC
>Ga0075030_100006820_pt1 | contig 10220 bp, 5 predicted proteins | sample LitLauG_LLR_2012_FD_71393 | JGI IMG/M metagenome (GOLD analysis project Ga0075030, IMG submission 71393) | Freshwater sediment microbial communities from Pennsylvania, USA - Little Laurel Run_MetaG_LLR_2012 | ecosystem: Environmental > Aquatic > Freshwater > Creek > Sediment | place: USA...
CTGGAACTGGGCCCCGAGCGCGTCGCCGCCTTCATCGGCGAACCGGTGCAGGGCGCCGGCGGCGTCATCATCCCGCCCTCGACCTATTGGCCCGAAATCCAGCGCATCGTCGACAAATACGGCATCCTGCTCGTGTCCGATGAAGTCATCTGCGGCTTCGGCCGCCTGGGCCACTGGTTCGGCGCCCAGCGCATGGGCACGCGCCCCGACCTGATCACCTTCGCCAAGGGCGTGACCTCGGGCTACATCCCGCTGGGCGGCGTCCTGGTGGGCCCGCGCGTGGCGCGCACGCTTATCGACAAGGGCGGCGAGTTCAACCACGGCTTCACCTACAGCGGCCATCCGGTGGCCTGCGCGGTGGCGCTCGAGAACCTCGCCATAGTGCAGCGCGAGGGCCTGGTGCAGCGGGTGCGCGACGACGTCGGTCCGTATCTCAAGCAAAAATTCGAGGCCCTGATCGAGCATCCGCTCGTGGGGCTGGCCGAGGCCGAAGGCCTGGTCGCCGGCCTGGTGCTGGTCAAGACCAAGCGGCCCATCACGACCTTCGATCCGGAACTGGCCGTGGGCATGGTGTGCCGCGGCTATATGTTCCGCAACGGCATGATCATGCGCGCCGTGGGCGACCGCATGATCATCGCGCCGCCGCTGGTCATCACGCGCGGCCAGATCGATGAGATGATCGCGCTGATCCGTCTGTGCCTGGACCAGACGCACCAGGACCTCAAGGCCCGCGGCTGGTTGTGAACCGGGGCGGGCCGGGCCGCTGTCTTGCACATTGCCTGCGGGATTGCGGCCCGCCCGGGTCTTTGGCGGCCTTGGGTGCGGATATCTTGACTTTGCGAGGCGGGTGCGCAAGCCTTCGCCATGGGTAACCCGAGCGATCGCGATCCTCCCGCAATTTGTCCAAGCCGGCCATACGTTGAACTTTGAATTCTTCCTGGTTTCCGTGATGGCATTTGTGCCCGCATGACGGACACGTCCTGCGTCTTGGCGCCGCCGTTGGCTGGGCGTGAGCGGCGCCAGGCCTTCCTGTATGGCGGATCACTGCTGGTGCTGATGAACTTCTCCAGCCCGGCCGGGGGGATGATCGACATACCGGTGAGCTTCTTCCTGAAGAACCGGATGCACCTCGAGTCCAATCAGATGGCGGTGTTCAAGCTGTGGATCGGCGTGCCGCTGCTGCTGGGGTTCGTGTTCGGCTTTCTCAGGGACCGCTGGAGCCCCTTCGGCGGCGGGGATCGTGCCCACCTGATGGTATTTGGCGTAACCACGGCCCTGATCTACGGCGCCATGGCAGCGCTCGACCCGACCTACAGCGTGTTCCTGCTGGGCTTGTTCGTGTCCACGATGACATTTCGCATGGTTAGCAGCGCGGCATACGGGATCACCAATACGCTGGCGCGCCGGCACGCCGTTTCCGGGCAGATGAGCAGCGTCATCGGCATCGGCGGCGCCCTGCCGGACCTGCTCTCGTTCATCGGGGGCGGTATGCTGAGCCAGACCCTCGAGGGCGAGGGCGCCACGGCGGCCGCCCGCATCCTTTTCCTCTGCGCCGCGGGACTGATGTTCGCCGTCGCGGTGACAGGTCTGCTGGGCCCGAAGTGGATTTTCGCGCAATCCCGCCACGAGACTCCAAAGACCCATTTTTTTCAGGACCTCAAGCAGATCCTCCGGCACTGGCCGATCTACCCGACGATGCTGATCCAGCTACTCTGGCAGTTCGCGCCGGCCACGGGTACGGTTCTTCAATATCACATCGTCGACCATCTCCATGCTACCGACGCCCAGTGGGGACTGTGGCAGGGTCTGTTCTTCGGGTCTTTCGTGCCGATGTACTTGGTTTACGCGCGTTTGAGCCGCCGCTTCAGTCTGCATGCGCTTCTCTGGTTCGGGTTCGGTGTTGCGGTGTTCCAGATGTCCCCGCTGCTGTTGGCCGACAACGCGCTGGGCGCGCTTCTGGCTGCCGTGCCGATGGCGGTGATCGGCGGAATCGCCCAGGCCGCACTGGTGGATCTGGCCATACGCTCGGCGCCGCGTGCGAGCCAGGGCATGACGATGATGCTTTTCTACGCCTGCTATTACTTTTCCGTGCGGGTTGGCGATCTTTTCGGCACCTGGATCTACGACCGCCACGGCGGATTCATGCCAACCGTGATCATGACCGTTGCCGTATATGCGCTGATCCTGCCGGTCCTGTTGCTCGTGCCCCGGCGGCTGACTGCCACCAAAGACGGTGAGGCGCTTGATACTTGAGCCCGGCCTTTCAACGCGACACGAAGGATGCCGGCGCCACGCGGATTGAATGGCGACACCCTTGAAAGGTCGCGCAATGAGACCAGCAAAGCCGGGGGTCCGGTGGCCCCTCGAACTGCGTTCAGACGGTCGCTGACAGGAATCAACCGTGTTGTGACCGCCGGTGGTAGCGCGCGGGTCCTGCCGGCGCCTTGCCCGACGCCGCAGCTGCGACAATTGCGCGACAATGCGCCCAGCGCGCCGCCCGGCGCGCGCACCATGGTCGTCCGTTGAACCTCTCTGCCGCCCTATCCCCCGCAACTCCGGCCACGCCCATGGGCGTGCTGCGCACGGTCTTCGGCTATGGCGCGTTTCGCGGCGAGCAGCGCCAGATCGTCGAGCACGTCGTGGGCGGTGGCGACGCCCTGGTGCTGATGCCTACCGGCGGCGGCAAGTCGCTGTGCTACCAGATCCCCGCGCTGGTGCGCCCCGGCACGGGCATCGTGGTGTCGCCGCTGATCGCGCTCATGCAAAACCAGGTCGACGCCTTGCTCGAGTTGGGCGTGCGCGCCGCCTTCCTCAATTCCACCCAGGACTGGGACACCGTCAAGGAGGTCGAGCGGCGCCTGTGCGCGGGCGAGCTCGATCTGCTGTACGTCGCCCCCGAGCGCCTGCTCACCGACCGCTGCCTGGCGCTGTTCGAGCGCGTGCACATCGCGCTTTTTGCCATCGACGAGGCGCACTGCGTGTCCCAGTGGGGCCACGATTTTCGTCCCGAATACAGCGCACTGTCGGTCTTGCACGAGCGCTGGCCGGCGGTGCCGCGCATCGCCCTTACGGCCACGGCCGATGCGGCCACGCGCGCCGAGATCATCGACAAGCTGGCGCTGCAGGGCGCCCGCGTGTTCGTGTCGAGTTTCGATCGGCCCAATATCCGCTATCGCATCGTCGAAAAGGACGACGCGCGGCGCCAGCTGCTCGATTTCATCGAACAGGAGCACGGCGGCGATGCCGGCATCGTCTATTGCCTGTCGCGCGCCAAGACCGAGGATACGGCGCAGTTCCTGGTGAGCCACGGCATCCCGGCGCTGAGCTATCACGCCGGCATGGACGCGCGCGCGCGCAGCGAAAACCAGGCCCGCTTCCTGCGCGAAGACGGCATCGTCATGACCGCCACCATCGCCTTTGGCATGGGCATCGACAAGCCCGATGTGCGCTTCGTCGCGCACCTGGACATGCCCAAGTCCATCGAGGGCTATTACCAGGAAACCGGCCGCGCCGGTCGCGACGGCCTGCCGGCCGACGCCTGGATGGCCTACGGCCTGCAGGATGTCGTGCAGCAGCGCCGCATGATCGACGAATCCGAATCCGACGAGGCCTACAAGCGCCTGTCCAGCGCCAAGCTCGACGCCATGCTGGGCTTGTGCGAAACCAGCACTTGCCGCCGCGTCGGCCTGCTGGCCTACTTCGGCGAATCCTCCCAGGCCTGCGGCAACTGCGATGTCTGCCTCGAGCCACCGGAGCTGGTCGACGGCACGGTGCCGGCGCAAAAGCTGCTCTCCTGCGTCTATCGCCTGTGGAAGGAACGCAGCCAGCGCTTCGGCGCCGGCCAGGCCATCGACATCCTGCGCGGCAAGCGCACCGACAAGGTCGAGAAATGGCGCCACGACGAATTGTCGGTGTTCGGCATTGGCGCCGACCTGTCCGAATCGGCATGGCGCGGCGTACTGCGCCATCTGATCGCCCTGGGGGTGCTCGAGGTGGATCACGCGGCCTACGGCACGCTGGTGCTCACTGCCGCCAGCCGCGAGGTCCTCAAGGGGGAGCGCCGTCTCATGATGCGGCGCCAGACCCTGCAAGGCACCACGCGCGCCGCGCGCGCGCCGCGCCTGCGCAGCGCCGCGGGCGACCTGGCACCGGCGGCCGCCGCGCGCTTCGAGCGCCTGCGCGCCTGGCGCGCCGGCACCGCGCGGGCCCACGGCGTGCCGGCCTACGTGATCTTCCACGACGCCACCTTGCGCGACATCGCGCAGGACGCGCCGCAATCGCTCGATGCGCTGGGCCAGATCAGCGGCGTGGGCGCGCGCAAACTCGAATCTTACGGCTCGATAATCATCGAGCTGCTGCAAGACGCAACTGGCTTAGGCGACTGAAAGACTGTGCGCCGGGACCAACCCTATCGATGTGATGGAGGATTGATTCGCATTTATCTCGCTGGTAGATTCGCCGCGCTTTTGCGCGGCTTTGCGCAGCAACTACCACGAGGAGCAGCACATGGAACTGGTATTGGCCGTATTCGGGGGTATCGCAACTTTTGCCATCGTGGCGCTGGTGATCGCGCGCAGCGCCAAGAACTAGGCACGACACGGGCTTTCGTGCGCGCGGCAGCCGGTTGCAGCTCCCGGCGCCGCCGCTCAGCTGTTCTCGTAGCCCGTCAGCACATTGACGACGTTCACGCCCACCTCGGCCACCGCGTAGCCGCCTTCGAGCACGAAAAGGGTGGGTCGTCCGATTGCGGCAATCGCCTTGCCGATCGAAAGATAGTCCTGGCTGCGCAGCTTGAAGCGCGAGATCGGGTCGCGCTCGAAGGTATCCACGCCCAGCGAGACCACCACCGCGTCGGGCCCGAAGGCGCGGCCGATGGTGCAGGCGCTTTGCAGTGCCTCGCTGTAGCGATCCCAGGCCGTGCCGTGCGGCAGCGGGAAATTGTGATTGTGCCCCCTGCCGGCGCCGGCGCCGCGCTCGTCGGCATAGCCCAGGAAGTTCGGGTACTCCACGGCCGGATCGCCGTGCAGCGAGATGAAGCTGACGTCGTCGCGCTCGTAGAAGATCGACTGGGTGCCGTTGCCGTGGTGGTAGTCGATGTCCAGCACCAGCACCCGCGCCGCGCCGCGATCGCGCAGGTATTGAGTGGCGATCGCCGCATTGTTCAGGTAGCAGTAGCCGCCCATCATCGCCGCCGCCGCATGATGGCCGGGCGGGCGGCACAGCGAGAACACGCTCGCCTCGCCCTGCGCCAGCAGGCGCGCGCCGGTCAGCGCCACCTGCGCCGAGTCGTACACCGCGGTCCAGGTGCCGGCGTTGATGGGCACGCCGGCGTCCATGGAGTAGTAGCCCATCTTGCCGTCGATGCCTTCGGGTACGCGGTCCGTGCGCAGCCCGCGCACCGGCCAGCACAGCGGCAGGGCGTCGTGCGTGCGGCCCAGCGCACTCCATAGCCTCCACGCGTCCTGCAGGAATTGCACGTAGTCCGGAGCATGCACCGCTTCAATGGGCGTGCGGCCCAGGTCCTGTGGCGCCAGGACCTCGCCCAATTGCACGCTGCGCACGCGCGCCAACACGGTGTCCGCCCGGCTGGGCATCTCGAAACACGGCTTCATCTCGCCGTCGATCAGTTCCACCTTGCCGTGGTGCAGGCGGTGGGTGTCGCTGTAGATGGTCTTCATGCGGGGTCTTTCTCCTTGGGCGCTTGCCGGCGTGCGGGCGCGGCAAGCCGGGTTGCCGCGCCGCGCGCAGTTGGCAATCGCGCGAGATGATAAGCGCGGCGCGTCGGTGCCCCGGTTCAGTGGGCCCCGTCCCCCTGCAGGGTCTGCTGCACGCTGGAAAAAAGCCAGCCGCGGAATTTGCCGGCGGCGGCCAGGCCCCGGCGCATGCGCAGGAAATAGCCGTACATGCGCACATCGAGGTCGAGCAGGCGCCACTGGCGGCCGCTGGCAAGGTCGGCGTGGGCGATGAGTTCATTGCTCAGGGCGACTCCCTGGCCCAGCGCCGCCGCCTCGATCGGTGCGTCGCCGCTCCACAGGCAGGTGCCCGAAAGCGCGGGCACCCGTTTCATGCCGGCCGCCAGCAGCCAGTCACGCCATTGCGCCGGGCTGTCCTCGTGCAGCAGCGGCAGGCCCAGCAGGTCGGAGGGCTTGCGTACCGTGGCATAGCGCGGCGCTAGTTTTCCGGCCACCACCGGGAAGATGACGGGGCGCAGGATGAGCTCGCCGCTGCCGTCGAAGCCGGCACTGCGTTCCCAGCAGATGTGCACGTCGGCTTCGCCGTTGTCGAGGTCGGGCGTGGCCAGCGTGGGCCGCAGCCAGATTTCGGTGCCGGGCAGCAGCCGCTGCAGGTCATTGAGGCGCGGCAGCAGCCAGTAGCGGGTGAGGGCGGGGGGGCACCAGATGCGCAGTGCGCCGGGCGTGCGCACGCTGCGCAGTTCGGCGGTGGCGTTGCCGATGCGCTCCAGGGCGTCGGTGATGCCGCGAAAGTAGCGCATGCCGGCATCGGTGAGGGCCACGCCACGCTGGCTGCGATCGAGCAGCTGCACACCCAGCCAGGCTTCCAGGTTGCGGATCTGCCGGCTGACCACCGTGTGGCTTACGTGCAACGCAACCGCACCCTGGCGAATACTTCTATGGCGGGCAACGGACTCGAAAGCCCGCACCGCATTGAGTGGCGGAAATACGCGTTCCACGCTGCAAGCCCCTCTCTTGTACGAGCCAGCCCGCGGTCGGGCGCACGCGCCATCGCGCATGCGGGCCAAGCCCGGTGGAAGCATAAAGCTTCCACCGTGGTGATGATAACGAACTTGTTGCCCTGCGGAGGAAAACCGAGAATGAAACCGCAGTATGCGAGGCCCATTCGTCACGCTTATGGCAGCGAGGGCCAACGAGGGCGGCACAACCGGGGGGATGGCACCATGCAGGCAGGCGCGCAGCGGGCGGCAAACCGATCGATCCAAACAGGGCTGCGGCGTGCCGGTGTGCTTGCGGCCGTGGCCATGGTATTTGCCTCGGCGGCAGCCCGCGCGGCGGATCCGGCGCCGAAGGACGCAAGCGACCAGAACAGCACTACCCTGCCGGATATCACGGTCACGGCGCAACGCCACGAAACCCTGCTCAAAGACACGCCGGTCAGCGTCGATGCCTTTACCGCCGACCGCCTCGACGCCCAGGGCATACGCGGCATCGACGACCTGGCGCGGGTTTCCCCCGGCGTGCTGTTCGTGCGCCAGGGCACGTCGTCGAGCGCGAACTACAACGACGAGAATTCGGATATCGCCATCCGCGGCATCGATTCCAATGCCGGCGCTTCCACCACCGGCCTGTATATCGACGACACGCCGATCCAGACGCGCCACATGCAGTTCGGCACCGTGACCGCCTTTCCGGCGCTGTTCGACCTGGAACGCGTCGAAGTCCTGCGCGGCCCGCAGGGAACCTTGTTCGGGTCCGGCGCCGAGGGCGGCGCCATGCGCTTCATCCAGCCCGAACCCAGCGTCAAGGCCAGTTCGGCCTATGCGCGCACGGAAGTGGCCACGACCCGCAGCGGCGCGCCCTCGTACGAGGCCGGAGCGGCCTTCGGCGCCCCGATCACCGAGGGCAAAATCGGCTATCGCATCAGTGCCTCGTATCGCTTCGACGGCGGCTACGTCAATCGCGACCTGTACAACGTGGTCGGGGCCTCGAACAACGCCGGGGGCGTGCTCACGGCGCTGTACACCGACCCGCTGACCCTGCAGGACGGCGCGACCGTCGACAAGAATTCGAACTGGTCCAAGACCGAGACGTTCCGCGCGGCGCTCAAGTTCCAGCTCTCCAGCGCCACCGCCGTGACCCCCTCGGTGTATTACCAGCGCCTGCACATCAACGACACCTCGGTCTACTGGCCGGCGCTGTCGGACGCCTCCTCGGGCATCTACCGCAGCGGCAATGCGCAACCGAACACCAGCACGGATCCCTTCTGGCTCTGGGGCGTGAAAGTCGAATCCGACCTGGGCTGGGCGCTGGCCAGCTCCAACACGTCGTATTTCGACCGCAACCAGTCGGCGACCACGGACTACACGCAGTGGCTCAATACGGTGTTCAACGGCGTCGTTGCCTCCGTCCCAGGGCCGGCGACCACCACGGCGCGCTTCCAGGACATCCAGCACAACTTCACCGAAGAGCTCAAGCTCCAGTCGCCGGGCACCGACCCGCGCGTGAACTGGGTGGCGGGCCTGTTCTTCTCGCACCAGTACGAGAACACCCCGGAAACCTTCGACCTGACCACCGGCAATGCCGCCTTTGCTGCGTTGCTGCCGGCGGGCAACGATTACCTGCAGAGCCCCTATGCCACGACCGACCGCCAGATCGCTTTGTTCGGCCAGGTGGACCTGGAGGTGCTGCCCAAGATAAAGGCCACCGTGGGCCTGCGGGTGGCCAATATCCAGACGGTGGGCAACGGCTACTTCTCCGGCGCCCTGGCCGGAGGCGCGGTCGTCACCTCCGGTACCTTGACCGAGACCCCCGTCACACCCAAGTTCGGCCTGTCCTGGCAGCCCGATGCCAACGACCTGTTCTATGCCACGATTTCCAAGGGCTACCGGGTGGGTGGAATCAACTCCCAGGTCGGTGCGCTGTGCGGTTCCTCGCTCACCGGGCTGGGACTGTCCTCGGCCCCCGCCAGCTTCAAGTCCGACTCCCTGTGGAGCTATGAGCTGGGCGCCAAGAACACGTTGCTCGACCATCGCTTGCAGATCGACAGCAGCCTCTACTACATCGACTGGAAGGACATCCAGCACAACATCTACCTGTCCTGCGGCCTGCAATTTGCGGCCAACCTGGGCAAGGCCACCAGCAAGGGCTTCGACGTCGCGATGCACCTGCGTGCCACCTCCAGCCTGACCCTGGGCCTGGACCTGGGCTATACCGACGCCTACTACAACGACACCGTGTACGCCGGCACTGCGGGGGTCGGGGCGCCGATCGTCACGGCCGGCGACGTGCTCTCCACCACGCCGTGGAACGCCAACCTGGCGCTGGATTACCTGTTCCCCAGCCAAGGCCAATACGACCCCTATCTGCATATCGACTACCAGTTCACCAGCGGCCAACGCGGTCTGGCGCCGATCCAGGACGCGAACAATGCGCTGGGCACGGTTGCCGACCTGAGCACGCCGCCCGGCGTGGCCACGCGCGTGCTGGCCCTGCGCGCCGGCGCGCGCTGGGACCAGTTCGACGCCTCGCTGTTCGTGAACAACGCGCTGGATCAGGCGCCGGTACTGTTCCAGTCGCGCGATATCGTGGGTTCGCAGCTCTATTTCCAGCGCTCGCTGCGCCCCCGCACTATCGGCCTGACGGGCACCTACCGCTTCTGAGTCGGCACTGGCGGGCGCCCGTTCCACCGCAAGCGGGCGCTGCTGGAGCCCCAACGGCCTGAAGGACCTCGATGGCACTTGCCGCTTGCCGGCGCCGCCGTTTCACCGTGCTGGGCACCCTGGCGCTGGCGCTCGTGCCCGCGGCGGCAAGCCTCGCCGGCGATGGCGATGCCGCGGCAACCACCGTGTTCGTCAATGCGCACGTGTTCACCGCCGAACCGTCGGCGCTGTACGCCCAGGCGGTGGCAGTGCGCGGCGAGCGCATCCTGGCGGTGGGCGAGCGCGGCGCGGTCGTGGCTGCAGCCGGATCGGCCGCGCGCCTGGTCGACCTCCACGGCGGGTTTCTCATGCCCGGCCTGATCGACGCGCATGCCCATCCGATTGGGTCGCGCCTGGTGCTGGGCGGTGGCTACGGCCTGGTGATGGCCAATTTTCCGGATGCCGGCGGTCCGCTGTCGGGGCTGCTGCAGTTTGTCGCGCGCACGGTCGACCAGAACACCAGCCGCTTTGGCGACACGGTGATCGTCAATGGTGTGGATATCGGCTACTGGTCCCAGGCCCAGGACATCGATGCGGCCTTGAGCGCGGGACGCTTTGCGGCGCTGCCCATCGTGCTGCTGGGCAACGATGGCCACACGGCCTGGGCCAACGCCCCGGCGCGCGCGCGCGCGGGTATCACGGCCGAATTCCTGCGCGGTCTCGCCCCGCAAGACCGAGCCCATTATGGCTGCAGCGCCGCCTTCGAACCCAATGGTTTTGTCGTCGATGCCGGCCTGACCCGCCTGCATCAAAGCCTGCCGGCGCCGGCGCCGGCAGGCTTTGATGCAGGCGGGTCAGGCCGGCATCGACGACAAAACCATTGGGT
>Ga0075030_100006821_pt1 | contig 10220 bp, 8 predicted proteins | sample LitLauG_LLR_2012_FD_71393 | JGI IMG/M metagenome (GOLD analysis project Ga0075030, IMG submission 71393) | Freshwater sediment microbial communities from Pennsylvania, USA - Little Laurel Run_MetaG_LLR_2012 | ecosystem: Environmental > Aquatic > Freshwater > Creek > Sediment | place: USA...
TATCCCGAGGCCGAAACGCTGCTCCGCGAGACGCTCGCGGCCAAACTCAAGACGCTGGGGCCAGATCATCGCTCCACTCTCGTCACCAAAGGCAACCTGGCCGAAACCCTCGGAGACGAGGGCAAGAATGCCGAGGCCGAACAACTCGTACGGGAAACACTTGCGAGCGAACGCCGTACACTCGGACCCGACCATAGCGATACGCTGGTTACGCTGGAGGATCTGGGCGAGATCCTTAAAAATGAGAAACGTTATCCCGAATCGGAAAAGACTCTTGCGGAATCGCTGGCAGCGGAAAGGCGCATCTTGGGCGACGACCATCCCTATGCGGCCGAATCAGCGTACGCTTTGGCAACCGTTCAGGCTTTGGAAGGCAAGCGCGACGAGGCCTTCGCCAACCTGGAATTCGCATTCGCACACCAACTCAAGCCTGACCTTCGACAAGGCATCGAGAAGGACGAGGATTTGCGTTCCCTCCGCGGCGATGCAAGATTTGCGGCCCTGGTCGCGAAAGCAAACCAACCCTCCGTCACCGCGGCTAAGTCCAATTAACGGAGAACCTTGAACCTCCTGTTTCCACGTATCCCAGGCCTTGGATTTCCCTTTGTGCCGTACAATGATGAAACGAATCAGCTGAGACGCTCATCTAAGAGCACTTATGGACAAACCCGGGCCGTGTACGGCCGAAATCGACATAGCCCCAACCCCGGAGACCATGCTGGCGGCCGTTTATCGAGGCGTGAACGATGTTCGCCTTGAGAATGTGCCCGTTCCCCGAATCGGCCCCGGCGAAATGCTGGTCCGGGTTCACTCCTGCGGCGTGTGCGGCACCGACCTCAAGAAGATTTCCACAGGATCGCACTCCGCCCCCCGCATCTTCGGACATGAGACTTCGGGCATCGTCGCGGCGGTTGGCAAGGATGTCACTCAGTATCGTCCCGGCGACCGCGTTATGGTCTTCCACCATATTCCGTGCCGGAATTGCTTTTATTGCGACAACAAGACGTTCGCCCAATGCACGACCTATAAGAAAGTGGGCTGCACCGCTGGATTCGAGCCTTCCGGAGGCGGTTTCTCCGAATACGTCCGTGTCATGGATTGGATCGTCCAGCACGGCACCGTCCGTATTCCTGACGGTGTTTCCTACGAACAAGCCTGCTTCGTCGAACCGGTCAATACCTGCCTCAAAGGTGTGTACGCGCTCAACCTTCGCCCGGGGGAAACGGTGCTCACCATCGGTCAAGGCCCAATCGGCATCATATTAAGCGTATTGGCGAAGCGGATGGGGGTCACCTTAATTACTTCCGATTTGTATCCCGAGAGGCTTAAAATAGGGTCAAGTTTCGGCTTAGACCTTACAATTGAAGCTTCGCAGACAAATGTTGTTGCGCGCATTCGTGAGCTAACCCAGGGGCGCGGAGCCGACGCCGTCATTCTGGCGGTCGGCGGGAATTCCCTGATTCGTACTGCGATGGATGCGGCCCGTCCAGGTGGCCGGATTTTGCTATTTGCGCAGACACAGCACGGGGAGGCAGTGATTGATCCTGCCGCAATCTGTGTCGATGAAAAGACGCTCGTGGGGTCTTACAGTGCGTCGGTCGACCTGCAAGAGGAGTCGACGCGTTTTGTCATGGACGGGGAAATGGATTTGGAACGGCTGATCAGCCATCGCTTCCCTCTTTCCCAGAGCACGGCAGCGCTGGATCTGGCCGCCCATCCGCAGCCATCATCCATGAAGATTGTGATTCAACCCGGCAGTTCGTGGTGACGGTAGTTTGAAGGGGCACGACCCTGGGAAGGGCGCGGAGTCAGTCTGACCCGGAAGGAAAAGCAGTGAACGGAAAAATGACGGCTGCCGTCCTGTACGGCAAAGAAGACCTGAAGATTGAAAAAGTACCCATCCCCCGGGTCGGGGATGGCGAGGTTCTTGTCAAGGTCCAGGTCGCGCTGACTTGTGGCACTGATCTCAAGGTGTACCAGCGCGGGTACCACGCACGCATGATCGTTCCCCCGGCGCTCTTCGGTCACGAACTGGCCGGCGTCATCGAAGAGGTAGGTGCTGGCGTCAACACCTTCAAGAAGGGGATGCGCGTCGTCGCGCTCAATTCCGCTCCATGCCAGATGTGTTTCTACTGCTCCAAACACCAGGAAAATCTCTGCGAAGATCTTCTGTTCAACAACGGGGCCTACGCGGAATACATCCGGGTGCCGCGCCGCATCGTTGAAGCCAACATGCTGGTGATCCCGGCCAACGTATCGTTTGAAGATGCTGCCATGACCGAACCGCTGGCCTGCGTTCTTCGCGGGCTGCACGAGACCGGAGTCGAGATCGGCGACACGGTTGCGATCCTCGGCGGAGGACCCATCGGCCTGATGTTCGTTCAGGTGGCTCGGGCTATCGGCTGCAACGTCATTTCGGTGGTGAAGCGTGACGGCCAGGTCGGAGCCGCCCGCCAGATGGGCGCGCACGAAATCGTGCAGACCACGAAAACAGAAAACGTTGTCGATGCCGTCCGCGCGCTCTCTCCGCAAAAACGCGGATGCGATGTGGTCATCGAGGCCGTCGGCAAGCCGGAAGCCTGGGAGTGGGCCGTCGATATGGTCCGCAAAGGTGGCACCGTCAATTTCTTTGGAGGATGCGCCAGCGGCACCAAGGTGCAGTTGGAAACCAATCGCCTGCACTATTCCGAAATCACGCTCAAGGCTACGTTCCACCATACGCCGGAAACCGTCCGCCGGGCCTTCGGCCTGATTGCCGCCAAGAAGATTCGCCCGACCGACTACATCACCGGCGAGGCGCCCCTGTCGCGCCTGCAGCAGGTTCTGCGCCACATGTTGAACCGCGGAGGCGACATCAAGACAGCGATCATCCCCGGCCACTGAGTGGATGGCTTAGGTTGGATGAATTGTCATCCTGAGCGGAGTCTGGCGATGAGCAAAGCGAATCGCCAGATGGAGTCGAAGGATCCCTACCCTGCCGATACTGCCGTAAGTCTGCTGAGGAATTCTCACGATGTCCTCCGGCGAAGTAGCGTAAAGTTCGTGAGACGAGATCAGGGATGACAGAAGTAGCGACGACGAACCCGCAGCTTTCGACTCCGACGACGGTCGGCTGGTCCCGGCTCCCCGCAGCCTACGCGATCCCGGCGACCGCGCCAAGTCCGAACGAAGCTCGCGAATACTGCGCGCGCCTGGCGCGCACCCACTATGAGAATTTCTCGGTCGCCAGTTGGTTCCTTCCACGCCGGCTGCGGCAACACTTCTTCAACGTGTACGCCTACTGCCGCATCTCTGATGATCTCGGAGATGAGGTCGGGGACTCCGCCACCTCGCTCGAGCTTCTCGACCAGTGGCAGCGCGAGCTGGACGCCTGTTACGAGGGCTCGCCAAAACATCCGGTATTTGTTGCCTTGGCCGAAACAGTTCGCCAGTTCGACATCCCGAAGCATGAGTTCTCCGACCTGCTCACCGCGTTCCGCCAGGACCAGACGATCACCCGGTTCGAAACTTTCCAGGATGTTCTGGGCTACTGCCACTACTCGGCGAATCCGGTCGGCCATCTGGTTCTCTATCTCTGCGGCTATCGCGACTCCGGGCGCCAGCAACTTTCTGACTTCACCTGCACCGCCCTGCAGCTCGCAAATTTTTGGCAGGACGTCAGTGTTGACTACGCCAAGGGACGAATCTATCTGCCCCTCGAAGATCTCCGCCGCTTCGTCGTCAGTGAGGACGACATCGCCCAAAATCAGAACACCCCGGCTTTCCGCGAGATGATGAAGTTCGAAGTCGAGCGCGCCCGCGATTGGTTTCGTCAGGGCTTGCCGCTGGTCGAAAAAGTCGACCGCGAACTCGCCATTGATCTGGATCTGTTCAGCCGCGGCGGCCTCGAAATCCTGAATGCCATCGAAAAGCAGGACTATGCTGTCCTGGGCAGCCGCCCCGCGATTTCAAAATCACGCAAGCTGGCTCTGGTCGCGCACGCTGCGCTGGCCAAATTGTTCGGATTCTCCGGAGGTTCGCAATGAGCGCGAGCACGCAGCAGGTCCCGGTGCCCTGGACTCCTGCTCCTCCGCAGCTCGTCATGGCCTATTCCGTATGCAAGGGCATTACGCGGACAGCGGCCAAGAACTTTTACTATGCGTTTCTGGTCCTGCCTCGCCGCAAACGTGAGGCCCTCTGCGCCGTCTACGCCTTCATGCGGCGGTGCGACGATATCACCGATGACCCGAAGGTCAGCGCTGTCGAACGTCGTCAACAACTCGAGGCCTGGCTCGACGCTCTGCACCGCGCGCAGCAAGGGAATCCAACCGATGACGCAATCCTGCTCGCGCTGACAGACGCGCAGCGCCGCTACACTATCCCAGCCGGGTTGCTCGACGAACTCGCCCACGGCACCGCTATGGATGTGGAAGAAGCAGAAGCCTCGATGCAGACCGGCTCTGGCGTGATCCACTACAGGACGTTCGAGGACCTTCGCCTCTATTGCTACCGCGTGGCTTCTGTTGTGGGCCTGGTCTGCATTCACGTCTTCGGCTATCGTGATCCCGCGGCTGAGCCTCTGGCCGAGCGTTGCGGCCTTGCCTTCCAGTTGACCAACATCATTCGAGACGTAAAAGAAGACGCAGGCCTCGGTCGCGTGTATTTGCCAGAAGAGGATCTGGCCAAGTCGGACCTCACCTTGGCGGATGTGCTCTCTGCCTCCGATCCTGCGCGCCTTCGCTCGGTGCTGGCACTGCAAGCCGACCGCGCCCGCGAGTTTTACGCCTCCGGGTATGAACTGATTTCCTACGTCTCTGAAGACAGTCAACCCGCCCTGTGGGTTCTGATCAACATCTACCGAGCCCTGCTGGAAAAGATCGCGCTGAAACAATACGACGTGCTCACCGCCAGAGTGGCGCTGAGCACGTGGGAGAAGCTGCGCATCCTGGGGAAAGGCTTCTGGAGGCGGCTGAGATGAGACGCGAAGTCCTCCCAACTCTGTCATCCTAAGCGGAGTGAATGCTTCGCCAACGCGAAGCATTCACGGAGTCGAAGGATCCCCACCCTATATTGTGCAGCCGGAACGATTCGCACGATGAACCGCGCATCCAAATCGAGAGTCTTGTCCACGGCCCGCCAGACGTCGAGCCGAAAGGGATCCTTCGACTGCGTTGCGTTTCGCCGCGCGAACCGCAACTCCGCTCAGGACGACAAGTCTCCTGGCAATCGAGGCGGAGCCCGAGCCGTCTGACCCCGTAATCTATGTCCACCACGTCCTCCCAACCTACAGTCGCCATCGCCGGAGGTGGTCTTGCCGGACTTGCCGCCGCGTGTGCCTTATCTGACGCCGGTTTCCACGTCGCGCTCTTCGAAAAGCGTCCTTTCCTCGGGGGCCGCGCCTCCTCCTACGAGCACCCCGGTACGGGAGAAGTGGTGGACAACTGCCAACATGTCCTGTTTCGCGTCTGCACGAACCTGGTCAAGTTTTATGAGCGCATCGGCGTGGCCGACCAGATTCGCTGGTTCGACCAGATGAACTTCATTGAACCCGGTGGACGCGTCTCCGTAATGAAATCGTCCCCGCTTCCGGCTCCGCTGCACACGGCACCGTCGTTCCTGCATTTTCCATTCTTGAACGCGGCTGACAAACTGGCCATCACGCGTGCTCTTGTGCCACTGACATTAACCATCCAGCGCGACAGGGGAAAATCCTTCCAGCAGTGGCTAGACGAGCACGGGCAAACCAGAAATGCGGTGGCGCGATTCTGGCACCCGATCCTGATCAGCGCTCTGAGCGAGGAACTGGACCGACTTTCGGTTTCCGCCGCAGCCCAGGTCGTCCGCGAATCCATGAAGACCCCTATCGCGCGCCACATGGGCGTTCCGACTCTCCCGCTCACCGATCTCTACAATGCAGCCGGAGACTACATCCGCTCTCACGGCGGCGAACTGCACTTCCGCTGCCCCATCGATGGCTTCACGGTTGACCCTACCCAGGTCAGAGTCGGCACCAAGGGCAGCAGTCAAGGAATCGCATCGCAACGAGTCTTCGACTACCTCCTCATCGCTCTGCCCTTCGATGCGCTCAACTCCATTCTGCCGAATGACGACTTGAGCAACCCGCTCCGGGAGCAGATCACACACTTTGAAAACTCGCCGATCACCGGTATCCACTTGTGGTTCGACCGCCAGATCTCCGACCTTGATCACGCCGTGCTCCTCGACCGCACCATTCAGTGGATGTTCCACAAGTCCCGCCTGCAGCCGATGCGCACGCAATCGAAACAAGATCGGGAAGGCCGCGATTTGAATCGTGCCGCCGCAGACGAAAATGGGGTGCCCCAGGTCTCGCCGCATTTGCAAGACCTGGGATCTGCCACAGCGGGCGGCAGCTACATCGAACTCGTCGTCAGTTCGTCGAAGGCACTGATCAACAAATCCCGCGCCGAGATCGTCGAGCTCGCCCTGAGTGAAGTCCGTGAATTCTTTCCTGCCGCGCGCGAGGCGAACCTGCTGAAATCGACCGTCATCAAGGAAATCAACGCTACCTATTCCCCTCGTCCAGGAATTGACGCTCACCGTCCCACAGCGGTCACCCGCTGGGCCCGGGTCTTTCTTGCCGGAGACTGGACTGCCACAGGCTGGCCCGCCACCATGGAAGGCGCTGTGCGCAGCGGTTATCTGGCCGCCGAGGCCTTGTCCCGTTCGATGGGGATTCACAGAACCTTCCTCGAGCCGGATCTGCCCGCCAGCGGACTGATGCGCCTCTTCGGATGATCCCGACCCCAAGTAACTAAACTCCGCAGACACCCTGCCGATACAGATGGCATGGACGGCCACTACATCGAGCCGCGCACCCTTCTCTGGGCGGCGGCGGAAGTCTCCTGGCAAGACACCACCGGCACGTTCTTTCGTGCACCGGGAACTCTGGAAGACACATCCTTGTCGGGTGCCTGTATTCGCGTGCAGAACCCGATTTCGATCGGATCCCGCATCACCATTAAATGGCACCGGGAGCAGTTCTCCGCCGAGGCCCGCAACTGCCGCAGCGATGGTCACAGCTTCCTGTTAGGGGTAAGGCGCGAACCGAAGGTGGATGCGGACAAAGTCTCTGCGCCGCTCCCGCCGGCAATGAAGGCAAAGCCAAACCCTGCAAACTCGCTCCCTAACAAAGAAAGTGCCATACCCGCAAGGGTGTCTGCGCCGATTTCCCACACCTCGGTCACTGCGGCAACGGCTCTTCCGGAGTCTCAGGGGGCGCAATCACGCAGCATCGCTCCTGTTCACTTGCAAACCAGAAGACTACGGCCGCTCGCCGCTCCCGCGCCTACTCAACCTCTGGGGCAGTCCTCAGTTCCCGGCTCGTCCTCACGTTCCGAAAGGAAAGTTATGCAACCGAAAAAGCTCTTCCCGCATTTCTGGCGCCGTCAGCAGGACGGAGACGCGCCCGCAAAAACGATTTCCACGGAGGCCCCAGTGCTCAAGCCCAATTCCACCCCAACCGCAACTCCCGGCGGAGCATCATCCGCTTTGCTCTCTTATGAAGACGTCTACCGCGCCGCCGGCATCATGAGCCCCGGCTCCGGGTACGGTCTCCACAAAGTCGTCGCGATGATGAATAACGAGCGCATCCGTGATCTCTCCAAAGACGTCAAGCGCGCGTCGGTTCTGATGGCTCTCGACGCTGCAGGCATCTCTGCCGACGATATGCTTACCGATGCGACGCGCCGCCAGAATGCATTGAATGCATACGAGGGCACCCAGCGCAAGCAGCTGGAAGATTTCGAAGCGCACAAGGCACGGGAAAACGCCCGCATCGAAGAAGAGTTGGAAAAGGTCCGCTCACACTATGCCGAGCGCATCCAGGCCAATCTCGATCAAGTGGCGAAGGAAAAAGAGGCCCTGCGCAACTGGCAGATGAACATGCAGCACGAGAGCCAGCGGATCGCCGACGTCATCGAACTGTGTGGCAAGCAGCCTGCGCCCGCTCGGCCAGCCAGTGCGATGGCTGCCGCCGCCGGCGCCCCAGCATCGGAAAAACCGTAACCGTGCCGGACCCGGGATACTAAGGCTTGGTCTCTTTCACCCTTCGGCATGCCACCAGCAGGTGCGTCCATAGAGGGTCGTCGAGGCGTCCGATCTGCACCACAGGATGCCCGTTCGTGCTGTCGTGGATGAATTGCCCTTCGCCGATGTACATGCCGGTGTGCGTAATGTCCTTCGGCGAGGATCCGAAAAACAACAGGTCCCCAGCCTGAAGATCCTTGCGATCCACAGCCATCACGCCGGACCACGCCGCCTGCTTGTCGGCATCGCGCGGCATTTCAATCCCGCGCGCCCTGACCAGCATTTGCGTAAATCCCGAACAGTCAAATCCGAAACTCGAACGCCCGCCCCACAAATAAGGCACGCCCAGGAACCGTTTACTCAGCTCGATCGATTCCCCAATCGTCAGCGGCTTCCCCTCCGTAGCCACATCTCCCTGCTGAATCCAAGCCAGGGTCTGCCCCGCCAGACGCACATGAAGCCAGCCGCCTGGAACGTCCTGTTTCTTCTTGCCAGTTTCAACCTTAGAGATGCTCTTTCGCTCGTCCACAGCCACTTCCAGCTTCGCCTCGAACGGAACCGTAATCACCGGCTTGTGCTTGGTTACATCCGGCTCGGCATATACATTCGCGAACAGACTCTGCACCTGCACCGTAGAACCAGCCGTGGCGTAGCCGTCTCCGGCCAGTATCGTTCGCACGTACCGGCTCGGAGTCCATCCCCGGTAGCGATCGGACGTCTCGATCCGCGACCATTCGCCTCGCGCCTGCAGCAGTTTCACATTGCTGCCATAGATCGCCTGCGAAACCACATCCGCTTTCTCGGTAGGCTTCGAATACATGTTCGCGACAGGTACCACCACAACCTGCATTCCATTTTTCGCAAAGGCTGCAGCCGCAAGCACGATGCAAACAACAACCTGCGCAGGGTAGAGGTATCGTCGATGATTCATAGGATCGTGAACTGAGGCTACAGGGTTCTACTCAGGAATGCTCGAGACATCTCGTCCTGAAACATCATTTGCCGCCGGTGTTCGGCTTCGCCGCTTGATAGAACCGGTACGTGTACTTCCACGAAAACTCCTTGCCGGGAGGAATGTTAATGTCGATATAAGCTTCGGGTGCAACTACCGTCCGCACGGCCCAGACTCCGAGAGTCACCAGCGGCCGGTCGGCACTGATCGCAACGCCCGCGCCGGTTTTGCGATTCTCCACCCGCAACTGATAGTCTGCCGCTGTCCTCCCGAACCCAGTGAACTCACTGTAAAACGTATCGCTTCCTCTGAGTTGCCTGGGAAACAGAAGTTGGTTGCCGTGCACTTCAGCCAGTCCCGGCCCGTCGATCTGCCCGCTCGTCGCCAGCGCGAATGGAACGCCAATCGCAATTGTGGGTCCCGTCGGTTCGTGATCGAGAGTCAGAAAGTTGTGATCGTACACTTGCGTCACCATCGGCTTCCCGCCCGTGTTCATCAGTCGATGCTCAATTGTCATCACCGGCCGTCCCTTGAGCATGCGGATTTTCTTGCTATACGTGTAGCCGTATCCGGACCCGCAATCGACCTGCTGGGTGAACTCAATGAAGTCCGTGCCGCTTGTAGAGGTCCGCTTACCGGCGTTCAGAATTGGGTACTGCGTGTACGAACTGTAGGGCGCGTTGTCCAGGCGGCGCAGTGACCCCACGCCGATCTTGCAGAACGCCTCTCCTGGCTTCGCCTCGGAGTATCCCATGGCCGTCTCGCCGGGGCTGATGAATTCCTCAACTGGGCCGCTGTCCGCGCTGTTAATCCCCGCGACGACGACATTCCCGATGACGACATCGGGCACCTCTGGATCAAATTTTTCGAAGAACGGGCCGAAGTAATGGTGCCCCTCGTACTCCAGGCTTGCGATCGCACCCGCCCAATCGAAGCGCGTCCCCCGGTAAAAGCCCTTTTCCGCGTCGGGCAGGAAAATCTTCGCCCGCAGCAAACCGTTCGAGATCTCGGTCTGCGGATATGACCCGGAGTAGGTCTGCGCACTGATGGGAATCCAGCACACCAAATAGACGAGTATGCACCCGACTGTCTTCATAGATTCGCTTTCATCCAGAGTCTGGCGGCGCCTTCCGCCTCCGATTTTCGCAGGCGTTACCCCGCCTGGCTGTTGCCAAAATGGTAATACGGAATCTACCCGAAAGCCTTGCGATCTTACTCAAAG
>Ga0075030_100006823_pt1 | contig 10219 bp, 10 predicted proteins | sample LitLauG_LLR_2012_FD_71393 | JGI IMG/M metagenome (GOLD analysis project Ga0075030, IMG submission 71393) | Freshwater sediment microbial communities from Pennsylvania, USA - Little Laurel Run_MetaG_LLR_2012 | ecosystem: Environmental > Aquatic > Freshwater > Creek > Sediment | place: USA...
CTACACGATGGGTCCGAAGCGCGCGGCCAAAGCGGTGAAGCTGCTCGGTGTGCACACGGTGGTGCCGATGCACTTCGGCACATTCCCGGCGCTGACCGGCCGGCCCAGCACGCTTCAGGAGCTCGTAGGTTCAAAGGTCAAGGTCCTGGACATCAAGCCCGGCGATACGGTCTAGCTTTACCAACGACCGTCGACCCGCGACGGAACTAGAGTGATCTGATGAAGTTCCGATACTCGAGGTGGGACGGCACGCAGAAGCTGGACGACCTCGACGCCGGCGACGTGCTCGACTCACTGTCCGACGACCTGATGAACTACGGCGATCTGAACGCCGCCCTTCAGCGGCTGCTGCGGTGGGGCTCACCGAACATGCCCGGCCTGGAGCAGCTGCTCAAACAGCTGCGTGAGGAGCGGGAGAAGGAGCTGGGCCGCTACAACCTCGATTCGACAGTCGAGCAGCTGCGCGAGCAGGTGCAGGAGGTCATCGACACCGAGCGAAGCGGGATCGCGCGCCGGCAGAGCGAGGCAGCCACACCAGAAGCAAGCAAGCTGATGGATCGGATCGCCCGCCAGCGCAACGATCAGCTCGACCGGCTGCCTGACGACATCGGCGGCCGGGTCAAGGGCCTCCACAACTACGAGTTCGTCGACGACGAGGCTCGGCAGAAGTTCGAGGAGCTGATGCAGAAGCTGCAGCAGCAGATGGTCGACCAGATGTTTCAGGGCATGAAGGGTTCGATCGAGCAGATGAAGGGGCAGGACCTCTCACGCGTGCGGGAGATGGTCCGTGAGCTCAACCAGATGCTCGAGCAGCGCATGGAGGGCCGGACGCCGGACTTCAACGGTTTCATGGACCGCTTCGGCGACATGTTCCCGCCCGGCATCAACAGCCTCGACGAGCTGCTCGAGCACCTTCAAAGACAGATGGCCCAGATGCAGTCGCTGCTCCAGAGCATGAGTCCCGAGGCGCGCGAGGAGCTGAGCCGGATGATGGACGCTCTGCTCGAGGACGACTCGCTGCGCCTGGAGCTGGCGCGCCTCTCCGGGTTCATGCAGGCGATGATGCCGCCGTCGGAGCTGAGCGAGCGTTACCCGTTCTTCGGCGAAGACCCGCTGAGCATGGGCGAGGCGATGGGGCTGATGGACCGGCTTCAGCGGATGGACCGTCTGGAATCCCAGCTGGAGCGCGCCAGCTTCCGGCCGGACGACGTCGACAGGTCTTTGGCCCAGGAGCTGCTTGGAAGCGAGGCGAGGCACGCCCTGGACCAGCTCCGGAAGATGACCGACATCCTAGAGAAGGCCGGCTACGTCGAGCGCAAGGGCCGCCGCATGGAGCTCACGCCACGCGGAATGCGGCGAATCGGCCAGTCGGCGCTGCGGGACATCTTCGATCAGCTCAAGAAGTCGCGCATGGGCCAGCACCATCTCTCGCGGGGAGGCATCGGGACCGACGCATCGGACGAGCTCAAGAGCTACGAGTACGGGGACCCGTTTCTACTCGACCTCAAGGAGACGCTCTTCAACTCGCTGGTGCGAGAGGGCCCGAAGGTGCCGGTCAAGATGGCGGCGCCGGACTTCGTGGTGCACCGCACCGAGCACCTCACCCAGGCTTCGACGGTGCTGATGATCGACATGAGCCGCTCGATGTTCCTCCGCGGTTGCTTTCTGGCGGCGAAGAAGGTCGCCATCGCGCTTGACTCTCTGATCCGCAGCCAGTACCCGCGCGACTCTCTTTACGTGGTCGGCTTCTCGAACTACGCGGTGGAGCTGAAACCCGAAGCTCTGCCCCAGCTTGCTTTGAACGACTACGTCTACGGTACGAACATGCAGCACGGATTTCAGCTGGCCCGCTCGCTGCTCGCCAAGCATCGCGGAAATCGGCAGATCATCATGATCACGGACGGCGAGCCGACGGCTCACCTGGAGGACAACGGGCGGCCCCAGTTCGCCTACCCACCGACCTTCAAGACCATCCAGAAGACCCTGGGCGAGGTGAGGCGCTGCACCCGCGACCGGATCCTGATCAACACCTTCATGCTCGAGCGCGGTCCCTACCTGACCGAGTTCATCAACCAGATGACCCGAATCAACAAAGGTCGCGCCTTCTTCGTCTCGCCGGACCGGCTGGGCGAATACGTGCTGGTCGACTATGTCAGCGGGAAGCAGCGGCGGCGCTCAAGTTCGCGGCGCAGCCAGATCGCCTGACCCGGCCCTTTCTGGATCGCCTGGCCGGGCCCTTTCCCTAATATCAGCACCAGTGCCCGCCAGGGAGAGACCCGCGCCCGAACGCCGGAACCTGAGTCCTGCAGCTCTATATGAGCACGCAGTTCGCAGGGGCGAGGCTGTGATCGTGTCCACCGGGGCCCTGACGGCCGAAACAGGCAAGCACACCGGCAGGTCGCCGATGGACAAGTTCTTCGTCAAAGAGCCGACCAGCCAGGGCGCCATCTGGTGGCATCCGGGCAACCAGCCGATCTCGCAGGAGCGCTTCGACGGCCTGCTGCAGCGAGTGGACGAGTTCTGCGACAGCCACGAGGTGTTCACGCAGGACCTGTTCGCGTGCGCCGATCCGCGCCACCGGCTCAAGGTGAGGGTGGTCACGGAGTACGCCTGGCACAGCCTGTTCGCTCGAAACCTGTTCATCCGGCCGACCGCTGACGACCTCATGGTCTTCGAGCCGGACTTCACGGTCGTGTCCCTGCCTTCGGTCAAGGCTGACCCCGCGCGGGACGGCACGCGAAGCGAGACCTTCATCCTGGTCAATCTCGCCCGCCGCATCGTCATCATCGGCGGCACCGGATACGCAGGCGAGATCAAGAAGTCGATCTTCACCGTGCTCAACTATCTCCTGCCTGCCAGCGGTGTATTCCCGATGCACTGCTCGGCCAACACGAGCTCGAGCGGCCACGACGTCGCTCTTTTCTTCGGGCTGAGCGGCACCGGCAAGACCACCCTCTCGGCCGACCCTTCGCGCCGGCTCATCGGTGACGACGAGCACGGCTGGAGCGACACCGGCGTGTTCAATTTCGAGGGCGGGTGCTACGCGAAGACGATCCGCATCAGGAAGGAATCCGAGCCTGAGATCTATGCGGCGACCGAGTCCTTCGGCACCATCCTCGAGAACGTCGCCTACAACCCACGCACGCGCGTGCCTGACTACGACTCGCAGATCAAGACGGAAAACACACGCGCCGCATATCCCGTGGACCTGATCCCCAACGCGGTCATGTCAGGTACCGGCGGGCACCCGAACAACGTCATCTTCCTCTCCGCCGACGCCTATGGAGTGCTGCCCCCGGTCGCGCGCTTGAATGACGACCAGATCCGCCACTACTTCCTCTCCGGATACACGGCGAAGGTCGCCGGTACGGAGCGCGGTGTGACCGAGCCGCAGCCGATCTTCAGCACCTGCTTCGCCTCGCCGTTCCTCGTCCTGCCGCCGGAGCGCTACGCGGACATGCTCATCGAGCGCGTCAAGCGTCATCGCGCCGACGTCTGGATGCTCAACACGGGTTGGGTCGGAGGTCCGTATGGAGTGGGCGAGCGAATGTCGATCGCCCACACGCGTGCCATCGTGCACGCTGTGCTGCAGGGCAAGTTGCGCGGCGTGCCCACACACGAGGACCCCGTGTTCCGCCTGCAGATTCCGGACCACGTGCCCGATGTGCCCAGCGAGGTGCTCGACCCGCGCGGCAGCTGGCCCGACGCAGACGACTACGATCGCCAGGCCTCCAAGCTGCGCGCGATGTTCGAGCAGAACATGGAGAAGATCGGCAGCTCTGGCGTCTCGACCGGAGGCTAGCTCGTCGAATCGAGGCAGCCCAGCCTCAGGCTACCATGAGGTTGTGACGGTCGCGATCGCTGTTCGGGCACGTTTCTTCGCCAGGCTGCGTGAGCAGGCGGGCACCGAGACCGAAAACCTTGAGCTGCCGGCCGGCTCCACACTGGCCGACGTCTACGCCGCCCTGCGCCGGGCGCATCCTGCGTTGGAGGGCGACCCCGGCGCCGTGCGCGGCGCGATCAACCGGGAGTTCAGCGAGTGGAGCACGGTCGTCGCGGATGGCGATGAGGTCGCGTTCATCCCGCCGGTGAGCGGAGGCTCCCACGAGGTCGGGGTGCTCTTCGAGCTCACCGACCAGCCGCTCGATGCGCGGCGCCTTGAAAAGTTGGTGTCGCACCCAGGGGCTGGAGCCGTCTGCACCTTCACCGGGATCGTGCGCGACAGCTCGCGCGGGCACGATGTCACGCATCTCGAGTACGAGGCCTACGCGGAGATGGCCGTGACGCAGATGCGGAAGATCGGTGACGAGATCGGATCGCGCTGGCCGGAGGCTCGGGTCGCCATCGCACACCGCACGGGGAGGCTTGAGATCGGTGAGCCGTCAGTGGTCGTGTCGGTGTCGTGCCCACACCGCGCAGAAGCGATCGCCGCTTGCAAGTGGGGAATCGACCGGCTCAAGGAGTCGGTCCCGATCTGGAAGAAGGAGCACGCCTCGGACGGCACGCACTGGATCGAGGGAGCGGAGGCCAAGCCCGCCGGGACCTAGCCCGTCAGTCGCGCACCCGAGCCACCGACAGGCCGTCGCGGATGGGGATGACGACGCTCTCCAGCCGTGGGTGCTGCGCCACCAGCCGGTTGTAGCGCGCGACGTTGCGAGCCCGCTGGGTTTCCGGCTTGACCACGTCCCCCTGGCGGAGGGCGTTGTCCGCCATCAGCAGCGCCCCTCCGTCGAGGCGCTCCACGCACAGATCGAAGACCTGCCGGGTCACGTCCTCCGAGGGGAACGAGTTGAGCAGATCGATGAAGCAGGCGTCGAAACGTTCGTCCAGCTTTTGAAGGCCTGTCACCGCGTCTTGCTCGAGCACCAAGGCCCGCTCGCCCAGGCCCGCGTCGGAGAAGTTCGCGCGCGCTCTCCGTGCCCGCACCGGATCGAGCTCGAAGGTGGTGAGCGCACCGCCCACACTGCCGCGCAGCATGCAGATTCCGCTGTAGCCGGTGGCGGTGCCCAGCTCGAGCAGCCGCTTCGAGCCCGCGATCTTGATCAGGAGGGTGAGGAGAATGCCCTCGTGCGGGCCGACGATGGGGATGTTCTCCCGCGCCGCTTCGTCTTCCATGCGAGCGAGCACCGGATCTCGCGGCGCGAGGAGGCTGTCCATGTACGCCTGCAAAGAGTCCGTGACGACAACGGTCTTCAATCGCAGCTCACCTTTCCTTCATCTCGGCCGAGACCGGTGCCTAATCCTGCAGGAATCCCGCGAGCAGCGGTTGGAGTGTTGTGATGTAGGCCGCCATCAGCTCCGAGCCCTTCGCCAGCGCCGCCTCATCCAGCAGGGGAGCCGGAAAGGTCTCGTAGAGGCGAGACCATCCACGGTCCCACGGCTCCAGCTCGGCTCGCGGCAGGCTGGCCTTCACCTCGACCATCCGCATCCTGAAGAAATCGAACGCCTGGCTGTTGTGCTCCGTCAGCCCTTCGAAATGAAGTCCGACCTCCAGGCGTCCGGCGCCGGTGTGATGCCACGCTTCGAAGTGAAAGTCGGGTTGGCCGTAATGGATCTTGACCAGCCGGCCCCGTCCGCGGGAGCTGTTGAACTTGCGGAGAGTCGGGGGCAGCGACGCTCTGAGCCTGGTTCGGAGGCCAGCGAAGAAGTCACCCGGACTCAGAACCACCGTGCCTGCTGCCAACCGGCCGAATATATCTCGTAAGCTGCCACTCAGTGATCGAGATATGAGCTACGTCCCGACCGTAGTCGAGAACGAAGGCGGCAACCGCGAGCGGACCTTCGACATCTACTCGAGGCTGCTGAAGGATCGCATCATCCTGATCGGTCGCCCCATCGACGACGTGGTGTCGAACCTGGTGGTGGCGCAGCTGATGTATCTCTCTGCGGACGATCCGGAGAAGGAGATCCAGATCTATGTGAACTCGCCTGGCGGTGCCGTGACCGCAGGCTTCGCGATCTACGACACGATGCAGTACGTGTCGGCTCCCGTGAGCACCGTTTGCATCGGCCGTGCTGCGAGCTTCGGCACGGTGGTCCTGATGGCGGGTGCCAAGGGCCGTCGGTTCTCATTGCCCAGCTCGACGATCCATATGCACCAGCCGCTGATCGGAGGGCAGGGCCTGCAGGGCCAGGCCACCGACCTCGACATTCACGCGCGTGAGATCGTGCGGATTCGGGGCGTGCTGAACGAGCTCATCGCCAAGCACACCGGCCAGCCTCTGGAGCGTGTCGAACACGACACCGATCGGGATTTCTTTCTCACTGCCCAGGAGGCGGTCGACTACGGGCTGATCGACGGGATCATCCAGAAGACGCAGCTGGCTCCAACGGTCGCCGCGATCCGGTAGACGCGCCGCTGCCGGCCGCGCGCAGGCAGATCCACCCGATCACCAGGACCCCCACCACCGCGGGAAATGGCGCAGGCGTCAGTGCGCAGACCAGCGCTCCGACCGAGAGCACCAGCCAGTCGTGCCACTGCGCCCGACCCCAGACCGCGAGCGCGGCGGCGACCAGCACCATGTCAGTGGGGAGGGCATGGGGTGCCACCAGCGCTCCGCCGGCGAGAATCACCGCCGCCGCGGCACGCATGTCCGATCGAACCCGGTAAGCCAACGCGAGGACCGCGCCGAGCCCGATCAAAGAGAGGCCGGCGACGGCGGGCAGCCGCCAGCCGGCGGGAAATGCGGTTCCGAAATGCGCCAGGTCGATCTCGCGGCTCCCCGGCTGGACCGGGCCATTGAGCGCCGGGAGCCAGTCGAGCACCCAGTGCGGGTTGAGCAGCGCCGGGACGGCCCACAGCACCGTGCCGGCGCCGGCCCAACCGAGCAGCACCTTCCAGCGTCGGGACAGGATCAGCGCAGCTCCGAGAGGCAGCATCAGCTGAGGCTTCATCAAGGTGAGGCCGAGGGCCAGACCGGCCAGGTACGGCCGTGACCAGAGTGCCATCGCCGCGCCGGCGCCGAGGACCACGAGTCCGTCCAGCTGCGCGTTGAGGAGCAAGAGCGCGGTGGGCACCGAGGCGAACGCGGGGAGGACCGCCGACGGGGGCCGGGGCCTTACGGCCAGCAGCAGGCCTGCCGCCAGGCAGGCGAGCCCGAACAGGATCCACAGCCGGCCGCCGAGCTCGGTGCCGAGCTGCTCGAACGGCACTGCTGCGACGGCCACCCACGCCGGGCCGACGAACGGAAGGATGCCCTGGATCCCAAGTGTCACGAGCGTCCGCCCGCCGGTCACGTCCAGCTCGACCCTGCGCTGGACGCCGATGTCGTAGAGGTGGCCTGGGTCGGTCACGAGGAGCCTGGCCCCGGTCGCGAAGGCGGGCCAATCGGAGTTGATCACGTCGTCGCCTCGTTCGGTCAGCGGATACACGACGAAACCGACACAGACGGCGAGCAGCGCCACCGACCCCCGCCAGCGCCACCGCGCGGCGCTCACAGCTCGACTTTCATTCCGTCGCGGGCGGCCTTCACCTCGGTCCCGATTCGCTGCGTGAGATCCTCTGCGATCTCCCACGGGTGAGCGCGCCAGACCGTCATGCCGAAGTGCGTGATGATGGCAAGGCGGGGCTTGGCCTCGCGGATGATGCGTTCGGCGTCGGCGAGGCACAGGTGCGGCAGCTCGGCCCGGCACTGCATGAGGACGAGGTGGATGACCATCACGTCCGCCTTGTGCTGCTCGGCGATCCCATCGTAGTAGCCGGAGTCGGTGACCCAGCCCAGCTTGTCGCCGAACCGGAAGCCGTATGTCTCGCACTGGTGCACGTGTCGCGGGCTGGTGGTGAAGGTGATGCCGTCAACCGCGTACGACGTCTCGGGCTGAAGCCGGACGATCTCCTGCGGAAACCGGCGCAGGTAGTTCAGCACCACAGGATCGTCGTCCAGCGCGTCGGAGGGACAGAAGAGGCGCCCTCGCTTTTGAAAGCCGCCCTCGGTCATGGCTTCGATCATCACGTTGACGTCGCCGCAGTGGTCGAGGTGACGGTGGCTGAGCACTATTGCGTCGAGCTTGGTGAGGTCGACCTTGCGTTTGGCGTACTGAACTATCGCCCCCGGTCCTGGATCGAGGCTGATCCGGACATCACCGTCTTCGAGGTACAGGCCACCCGATGCGGCAAGCTGCTTGGCGACCATGAATCTCGCGCCCGCAGTGCCCATGAAGGTGAGCCTCATGTTCGGGAGGACACTTCCCTGCTCGCGGGGAAGGTGGCGCGCACGCGCCGGATGGGGCGGATCAACTCTTAGCCAGCTCGCTCAGCAGGACCTGAGAGCTCTCTCCGAAGTAGCGGTCGTACAGCTCCGTGACACGATCCAGCGTATCGATCTCATCGACCGGCTTGTCGTCGCGAATCCGCACGATGCGCGGGAAGCGCAGCGCGTAGCCGCTGCGGTGGCGCTCGGAATGCTGGATCGAGTCGAAGGCCACCTCGAGCACGACCTCGGGCCGAACCATGCGGGCGTGGCCGAGGTCTTCGAGCGTCAGGTCGAGAAAGCGCCGGGTCATCGTTGCGATCTCGGCATCGGTCAAACCGGTGTAGGCCTTGCCGATGTTCACGAGCTTTCCGGCGGCCGTGTCCGACACGGCGAACGTGTAGTCGGAGAGAACGCCCTTGCGCTTGCCGTGTCCCCACTCGACAGCCGTCACCACGACGTCCAAAGTTGCCAGTGGCTGCTTCAGCTTCAGCCATGCCAGCCCGCGCCGGCCAGGCGTGTATGGGCTGGACGGATCCTTCAGCATCAAACCCTCGTTGCCTCGCGCCCGCGCCTCGCCGAAGAGCCGCTCCAGGTCCTGCACGCTTCGCGCCTCGTCCACTCGAGCCAGCAGGAACGGTGGCTGCAGGTTCAGGTCTTCGAGCCGCCGCCGTCTCCTCGAAAGAGGCTCGTCGAGCAGAGTCGTTCCGTCGAGCCAAAGGAGGTCGAAGATGACCAGCGCGACGGGAACCTCGCGGCGCAGCTCGTCGGTGACTTTCTTCCGCCCCAGCCGTCGCTGGAGGGCGAAGAAGCGCAGCACACGACCATCCCGATGCGCCAGGACCTCGCCGTCGAAGAGCACGTCGTGGCGGATGGCGTCCGCTGCCTCGACCAGCTCGGGAAACGCCTCGGAAGTCCCCTTGAGGTCGCGGGAGTACAGCTGGACGCGGCCACCCTGCCGATGGAGCTGGCAGCGCACGCCGTCGTACTTCTCCTCGGTCCACACCGTTCCAGCTCCCATCCGCTCGAACGCCTCGGCCGCCGTCTCGACCGGGCTCGCAAGCATGAAGCGCACAGGCTGGAACGGGCTGATGGTCGCCGAATCCACCAGGCCTCCCTTGCAGCGAACGGCGGTCTCGCCGATGTCGCCGGTCACGAGATGCAGGCGCTTCACCTGCGCGATGGGCGCGCCGAATGCCTCGGCGATCGCCGCCTCGACAAGACCCTCGCTCAAGCCGATCCGCAGCTCGCCCGCGATGATCTTGATCAGGAACCGCGCCGACTCGGGGTCGAGGCGTTCGAGCATTGATTTGAGGGCCGCGGCCTTCTTGGCGCCACGGGCGGACCGGATCGCCTCCAGCGCCTCCTCGATCTCAGCGAGCGAAACCGGCCCTGGCTTTGTTCCTCCGTCCAACGCCTCGCCCGCCCAGTCACCGAGGTCGGAGTGCTTGCGAAAGATGCGGCCGAGCTCGGCCTCGTCCAGTCCTGACAATTCCGAAACGACATTGCTGACGGCGGACCAACCGAGGCCAAGTGTCACGCCGCGTGATGCGCCGAACGCCCTGCCCGACATGAACACGGCGGCGCGCCGCAGGTCTTCATCGCCAAGGCCATGGAGATAGGCCGCGAGGATTCGAGTCTTTTCGAGGGTCGCAGGGGTCGCCCCAATCGAGGCTGCGGTCCGTGCGAAGTCAATCATCGTGGTCTCGCATTCGCACGGTGGCCTATCGTAAGTCGCTGTGCGTCGCTGCCCCTACCTCGAGGAATTCTTGAAGGAGCGCCGCGCTGTGCTGCGCGTGTACCGGTTCGACTGCCACGTTGATCGGCTCTCCAAGCGCAAGTACGCGTTGAGAGACAGCCCGCCGATCTGCGTGCGCAACTACGAGGACTGTCCGCTTTACCAAGCTGAGAAGCGGCGCGAGGATCACACCATCACCCGTTACACGGATTGAACTGCACCGTCTGCTCCGCTCCGGCTCTTCCGCTTGACGGTGCGTGCGTCTTCTGCCATTCGCCGATCACGGTGGCGG
>Ga0075030_100006826_pt1 | contig 10216 bp, 13 predicted proteins | sample LitLauG_LLR_2012_FD_71393 | JGI IMG/M metagenome (GOLD analysis project Ga0075030, IMG submission 71393) | Freshwater sediment microbial communities from Pennsylvania, USA - Little Laurel Run_MetaG_LLR_2012 | ecosystem: Environmental > Aquatic > Freshwater > Creek > Sediment | place: USA...
CCCCCGGCCCAACCGCTTCAACGCGCACAAGAAGCGTATCGGCGTCGCAATCCACCCGCATCTCTCGGACCCGCAAGACGTGGCCACTGGATTCGCCCTTTTTCCAAAGCTTGTTCCGCGAGCGGCTAAAGAAAACCACTTCACCCGTCTGTTGGGTCAGCGCCAGCGATTCTGCATTCATGAAACCGAGCATCAACACGTCTCCAGTGAGCTCATCCTGAATGATAGCGGGCAGCAGCCCGCCGCTTTTTTGAAAGTCCATCTCCACGTTGTCCTCTCCTTAAGTCCTCAAGAAAGTCCCAGAAAACAAAAAGCCCGCTGGTGCTTGTTGCGCCAGCGGGCTGAAGAGTGCTTTTTTAGCGAATCGCTATGCACACCTCAGGGGGCGCGGGGTGTGGCCGTGATGATGATGGTGCGCCCTAGCTGTCCGTGTGCCATTCATTGCGAAATATGAAAGTAAAGGAAACTCGTCCGCATGTCAACGGGAGTATTTTCCTGCCAGGATGGAAGTCGTACGGGTTACATCAGCGCATAGACATTGCCGTCGGTGCTACCGAAGTAAACGGAATTGCCATCCACAACGGGAGAGGAAAGGACCGCTCCTACGGACATCATTTTCTGGAGCCCGGAAACCATATCATCGTAGAAGAAATCAAAATAAGCCGCTTCGTAGTTGGGCGTGCCGTCCGGTTTCGTGTAAGCCGGGCCGTTCTTCCGAGCCCCTTCGGTTTCAAAAGTCCAGGCGACCTTTCGTGTCTTCAGGTCGACTGCGTTGAGCCTGCCTTGATTGGAGCCGATGTAGACGGTTTCGCCGGCAATGGCGGGTGACGAGAAAACGACCCAGTGGTTGAAATCGAGAGTGAATAGCGGGGAACCGCCGGACTTGGCCTCGAAGGCATGGAAAAGGCCGGTATCGGAAGTCGCGAAGTACACCTTTCCGTCCAATACTGCCGGCGAGGAGATGACCCAGGAGCCTTTGTTGGAGTACGACCACCGCTCTTTTCCCGAGGCCGCGTCCACGGCGTAAAACTTGGAATCGCGACAACCGAAGTAAACGACGCCATCGGCCACGGCTGCCGAGGACTGAATGCCAACTTGATTGTGAATGTCCGGATCTTCCCCCGTTTTAAATCGCCAAATCTCTTTTCCGTTGCCGGCATCCAAGGCATAAAAATAGCTATCCCAGCTCCCAATAAACACTCTGCCCCCTGAAATGGCAGGAGACGCGTGAACAACATCGCCAGTCTTGAATTTCCATTTCAAACTCCCGGTCGCGGCATCCAGCGCATAGACGTTGGTATCGCCGCTGCCAAAATAGACGCTCCCGTCCCAAATCACTGGAGAAGAGAGAAAAGAATCAAACGGGTCCGGCATCGTTTCTGAAGCAGGTTCGGCACCATGAAGATGCGTTGCCGCGAACCGACGCTCGCCTCCGGTTTTGAACTTCCATTTTAGTTCGCCAGTTGTAGCGCCTACGGCGTAGAAATTCCCATCATAACTGCCGAAATAAACCACGCCTTCGGAAACGGCGGGCGACGATGTGATGCGGCCATCCGTCTTGAAGCTCCATTTCTTCAGTCCACTGTTGAGATTGAGGGCATAGAGGAGGTGATCGCCGCTACCAACATAGAGCGTGTCGTCTGCAATGGCCGGAGAAGACAAGACTTGTCCCTTGGTCTGAAACTGCCACTTCACCCTCGCAAACTTCGGCGTCCCGGCTGCACCGTAAACACCGGTATGCTCCGGGTTGCCGCGAAACATAGCGTCTTGGGCCAAGAGACGTAACGGCATTGCCAGAATCGCGAATAAGAAAAGACGTTTCATTGAGCAGAGCCTCCGTTTTCCTCATAGACGGCCTCAGGCGGGAAAGGTCTCTGTCCCTAAGACTTAGCGAACGGGGAACAGGTACCACGGAAATTCGGAGCAATATTTCGAATATCTCGCATTTGAATTTCCCGTTTGACCCTTGATTCCTTAGCTTTAGAATCGCTGCATTGCGGTATCCGTTTAGGATTAGGGGGTGCCCGGTGAAAAAGTGGTCTCTTGTTTTACTTGCAGTTGCCCTGCTTATGCCCATCATCGCTGCGGCGCAGCATTCCTCGAAGGCCGCCGAAGCAAAGCCGGCCAGCTCGAATGCATCAATCATCGCCAGGAAGGCCGTCTCTATCGCAGGACAAATCAGTCTGGATGGGAAAACGCTGGTAAGCGAAGAAAACGATATGTGGAGTGTAGTGAACCCGAATGTTTTAGCGGGTCATGAAGGTCAACAAGTTCTGGTTAAATGCCAGGTTTTTCCCGACAAGAGCGAAATTCATGTCTTGTCCCTGAAACCTGCCCTGATGCAAGTAAAGTCGGCATCGAACAAGACCGATTCCGCATTCCGGCGTTAGAACTGCCCCGATTCCTATGGAGTCTGTTTCCTGAGTTAGTGCTTTTGAGCGATTCTTCCGGGGTACAGGCTGTCTGGGCCTGGGTCAGGCGCCAGGTTTCGATCCGCTGTAATTCATGGACATTTTGAGGTGTACGGCCACGCCAAGCTTGCCGTTGGGCAAGTCCTCCACGCGCACGACTTCCCCCACATACTCACAATTCATCGGATCATGGGGTGAGCTGAACGGAAACGTCACAAATACCCGCATGCCCTTGTAATAGGCCTTTCGGCGCGAAGTGAAATAGATACCTTCCTTGGACGCGTTTACGCTGACCGGCAGGTCTTCAAAGTGGTCGTCCTTGGGGTCGGACGGGCGCACGCGCACCGGCCGGGCGATTTTCGCTCTGCGGCTAACTCGTTTATCTGGATACACTTTTGCGGGGGCTTCTGGCATCGTATCTTTCTGGGCCGGCTTCCTATAACCACTATTCGCCCTGACGGTTGAAACGTCAAGCCGCTGCGCTGAATCTGATATTGCACGGGATGCACCATAACGGAACCCGCCCAGGGGAGGGGCCAATGGAAGACAAAATCCACAAGGATGACAAGGTCTGGAAGAAGCAACTCACGCAGAATCAATACTTTGTGACTAGGCAAAAGGGGACGGAACCACCTTTTACCGGTGAGTACGAGGATACGGAAACAGCGGGAACCTATAAGTGCGTATGTTGCGGCCAGCCCCTGTTTCGTTCTGACACAAAATACCACTCAGGCTCCGGGTGGCCCAGTTTCTATGCGCCGGCGAACGAGCAGGCTGTCGAGGCCGAGACCGATACCAGCCATGGTATGCGGCGTACGGAGGTCAAGTGCAGCCGGTGCGACGCGCACCTAGGGCACGTGTTTGACGATGGGCCACAGCCCACAGGTGTTCGCTATTGCATCAACTCCGCTGCTCTAGATCTAGAAGAAGACTAAAAAGGCGCCCCGGTGGTGACCGGGGCGCTCTTCATGATTTTTGTTTCTGGCTTGCAGTGAAAGGGGATTATGCCGCCGGGCAGGAACACGCCACCATCGCGGCCACAGGATCAAGCTCGCGCTCCCAGACACCAATCAGCAGCACTTTTGTGCCGGTCGGATACTTGAACACGTAATAGGTGCTCGAAAACCCTTCTACTTCATAAAAACCAGGCCGTCGCGGATCTGGCCGCGAAGGCGCACCCACTGCGAGAAGTTGCCGCAATTCAGCGATCTGTTCCTGCGAATGGTTTCGCAGATCTTCCACGAGGGGCGGTTGTTTTGGGACTGTTATCGTCATTAGCTTTCTCCGCCACATTCAGCTTATCTTCTCCTCACAGGTAAAGACGTTAAAACTCGGAAAATGTTTCGTGGCTCGCAACAAATATCCAGACAAATTGGCCTAATCGTTCCACCCGGCGCGGCCCGCCAATAACGTTTAACAATTGCCAGAAGTACCCACATTCGATGTCCGCTGAAGCCCAAAAGTTGCTGCCCGCTTTCACCAGTAGAATATGCATTTTTGGCTGTTTTCTCAGCATCAGGCAGAAACGCCTCTTAAGTTCTCACCCTTTTGTTTTCCCCTTGCTATGACACGAAGTTCCCGCTTTCGTTTGTAGCTTTTTCCCGGTGTAATGAAGCGCATGATACTATCTTCACTGGTACTTGTGGGGCGCCCGGTAGTCTGAGATAGTCCCTTACGTACTCTCTTCCGATGGGGTGGCCAACGTGACAAAAGTCGAGTCCAGCAAAACGGGAATTCAAGGCAAGACTTCATTCGGCAAAGATCGACGCCGCAAGCATCACCATTACCTCGTCAGTGTTTTTTACGCCGACGGAGAAAAATTCGGCCGTGTCTACACGGATAAGGACAAAGCTACCAGGTTTGCGGAGCGTCAGCGCCGTTCACCCGTGGTAAAGTCCGCCCGCATTACCCAGGTTTCCTGAAAATTCTTAGTTAGACTATTTGGCTTTAGGCCGGTAGGGGCTGGGAAGGCTTGTGGCTGCCCCGTGGTCATGTTATAAAAAGAGTGTCATTCAGCGGCCTTAGTATAGTGGTAGTACGGAACCTTGCCAAGGTTCAGGTGTCGGTTCGATTCCGATAGGCCGCTCCATAATTTCAACTACTTACGGCGACTGCATCTTCAGCGTGGGACCATAAAGGACCATTTGCTGTTTCCGCCGCTGGCTGAATTAATCCAGCCAACCTCAGATGTGAAATCTCTTCAGTAAGGGTTCATCAAGATCTCGCAACGGCGGCACGCGATACCATCGTCTAATAGATTCTTCACCACACTTTCTGGCCTAATAGCAGCTGTTCTGGGACGCTTTTCGGGGCAAAATGTGCCCTCTCTACTAAAGGCTCCCATAGAGGAAACGATTTTGCGCCTAGATGCATGTTTGCCCAACTTGGAGATGAATCATGAAAGCAATCGTTGTTAACGGATATGGTGGTCCAGAAGTACTGAAGTTTGAGGAGTACCCTGACCCGGTTACGGGTCCGGGCAAGGTGCTGGTGCGGGTCGCCGCCACGAGCGTGAATCCGATCGACTACAAGCGGCGTGCCGGATTAACGAAGGATTTTTATCCCCTCCAGTTCCCGGGCCTCATAGGAGTCGATATCGCGGGGACTGTGGTCAAGGTCGGGCCGGCAGTGGAGGGCTTTTCTGCTGGCGACCAAGTGTTCGCTATGGCGGACGATACTTACGCAGAGCTTTGCGTCGTAAATGCAGCGATCTTGGCGAAGATCCCCAAGGGGCTCGATTTGATCCAGGCGGCGGCGTTGCCGTTGGTTACGACGACTGGCAACCAACTCAGTTCCGCTACGGGAATCAAAGCGGGCCAGACGGTTATGGTCGTAGGCGCTGTAGGAAATGTGGGGCGCTCGGCGGTATTCACTGCGAAGGAACGCGGGGCGACTGTGATCGCGGGGGTTTTGAAGAGGCAGATGGATGTGGCGAAGACTGTCGGCGCGGATCAGGTGGTCGCAACCGACGACGACACCGCGATTGCGAGTCTTCCGCTGCTCGATGCGGTTGCGGATGCGGTCGGCGGAAAAACCGCCGAGAAGCTGATCGCCAAGGTCAAGCCGGGAGGAGTGTTTGCTTCGGTTCTCGGGACACCGCGGAATGCCGAGAAGTACCCAACCGTAAGGGTGGTACCGGTGTACGCGACACCTGATGCGAAAACTCTTCAGTTCATGGCCGAGGCCGTCCGAGATGGCAAACTGGTGATCCCGATCAGCCGCAAGCTGCCACTCAGCAAGGCGGCCGAGGCTCACGCAGCGGCAGAAAAGGGTGGTATCGGGAAGATCTTGCTGGTGCCTTGAACTCTTCGGTGGGCATGCAGCGTACAAAGGAAAGATCGAAAATGAAGAAAGATCACCGCGGAATTAATCCTGCTTCGAAACCAAGTGGGAACGGGTGTGTGGAGTGCCTGGCGTCACCGAAAGGCTGGTGGTTTCATCTCCGTCGGTGTGCGGAGTGTGGGCACATCGGATGCTGTGACAGTTCCCCGAGTCAGCATGCATCAAAGCATGCAGCGGCAACAGGGCATCCGATCATTGCCAGCTTCGAGCCGGGTGAGGATTGGTTCTTCGATTACGAGAAGCAGGGGATGATCAAGGGTGTGGAGTTGCTTCCACCGCACGCGCATCCCGAAAGTCAGCCCGCACCTGGACCCGCAGGAAGGGTGCCAGCCAACTGGGAATCGCTCCTAAAGTAGCTGCCCGTTACAGAATGCCAGCAGATGAAACGCTCCCTTTAGAGCGTAGGCGTTTCCGGCAGCATCCTCACTTATCGACATTTCGCCGCCTTGGCCCCGAAGGTCCAACGCGGCGTGGAGCGAGACAGCCACACGGAGTCGCGATCCCTTGTCGATCGAGCGATCTGTTATGCCCTCACTGCGGTCGCCAAAAAAGTGCATCTCTTAATTGTTCCTGGTCATCCAAGTAGCGACGAAACGGCAGTCGCCACTGAAGGAGGACCTATGTCAAATGAGAAAACAGGGAGCGCCGCCAGTGCGAGTCGAGCGCTGCAGCCCTCAGAACCAAATCCTCTCGATTTTGTACCCGACAAAATTCCGTTCGACATTCCGTATGGCCCGGCAATATCACTCGAGCGCGCTCAGGCAGCCATTGATACCGCCGTAGCGGAGTCCAAGAAGCGTGACTGGAAAATGAACGTAGCGGTAGTCGATCCCGGCGGCCATCTGGTGGTCTTCCAGCGGATGGACGGCGCGATGCTTGCCTCCATTCAGATTGCTGAACACAAGGCACGAGCAGCCGCAACCTTCCGGCGCGAAACCAAGGTCTTCGAGGACGGTATCAACCTTATGCATCTCAACTATCTGCTCGCCTTCGATGGAGTCATTGCGTCTCGCGGCGGCATTCCGCTGATTGAGAAAGGCTCGATCATTGGCGCCATCGGTGTTTCTGGAGGCACGGATTCCCAGGACGAGATTGTTAGCAAGGCGGGCGCGGCAGTAATTAACGAAATCCCAGCAAGCAACAAATGATCCAGATACCGAGAGGGCATTGAGGGTAACCAATTTCTGAGACTACAAGTACAAAGGAGAGTCCCATGACAAGTGCAAGTGCAGCTGCGAAACCCACACAGATCCGCGTGGTCCGGCGGTCGCCCGCATATTGGCGTGTCACGATCGACAACCCGCCGATCAACGTGATGGGCCCGGAAATGGTCCGGGAGTTTCAGGAAGTCATCGACGCTCTCGAGGCGGATGAGCATGTCAGGGTCGTGGTCTTCGACAGCGCCGTTGACGACTACTTCTTGAATCACTCCGATTTCACGGCCAAGCTAGAGGACCTAACCTCACTGCCGCCCGGTCCGACAGGCTTGCCTCCTTGGCCGGACTTCCTCGTGCGTCTGACCCGCTTGCCGGTCGCTTCCATCGCCCTCATCCGCGGCCGCGCGACCGGCAACGGCAGCGAGATCACGCTGGCCTGCGACATGAGTTTTGCGAGCCGCGAAAAAACCATCATTTCGCAATGGGAGGTGGGCGTAGGCATGGTCGCCGGCGGTGGCCCCATGGCTCGGCTTCCTCATCTCATCGGCCGAAACCGCGCCCTCGAGGTGCTCTTGAGTTCGGAAGACATCAGAGCAGACCAGGCCGAGGCCTACGGCTACATTAATCGCGCCCTGCCCGATGCCGATCTAGATGCGTTTGTAGAGGCGCTCGCGACCCGGATCGGCAAGTTCGACAAATGGGCGATCGCTCAGACCAAGCGGCTCGTTAACGCCAGCCTGCCGCCTGACGTCGAGCTCGGCGCCGGATGGGATGCCTGCATCGGTTCACTCGGGCGACCTGCCGCCCAGGAGGGAATTAAAGCGCTGATCGCGCGCGGCTTCCACAAGCCGGGCGATGTCGAAAATCGGCTCGGATACTATCTGGGGCAAATCGCACGCTAGGCCGGCGCCCGGCGCGATTTTCATCTCCAGAACTTGGAGGATGGCAGCCGTTCGCGGCGAATCTTGGCGGACCTGCTTCAAAAGTCTGCGGTGATGTCTCATATTTTCTGCGCGAAGGAGGTTGTATGTCTCAGAATGCCGGCGGCGCAAGGACTGCTCAGCAAAGCCGAATCCGTGCTCACCAACCCGGGCAGGAAGTGTTCAAAGCCATCTTGGCGGAGGATATTGATTGGAAACCGTTCCCGGCGTTCCCACCTGCCGTCCGGCTCGCCGTCGTCGTCGGTCAGCCCTCGGAGCCCGGCCTATACACCATCAGGGTCAAAGTGCCTCACGGCGAGAAACTGATGCCTCACAAGCACCCGGAGGATCGAGTCTATACCGTTATTTCCGGCATCTTTCATATCGGACTGGGCGATGAATTCGACGCGAGTAAGTTGGAAGCCTATCCGCCCGGCGCGGTTGTCATTCTCCCTGGCAACACGGCCCATTTCCACTGGGCAAAATCCAGCGAGTACGTCACACAAGTAACCGCCATGGGGCCGCTTGGACTGGAATATCTCAGTGCGAAAGACGATCCGCGAAACAACAACATATCGAAGGGAGTCGTCAATGAACGCCGTACAAGTCGAACAGAAAAGCTATGAGATGCCCCCGCGAGAGGGGATCAGCATCGCGCATTTTCTCACCGTCGCCGACGTCGAGCGATCGGCTCGCTACTACGAAAAGGTCTTCGGCGCTCGCATTCTCACCATGGGTGACGGCAACGCGCCTCCGTACCTTCAGCTTGCAAATATCTGGATGATTCTAAACGTTGGGGGCGGGCCGACCCCGGATAAGCCGACAGTAACGCTCAGCGTCCCCGATCCGAATCACATCAACAGCTTTATGAATTTCCGCGTCGCGGATATTCAAGCGTGCTATCAATTATGGAAAAGTCGAGGAGCCGAGTTCATTACGGAGCCCATTCCCAAGTACGGCGAGATTCGCTGCTACATCCGCGACCCCGACGGTTACATTATCGAGGTCGGACAAAGCACATCCCTCAAATACGGTTAACGCTCGGCCCGGACGAGATGCGGATTTAAACGCTTACGGATGTCCGCTTAGTGCTAGCCCATTGGCGCGAACGATACAGCGCCGCTCAGCCGCACAAGGCGCCGAATCGGCAGGCGCCTAGGTTCAAGCATAGAAGGGAGCACCGTATGAACTTAAGGAGACCACGAGCATGACCGCCCCCATCACGTCGAACACGCTTGGTTTCAACGTCTTTACCGCACCGGGAAAGGTGATGGTAGGCGAGCGGCCAAAGCCCTTCGGCGAAGCGCTCGGCTTTGACCCGATCACGTCGACTTTAATCTTCGGCGAGTACGACGCGGTGCTGGTAGACGCAATGATGACGGTGGCTGAGGCCGAGGCTCTCGCGGATTGGGTTGCTCTGCACAACCGCAACTTGGAGACCATCTATATAACGCACGGCCACTTCGACCACTTCTATGGTCTGAGCATTCTGCTCGACCGTTTCCCGGGCGCCCGGGCGTTAGCAACGCCCAAGACGGTGAACGCCATGCAGATGTCTTTCACTCCCCCAGTGGAGCGGTTAGCCCGTCGGCTCTTTCCTGGGCAAGTGCCCACTAAGTTGGTTGGACCCGAGCCCTATGGACACGACACGTTCACCCTCGAGGGCCACGAATTGCGCATCATCGAGCAGGGCCACACCGATAGTGCCGATACGACGTCTCTACACGTTCCATCGATCGGCCTGATCGTCGCTGGCGATGTGGTGTATAACGAGTGCCACATGTACGTCGGCGACAGCACCCCCGAGAGCCGAAAGAACTGGGTCACGGCGCTGGACCGGTTGGCAGCGCTAAAGCCAGCGATTGTTGTTGCCGGTCACAAGAAGCCTGGCGCGCCCGACTCACCGTCGGCGATTCAGGACACTAAGCGCTATCTGCAGGACTTTGATCGGCTGCGGCAGACCACGGCGTCCGACGAAGAGCTGTTCAACCAAATGACCGAGCTTTACCCCTACTGGGTAGCCAACCAGTCGTGGTTGATGTTCGGATTCCCGAGCGGCTGATGTGAACGCTCGCTCGCGTCGTACGAGGAGTCTGAACAGATTCGGTCAAAGCAATTCGGCTTCTCGTCAGATAGAAGGCTCAAGATGAATGGTCAACAAAAGAAGGAGCAGTCTCCTGGAATGCGAGATCAAGAGATCCGCGCGGCGCTGGACCAGCATTGGGCGGCGTCCGATGCCAACGATTTTGAAACGGAGCACCACATCTATCTCGAGGACGCGGTGCTGGAGTACCCGCAGTCCGGCGAGAGAACCCGCGGTCGAAGCAACATCCAGAACCAGCGCGCCAGCCAGCCGAACAAAAAACGCTTTTCGATCCGGCGAATC
>Ga0075030_100006828_pt1 | contig 10215 bp, 7 predicted proteins | sample LitLauG_LLR_2012_FD_71393 | JGI IMG/M metagenome (GOLD analysis project Ga0075030, IMG submission 71393) | Freshwater sediment microbial communities from Pennsylvania, USA - Little Laurel Run_MetaG_LLR_2012 | ecosystem: Environmental > Aquatic > Freshwater > Creek > Sediment | place: USA...
GTTGTAGGCGCGCGCAAATTTCTCATTGCCTACAACGTCTTTCTCAACACCCCCGATGTCGAGATTGCGAAGAAGATCGCCAAGGCGGTCCGCTTTTCTAGCGGCGGAATGCGCTTCGTCAAGGGTGCGGGATTCCTGGTTCGCGGACTGGCGCAAGTTTCGATGAACCTGACGGATTTTGAGCAGACTCCGGTCCACCGCGTGTTTGAAGCGGTGAAGCGGGAGGCGGCCCGCTATGGGGTCACTCCGGTGAGCAGCGAAATTGTTGGATTGATTCCGAAGAAGGCGCTGGAGTCGGCGGCGGAATGGTTTTTGCAGGTGGAGAATTTCGACTCCTCCTTAATTCTGGAGAACCGCCTGGCAGCGGTGATGGGTGGCAAGATGGCGATTGGCGGACTGCGGGCGGGGGTTGAGCCTTTTGTGGAACAGCTGGCGGCGCCTACAGCGACTCCCGGCGGCGGCAGCGCGGCGGCGGCCAGCGGCGCGATGGCGGCTGGGCTGGCTACCATGGTGGCCTCCATGTCTCGCGGCAAGAAGGCTTACCTGCAGCACGAGCGCGAGCTGAGCGAAGCTATCGCCCGGCTCGCGCAATTGCGGGAGGAGTTGAAGGCTGCGATCGACGCCGATGCCGAGTCGTACAACGCGGTGATGAAGGCCTATAAGCAGGCGGAGGATTCGGCGAGTGCGGACGGCATCATTGATGCCGCTCTAAAGCAGGCGACCAGCGTCCCTCTGAGTGTGGCGGAGCGGGCAAGGGAAGTGGCGGGGATCGTCGAGCGGCTGAAACCGATTACGAATCCGAATATGAAGTCCGACCTGACCACGGCAAGCGCCTTGGCGCGGGCGGCAATTCACGGCGCACTGGCCAACGTGGAAATCAATCTCGAGTCACTGAAAGACAGCGCCTTTGCGGCGGAAACACGAAAAAAGGCGGCTGTCCTGACCAGCTGACCCGCGCGGGTCATGCACCTCTCTGGTCACAAGACCTGCCCTTTCGTTTGGCCGTTTTGGCCCCAAATGAGCATACAATACAGTTACAAATTGCATCCAAACGCACATATTCTTCGAGGTAGTCCATGAAAGCAGTCAAGGGTGTTTTTTGTGTTGTTCTCGTGCTGAGTGCTACCGCGTGGTCCATGCCGCTGGGCAGCTCGGCGCGCACGGTGATTCCATCCGACATCCAGCAGATTATTTCGGTGGACTATCGCGCGCTCAAGAATTCGGATACGGCCATGGCGCTGAAACAGCAAGTGCTGCCGCCCGGCCTCAAGGAATTCGAAGGTGCGCTGCGGGGCGTAGGCATTGATCCCGACAAGGACGTCGAGCAGCTTACGTTCGCTTCCTATCGCAGCGGTAAGCAGGGTGTGCGGGTAGTTGGCATAGCACAAGGAAATTTCGCCACGGCCACCGTGCTCAAGAAGATGCGGTTGAGCAAAGTGAAGCCGATCAAGCTGCGCAATTCTGATATCTATCCCATGCCCGCCGGCATGCAGATGACGTTCCTGGATGACAACACGCTGCTCTTCGGCGATAGTGGCGCCCTGCGCGGAGCGCTGGATGCGCGCGACGGCTACTCTTACACCCTGGACAGCAACACCGAGATCGCGGACATGATCGGTTCGGTTGAGTCGGGCACGGTGTGGAGCGTGCTCGATCAGCAGGGAACGCAGAACATGCTGCACTCAGCCCTGGGCGACGCCGCTGGGCTGGCGGACTACGATACGGTCAAGAAGCGCATATTGGGCTCGCGCTATACCATGAACTTTGAAAGCGGCGTGAATTTCGATCTGGACGTGGTGACGTCCGATTCGATGACCGCAACCACGCTCTCTTCGCTGCTCAAGGCGGGGATGCTCTACAAGAAGATATCTGCCACGCCCACAGAGAAGCTAGCGCTGGATAACGTCACCGTCAACTCCGACAGCTCGAATCTTCAAATGCACTTCAAGGCTGACGACAAACAGTTTCAGGGCCTGCTGCACTCGCCCTTGTTCGCGGCGGTCTTGAAATAGCTCGCTGTCATCTCGAAATAACTACCTCCTGTCATCCTGAGCGAGTCGGATCGTCGGCTGGCGGACGATCCGGGCGAGTCGAAGGACCCCTACCCCCTAGACTGACTATTGCGTCATGGAATTTCGTTGCTCAACATGTTCCTGAGAGCGAGCGGCGATGTAGGCCAGACCCCTTCCTTGGAGTTGTTGGTGGCGCTGCCGCACGAGCGGGACGCTCGCGCCTACACTATATCGGCTGCTGAATAGCTTTATAGGGGTCCGCTCGACTTCGCTCCGGGCAGGCTCTTCGACTGCGCGGCTTGCTTCGCGAAGCGAGGCAGCTACTCCGCTCAGGATGACAGAACTACTTGGCTTTCTGGGCTCTAGCCTTCTCTCTTTTGGCTTTGGCCCAGCCTTCCTTTACGATGTGTCGGGCGCGGCCCAAGGCCAGGGCATCGGGCGGGACATCTTCGGTGACGCAGGTGGCGGCGGCCACGTATGCGCCCTTTCCAATGCGCACCGGCGCAATCAGGATGCTGTCGCTGCCGACGAAGACGCCGTCTTCGATGATGGTCTTGTGCTTGTTCACGCCATCATAGTTACAAGTGATGGTTCCCGCGCCGATATTCACTTTCTCGCCGACTTCGGTGTCCCCCAGATAGGTCAGATGGTTTGCTTTGGAGCCTTTGCCAATGCGGGTCTTCTTCAGTTCAACGAAATTTCCGATGTGCGCGTCTTCGCCAATCTCGCACCCCGGGCGCAGATGGCTGTAAGGACCGAGCGAGGCGCGGGCCTTGATCACCGAATGCTCAAGCACGCAGCCCGTCTGGACCAGCACCTCGTCTCCGATTTCGCAGCCTAGAATTACGCTGTAGGAACCAATACGCGCGTCACTGCCGACGCGGGTGGACCCGCGGAGCTGGACGCTCGGCTCGATGATGGTATCGACGCCAACCTCGACGTCACTATCGATTACGCAAGTCTGGGGATAAAGAATCGTGACTCCCCGGTCCATCAACTGCCGGCACTTGGCCAGACGTATGTGCTGGTCAATCGCGGACAGCTCGGCGCGAGTGTTGCCACCCAGGACTTCATCGGCATCGCGGGCCTGCACTGCAACTACGCGCTGTTTGGCCTTCGTGAGAATCGCAGCCATATCGGTGAGGTAGAACTCGCCGTGATGATTGTCGGTGCTCAGTTTCTCGATGTGGCTGAACAGCGGCTGGGCATCAAAGGCGTAGAAGCCAGCGTTGACCTCATGTATCTTCTGCTGTGCCGGCGCCAGGTTCTTCTGCTCGACGATGGCTTTCACGTCATCGCTGCCGGCCTTCTTGCGGACGACTCTTCCGTATCCGCCGGGATTTTCCAGCCGGGCCGTGAGCAACGTCATCGCGGCCTCCTTTGAAAGGTGGAAATCGCGCAATTGCTCGATCGTTTGCGCAGTGATGAGCGGGGCATCACCGGAGAGAACTATGACCAGATCGTAGGGCACCAGCGCTTCACGCGCGACCATCAGGGCGTGTCCGGTGCCGCGTTGCTCCGGTTGCAGCACGAATCCAATACCGGAAGCGGCAACGGCGCTGCGAACCCGGTCGGCTTCGTATCCGATGATGGCGAACACATCGCTGGCTGGAACCACTTTGGTCGCGGCCGCGATCACGTGGGCCAGAAGCGGCTTGCCGCCGACTTCATGCAGCACTTTGGGATGTTTGGATTTCAGCCTTGTACCCCTGCCCGCGGCCAGGATGGCAATCGCGGTCTTGGGGGCACGAGGTTGATGGTTATTTGCTTTTGGCATTCGATCCAATATACCGCGATAGCTCTGTACCGGGCAGGGTTACCAAGGTTACTGGTGGGATCGTTGTGTGGAGCGGCCACTCCTGTCCGCCGCTTTTAACTTGGACTCACTTATTCAGGCCCATCCACGTCCTCTGCAATCACACCGAGCAACGAGGATCCTAAACAAAAATCCAAGTCAAAGGCGGCGGACAAGTGTGTCCGCCCCACACCGCCGTTACGGGGTGGCGGCGCGGGTTCCACCCGGGGTATGGGTTACCAGTTCCATCAAATCAGTGGCCATGCGGTCGGTAAGGTGGCGGGCCACCATGTCCTTCTCGTCGAGGTAGTCGCCCAGTACCGGGATGACGCCGAGCTCTTCGACTGCTTCCAGGTCGGCAACAATCTGGTTGGCGCCTTCCAGAGCGTACTTGGCCTTCAGTGCTGGGGGAGCGGGGGCGCGATTGATGAGGGCGAAATCGAAGATGCGTTTTACCCCGGCATGGCGATTCAGGGCGCGGATGTGATCGGCGGCAGTCAGTCCAAGACTTTCGTTGGCCTGCGTCATTAGGTTGCCGACGTAGACCTTTACCGCCGCGGAATCGACCATGGCCTGGGCGATGCCCGGAACCAGAAGGTTGGGGATCAGGCTGGTGAACAGCGAGCCGGGACCGAGTGTAATCAGGTCGGCACGTGCCATTGCCTCCAAAGTCTGGGGCAACGGCTTCACATCCGGAGGATCGAGGAAGAGTTGCTGGATCCGGCCGCTGCTGGCCGTGATGCGGGTTTCGCCACGAACCCTTCTGCCATCTTCCATCAAGGCCTCGAGCTCGACGTGCGAGGTGGTGGCGGGATAAATGTGTCCCCGAGTAAGCAGGATTTCCGAAGACAGCCGGACGGCCTCGCTGAAGTCGCTGGTGACGGAGGTCAACGCCGCCAGAAACAGATTGCCGAAGCTGTGGCCTTCCAGGCCTGATCCCTTTACGAAACGATGCTGAAACAAGCGGGAGAGCAGGGCTTCGTCTTCCGAGAGCGCGACGATGCAGTTGCGAATATCTCCCGGCGGGAGCATGTTGAGCTCCTTGCGCAAACGTCCGCTGGAGCCGCCGTCATCACTGACCGTGACCACGGCGCACAATTCGCTGATCTCAGGATGGTTCGGCTGTCCCAGCGCGCTCGTCCGGGTAACGTAACGCTTGAGTCCCTTGAGCAGGGTGGACAGACCGGTGCCGCCGCCGATGGCGACCACGCGCAGACTGCGGGTTGACGACGGGCTTCCCTGCGTCGAACGCTGGGAGCGCCACTGGGAATCAGGCACAGCCACGGCTAGCCATTGTCCTCAGGGATCGCTGACTCCGGGGAGAACTCAGCCCCTGGGTCGGGATACAGTAGCTCGGTAAAGCGAGGGTCTTCCGCCAGGTTTTGGAAATCGGAATCGTTGCGCGCCTGAAAGCGAAGTGCTGCGTTTGCCCGAATGGCCTCGTCCAGGTGGCGCAGCGAATCCTCCAGATGGCCGGTCAGGCAATCGAGGGCGGCCAGGCCGTAGGCAACATAGTCGGATTTAGGAACCTGCTTGGAAAGCTTTTCCAGGTGCTCGCGGGCGGTGACATAGTCGCCCACATTCATTAACGAAACCGCATAGTCGTAGTGCTCTTCCGGGCTCTTGAACTGAGTGGCAGATCGCTCCATATGCTGGTTGCAAGTATTGAGATGAACCGAGATCCGGTCCGCCAATTCCTTGCTGGCGCCAGTAATGGCTTTCTGCAGAAGGCCCTTGGCTTTTTCAAACTTGCGCTCCTGCATGGCGCGCAATCCGGTCTCGTAGTTTTGCACAGCCTGTGCAAAACGAGGATCCTCGTTCATCGGTTTCTTGGCAGTCGACTTCTGCGCCATCCGCAAAACTCTTCCTGAACTCTTCGTAAGATCTCCTTTTTCATACGCTTGGAGAAATCGGCTAGACAATAACGGCTACCCTTACCCGATTTCGACCAGCGGCTTTATGACTGTTGGTCAAGGAGCCCCTAAATATCGCCTGTGGAAAAGCTTGAACCACTTCGAATCAGCAGGTTATACGCGGATTCCCTTGTCCGTCAACCCGGCCCCTCGGAGATCAATTGATGGAAGCCGCCGTTTGCAGATCTACCTGCTTCCATTCACCCTTTATGATGCCCTGACGAATCTGGGCGGTCGTCTTTCCTTTTTTGTTCATGGAATAGGAATAGTAGAGCTCTTTCAGGCAAACCGAACACTGGGCTCCGTGGATCCCTGCAAAACAGCTATGAAGACTATTGTGCCCCATCCCGCGGTCGCAGTAGCAGTAGCAAGGCTGCTGATGCAATACACCGGGGATTTTGGCCGCCAGTTCGTAGGCATGGCTTTGAAAAGGGTATTGCGCATTGTTGCCCCACAGTTGCTCCCTGCCCAGAATCGGCGGCAGTGTGGAGCCCTTGGCGGGCGGTCCCTCATTGTATTTCGGCACGGCCCCATCCTGTTGGGATATGGCCCAGGGGGTGGACACAGCCAGTACAACCAAACCTAGAAAGGCAAGGGTCAAACCGCGCTTCATCATGATTTAGCCGCCCTCAGTGTAGTAATTGTAACCGAATCGGGGTGCGGCGGCATTAGCCTCAAGGGAACAGCCGCAGGTTTTGGGGAAACCGGGAAGACCAGTTTCAACCCGGACAGTCGGGCCCGTATAATACAAGCAGCATGTCGGAACAAGCCCGTCCAGCGGATTCGCGTCCCCGCCACGACAAGACTTCCGCGCCCGTTCCGCCTCGCACTTTGCCGGTGCTCTCGGTATGGCTGCGCGACCTGTTCATCTCGCTGGCCATCTCCGCGTTCATTATTATTTTTCTGTACCAGCCGGTGAAGGTGGAAGGCACCAGCATGATGCCCTCGCTCGACGACCAGGAGCGCATCTTCGTCAACAAGTACGTGTACCGACTGGAACCCATCCAGCGTGGCGACATCGTGGTGTTCCGCTACCCGCGCGATACTTCGAAGAGTTTCATCAAACGAGTGATCGGGCTGGCGGGCGATCATATCCGCATTGAATCGGGAGAAGTATTCGTCAACGGTGAAGCCCTCGAAGAAGACTACGTGCCCGCCGCCTACGCCGACCAGCGGTCGTATTCCGAGGTCGTGGTGCCGGTCAACAGCTACTTCGTGCTGGGCGACCATCGCACCATGTCGAACGACAGTCGCGACTTTGGGCCGGTCAGCATTGGCTATATCTACGGCAAGGCTGTGTTCGGATATTGGCCGATGGATAAAATGGGTCGGGTACGGTAAGACTTTCTTAGCGACCTTTGCGATCTTTGCGGTTGAGAGCTTCTTACCGCAAAGGACGCAAAGAAATCCGCAAAGGTCGCGAAGAAAATCGAAATCATCGAAATCATTTGTTCCGCGATCTTCGCATCCCTGCTAAGATCTCTAAAATCCACTCCCTGGAGCAGGAATGCAAGCTACGCTTGCGCTCGAAGACGGCAGAGTCTTCCGAGGCAAAGGTTACGGCGCCAAAGGCGAATGCTACGGCGAAGTCGTTTTCAATACTTCCATTACTGGCTATCAGGAAATTTTCACCGATCCTTCCTACTGCGGCCAGATTGTAGTTCTCACCAATCCTGAAATCGGCAATTACGGCACCAATGCCGAAGACAACGAAGCCACGCGCCCGTACATCGAAGGATTGATCGTCCGCGAATTTTCGCGGGCCAGCTCCAACTGGCGCTCGCAGCAGGTCGCGGAAGAATATCTCGAACAATTCAGGATTCCAGTGCTGGCGGAGATTGACTCCCGGGCGCTGGTGCGGCACTTGCGCGACCACGGCGTGATGCGTGGCGTGGTCTCTACTCTGGAAGATGACGCGGACAAGCTGGTGGCGAAGGCACGCTCGATTCCCAAGATGGACGGGACTGATCTCGCCAAGGTGGTCAGCACCAAGAGCACCTACGTCTGGGAAACTGGCGAACGTTCCCATCTGCCTGATGAGGTGGTGGGCGTCAAGGATGAGCCGGCGCGCTTTCATGTCGTGGCCTACGACTACGGCATCAAGCAGAACATTCTGCGCAAACTGCGTGGCGAAGGCTGCAAGGTCACGGTAGTGCCGGCGCAGACTCTTGCGGAAGACGTCCTCGCGCTGAAGCCGGATGGCGTGTTCCTCTCCAACGGACCCGGTGATCCCGAGCCCTGCACGTATGCGGTGGACAACATCCGCCGCCTCATGGGGCGGCAGCCGATTTTCGGGATTTGCCTGGGGCACCAGCTCACTGGGATCGCGTTAGGCGGCAAGACTTTCAAGCTGAAATTTGGACATCACGGCGGCAATCATCCGGTAAAGCAGTTGCACTCGGGAAAGATCGAGATCACGGCGCACAACCACAATTTCGCCGTAGATCCGGATTCGCTGCCGCAGAGTGAAGTCGAGCTGACACACATCGATTTGAACGACAACACGCTGGAAGGGATGCGGCATCGGAACCTGCCGCTGTTCTGCGTGCAATACCATCCCGAGGCATCGCCGGGCCCGCATGATTCCCACTATCTGTTCAAGGATTTTGTGAAGATGATGGAGGAGTGGAAAGGGTGAGTTGGCGGCGAGGACAAGCAGGTCCCTCCACTCGCCAGTTGATTCGCCAGCGAATCAATTGGGTCGGGCGGGATGACAAAGTTGCCTAGATCGAGATGACACACAGCCCTAAACTGACCTGTCATCCCGAGCGGAGCATGGCGATTCGCTTGCGAATCGTTATGCGGAGTCGAGGGACCTGCTTTGTGAAGCGCCACAGTGGTGGCTAGCACGTCAGGTGTGTAGTACATCGGGATGACGAACAATTCGGAGCGCAGGATTTTCGAGCATAAGAATGACGTGATTGAAGGCTTTTCGAAGCAGTACTGGTGTCATCGGCTGGTGTACTAATCATCTTTCGATGACGTGAGAAAGGCGATTGATGGCGAGAAGCAACTCAAGCGCTGGAACCGTACGAAGAAGATGTGGCTCATTCAGATTCAAGATCCCACTTGGGAAGATCTAGCGGCAGAATGGTTCATTCGACATCGGTACGCGCCGGACAAGCAGGTCCCTCCACTCACCAGTTAGTTCGCGAGCGAATCAACTGGGTCGGTCGGGATGACAGAGTTATTTTGGAGAAAAGAGCAGAGATCAACGACCAATGCCTCGACGCACTGACATCTCGAAGATTCTGATCATTGGCTCTGGCCCCATCATCATTGGCCAGTCGGCGGAGTTTGACTACTCCGGGACGCAGGCTTGCAAGGCACTCAAGTCCGAAGGATTTGAAGTGGTGCTGGCCAACTCCAATCCGGCCACCATCATGACCGACCCGGAGCTTGCCGACCGCACTTACATCGAGCCGCTTACGCGCGAGTATCTGGAAGAAATCATTCGCATCGAGCGCGAGCTGTCACCCGGCCAGGGATTCGCCATCCTGCCCACCGTGGGCGGACAGACTGCGCTCAATCTGGCGATTGAACTCTCCGACGGCGGCGTGCTCGAGAAGTACAACGTGCAACTTATCGGCGCGAATGTGGCCGCGATCAAGAAGGCCGAAGACCGGCTCTACTTTAAAGACGCGATGCAGAAGATTGGTCTCGATGTTCCCAAGTCGGCGCTTGTGAACAATCTGAAGGATGGAATCGAATTTGCCGGCAAGATCGGGTTTCCAGTCATCGTGCGGCCGTCATTCACCCTCGGAGGCAGCGGCGGCGGCATCGCTTACAACCGCGAAGAGATGCTGGAGGTGCTGGCCCGCGGACTTGATTTCTCTCCGGTACACGAAGCTTTGATCGAAGAGTCGGTGCTGGGCTGGAAAGAGTACGAACTCGAGGTGATGCGGGACCTGCGGGACAACGTCATCATCATCTGCTCGATTGAGAACTTCGATCCCATGGGCGTGCACACCGGCGATTCCATCACTGTCGCCCCGGCGCAGACCCTTACTGACCGTGAGTACCAGGCCATGCGCGACGCCGCCATTGCGGTGATCCGCGAAATCGGCGTGGAAACTGGCGGATCGAATATTCAGTTCGGGGTTCATCCTACGACCGGTCGAATGGTTGTGATCGAGATGAACCCGCGAGTCTCGCGGTCCTCGGCGCTGGCTTCGAAAGCCACAGGGTTTCCCATCGCGAAGATTGCCGCCAAGCTGGCGGTCGGCTACACCCTGGATGAGATTCCCAACGACATCACGCGCAAGACTCCAGCCTGCTTCGAGCCGACACTCGATTACGTGGTGGTGAAGATTCCCAAGTGGCAGTTCGAAAAGTTTCCCGGCGCTGATGAGAACCTGGGCCCACAGATGAAATCGGTGGGCGAGGTGATGGCCATTGGCCGCACTTTCAAGGAGGCATTGCTCAAAGGCGTGCGGGCGCTCGATACCGGCAAGAAGGTTGGGGCAGAAAAGATCGAACCCAGGATTCTTACTCA